>Ga0209273_10000654_pt1 | contig 40035 bp, 58 predicted proteins | sample tdAd471_FD_187126 | JGI IMG/M metagenome (GOLD analysis project Ga0209273, IMG submission 187126) | Marine sediment microbial communities from the Atlantic coast under amendment with organic carbon and nitrate - tdAd47.1 (SPAdes)... | ecosystem: Environmental > Aquatic > Marine > Coastal >...
TGGTGGCGGGCTGCGCGGAATTTCTCCACTTATCAGAATTTTCTGGCAAGTGGGTTGTTGATGATAACCGATGGGAACGGATAAGCCAAAAGTCCGGCGCGATGTCCTGCTCAATGCCAGGCAATGCTCGGAAGCGATCGGGATCTCCTTCAACGCTTTCTCGAAGTGGGGGGTGCCGATCCACCAGCAGGAAGGTAAGCAGAACCTGTACCTGTTGCGGGATGTGCTGGACGTTTACCGCCGGCGCATTGAGCGCGACCTGCGCCCGACTATCGAAAAGGAATTGCGTGCCGCGGCTGCCGGAAGTTCTGACGATGAGCTGGACCCGTTCCTGATCAAGCTGCAGCTGGATAAGCAGCGCGCCAGGCTGACCGAGGCGCAGGCCGAAGGCCAGGAGATGAAGAACCAGATGATGCGGCACGAGATCGCGCCTTTTCCGTTCTTCACCTTCGTGTTGGGCCGGGTGGCCAATCACATAGCGGGCGTCATGGATGGGCTGCCTAGTGAGCTGGTGCGGAAGTTGGCGCTGAAGCCGCAGCAGGTGGACAAGGTGCGCGGTGTCACTGCTGCTGCGTCTGATGCCATTGCCGCCCTGGGTGACGAAGAGTGGGTAGCGGCAAGGTATGACGAGTTTCTCGAAGAAACAGATCAGTAACGCCGCCACCGCGATACGGGTCGCGATCGATGTTCTGAGGCGGCCAGCACCGGTTGCTCTGGCGGACTGGGCGGATGCGAACTTCTACATGTCGGCGGAATCCTCCTACGCGGAGGGCCCCTGGCGCACGCTTCCATTCCAGCGGGTTCCCCTGAACCTGATGGGCAACGAGCAGGTGGAGGAGTTCGACTTTATAAAGTCGGCGCGCGTCGGCTACACGAAAATGCTCATGGCCAGCGTGGCCTACCAGGTGGAGCACAAAAAGCGGAACCAGATTATCTACCAGCCTACCGATGGCGCTGCTGGGACGTTCATGAAAGAGCACGTCCAGCCGATGATCCGGGACGTGCCGGTGGTGAGAGGCCTGGCAAGCTGGTTTGGCAAGAGGCACCCGAACAACACGCTCGAGAGCAAGACCTTCGACAACCGCCGGAAGCTATGGGTATTCGGAGGCACCTCGGCGAAAAACTACCGGGAGAAGTCCGCCGACACCGTCTACATGGACGAACTGGACGGGTTCGATGAAGACGTGGAGGGTGAGGGCCGGCCGGACCACTTGGCCGGGAAGCGGAACGAGGGCAGCTACTTCAAGAAACTGATCTGCGGATCGACGCCGACCGAGGATCACAAGTCGCTGATCGGCAGCCGGTCAGCATCGGCAGAGTGTCTGTTGCGGTGTCACATTCCGTGCCCGCACTGCAGCCACCCGCAGCACCTGGTGTTCGATCACATGCGGATGCTGGAGCCAGGCAACCCGCACAGCACTGAATATGCTTGTGAGTCGTGTGGGGCGTTCTTCAGCTACCAGCAGAGCCAGGAGGCACAGGTCGATTGCTTTTACCGTGACCCCAAAACCGGGATCACGACGCAGGACGGACTGACCTTTACCGACCTCGATGGCGAGCCGGTGGAAACGCCGCGGCACGTTGCTCTGCACGTCTGGTCGGCTTACAGCCCGATGACGGATTGGGCCAAGATCATGCGGGACTTCCTTGCGAGGAAGAAAGACCCCAGCCAGCTGAAGACCTGGGTAAACCAGACGCGCGGCGAGACCTGGAAGGAGAAGGGCGACGCCCCGGAGTGGGAGCGCCTTTACGAACGCACCCGGGGCACAGCCCTGCAGCCCAACAAGCTGGAGGACTGGGTGGCACTGGTCACCATGGGCGTGGACGTCCAACGCTCTCCCGGCCGGCTGGAGCTGGAGATTGTTGGCTGGGGCCCCGGCCGGCGCACTCAGAGCATTGATTATCGGGTGTTCAGCGGCGACACATCGGACCTTGGCCCCTCCGGTCCATGGGAGCAGTTGCGGCAGATCATCCGCAGCGAGACCTGGGAGCACTCGTCTGGTGTGCACCTGCCGGTGGCTTGTACCGCTGTGGACTCTGGGGACCAAACCCAGACGGTCTACACCTTCTGCCGGGAGTTCCAGCAGCCACAGGTGATCCCCATCAAGGGCGAGCCGAACCTGACCACGATTGTCGGCATCCCCAAGCCGGTGGATGTGTCTCAGGCGGGTCGGAAGCTGCGCCGGGGTGTGATGCTCTGGGGCGTCGGCATCAACCTGCTGAAAACCGAGCTGTACAGCTGGCTGAAGTTGCAGCGCCCCACCGATGAGAGTGGCGAGGATCTGCCGGCCGGGTGGTGTGAGTTTCCGGAATACGGCGAGGACTACTTCAAAGGCCTGTGCTCTGAGCAGATGGCCCGCAAGAAGAACCGCGCCGGGTACACCGTCTGGGCATGGGAAAAGATTTACGAACGCAACGAACCGCTCGACTGCCGGGTATATGCCCGCGCCGCCGCCGCGGTGAAGGGCGTGGACCGCTGGACCGACCGAGATTGGCTCGAAATTCGCCAGAGCCTCGGGATTGTCCGCCGGCAAGAGAAAACAGAAACCGAGGCCCGCAACGGGGTCACGTTCAAGAAATCCACTTTCTGGGATTGATTATGTCATTCACCACTACACAGCTCGCCGCCATCCGCGAGGCCTACGCCCGTGGTGTGACGGAGGCGACCCTGCCGGATGGCAGCAAGATCCGGTATCGGTCACTGGAGGAGATGGACCGCATCATTCGGCGCATCGAGGATGACCTGGGTATCAACGCGCGCCGCGTGAACGTGGTGTACCCAACGCACTCGCGGGGTTTCCATGGCTGAAAAAACACTCCCGCTCGGCACCCGGATGCTGCTCTCGGTGGCGCCAGGCTTTGCAGCCCGCAGGGTACAGGCCCAACGCAACTACCACTCGCACAAAATGGCGCTGGACGTCATGCGGAAGTACGAGGCGGCTGGCGAGGGTCGGCGCAATGACGGATGGCACCGCCCCGGCTCCAGCGCCAATGCCGAGGTTTCATCAAGCGCCAGCATGTTGCGCCGCGGTGCTCGCCAGCTGGTCCGGGACAATGGTCACGCCGCCAACGCCGTCAACGTACTGGAGACCAACGTCATCGGCACGGGCATCCGGCCCGACTTTGAGGCGGAACGCGATCAGACATCGCGCCTGCTCGATGAGCTTTGGCAGGAGCATGTAGAAAGCGAGGGATCTGGTGCTGATGAGGTGGGCAACTTCTACGACCGCCAAGGGCTGGGATTCAGGGCAATAGTCGAGAGCGGCTCTGTTCTCGCACGCCGGCGCCGCCGTGATTCGCGCTCGAACAGGACGCTGCCTTACCAGGTGCAACTGCTGGAGCCTGACTTCCTGGACACCACGCTGAGCCGCCACAACGGCAACATCGTGATCCAGGGTAAGGAGTTCGACAAGCGCGGCACGTTGGTGGCGTTCCACATCTACACCCAGCACCCCGGGGACAGCTTCCTGGGCATCAATATGCGAACCGGTAGCATTCGAGTGGCAGCGGGTGAGATCTCGCACGCCTTCCGCATGGATCGCCCGGGGCAGGTGGACGGCGTCAGCTGGTTCTCGCCGATCATGACCACGCTGCGCGACCTCGGCGACACGCGAGATTCCTACCAGCTGCGCCAGAAGATCGCCTCTTGCTACGCCGTGTTCCTGCACGAGACGGAACCCACTGGGGGTATCTCCAGCAACAACACCCCAGTGACCAGCCACGTTGAACCCGGGCGCATTGAGTCCCTGCCACCGGGAAAGGATGTGACCTTTGCCAGCCCGCCTGGTGTGGACGGAATGTCGGACTTCGACAAGGCACAGCTGATGACAATAGCGGTCGGCATGGGCATGCCTTACGAGGCACTGACAGGCGACCTGCGCAACGTCAGTTTCCTGTCGGGCCGCATGGGGTGGCTCGCGTTCTACCGGAATATTGACAGCTGGCGGTCACGCATCGTGATCCCTCGGCTGTGCCGGCCGGAGCTGAACTGGTTCCTCGATGCTGCCCGGGTGACCGCCGGCATCGCCGAGCCGGTTCGTGTGCATTGGATCTCACCCCACCGAGACCTCCTGAACCCCAGCGAGGAGATCAAGGCCCTGCGCGAGGAAATGCGCCTGGGGGCTCTGAGTTATCCCGATATGGTGAAGATGCGCGGGCGCGATCCAGCCCAGGTGCTGGCCTCCTGGGAGCGTTGGGCCAAGGAGCTGGAAAAGCGCGATCTGTATTTCGACTGGGACCCCACCCGGGTATCCCTGTCGGGTAACCCGAACACCAATGCAGCAGAGGAGAGCAGCGATGCCCCAAGCAGCCAAAACTGAGACCCGCGAGGTACCGATGCTCGATGTACGAGCCGCACCGGTGCCGGCCTCATACGATGAGGAAAAGCGGACTGTGACATTCATTGCCTCGACTGGTGCGCGCGGGCTTCGCCGCAGCTGGCGTGGCGACTACCTAGAGGAGCTGGAGGTCAGCGAGTCGGCCATCCGGCTGGACCGCCTGAACAACGGCGCCCCGTTCCTGAACAGCCACGACAACTGGGACGTTGATGATGTTCTGGGTGTGGTTGAGCGCGCATGGATCGAGGGCGAGAACCTGATGGTTGAGGTTCGATTTAGCCAGCGCGAGAAGGTCGAGCCGATCCTGCGCGACATCGCGGACGGCATCCTTCGCCATGTCAGTGTGGGCTACATGGTCCACGAGTACCAGATCACCGAAAAGGTCGGCGAGATGGAAGTGTATCGCGGCGTCGACTGGGAGCCCATGGAGGTCTCCATCGTACCGATTGGCTTCGATGATGCGGCAGTTTCCCGCAACGCCGAGGCAAAACGCAGTCAGGCAATTATTCAAACCCGGGCCGAAGTGCCCTCAACCCAAGGAGAGGCCCTTATGCCTACCGAAGATCGCACCACCGAGACCCCGGCGGCCACTGAGGCCCCGGATGCCACTATCACCCAGAGCGATGTACAGCGCGCCGCCCGGGAAGCCAGCCAGCAGGCTGTCACCACCGAGCGCCAGCGTGTGTCCGAAATCCAGTCAGCGGTTCGTGCCGCGCGCCTGGATAATTCGCTCGCCGACGAACTGATCCGCGAGGGTGTCAGCATGGACGTGGCCCGCCAGCGCATCATCGATACCTGGGCGGAGCAAGAGCCAGACCATGATATCCGCGGCGTTCGCGCCTCGGTTGATACGGGTGTGGTTGAAGATATGCGCGGCGCGGTCACTAATGCACTGCTTGCGCGTGGCGGCGTCGACAAGCTGACGGAAGAGGGCAAGAACTTCGCCGGCATGTCACTGCTGCGCATCAGCGAGGAACTGCTTGGTATGCAGGGCGTCAGTGTTCGCGGTCTGTCTCAGCGAGAAATCGCCACTCGAGCACTGTCCACCTCTGACCTGGTGAATATCGCCGGATCACTGACGAATCGGACCCTGCTCTCAGGGTATGAAACGGGGCGCCGCACATTCGTTGATGTATTCCGTCAGTCCAGCTCGAGTGACTTCCGGGAGATCAACCGAGTCCGGCTGTCTGGTGCCCCGGCCCTTGAGGAGGTCAAGGAAGGCGGCGAGTTCAAGTACGGCAAGGTGACCGACGGTAAGGAAACTTACTCGCTGGCAACCTACGGCAAAATCCTGCCGTTCACTCGCCAGACCATCATCAACGACGACATGGATGCCCTTATCCGTATCCCGATGATGTTCGGTCGCGCAGCGGCTGATCTTGAATCCGAAATCGTTTGGGGTGTTTTCACCACAAACGCGGCCCTCTCAGACGGCACCGCACTGTTTCACTCCAACCACGGCAACCTGGGCACCGCCGGTGTTCCTTCCGAGACCACGCTCAGTGAGCTCGAGCAGCTGATGCTCGCGCAGACCGGTCTTGAAGGGCGTCTGATCAACGTGCTGCCCCGGTTCGCGATCGTTGGTCCGAAACACAAGGTGGCGATGCAGAAACTGCTCACGGCTGTGACCCCCAATGCTTCTGGTGACGTCAATGTCTACCAGAACAGCATGGACCTCGTCGTGGAAGCTCGCCTCACCGGTGACGCCTGGTACTTGGCAGCCGATTACAACCAGGTGGACACCATCGAGTACTGCTACCTGGAAGGTAATCAGGGCGTGTACATCGAAACCCGCGAGGGCTTCAACATAGATGGCATCGAGATCAAGGCCCGCCACGACTTCGCGGCGAAGGCGATTGATTATCGCGGCCTGTACAAGAACGCCGGCGCGTAAGCCGTAATCCACCAACCAGGGCGCCTTCGGGCGCCTTTTTTGTTTTCGAGAAGGAGGGCACGCAATGGCGGCCAACTACAAGCAGAAGGGGTCCACCGTCGAGTGGACCAATGGGGGCTCGGCAGTTTCCAGCGGTGACGTGGTCATCGTTGGTCACCTGGTGGGCGTTGCGGCAACTGACATTGCCAACGGCGAGACCGGAACGGTTCACGTCGAGGGTGTTTTCGAGGTCCCGTGCAACTCTGCGGACGTGATCACTGTCGGCATGAAGCTGGACTGGGACGCATCTGCGGGGGAGTTCGTGGATGCCATCGGTAGTGCTGACACCGGTGACAACTCGGACGGCGTTGTGGCTACCACGGCAGCGGCCGGCGGAGTCACGCTGGTCGAGGTCAAGCTCTGCCCCGGCAACGGTACAACGGCGTAATCGGCCGTGTTTGACGACCTGGCCGGGACGATGGCGTCCCAGTTGTCGGATATTTTCGGCAGCGAATGCACCTTCACCCGGCCGGGTGCTTATTCCTTCAGCGTTCGTGCGGTGATCCGCAAGGACGTTGAATTGCTGGATGAATACCAGCAGGTGGTGGGTAGAACCAACACCGTGCGCATCGCCCATGGCGACATCGACCTTGTTCCCGAGCGCGGAGACCTGGTCGAGCGAACGCTGCCGAGTGGGGTTTGCGAGACCTTCAAGCTGGGCAAGCGCCTCGCTGATGACAGCTACAGCTACACATTCGAGGCGACGACGTGATCAGTTATACATTCGATAACGTAGATGAGCTGCTGAAGACCTACGACCCGAAAGTGGTCAAAGACTCGCTTTTTTCCACCATACGCAAACTCAACAGCCAATCGGCAACGCAGGTCAGCAGGGCCATCGTGTCGCGCTACAACATCAAGGCAAAGGACCTGAAGCCGGCTTTGGTCATGCGGGTGCGAGAGAAGAACGGTGTTCCGGTTGGCTTCCTTTTGTACACGGGGAAGCGCCTATCGTTGCGTAAGTTCTCCACGGCTGCGGCGTCTCGATCCCGCGCGCGTCGGGGTGCTCGTGTCAAAGTACTGAAGTCGAAAGGCAGCTACATGGTGCCTGGTGGATTCTGGGGGAGAGCCCGTGCTGGTCAAGTGGATCGCGCGAACGTGGCACAGATATTCCAGCGTATGGGTGTTCCCAGGAAAAAGCCCCGTTATGCGGGCGATGAAAAGCTCCGCAAGTTGACTGGCCCCTCAATCGCGCACATGGCTCGCTCCAGTAAGGCAATCGAAGCGGCCAATAAACTGGTGCGCGAAAAGGCGGACACCATTCTGGCGCATGAGCTCGACCACCGTTTATTGAGAAAAGCAGGCCTCAGATGATCCACGACGCATTCATTACGCACCTGCAGGGTGCGGGGCTCAGTGCGCCCGTTCGGAACGCATTCACGACCGAGCCGGTTGAGGATTATCAAGACGAGTTCCCGCTGATCATGGTTTATCCAACTGCTGACGGCTTTGGAGAGAACGAGGCGAACAACATCGTTATTCAGCCTCAGACAACTGAGATCGCGGCGCTTATCGGCTGCAAGCTCACCGATCTCTCGACGCACGTTGAACAGTTCCGCGCCGCCTCTCAGGGCTGGGTCGCAGGAGCCAACTGGGACGCCATGGAGCTGTCCGGTGGCGCCATTGAAGGCCTGCGCGGCGAGTACATCTGGTGGCGCGAGACGGTCACCGCACAAAGATCAGCCAGACAAACCCTGTAAGGAGAGCCACATGGGCAGCTATGTGATCCAGAAAGACGGGAGCCGAAAGCTGGTGCACCGCACCGAGTCGGCTCGAAAGAAGAGACACGCGGCCCCGGCCGCAGTACCGGCGGCGAAGCCCGCACAGACCCCCAGCGAGGTGACCACCGATGAAAACGCGTAAACGCTACATTCTGGCCAAAGTCGAATCGACCTATGGCACAGACCCGACCCCGACAGCGGCTCTGAACGCCATTTTGACCACTGGGCTGCAGCGCACGATCTATGCGGGCGATACCGTCGCGCGAAACCTTGACCGCTCCACCCTGGGCGCCGATGAGCAGTTGAACGTCGGGCCTTTCGCCCAGGTCACTTTCGGCGTTGAGTTGGCCGGTTCTGGCACAGAGGGCACGGCCCCGGCCTGGGGTCCGCTGCTGCGTGCCTGTGGCTTCGATGAGGACATCACCGTGGACACCAGCGTGGAGTACTCGCCGGTGTCCGACGATTACGACTCGGTGACGATCTACTACGACCAGGACGGCGAGCGCCAGATCCTCAAGGGCGCGCGCGGCACGGTGCAGTTCATGATGAACCCCGGCCAGATCCCCATGATGCAGTTCACATTCACGGGTCTCTACGCCAAGCCGGCCGCGATTACCCCGGTGACTCCTGTTGTGTCCAGCTTCATGGCACCGCTTCCGGTCAACAAGACCAACACACCCACCTGCACACTGGGCACCTATGACGCTGTGCTGCGCGCCCTAGAGGTCGACTGGGGTGGCGAGGTCCCGTACCTGAACTTTGTGAACCTCGAAGAGGTTTTCATCGTTGATCGGGCTCCCGTGGGCAACATGACCATTCTGGCGCCCGACATCGGCGACAAGGACATCTTCGCCCTGGCGGAGAGCCACAACGGCGTGACCCTGTCGGCATTCCAGATTGTGCACGGCACTACCGCGGGGAACATCATCACGGTGGATGCGCCGAAGGCTCAGCTTTCAGGCATTCAGGAAACGGATATTTCCGGCGAGCTGGGATACCAGTTCGGCCTGCGGCTCCTGCCCGACGCGGGCGATGACGAATTGGTGATTACTCTCACCTGATCGAATACGGCCCGCCCCGCTTATCGTTTCCATTGCCTGGCGTCCCCTCACGGGGGGCGGGGCGGTGCCGTTCCTACTTTCTCCAGGCAATGACAAGGCATAGGGCAATACTATGATTCTGAAAGGCATGAAATCCCAGATCGACGTGAAGGTCACCGCGGAGGTGGATTCTGATCTCGGTCGAACCATTCCGGTGACGTTCGTCGCCACGTTCCGCAAACCCCCCGTATCTGAAACCCGCGAAGTCTTGGAGCAGTTGCAGTCCGATGATGGCGTCGATGACGAAACTCTGATGGATCGATTCCTGATGGGCTGGAAGGAGCTGCGTGGCGAGGACGGGTCCGAGATCCCCTATACACCGGAGGCGCTGGCGGCCGTGATGGACTCCAGGGAATACCGGACCGCCCTGGTGCGCGGCCTGATGTCGGTTCTCGTCGGCAAGAGGGCGCTCGAAAAAAACTGATAGAGGTCGGCCGCTTCTGGGCAAAGTCTTTGCGGTCGGCCGTATCAGATGAGGATGACGGGAGCGCGGCACTACTGATCCCAGACGCACCTCCAGAGTCCGCCGATGTGTTCCAAGTTCACCCCGACAACTGGAAAGCGTTCAAAGTTTTCGAGGCGTGCAGGACGCAGTGGCGAATTTCTACCGGGGTGGGCAGCGTGATTTACCAAGGGCTCGACTATGCAGCCGTGGTCGCCGTCATCAACGCCATGGGTATCAAGAAGTCATCCCTGGTCTTCAACCAGGTACGCACCATCGAGTATGGCGCACTGAGTGTGATCAATGAGCAATAAAACCTACCAGACAACGCTGCTTATTCGCGGTGACTCCAAGGACGCTGTGCGCTCTGTACAGCTGACCAAGGATGAGCTGGAGAAGCTGACCGGCGCACAGCGAACCGGTATCAACGTCACGGAGCAATACCGCGAGAAGTTCAACAGCGGTGCCGTGGCTGCGGCCAAGTGGGGCGCGGCTGTTGGCGCTGCGGCTGTGGCCGCCGGTGCTGCCATGGTTCGCTCTGGCCTGCAGAGTGTCGATTCACTGGCGAAAACCTCCGACAAACTGGGCGTGACCACCGAGGCCCTGGCGCAACTGCGTTTCGCGGCTGAGCAGACCGGGGTCAGCTCGAACACCTTGGACATGGCCCTGCAGCGGATGACCCGGCGGGTGGCGGAAGCTGCCCAGGGTTCAGGCGAGGCGGTGAACGCGTTGAAGGAGCTGGGGATCTCTGCCGAGGATCTGGTCAAGAAGTCACCCGACCAGATGTTTCGCCAGATCACGTCCTCGATGGGCAACGTGGAGAACCAGGCAGACAAGGTGCGCCTGGCCATGAAGCTGTTCGATTCCGAGGGTGTCTCCCTGGTCAACACCATGAAGGATGGGGTGGGTGCGCTGGATCAGTTTGCGCGCGAGGCGGACGATGCTGGATTGTCGATCAGCCGCATCGATGCCGCCAAGGTTGAAGCTGCGAACGATGCCATGTCTCGGGTGCGCGCCACAATGACCGGTGTGGCGCAGCAGATGGCGATCCAGTTTGCGCCAGTTCTGGAGAGCATCGCGAACAAGATTTTTGGCATCGGCAAAGAGGCCGGCGGCGCCGCGAATGTTGTCGGGAACGCTTTCAAACACATGGTGAACGCCGCCGGGATATTCGCTGATGGCATTCGCGGCATTCAGGTCGGTTGGTACGGCATGAAGCTGGTGTTTCAGGAGGTATACCGGTTCATCTTCGAAAAGTTCAACTGGCTGGGAACGCAGCTGACCGCAATATGGAACAAGCTCCCGTTTGTGGATGAGGTGCAGTACACAGACGCCATCGAGGGCTTCTTGCTCACGATGGATAGCGAGATCGAGGAATCCAGGCGAAAGCTGGACCAGCTCCTGATGAAGCCGTTGCCGTCTGACGCCATTGATGCGTTCGTCGCGGATAGCAGCCGCGCCTTTGATGAGACCGCACGCATCGCTGCGCAATCGGCAAGCTACACGGCAGAAACATATGGTGCCGCCCTCGAGGAGGTCACCGTCTCGGCCAAGGTAGCCGCTGGGCAGGTGGAAAGCGCATTTTCTGATACGACAAAAGCGGCCGCAGAGCAGTCGGACGCCATGGCGGTAGCGTGGGCGCGCGGCATCGAGCGCATGCGGGATGGCATGGGTGACTTTTTCGAGCGCCTGATCGTGGACGGCAAGGCCTCCTTCAGTGACTTGACCAACCTGTTCAAGAAGATGATCGCCGAGATGATCGCCACCGCAGCGGCCAATCGCATCTTTGTGGGCGTTGGACTGGGTGGTGTGTCCGGGGCAGCCAGTGCTGCCGGTGGCGCGTCTGGCCTGGGTGGGCTGGGCTCACTGCTGTCCACTGGTATTGGTGGGTCGCTGATCGGCGGCATCTCTGGCATCGGTAGCGCGCTGGGTCTTGGCTCCCAGACGGGGGCGTTCCTCGGGTCTACCGGCCAGCTTGGGTACAACGCGCTCTCCGCCCTGGGCATTCAGGGCGCCGGTGGTACGACCAGCTTTCTGGCTGGCGGCGCGCTGACAGCAGGGGCCGGTATTCTCGGCGGCATGGCTGGGAACGCGCTGGGTTCATCCCTCACCGGCCGGACATCGAACAGCAATTGGGGTGCCGGTCTGGGCGGCACTGCGGGCGCGTTCCTGGGTGGCCCTCTCGGTGCTGCAATCGGCGGGGCCATCGGCGGCGCTCTCGACTCCGCATTTGGCTCCAGCAAAAACCGCATCGGCGGCGCTGACATAGATTTCACGTCTAACAGCTCGAAGCTGTGGGGCACTCAGCGAGCTGAGTATCAAGACCCCATGCAGCAGTTGTCCGATACCCTGCTGGGGTTTGCCTCTGCCATAGGTGGCTCAAGGGCAATGTTCTCTATATCTCAAGGGAACAAGTCGCCATTACAGATGGACGGGAAAGAGTACGCCAACGTATCCGCATTGCTTGAGGATGCGATGGATGTGCTCATCCGGCAGGCCACCGAATTGGCATGGCCGGTTAAACAGCTTGGTGTTGCGTTCAAGGGCACGATGGAGGAAACCGTCGCGTATACCAACGCTGTGCAGGCACTCTGGGATCAGGCAACCACCAACCCGGTGACGGTCGTCGCTGACCAGATGCGCCAGGCGAGCATGACGGCCTCAGAGGTCTACCGTAACCAGATGGCCTCCATTTCGGATATGGTGCGGGGCTTCGATGGCTCGGCCAGCTCCGTGCAAAGCCTTTCAGCAGCCATGGCACAGAACCAGCAATTGGCGGCACAGATGGCCATGGCGATCCGTCAGGTGTCCGACCAGATCACTGGCATGGGCGTTAGTAGCGCGCAGTCGATCCGTGAATCGGTGATGACGGAGGACGAGCGCAGAGCGGCATGGCGCGATCAGCGTAACTCTCTCACCGACTCTATTCGCACTGCTGATGACCCCAGCCTCATTGCAAACAGCCTATCGGAAGCATTGCGCCTCAATAGCCAGATATTTCAGTCCTTGTCAGACCCAACACAATCGCAGGCAGATGCCTACGCAAACTATGCCGAGCGGTTGGAGGTAATTTCTCAGGCCCGTCTTGAACGGATGGAGCGAGAGATCGAGGTAACCCAGAGAGACCAGAACGCCGAGGTGAGGAATTTGCTTGTTGAAGCTGCGTCACAGCAACAGAAAGCGGCTGACACGATGCTGGAGGCGGCTCAAACCATAGCAGGCGCGCTTTCAGGGTTTGGCGGCTTTGGTGGGCAGGAAGCGGGGGTTTACTGATGTCTGTCGCATTCCCATCAGGTTACCGCATCGGGCGTGACACTCCGGTGACCGATCACCTCAACGAAACAGACGACACGATGGATGACGGAACGCTCCTTATCCGCGTGCTGGGCGACCCGTACACAGACATCGGGCTGCGAATCAAGATGATGACTCGGGCGGAAATGCAGGTGCTACTGGCTTTCATCAAAACCAACCGAGCCGAGGAGGTCACTGCCACCATTGACGGTATCGACTACATAGGCCGGTTGCGTGGCCCCCTCCGCCGGACCATGACCGGTATTTACTACAACATGGAGTTTGACTATCGGGCGAGGGAAGTCTGATGCCGCGCACGCTCTCGACCAATGCGGCTGCGAACGTCGATTCCGAAATCACGCGCCCGATCTACGTTGTTGAACTGGCCCACAGCGGCATCTCTGAGCTGCTGAGCGCGTCGGGTGAAGTCGTGTATGACGGCCGGGTGTTCACGGCCGGCGGCTGCACGGTCACTGAGATTCAGGATGCCCTTTCGGCCTCGTTGGAACTCCCCTGGTCGCCGGCCCGGGTAGGGGAAATACAGACTGGCGCCTGGCGGGGAGGTATCTGCAAGGTCTGGGCGATCCCGGGCCTGCCGGAAAGCGAGAACCAGGTATACGCCGAGGAAGATGGCGTGCTGATGGTGGACGGCAAGATCCGCTCCAGCAGCTTCTCCGGGAATCGTATTCGGGTCAGTGCCGAACAGGTTTCCTCTCTGTCTCGCATGTCGCCACGGTACACCTACGAGTCGGTCTGTAACCACATTCCCCCGGCCGGCACCCAGATCGTCTGGGATGGCATGACAATCACCCTGCAGACGCGGGACAGCGCGCGTACCCAGCCAGCGCCGGCGTCCACTCGCGCCATACGTGGGCGTCCGTCGGCGAGAGAGATCAAGGCCCTGGCCACCCCAGCCAAGGACACCAACGTCACGGTCACCGCGGCCAATACGCCGATCCCCGTCCTATACGGTAACGCACCCAGGGCAGGTGAGATCATCGCGGTCGGGACACTGTCCGGTGATCTCGTTGTTGCTGTCGGTTGGGGCTATGGTGAGTTGCGGGCAATCGACAAGGTCTACATCAACGACGCGCCCCTACCGATCTCCGGTGTGACGGTCACGCACTACCCGGGCACCACCACCCAGACCGCTGACGCGACCCTGGCCTCTGCAATTGCCGCCTACGCCGATGACCTGGTGTTGAGCACGCCAGACGGGGACATCGGTATTGGTTACAGTGTGTTCAGGATCGACCCGGGCACGATCAGCGGCGATCTGCGCTTCAGCGCGGTGATCCGTGGACGCAAGGTATACGACCCGCGCATCACCGTTGGCGACCCTTACCCATCGGCGCGCTACTGGCGCATCTACGTTACTGATACCGAGACCGCAGACACCTATTTCACGAGCATTGCTGAAATCCAGATGAGGGCCACACTGGGGGGCTCTGACCAGTGTTCAGGTGGCACAGCCTCGGCCAGCAGTGTTGATGGTTCGAACACAGCAGCCAAGGCTTTCGACAACAGCTCCTCCACGGTGTGGCTCAGTGAGGCGGCAGAGGCTGGGCCGCAGTGGATACGCTACGATTTCGGCTCAGCCACTACAGTTGCGCAAGTTGTTATCCAGGCGCAGCTTCTTTCCAGTGGGGCCGCGCGGGCTCCGGCTGACTTCCTGATCCAATATTCTGATGACGGCACAAGCTGGACTACCGCTCACGATGTGCGCAGCTCCGTGGATTGGACTTCAAACGAGACCCGCACGTTCGACATTCCTGAAGCCAGCGATATTGTATATACCGAAAACTCTGCGCTGTGCACGGCCGATCTCGCGACCAATCCCGTGTTTGGCATGGGTGTGGCTGTGTCAGGTGTTTCTGACTGTGCTGACTGGAACGATTCGCTGTTGGGCGGCGCTCTCCCGCGGTGTCGCCTGGCGCTGACCCTCACCCAGCCACAGCCGACCGCCAGCTATCTGGACTTGATGGCCGGTGCCTATGCTGAGCTGTTCTGGTATTGGGAAGGAGCCAGCATCGTCTTCGTGCCTGACCAGGCGGTTGATCTGGAGACTGTGCTGACGGAAGAGGAGTGTATCCGAGACACTCTGACGGTAGACGGTATCGATGACGGCGACACCCCAAACCGGGTGTACGTACGCCACACCCAGCCGTCCAGTACTTCTGGCTATTGGCCGGAAATCCTGTCGCCGCCGCAAAGCCTACCAGGCGTTAGTGCCGGGGAGGTCTCGCTGGTGGAGTCGACGCTGACCCTGCCGGGGATCACACGCCCGGAGGAGGCCGCCAACAAGGCCTTGGCGAGGTTGGAGCAGATGAAGAACCGCGTGCGGATCTCATGGGTCACGCGGGACCGGGGCATCGTCCATCGAAAGGGCGATGTGCGCCGTCACCTGATGCCCAGCCGGGGGACGGACATCTACGCGCGCATCATGTCCGTGAAGATGATCAGCTACGGGCGCTATCGTGTCACGGGGATGCGCTATGACCCTGCGCATTATCCCTCAGAGCTGGTTTTGCCAGACGATATGGGCACGATTCCAGTGGGGGCAATTCTCCCGCTTTCGGGAGACACCATACCGGCTGGGTGGTCTGACTTTACCGATGCAAACGGCAAGTACATCCTGATTGCTGGTGACAGTATTTCACCTGGGGATACCGGCGGCGACTCAGCCACGATTGCCACTTACAGCGTAAACACGTCCACGGACTCGATGCACAGTCGGTCTGCTGGGACTCGGTTCCCTGTTGCTGGTGATGATGGGGCGGGGGCGTCGTCTACCGGGACGATTCAGGAGCCTGGGACTAACCACAACCACGCTGTGCAAATTCCAGAGTTCACGATTTCACCGCTTCGGCGTGAAAACAAGCTGGTGAAAAAGACGGGTTCAGCGGACACGACGATACCCCCGGAGGTTCAGGTTTTCGGCCTTCCGAACCTCGCGTTTGCTGGACTCTCCCGTGTGGTTGCTGCGTCAAACCGGGCGCTGTTCGCGGCGGCAGCCAATGCCAATGCGGGCGAGTCGGCTACGCCAGTAGGTTCTGCCACAAGCGGTGCGGGTGGTGTGAACCACAACCACATCCAGAGCACGGGGAATTCATCGTCGCCAGACTTTGGCCCCAGCACTCGGTATACGTCAATCAGTGCTGGTGGGTCGCATACACACAGCGTATCTCTCACCGCACGGGCCGATATGAAATCCAAAACCCTGGCGCTTTGGGGGTCAGGTGAGGAGTACCCGATCATTCCCGGCTTCATCGTGCTTTGGGAGGACATGGACAGTATCCCGACCGACTGGGTGGCTTGTGATGGTACGGGGGCAACACCCGATCTGCGCGAGCGTTACCCCAAGATCGCACCCATTGGTGGGGAGGATGTCGCTGCAGGGGATAACACCATCACGATAACCGGCAGCGTTGACATACACTCACACGGCCACGCAACAAACGAATCCACAGCCTCCACGACAACGAATCTTGTTTATCACTCCGCAGATGGGCGGCACACCCACACCGTCACGGACACCAAGTCATGGGCTCCACCTTATTACGCCATCGGGGCGATTATGTACTCGCCGTCATGAAGGCATATCTACCTTTCATCATAGGCGGATCTGCCATTGCTCTTGTCATCGCTATCTACTGGGCAGGCCACAGGGCCGGGGCTAGCTCTGTGCAGGTGAAGTGGGAAGATGAGAAGGTTGTACACGCCAACGCCCTACTGGCTCAGGAAGCGGCGCACAGGGCGCGGGAGAGGCACCTAAACGAGACGATGGAGGCGATACAGGATGAAGGCAGGGAGAAACTCACAGAGCTTGCAGGTGTGCTTTCTGGTGTCGCTGCTGAGCGTGACAGCCTGCACACCGCACTTGCAGACAGTCGAGAGCGAGCCAGTCAGGATTCCACCGCTACCGGAAGCTGCGCGCCAATCCAGTCCGCTGCCGACTTGTATTCCGACTTGCTCAGAGAATTACAGGGCTTGGCTGGAGACTACGCGGAGTCGGCTGACCGATCACGATTAGCGGGTGATGCGTGTGAGGTGGCTTATGAGGAGGTGAGGGGGATTGAGTAGTGTGATCGCAGGTTTTCGTCTTATCATCCTGCGATGCGTTTGTACCACGATTTGTACCACAGGCCGGGTTTTGTGGGGTGTTCGATGGTGCCCTATTGGCCTAAGCCGTTGATTTCCCTACCGTGCCACACTGAGCACACCCCACAAAACAAGTTCAAATCCTGCCGTCCCGACCATATTTTTCAATCACTTACGAGTGCCGTGTGCCACAATGTCGCCACTTTGGGCCGAGGCATCAAGTTTTTGAAGCTCTGCCTGACTCGCATCACCCTCGATCCACCGTGAATACACCGTGAGCGTCATCATCACCGAATGGCCCAATTGCGCCGCCACAAATGTCGGGTTCACACCCGCCATGAGTAGCATCGTCGCGTAGGTGTGCCTGGTGTTGTATGCCCGCCGGTGGCGTATGCCCAGCTTCTTCAGCACCCGGGTAAAGACCATGCGCTGTGCCTTCTCCGTCTTGAATTGCTCCTGGTTGTGATACCGGCTGGATCGGAATACCGCGCCACCGGCCAAAAACGTGAGGGCCTTGGCTTTCTGCATGGCGTTTCGTGATCGGTTGTTGAGCAGCACATCACGCACCACGGCGGTCTTCGTCCGGTCATTCATGCGCCCCTTCGATAGGGCCTTGGCCACCCTGACGTATCCCTGCCTGAAATCCACATCCTCCCAGGTGAGCGCCAGCATTTCGCTGGGGCGCAGTCCCGAGTAGAAAGCGAACTCGAAATACGCGGCATGGATCGGGTCTTCGTGCGCGTACAGGTGAGCGATGATCGTATCGGCCTCATCCCGCGAGAATGGATCAGGCGGCGGCTTCTGGTGCTTCTGGTTCTTCATCCGGGCAACCGGGTTGCGATCAATGATCTCATCTTCATGTGCCAGGGCGAACGCACCGCGCAGGGAGATCAAGGCATTGTTTCTGGTCTTCGCCGTCTTCCACTCCACATCATTCACCGCCTGCCGAATCTCACTGATCCGGATACTTGCAATAGCGCGGGTGGCAAAGACCGGCATCCAGTAGCGGTTCAGCGCCTTGCGATACTCGTCCCGAGTGTTGTGGCTCACTTCCACATTGTCCAGCCAGTGCTGGGCCACGGTGCCGAAAAGCGTATCAGGGCCGGTCTGGTGCGCCCGTGGGCTGGTGGGGAACAGCGCCTTGAAGTCCTCGATGCCGAAAACACCCAGCCTGATCTTCTGCCTTATGTCACGGTAAGCACGGCCCGCGCGGCGGATGTTCTCGGGGGACGCCGGGAACGGGTAGGCTTCTGAGTAGCGTGTGCCCGCCCAGGTGAACCTGATCCAGATTGTGTCGCCACGGAGGCTGACCCCCGGTGGGAGCGTTGAGTCTCTGACCATTCGTTATACCCCGATATGTTATACATCACCCTGCCGTCGATCTTCTCCCACACCAGGCCCTCTGGATGCGAGCCGCGCTGACGCCGGTGCTCCAGGGCCCGGACGGTGAGGCCGGTCAATTCTGACATACGCTCGGCAGTTACCCATTCAACATACGCTATCTGCATCACCCTTCCTGCCCCTCACTCATTGCCGCAGCAGCCCGGACAAATCCGATCTGACCATTCAAGATTGCCGCTTTGATCGCGTTGTATTCCCAGCAGTAGGTCTGCGCGTCCACATAAACCCGCAGGCCGTCTCGGTAATCGTGCTTCTTGCGGCGAATGAATGCCTCGGCCGCATCCTTTGTGAAGTGGGCGTTGACGTATTCCCACCGTTCGTCCCAGCAAGTGACGGTGTGGTCAGGGAGGTCGCCAAGAATTGACCATTGCTGCCATTCCGTCAGTTCAGTGAACGTAGATGCCCTACTGGTAACAGACTCTCTGTCCAGTGACTCCTGCTCCTCGTAGTCAAGATCAGACCAGTACTCCATCGGGCTGTGCCAACAGGAATCTTCAACGATCACGCACACCTTGTCTGAGTAGTCCCTGTCAATCCCGTAGATCAGCCGTCTTGCCTGAACTATGAAAATAGCGTCAGCGGTGTAGTGGTCATCTACACCATCACCAACGCAGTCATGGCGTAAGCGATCAACAAAGTTGGCCCATGTTTCTGGCGTCAACTCGGAGTTATTGGCAAGTGCCGCAGCCTCCAGTAGCTCCCTGTCCTGCTCAATCACTGTTTCGCCTCCCAATCATGCGTATCAATAAACTCACCGCAGAGGTGATCCCTCGGTGTCAGGATGTGGCCTGCACGATCCGGCAAGCTGCAACCCTCCATACCCAGCATGGCCACCCTGTCGCCACCAGCCACCGGTGCCGACCTGGTGCACTCACCCACAACCGAGTTGTGGAACCGCCACCAGTCGCACCCGGCACAGCAGGGGCCATGCTCGCGGTAGAACTGGTCTACGAGCCTCCGCCTGTCCTGCTCTCTGCTCATGGCTTCTCGCCCCCTGGATAATCTCCCTTGGCTTTCAGCAGTATTGCCGCCGCCGAATTAAGCGCCACCATGAGGTCTCCCTCTTTGAGGGCCAGTGCGCGCACAAGTGAATCCAGTGCGGTGTACAACTCAGGCGCGGCAGCTATCAGGTTTGCGCGCTCCTCGGTGCCAACCCATACGCACAAATCATCGCCAAACCATACGTCCGTGCCGCCGTTAACTTCCCATTTCTCCTGCTCTCTGCTCATGTCAGCCTCCGAAATTCGACTACCCATACCCAGGGGTTTGCATCCCATGAGCCGGGGCCGTTGATTGATTCCCATAGCTGGCAGAATCCATTGGTATGCGTGCTAGGTGGGTTGTGGTATGGATACCCGGTGCAAAGTTTCGGTTCAGCGCCTTCTGCCTGTGCGTCTTCCTCGCTAATATCCTGCAACCTCTCCACCCTGACCCCGGTTACTTCCAGCGTGATGCGTGAAGCCCAGCGTGGCATGTGGATGGATGGTGTCCAGAATCCGTCCTGAAGGTCTACACCATCACCATCCGCCCGGTAATAGATGTGATCGCCGAGATATTTGCGGGTGTCGCCCGCTTCATCAGCGAAAGTCTCTCGAACCCATAGATGGTCGCCGGGCTGGCCGTAGGGGCATTTCGGGCTGACCCTGCGGCCGGTGTCGCCGTCTTGGAAAAACAGCGGCCTGCCTACCGCCGTAACTTCACCGGGCTGGTGCTTCATCACCCGCCGCGTCATGGTTTTCCGGCCCTCGAGTATGGCCCGCACCATGTCGCCATTGAATAATATCGGGCGCTCTCTGCTCATGGCTCCACTACCTCCTGCCCATAACGGTCAATTTCAGCCCGAAGTGCGCTGTACGTTCTCGGGTTCATAACAGCGGTTTTTGAGTCGCCCCAGATCTCACCATCACGGAGTGCATTCCCGCAACCGTAGCGCCAGACCTTATCCATGCGTGGCCCCCACTTCCTTTTCGATTTCACGAAGTGCGCGCATTTTGTTCTGTAGTCAGGCTGAACAACCACGTTGACGCCATTGAGAGTCATCACTCCCCCTCCTGCGCTGTGGCCTGTAGTGCTTCGCGGGCGTGCTCTCGTGCTTCGTACTCTGCACCGCTGTCTAGGTTGTTCAGGCAGTTATCCCAATGGAAGCAAATTGCTTCTAGTGCGCTAGCCAACTCTAATGACCGCCCTCGCTCTGCTGCGAGCTGGGCTTCAAGGGTTGCTATGTCCTCTCTCATAACTGTTACATCTTCGACATAGTTATATCCCACAAGATTCGGTTGGGTTTTGCAAAGTTCCGCTACGTCACCTTCGTCACGCCCGTCAATCCACAAGTCACTCACACATCACCTCCCTGCGGGGCTGCTGGCAGGGGCATCCAGTGGGTTACGCAAACCGTGCCACTCGGGTCGTAATGGTTCTCCCATGATTTGCTATAGCCATCATACCTGTCAGCGACTACCCACTGGTTGTCGCCGTTGTCTAGCGTAATGAGTGCATGGGTGTATTTGAGCTCCTCCGGCATTCTCTCCCATACCGGAATCCACTCCGGCACTGCGCTGGGTGGGTGGCGGTAGAGGGGTATGTCTACATAGGCATCATCGCCTTCCGGGAACATCCGGCCATCATCTCCTCCGTTTATGTAGTTGAGTTGATTTCGACTCGTCCACGCCACCGGCTCCGCGCTCTCCACCTCGGCGGCTGCGGATTCAAGCCTGCTATCAAGATCAACTAGCCACCCAATGTTGGGCGAGACGTTGGTTGGGTTGTTCAGAAAGCCGTGTGTCAGCTTCCGCGCCTCACTTAGCAGTTTCGCTATATCCTTCATTAATTCTCCCTTTATAAGCATATTTAGTCTTTTATGTCGTTCAATAATTGCGGCATGGAGTCGGATAGGTGCTGCGTTAGTTTTACAAACCCGGCTTCCTCAGATTCCACATCGAACCCCCTGAACCTGCAGCGCGCCGGGTAGCAGTTATCTATCGAGCCGTCGTCCCCAACATCAACAACAATGGCCCATCCGAATAAGTGAAGCGACCGATTGACCCACCAGAGCAAGCCGGCTTCCCTGAATTCCCCCCACCCGGCCGGGCTGATCATTTTATTGGGCTCCGCGCTCTCCACCTCGGCGGCTGCTTCAAGCTCGTCTATCCTGTCCAGCAGGGCGATAACGTCCTGCGCTGTAACGTAGCTGCGTGGAGACTCTTGCGCGTCTGCCAGCGCCAGTGTGCGTAACTGCTCCCGCTTTGCTTTGTCCATCACGTCCATCATCACCGCCTCTTTGTTATCGCCGCGTATGAAGTCGCTGAAAGTCATACGTTTCCATCCATGTATGTCTCGCGGGCGCTGAGCATGACTTCTGCCATTTCGTATGCGTACCGGGCTACATCAACATCAGTTGGTGCGTTACCGCCAACAATTCCAATGTTGATTAGGTAGCCCTGCATAGCAAGCCCAGCGAAGTGGTCTAGCAGGGTCATGCCGTGCGCCAGTTGCCCGCCAAGCCTGCTCTTGTCGTACATATGGCCAACTACCGGATATGCTGGCCCGCCTGTAATATCACTCATCCTTCCATCCTCCATGCCGCCAGCACCATCAGCGCCAGGGCGGGCCATACTGCCCAGTCTGCTATGATCATGTGTATCTCCAAAAAAGCCCCGCCGTTGCTGGTCAGGCTCGGGCGGGGAGCCATCAAGACTTGCTGCCAAAGGTGAGGTACAGTCCTGACCTGTCCGGCCCACTGGTTGCAGTGATGTTCAGGTAGTATGTTTTGCCCGGAGTGAGGTGCGCCCGGATTTGGAAAAATCTCGGCTTGGCCTGTGTCCACCGCAGTTTGCACCCGCTTACTCCGTCGGCCTCGCCTTTGTATATAGCCTTTCCGCCCGGAGTTTCGGAAATCCACATGCGGCGGAATACCTTTTCGTAGTTGGTCATTTCAGAGATATTTATATCGCCAGACAACTTCGGGTCGCCATTGGTGCGCAGCTCCCACGTCTTCACCTCGCCGCGTTTTAGGTAGTGCTGACTCCGGGTGCCGTCCGTGGCCAGGTCAACGACTGGCCAGTTGCCGCTTGGTGGCTTCGGGTCTGGCGCCGGTATGGGCTCCGGTGCCGGCTCCGCGTCAATAGACGACGAAACATCAATGCTTTCACCGTCCCAATGCACACTAACTTCACCCGCGTACTTGCCGTTTACATGCCCTGGGGCTGTTATCGTTCCTTTCATTTTTACTTCCTCAATTGGTGGCGGCTCAGGGTTTGGCGCTGCCGGTATCCGCGCCCTTCGCCGCCGTGAAATCAGCCATGTAAGTGATAGCGTTCAATCGCGTACGGCTTGCGCCTGAAGGCCCCGGTATCCGCAAGTCGCCAGCCCTTGTGGTGCTGACGCTCTCCGTTGATAACTCGGGTCATGTTCCCGGAGTCAAGGCCGTACTTCCGGCAGAAGGGGCGCAGCCAGATAATCTCAACGCGCTCGCCGGTAGGGGATACCAAGGTTGTCATGCTGCTGCCTCGCTAGAATGTAAGTTCTTCGTGCGTTTCGTGAACGCGCCTGATAAATGCGCGCAGTTTTTCCCTGTGCTTTTCAATATCCGGGAACTGGTCGCGCTCGATACGGATAAGGAAAAGCGGGAGCTGATAGTTTCTGTCGTCATAGCTAGCGAAATACCAGTGCGTAATGTCGTCTGACAGGATAAACGGGGCCATGACTTGTTGGTCGTACTCGCTTGGCAGCACACCGGCTCGCAGGTACTCAACGTGCTTTTTGCTGTCAGGGCACTTGATTTCCAGCCCGCCTCTAATCAAACCGCTATCCTCAAATATCGCGTCAGGCGAGACCCCGAAGCCGGGCAATTCATCGCACACCAACATGCCTGTTTCAGTGAACGGAATCCCTGTCTCCGCAATGACCGCCGCCCTTGCCAGTGGCTCTATCTCCCGACCGCGAGTAACTGCCGCGCTGTTAATGTCGTCAATCTGCGGCTCTGTCATCATCTCGGCTATAAGCTTGTGCATCAGCGTTTCCTGCACTTTTGGCGAGCCAATCGCACTCTTGAGCGTTGTCCCTGTCACGCGACCCTGGCGCAATATGTGCCAGTCCAGCGAGCCTTGCTCAACATCAATTTTGCGCAGCATTGATAGACTCCTTCATCTCGTTCTTTACAGACTCAAGCTTTGGTTTGAGGTGCTTGGGTATCGCCATGAAGCACGACTTGAGGTCTGCCATCGTGGTGCAGGCGCGAAGATTTGATTCGTGTTCTGAAACATCCTGATTCGTGTCAGGTATCGCTGGACGGATTCGCAGCGCCATCTGCTCAACGCCAAAAGCTTTTACCTTCGTGGCAAATATCTGGACATGGTTGCCAGCCCAATGGTCGTAGCACTCACCGTAAAGGCTGGCGATCGTGCGGCTGTTCGTGATGTTCAGCACCATTGGGGGCGCGTTCTCAAACTGCACTACCGGCACGTTCTCCTTCTGACCGCTGGTGCTTACGATCTCTTGAATCTTGACGATCTTTATCGTCGCAATGAGTTCTTCGCCTGGGTTGAGGTTGTGCGACCCGAGCAGCATGGTTTTGCTTGGGAACAGGTTTTTCCAGTGAGTTGTCTGTGACGGTTCAAATACTAGGTTTGTCATTGCTATCTCCTTGGGCGCACTTGCGCCTAGAGTTGGTTGTGTAACTCTTTTGCTTTGCTAATCGGATCGTTAAACACCGCCTCGCGCTCTGCGTCGATAATGTCCTGCGGTACCGGGCGCGGCTTTGACCGCTCATGGCATGACAGGTGGTGCGCCCAATCCTTTCTGCACAGGCCCATCATGTAATCTCTCTGGTACTCGTTCAGCAGGCCGGTGATGTCGTCAATGCTGCCGAGGAATGTCACGGGGCCAAGCTCAATCCGTCCGTCATCCTCAACGCCATAGCTGTAATCAACCGTGGCCGATACCCGCGCGCCGTTAAACTGAAATTCCAGTGTTGCTCTCATGAGATAACTCCCGAGATATAAGGGTCGCCGTATATTTGCCCAGGGTCTGAGGCCTGAAACGCCTCGTTTTCTAACTGGTCGTCTACCGCCTCATACAGTTGCAGCTTGTAGTCGCTGTCAGGGGTATCCATCAGCTCTTGCTTTACCGGCACTGCCGATTCAATTACATATTCGGTGTCGCCAAAATCCCCTTCAGTTGGATAGATAAAGCAATCAACTTCCACCGTTGCCCATATGCGTACTTTTTTCATAGCGCACCACCCTGCTTTTTCCGTTCCCGGCAAAACCTAGAAACAAGCCCCTCTATCCTTGCGTCTACAGTGAAGTGCTCCTTCATGTCGTGTCGGCTATAAACGCATGCGTAGCCGTGCTTTCGCATCTTGACTTGGAGTACCTGATAGTCACCGCGCGGAGGTCTGTGCTCAATTCCCCGAGAGTCGAGCCACGACTTGAATTCTTCTAGCTTCGTTATGTGAAGCAGTGACCTGCTCACAGCGCACCTCCCAGCCAGAAATACACGCTGATACCACCCCAGGCAAAGCTGACTACAGCCACGGGAAAGACCTTCCAGAAAGCTTCCATGGGCTTGGGGTATGCCATGCGGCGGTCAGGGAACATGTACTTAACGTCATTCATGCGACCACCTCGCCAGCTAGATACCCAACACAGTTATTTGCTCTAACTTTTACCCAGTCAATTGCTTCGCCAACTGTTTCGCAGCCGCTTTCGCGTACATCGTAGTTACCAGATGCGAGCCAAAAACGGCCTTCTGGATCACGGTATCCAGTCTCAATATCTCGCCAACCAAAGCCGGTCATACGGTCAACGACAGTCAGACTTCCAATCTCAGAGTGAAACGCGAAGTTCTCACCGTCATCTTCTTGCCATTCAGGTTTGTGGAATAACTCGCCGTTAAATTGAGTGTCTTCGGTAACACCCCGATAACACTCTTTGCCGTATTGGTTAACGTATTTTTCTGGTGCGCTCATGCTGAAACCCTCGCCAGAATGTAGGAGTTAAGCGGCTCAGGGTTGTTGTGATGCTGAATCGCAAACTCTTTGGTCATGCGCTGGTAGTGATCGAAGTAGGCCAGGGCGATGTTCACCTGATCTTCTTGGCTGGCTGCGATGTAGCATTCAGCCGACTTGTCAGATTCGATTGCGGTGGCTACGCCGTTGGCGATCTGCAATACCGCTTCTTCGGTGAGTCCTGATGCTGCTGCGAGTGCTTCAAGGTAATCCATGTCTTTTCTCCCGGCCCGGTTGTTGTCGGGCATGGGGTAAGATTAGGTGAGCCTAGAGTGAGTGTCAAGGAAAATAATTAGGGCGAACGAAAATAATTTAGGCTATGATAAGCGCAACGGCGTTGACACTTGTTTTAGGTTCGCCTATAGTCGGCAAAACAGAGGGACTACGATGAACGACTCACAGATTATTGATAAGCTTGGCGGGACTGGAAAGGTCGCGGCAATTTTGGGGATTAAGCCGCCGTCTGTTTCAGAGTGGCGCGTCCAAGGTATACCGCAGCCGAGGCGTCAAACACTGGCGCTGCTGTTCCCTGACGTATGTCCGGCAGAATGGCGACCTACTGTAGATCAAGAAACAGCCGCATAAAGAAAAACCCCGGCTTAACGGGCTGGCACCCACCGGGGTTAATCAAAACAACGAGGTAATTATGGCACAACCCAGAACACCGGAACAGCCCACATTCGCAAATGGCGGTATACCGCTGTCTGCCGAGGGCATACGCAGCCAGATACGGTTGCACCGCAATCATTTTGATTCCTACGCATACCCAATATTGAAGTCGGCAGAGCCTGCCCTTGACGCCTTGACCCTTGAGCTTTGCGCGGATCAGCGCAGCCAGGGCGTGAAGATTGAGGACTGGCTACTGAAGGCCGAGATTGAGGCGTTCATGCGGATCAGATCGCGGAGACAATAATGGCGAGAATCAGAACAGTTAAGCCTGAGCTTGCCGCACATGAGGGCATGTTTGACCTGGAGCAGGAAACGGGCCTTCCGGTGCGTTTCGCTTGGGTCATGTTGTTCACAGTTGCCGATCGCGAGGGGAGATTTCCCTGGCGTCCACGGACGATAAAAGCACAGACATTACCCCATGATGACGTTGATTTTTCACGCGTGCTTCACGCGTGGCTCACGCGTGGTTTCGTCGTGAAGTATCGCGTGGACGACGAGTGGTTTGGCTGCATTCCCACCTTCACAAAGCACCAAGTTATCAATAATCGTGAATCAGCGTCCGATTTACCGTCTGTTGATGATGCGGATGAGGTGATAACCAGTAAAGACGCGGCTTCTGACGCGTGGGGCACGCGTGACGGACGCGTGGAAGTACCGTCAGCAACGCGTGAAGTGCACGCACAAGCGGAAGGAAGGAAGGAAGGAAAGGAAAGCACGCGTGACAAGCACGCGTTGACGTTTGATCAATTGTGGGATTCCTGGCCCACAGACCTTGGCGGAAAGGGCAACCGCAAACGCGCCTTCGACCAGTGGAAGCGACTCAACCCATCACCTGAGTTTTGTGCCGAGATTCAGTCCTGCCTTGACCAACAGGTTTTGGCTAAACGTGAGCTGAGGTCTGCTGGGGAGTTCGCCCCAAACTTCCAACACGTTGAACGCTGGATCAGGGACAAGGGGTGGGAAGACGAAGTTGGCGAAACCGTATCTGGCGAGCAGGAGGTGGTGTTTTGAATTTCACCGATAACGATTGCAACTACACCGACAAAGACCTGATTTCCTACCTCGGGCTGCAAGAGTCGCAGAATATTTCATGGGGCAGTGACTACGAAGCGGAGTTACTTGATTACTTCCGTAACGGCCAAGTCCTGACCGGCGCAAAACTCCCTTGGGCGAAAACCCACGACAAGATCAGGTTCCGTCCCGGTGAGGTTTCCATTCACGCCGGTATGAACGGGCACCGGAAGTCTATGGTGACCGGTCAGATGATGGAGTGGTTTGCTGCTGACGGTGAGCCTTGCGGGATCGCTTCGTTTGAAATGCCCGTGAGGGATACCCAGAAGCGCATGTGCCAGCAGGCTGCTGGGTCGCAATACCCATCACCGGGTTACATACGGGAATGGGCGCAGTGGAACTTTGAGCGCCTTGCCTACTACGACAAGCTGGACACCACCCCTTCAAGCCGGGTTCTCGGTGCCGTGTTCTACATGGCCAAGGACATGGGCTGCAAGCATATCCTGATTGACTCACTCACCAAGTGTGGCCTGCCCTACGGTGAGCGCGGTGCTGAAAAGGATTTCATTGACGCACTGTGTGCCACGGCCAAGGCTTTCCAGATCCATATTCACCTTGTGTGCCACGTTCGCAAGCCAGCCAGCCAGGGTGAAGAATACATACCTAACAAGTTTGATGTGCGTGGAGCTGGTGAGCTGACCGATCTTGTCCACAACGTGTTCATCCACTGGGCCGACAAGAAGAAAATCAAGCTGCGCAGCAAGCTGGATAACGGCTTAACGCTTACGCCTGCTGAGACTGTTTACCTTGATAACCGCTTTGACCAGCGCCTGATTGTCGAGAAGCAGCGCAACGGGTCATTTGAGGGAACTATCGGCCTGAACTTTGACCAGTCTCTGCAATTCCATGATGGCCGGAAGATGCACCTTGAATTCAACCGGAGGGTCGCAGCATGAGCCTGAAACTTATTGATTACATCATTGGCACTCGCCATTACCAGTCTGGTGAGCCGTTCAAGGCAAGTGACATAAACACCCTTCTCGGCAGCCGTAAGAATCCAGTGAAGATTGACACTATTCGCGGCGCGCTTGGAGCCATGGTTCGCGGTGACCTCCTTAATGTTCTGCCTAGAAACTCCCCCGACGAATCCTTTGTGTACATCAAGGCCGAGCCAAAGCCGATATTTAAGGATGGCGTTTCGATGATGTCCCGCCCCTGGCGCAGGGGTGCTGTACAGGTCGATTGCAGCCCGAGGTACTTCTGATGATCCACGTCAAGCCAGCGGTTTTGTCCGAGTCAGAGTACGCAATGGTGGGCCATGTCACAGACCGAGAATTCAACGCCCGTTACCGCCCGTGGCTGGTTCCGGTACATCTACGCGCTGAGGGGAGACAGGCCAGCGCAGGACGAGGCATTGGGCAGGGTTCCGGGCAACCTGAAGCCGATAGTCAGGACGATGCTGAATTGCCAGCAGGACATGGACAGGTGGAGGCGCAGGCGTGAGGTACGGGAGCGTGTGCAGCGGGATTGAGGCGGCGACAGCGGCATGGCATCCGCTCGGGTGGGAGCCTGCATTCTTCAGCGAGATTGAAGCTTTCCCGTCAGCCGTGCTTGCTCACCACTACCCAGATGCGCCCAACCTGGGCGACATGACAAAATATAAGGATTGGCCGGATGCAAATATCAATGTTCTCGTTGGAGGCACCCCGTGCCAGTCGTTCTCAGTCGCAGGACTCAGAAAAGGACTGGATGATCCGCGTGGCAACCTCATGCTTACCTTTGGTGCGATTGCTGCAAAATATCGGCCCCAATGGCTGGTTTGGGAGAACGTCCCCGGCGTCCTGTCCAGTAACGGAGGACGGGATTTTGGTTCCTTCCTCGGGCTCCTGGGGGAGCTCGGGTATGGGTTCGCCTACCGAGTTCTTGACGCTCAATACGTCGGTCTGGCACAGCGGCGCAAGCGTGTGTTCGTTGTCGGATGTCTTGGAGACTGGAGAGGTGCCGCAGCGGTACTTTTTGAGCGCCACAGCCTGTCGGGGCATCCTGCGCCGCGCCGAGAAAAGGGGAAAGTTGCTCCCACCATCCCTGCAAGAAGCACTGGAGTCGGTGGCCTCGGAACTGACTTCGACTGCGATGGGGGATTGATTTCAATGGCCCACGGCCAAGGTGGCGCTGAGATAGCGCACAACATGGGGCCAACGCTTACCTGCAACCACGAAGCCCCGATAGTAGCCCACACCCTACGCGCAAAGTATAACGCCAGCGAGGACGGAACAGGGCGCGGCACGCCAATTGTGCCGGTCGCATTCGGTTGGCAGAACAGTCCCAGCCAGGGCGACAGTGTGATCGAGTCGGTCAGCCCCACCCTGGACAAGAGCAAGAAGCCTGCGGTTGCCATGCCAATCAACACGCAGATAGCAACACGCAGCGAAAAGATGGGCGAGGGCACCGGGTTTGGCATTGGGGATGATGGCGACCCTGCTTTCACTCTCCAGGCAGCTCACAGTCACGGTGTTTTCAGCTCCATGCAAGTCCGACGCTTAACGCCCGTTGAGTGCGAGCGCCTACAGGGCTTCCCCGACAAGTACACAGCCATTCCCTACCGCAACAAACCAGTCGAAAAGTGCCCTGATGGGCCTCGATACAAGGCCCTGGGAAATAGCATGGCCGTCCCTGTCATGGGATGGATAGGGTCACGAATCCAGCGTTACGAGGATGTGTGTGCGGAGGCCGTGGAGGTTGTTGCAGGTATGGCTGTAGGGGAGGCGCAGGCGTGAGGCGCTGGGACTTGAGCAGTGAGACCGTGATGCAGCGGTTCATGGCACACGTTGGGACGCTGAGGCTTTCTGGCAAGCGGCCTGTGGTTGAGTTCGTGCCTGAGTCTCGGAGCCTTGACCAGAATTCGCTTATCTATGCGCTGTACCAGCAGATAGCGTCACAGCTACCAGACAGCGCCATTGTGGACATACGGCGGGAATGCAAGTTGAGATATGGCGTGCCGATTCTCCGCGCTCACAGTGAGGAGTTTTGCTACGTCTACGACAAGGCGATCAAGCCGCTTGATTACGAGTTCAAACTGCGGGCAATGGACTGGCTTCCGGTCACTTCAAAAATGGCGAAAGCCCAAGCAACCGAATTTATTGAAACCGTGGTGAGGGAGTACAGCCAGCAGGGGCTGTGCCTTCTCCACCCTAGCGAGGTAGCGGCATGAGATCAGAGCAGTTAAGGCACTTCCCCAGCACAGACCCAATCCCCACGCGGATACCCGAGGGCAAGCTGCGGGAGAGGGTAGAGATTGAGGCAGACGTTGAGCGGTTCCTTGCCCAAGGCGGGGAGATTCAAGAGTGCGGCTCCGAGGCCAACCGCAACCCACAGTTCAGGCCGGGGGCGATGGTGTCACGGCATGGCGGGCTGGTGACGATTTAACAATTCGGGTATGCGCCACCCATGACGGCGCGGGAGATAGAGATGGGATATTGGAAGTTTTGGCGATTTCACTATCGCCCACCGACATGGACCGAAAAGAGGTTCGGGATCGAATATCAGCCCGACATGATCAGCGGTGTGCTCTATGCGGGCGTTACGCTGTTCGGCCACAGCATCGTTTATAGCAGCCACTGGTAGTGCACCCATGCCCCGCCTGAAATCCTGCAAAGCCCCTGACTGCTCAGTACGCAAGCCGCGTGATGAGCTTATGGGGCCAATGGCTGAGTTTTGCAGCCCAGCCTGCGGTTACGCCCTTGCCAATCACCGGACCCGGCAGGCTGCGGAGCGCAAGCGGCTGCGGGAGGCGCGGGAACTTAAGTCTCGCAAGCGGGCAATCAAGACCAAATCGGATTGGATGAAAGAGGCGCAGGCCGCGTTCAATTCCTACATTCGGGCGCGGGACTACGGCAAGCCGTGCATATCCAGCGGCAGGCTCACCAATGACAGCGACCTGCTGACCGGCTCAAGGGTAGACGCTGGTCACTATCGGTCTATCGGGGCGGCGGCACACCTTCGGTTCAACGTTTTTAATTGCCACGGGCAGAGCGTCAAGGATAACCGCGATCTTTCCGGCAACGTTGTCGAGTACCGCATTCGGCTCATTGACCGCATTGGCCTTGCGCGTGTCGAGGCTCTTGAGTGCAACAACAAGCCTCGCACCTTTGACATTGAGTACCTGAAGCGAGTTAAGCGCATATTCAGCCGCAGGGCGCGGCACTACAAGAAACTGCGGAGTATCTCATGACGTGCTGGTGGCTCCTGGCAATCCTCACCTTCGGCCCTCTGCTCTGGTACGGGGTGAGGGTGGGGATACTGCTTTTGGCGATGTGGATGGACAAGAGGGATAGGCGATGAATTGCCCTCACTGCGGTAAGCAGGTGACTCCGTGCATCAACGCATCCGAGGGTATGCAGGTGAGGGCATGGTGGTGTCAGTCGTGCGGTTGGACTGACAGGGCTATTGGGCGGGAAAGGCTGATGGGGGTTGATGATGGGAAGTGACGTACAGCAGTACCTGATACGGTGGGGCAAGAGTCGCGCTATCAATGATCCATATCATCTTGACTATCCTCATGAAACGCCATTTTCCCGACTGAGCAAAAGCGGAGGGTGGGCGGTAAAGCTATCGGCGCTCGACGATGAGACTCATGGGCAGGTTGATAGCGTGGTATCCCAGCTCGCCAATGTTGATGAGTACCGCCACGCTGTTATCGTTATGTCATACGTTCACTGTTGCAGTGATGCCGTGATTGCGAGGGCGCTGAGCAAGGAGACACAAGTTAGGCATACAAGGCACCACGTCAGAGATATGCGGCACCGCGCGGAGGGCTGGATAGAGTCGCGCTTGGGGGGTTGACTGTCGCAGCAAAAATGGCATAATCTGGCATTATAGAATTTTTGTCACACCAAGAACCCGCCGCGTGCGGGTTTTTTTGTGCCCGACAACCCCGCCAGCCACCGCTGGTACTTGGCCCTTCGGGGCCTTTTTTATTTGACTTGATGGAGCCGGACTCGCAAACCGGCCTTGCCCCATCCAACGGGGCTTTTTTATTCCTATTCGGCGTCAGTTGGGATACTCCCGCCGGATCGCCCACCGCCGTCAGCTCACCAGGCTAACCACTGGGGCGTGCGCGTGGGTGCTTTAACCCCAAGGAAGTTGAATGTCTAGCCCAACTCAGCACGCGGTAGAGCAGGCCGCGATCAATATATCGGGAAAGGTTGGTGGTGCAGGTACAGCCGCTGCCGTGGGTTCTGGTGTTGCTGGGCAGGTTGTAGATAGGGCGTCTCAAGATCCAGCCTTCGTGCAGAGCGCATTAACGATAGCGGAGCTTGGCGTGATTGTTGGTATCTGCCTGGGGATTATCGGCTACCTGACACAGGTGGTTTTCCAGCTTCGGCGCGACAGACGCGAGAGTGTGATTTTCAAGCGCAAGATGGAGCGTTTGGGCGATGATTCTACGGCGTAGCGCGTTGGCGCTTGCCACCACAGCGAGCCTTGTTGCTGGCTTTGAGGGCTTCAAGACTGCCGCATACCTTGACCCTGTAGGCATCCCAACAGCGTGCTTTGGTATGACCAAGGGCGTGGAGATGGGGCAAGAGTACTCAGAGGCTGAGTGCGAAGAATACCTTTTCGAGCAAATCATAGGTTATCAGCGAGCAGTCAGGGCGCGTGTTGACGTGGATCTGACGCAAGACCAGTTGGCCGCATTCACCAGTTTTACCTACAACGTGGGCGTTCGGGCGTTTGAGTCCAGCACCCTACGCAAGAAATTGAACGCAGGCGACACAGAAGGCGCTTGCAATGAGCTATTGCGCTGGCGTTACGCGACTGTAGCGGGTGTGAAGGTTGAGCTTCCCGGATTGGTTAAACGGCGTGAAGTGGAGCGCGATCTTTGCATGAGTGGGGTGTCTGGTGATTAACATATCTCAGCCCAACATGATCTTGACCAGATCAGGTTCCGAGATTAGCCGCCACCGCTCTGCTGTTGAGGCCATGGAGCGCGCTAGCGTTGAAGGCCCTGGCACATACACGCTGGTTCGCCCTGACGCGACTATCACTGTCAGTGGTGAGGTGGTGGAGCCAGAGCCAGAGCCAGATCCTGAACCTGAGCCGGAGCCCGATCCGCAGCCAGACCCCGGCACCAAGCCTGCAGCCATTCGCAAGCGTGTGAACGAGGCGGCGCTGCTGAACTTTGACGAGTGGAACGGGAGCAGCCGGTACACCCGCGCATCAAAGCTGACTATCTGGCGCGATGATCTTGTGTCGGTGGCTTTCGACTGCCAAAACATGACCACATCGGGTGGTGGCGGTAGGCGGGTGTTGCAGGGCGCAGAGTACACGCTGTTCATTGACGGCAAGCCACACGCGACCACTCTTCTTGCGCCTGACTCCAAGGTTGGTGTGTTCACGGTTTACACAAAGAGGCTTGCGCCCGGCTGGCACGTACTCGACATTTCGGAGTTTGGCGAAGAAACCAGCGTACCGTATCCAGTTTTTGTTCTTCGTGGCGAATTGCCAGCACAGGACTGGGTTCCGGTGTTCACCGGGTCGCACGAAATTGGCGAGTGGTTCAATATCGACTGGGTGCCCGCTGTACACGACCCGAAGCCGTGGCCATGCCCGCTCCGGGAGTTTTCGCACTTCAGCGAGATACCCGGTGACAACTCCGTGTTTCTGGAAATGCTCACGGGTGGCGTTACAGGCCACGCTCGCAGGCTGAACCGGAACAAAGACGGCATTCTCAGCACAGCGACGAAGCAGGACTATTTCTGGTCAGATTTCGTTGCGAAGCTGCCGGTGGTGGAGCTGCTGGACGGCCCCAGGGGCGATAACGTCCTGACCATGGCCAGCCATATCAGCATCGGCACGGGCCAGCAGGACGATGAGCCGGGTTCGCCGCTGATGGATAACCTGTATGTGACTGACCCATGGCGGTTTGTCCGTGTCAGCCCCAATGGCACAGTCACCACGCTGGTGGGATACCGCCACAAGTCACCTCCGAACTATTGGGAAGATGAGCCCGAGCTGGAGCTGGTGGGCGATTGGTCTGCCATCCCCGAGGAGCGCCGGGGCTTTCATGAGCTTTGGGGCATGTGCTGGTATCCCGAAAGCCTGAAGGTCGATAACACTGCCGACCGGATACCGGAAGAGGGCAACCGCAGGCCGCACATCACAGCCCCTGTGGCGTTTCTGGCTGACTCGCAGAACAGCCGGGTATGCCGGGTGGAGTTCAACGCCACGGCCCACGGTGTGCCGCCGAAGGTGTCCGAGTTCATCCTTGCCCCTGACTGCTGGGATTGCGTGAGCTGGGGCAATTCTCTGATCGTTTCAGAGCGTGGTGCGCACCGCATTGTTAAGTACAACATGCAATCTGGCGATTTGGAGCGCGTGATCGTTGAAGGTGCTGCACTGGCTACCGTTGACCGAAATCGCCAGGTTCAGACCACTGGAACGCTGGAGGAGCGCCGAGCCGCGGACGTTGTGGCCCCCGAAGGGTTGTATGTGCTGGGTGATTGGCTCTACTTCGGGTCAGCAGCACAGGAACAGGTGCGCCGGGTTCACTTGGTGGATGGTCGAATCGAGGTGGTCATCCCGCATGTTTCTGGTCGTGGCACGTTCCTGAAGATCGCTGTGAGTGACGGCACAACAGGCCCCGAGGGCACAGTGTTTGTTTCGCAGTGGGACGTTGGTGCACCGGACGTGTACACGCCTGATGGTTCCAAGTGGTCGCTGACACCTTACGACAAGCGCGGCCTTGCCCGTGGCCGTGGCGGGAAATCTGCCAAGTACGGATACAGCAACACCAGCTACAGCAGCGCCGTGGCGTGTGGCAATGGCCGCGTTGTTTTCGGTTCTGCAATGGAGGGCCTTCGCCAGATCAGTATGGCGCTGCCCACCGACCCGGATATTGACCGCAACCGATACAGCGCGGGTCGGGACAAGTGGCGCGATCAGGGCTACTACCTGACGCACGGCGATCACGGCGAATCATTCTTCGGCCTGCCGTTGCCCCAGGGCGATGCAGACATTGATTACTACCTGAGCGTGTTGGGTCACTGATGGCTACTGGATTCACAGACTTCTCCGGATACACGGCTGACGCCCTGCCTAGCGATTGGACTATCCGTTTCAACACATCCTCTGGGGACGTGCTTACAAAGGCCGATGCTGGCGCGACAGGCGGGAAGGTGCTGCGGATTCTAACATCTGGTGGCACCACTGGTTATTTCGGGGCATCGTGGGATGCTATCGACGCTCACAGTGATCGCGATGATATTGAGGTCTATTGTAAATACCGGTTTAACCAGACTGGAAGAAATCAGGAGTGCCTGGTATTTGGGCGTGGATCTGGCACGGCTCTGGCGAACTCAAACCTTTACGCTGCTGGGCAAGCAAGAAGTGGCGGCGGCAGTAGAGCAATCACGGAGCGTGATTCAGGTAGCAGATCAACAAAAACATCTTCATCATACTTGCCTGACGACAACGTGTGGCAGCATGTTGTCATACGCATAAATGCCACATCAATTAGCGCAAAGTTTTGGGCTGGCGTGGAGACTGAGCCTGAGACCTGGACGCTTACAGCTACGGACAGTAGCACTTCCGCTGCCGGGTTTGCCGGTATTGTTTCAGGCGCGTATGTATCTGGTCAGATAGACAACGTTGACGTTGATGTTATTGGTTATGGCACGGGGGGCGATTCGGCACCCAGGACTGCGGCAAGCAGCACCCCGGTAAGCTTCTCTGGCACAGTCCCCACTCAGAACCTGACCGAAGACAGCGCCATGAGCGCGCTGGATCTTTCGAGCTACTTCAGCGGCACAGAAACACCGTTCAGCTACGCGGTACAAACTGGAACACTGCCTGCCGGGTTGAGCCTGAACAGTTCCACGGGCGTCATAAGCGGCACGCCAACTGCCGCAGGCACGGCGGCTATCGTGGTGCGCGCCACGGATGACGGCAGCGACACTGCAGATACCAACAGCTTCGATATTGTGGTTGCGGCTGCCGATGTGACCGCTCCAACGCTATCCAGCCCCAGTGGTACGCAAACAGGATCGACAACTGCCGACCTTTCGGTGTCTACGAACGAAGGCAACGGAACGCTTTACTGGGTGGTCACAACGTCAGCCACCAGCCCGAGCGTGGCACAGGTGCAGGCAGGGCAGGATCACACGGGTGCGGCTGCGGCTGATGATGGAAGTCAGGCTGTATCTGGTACGGGTGCTCAGAGCGCAAATGCTACCGGGCTAACCGCTGACACTGCTTACTATGTCCACTTTCAGCAGGAAGACGCGGCGACCAATGACAGCACCGTATCGACCAGCTCCAGCTTTACGACAGCGGCAGTCGCGGTTAAGGGTATACAGCTTTCTCTCAAACAGGCAGACGGCAATACAGCAGCGGCGAGCCTGACCGGTCTGTATTACCACGCATGGGACGCCCTGAATCCCGGCGGTGCGTCTGACGCCAACGGCTCCACAGAGACCACCGACGGCTCCGGGGTTCTGGAAATCAATATCAACTCGTTTTCTGCTGCGATTGACGGTGAAGTGTTCCTGTTCGTGTATGACCTGGATGGCACGGAGGACAAGGATTCTGTCTGCTTTGCCGGCAGGGTGCCGGTAGTGGATATTTCCTAATGGCCTATGTAGCAACGCTGCAAAAGCCATGGATTAGCGGCGCTGCGTCGCTTGTACCCACATGGGTGGACGATGCAGTAGCAACCACGACCCTGATAACAGGTTTTGATGGCGGCAATGCGTCGTCTAGCCTGTCGAGCATTACGGCTGCTGCAACGCTGACGCCGACGCTTGAGATTGATTCGCGGGACGGTGACTGGCGGCACTTGCTGTTCGCTGTTGAGGGCGTTGAAGGTAAGACCCCGGTTTTCAAGCTGAACCGGGCAACATTGAACACACCGGCGTTTGCGCCAACAACAGATTTCTTGCCACTTTGGACACAGGATTTCGTCACCTGGACGCAGGCTACCAGCAGGACGCTGACCGGCGGGACTAGCGGCACAATCGACTTCTCGTTTGACGATCCACTTCCGTCTGGTCGGGTTTATGTTTCGACCCACCCGATGGGGCAAAACGCGGATGCCGCCACGTTCGCAGCCGAGCTGCTGGCCGATTATTCAAGTGTGGCAGCACCAACTACCTCGGCCGACTCCAGCGGGGTCTACAACACCACTCCGACCGAGACCGGGGACGACGGCAGGGCGGTAGGCGGTAATGACCAATATGCGATAAAGCTGGCCTGGGGTGGATCAACCACTGACTCCGGGCCAAAGCGCAAGCTGGTCATGTTTGCTGGCATTCATGCCGCCGGGGAGCATGTGAGCTGGGTGTCTTTTGTGGCATCCGTTCGTCACATGCTGGACGCAACGGAGGCGGCGAACTTCCGGGCCAATTGGGACGTATACCTGTACTTCAACGTGACAGCCAACGGCATTGTTGGGGGTGAGAGCAGACAAAACCCGAGTCGGAACATTGACCCTAATCGGGACTTTGTTGACCAGGATTTGCAGGAGATTGATGCGCTGACCACGGCCATTCTGGCCGATACTGGTGGCAGTGCTGACGCACAGTTTGCTTGGCACTCGTTTGGCTATGAACAAGATGACGACTTTATTCCCGGAACTGGCGAGAGCCCGAACACAGAGACTGCGGCCTTTATCACCAAAGGCAACACGATCTTCTCCAGCCCACGGACGTACTACCTCGACATCCCGACAGCCGGTTATCGGTGGGGCTATGACGTACTGGGTGCCAAGATCGCCTTTGCCGCCGAAGTCCCCATGCGCGGCGACACTTCCGTGGCGTTTTACGAAGGCATTGGTGAGAACTGGATAAAGACCCTTCAGGCCATTGACGCAGACGGTGTTTTTTACAGCTCCACCACCATCACCGCCTCGGGGGCGGTGCAGGGGCAGGCGGCAAGTGTAAGCGGCACAGCAGAGCGGTCGGTCACAGGCTCTGGAGCGGTATCGGCTCAGGCTGCCAGCGTTTCGGGCACTGCAGAACGCACGATCACCGCAACAGGGAGCGCACAAGCACAGGCTGGGGCTGTTTCTGGCGCTGGGGATGTTTCGGGCAATATATCGGCATCCGGTGCGGTACAGGCTCAGTCGTCCACTGTATCTGGCACATCGACAAGGATAGTCGCTGGTTCTGGTGCCGCTGAGGCTCAAGATAGTACCGCTGAAGGTAGCGCGGAGCTGTCGGGAACCATTGGCGGCTCTGGTGCGATTGAGTCAGGGCAAAGCGCGGTATCTGGCACTGCTGAGCGGGTAGTTACGGGTACTGGCTCACCGGCCAGCCAGGATTCAGCCACATCGGGCAGCGGCACGGTTGGTGGCGCAATATCTGCCTCTGGCGCGGTACAAGCCCAGCAGTCAACAAGTACAGGTGTGGCCCTGCGGGTTATCACTGGCTCAGGTAGTGCCGTATCAGCGTCTTCTACAGCGTCAGGTACGGGTCAGACAGGAGCGGCAATAGGTGGCAGCGGTAAGGTAGAAAGCCAGCCAGCGACCACCACAGGGGCTGCCACGAGGGTTATTGCCGGTAGCGGTGCGGTACAAGCACAGTCAGCCACTACAGGCGGCACGGCAACGCGCACAGTGGTTGCAGTTGGTGCAATAGCCGCCAATGACTCCACGGCCTCGGGTGCGGCAACAAGGGCCATAACTGGCTCAGGTGCGGCTGTATCTCAACCAGCAACAGTAAACGGCTTTGACATATTCACTCTGTCCCCTGTGACCTTCACGGTGGAAGCGGAAAGCCGAACGCTCACAGTTGATTACGAAGATAGAACCTTTGTTGTAGGAGGTAGGTGATGCCAGAGGTAATGGCCCAAGGCGGCACTCTTGAGGGTAAGGGTGTGGTCATGGATAAGCACGGCAACATCAAGGCCGAATTCACAATCAAGTCAGATCCGCTCACTCAGAAACAAGCAGACCAGTTAAACAACCCGGAGGCCAAGAATGGCAATCACTCATAGCAGCACGATTCGTAACGCCATTGCCGACCTGGTAGTGGACGCAATAGACGCAGGCGGCGCTGGAACCCTTGAATTCCAGACCTCTGGTGATGCCGAGGTGGCTACACTGACCTTTAGCGCCACTGCATTCGGTGCAGCCTCAAGTGGTACGGCTACAGCAGACGCTATCACCTCAGACACGTCAGCGACTGGTGGCACGGTAGCCAAGTTCGTGGTCAAGTCAGGCGGTGACGCAACGATATTCAGCGGTGCAGTGGCGACAAGTGGTAGCGACATCAACCTGTCCAGCCTCTCTGTGGGATCAGGCGATACCGTGTCCATCAGCTCACTGACCTACAGCGCGCCTGCATGACATTCCGCAAGATCAAAGACCCTGATGCAGTCCTGGATTACTCCATCAACTGGTCGGCGTGGTTGGTGGACGACACGATCACCACCAGTTCGTGGAGTGTCACGGGCGCTGACTCTGACCTGACCGTGGACTCGGACAGCAAGAGCACAACAGCCACCACGGTCTGGTTGAGTGGCGGCACGCTGGGTCTGACCTACACCGTGACCAATCGCATCACCACGGGCGATGGCAGGACGGATGATCGGTCGATCAGCGTTCAGATTCTCGACAGATAGGACAAGGCAATGGCAAAAGGTGAAACGATCAAGCTGGCATACGCCCGCGGCAGCAAGGTGCGCAACCGGCACAGCTCGGAGTCTGCTGTCATCGAGTCGGTGACGGTCAATGACGCCGGGAACTGGTACCACATGCAGACGGATCGCGGTATGTCGCTGGGTATCTGGCACGAGACCGACATCGATGGGGCGCCGAAGACCGTCGCGCCGACGGAGAAGCGGGCGTGACCCCGGCCCCCACCCCCTGGGTAGGTTCTTCTTTTGAATCTGTGGGATACGGGTGGCGGGCTGCGCGGAATTTCTCCACTTATCAGAATTTTCTGGCAAGTGGGTTGTTGATGATAACCGATGGGAACGGATAAGCCAAAAGTCCGGCGCGATGTCCTGCTCAATGCCAGGCAATGC
>Ga0209273_10000661_pt1 | contig 39868 bp, 31 predicted proteins | sample tdAd471_FD_187126 | JGI IMG/M metagenome (GOLD analysis project Ga0209273, IMG submission 187126) | Marine sediment microbial communities from the Atlantic coast under amendment with organic carbon and nitrate - tdAd47.1 (SPAdes)... | ecosystem: Environmental > Aquatic > Marine > Coastal >...
ATCGCAGGTACCGGCATGCAAGAGGACCTCGCGCATCTGCAGGCATTGCGTGATCGACTTTGGGAAGGAATCCGGGGCGTCGGGGGCATCCTGAGAAACGGGAGCGAGGACAAGGCATTTCCCGGGATTCTGAATGTCAGCGTGGAGGACGTCGAGGGCGAAAGCCTCCTGCTGGCGCTCGAGCCGCTGTGCGTCGCTACAGGCTCGGCCTGCAATTCCAAGGATCGCGAGCCCTCTGGCGTATTGCGGGCCCTCGGCCGCAGCGATGACCTGGCGCAAAGCGCGATCCGCTTCAGCGTCGGTCGTCCGACGACCGTCGAGGAGGTTGATCTTGCGGCCGAACTTTACCGGCGTGCCGTCGAGCGCCTGCGCGCGTTGGCGCCCCGTCGTACGGCATGAGCGGCGAGCCCTACAGCGATCGAGTACGAGAGTTGTTCGCCGATCTGGCGCACGCTGGCGACCTGGTGGATGCGGCCCACGCCCGCGTCGACGACCAGGGGGTACGTATATCGCTGGCGGCGAATTGTGACGACGGTGTGCTCGAAGACCTGCGATTCCATGCCTGGGGTTGCCCGCATCTGCTGGCGGCGACCGAGTCCTTTTGTGGAGATTACGAAGGTCGGCCATGCTCTGACCTGCTTGAATTCCGGGCGGCCGAAGTTATGGCAACTTTATCTGTACCCGCGGAGAAGTTGGGTCGTATACTTGTGCTCGAAGATGCAGTGCATTCGCTTGGGCAGAGCGTCCTGCGCGACCTGAAAGGCAAGAATGGGTAGACGATGGCAATTTCACTGACGGAATCGGCAGCAGATCGTGTGCGTAACTATCTGGACGCTCGTGGCAAGGGTGTCGGTCTGCGTCTTGGCGTGACCAAGACAGGCTGTTCCGGCTACTCCTACGTCATCAATTATGCGGATGCCATCGCGGACGGCGACATCGTCTTCGAAGACAAGGGCGTCAAGCTGGTCGTCGACCCGGACGCGTTGCCGTTGATCGACGGCACCGAGGTTGACTTCGTCAAGAGCGGCCTCAATGAGGCGTTCAGCTTCAGAAATCCCAACGTCAGCGGCGAATGCGGCTGCGGAGAAAGCTTCAACGTCTGACCTGCCGCCGTTGCCCGGCCCAGAAATGCCACGTAAAATTGAGGGTTTACGTACGCCCTGCCGGATTCTGGCGCGGGCGGGAATCTCCACTATCTTGAAATGAGGAAAATCGCATGGCCGTTGAGCAGACGCTCTCTATTATTAAGCCGGATGGCGTACAAAAAAATCTGATCGGCGACATCTACGGACGCTTTGAAAAAGCGGGCCTCGAAATTGTCGCTGCGAGGATGATGCACCTGACTGAGGAACAGGCGCAGGGATTCTACGCCGTTCACAAAGAGCGCCCATTCTTCAACGACCTGGTCAGCTACATGACGTCGGGTCCGGTCGTGGTACAGGTGCTATTGGGCGACAATGCCATCGCCGCAAATCGTGAAATCATGGGCGCCACGAATCCGGCGGACGCCGATCCGGGCACAATTCGCGCCGATTTCGCCGAGAGCATCGAGGAAAACATCGTGCACGGATCGGATGGTCCCGACACGGCAGCAACCGAAATCGCGTTTTTCTTCGGCGACGACGGCGTTTGCCCAAGGACGCGCTGACGCGAGCGTCTCATGGCCGGTGAAACGGAAAAGGTGAATCTGCTCGGCATGCCGCAAGGTGAGCTCGAGCAGTTTTTTGCCGGCCATGGCGAGAAGCCCTACCGGGCAAGGCAACTGTTGCAGTGGATGTATCAGCGCGGCGAGACAGATTTTGCGGCCATGACGGATTTGTCGAAGTTGGCAAGATCGCAACTCGAAGCAACCGCCACGGTCGAATTTCCGCGTGTGGACTCACAGCACGATTCTTCCGACGGCACGGTAAAGTGGCTGTTCGCCAGCGGTTCGGGGCAACGCATCGAAGCAGTTTTTATTCCTGAGTCGGGCAGGGGCACGCTGTGCATTTCGTCGCAAGTGGGTTGCGCACTCGATTGCGCGTTCTGCGCGACCGGTGCGCAGGGATTTAATCGTAACCTCAGCGCTGCCGAGATCATCGGGCAGGTCTGGCATGCGAACAGCGTGCTACCCCGACGGGAAAACGGTGAGCCCGCTGTTACGAATGTCGTCTTCATGGGCATGGGTGAGCCGCTTGCCAACTATCGCAATGTCATTGCTGTGCTGGAGTTGCTGATTTCCGATTACGCATTCGGTTTGTCGAGGCGCCGCGTCACCGTTAGCACCTCCGGTATCGTTCCGCACGTCGAAAAGCTCGGCGACGAATGCAACGTGTCGCTTGCTGTGTCACTGCATGCGCCGAATAATGAATTGCGTAACCGGCTGGTGCCGATCAACAAGCTGCACCCGATAGAGCAATTGCTGGACGCCTGTTGGCGTTACGCGGCTAAACATGCGAATCGCTTCATCACGTTCGAATATGTAATGCTGCGCAATGAGAACGACTCGTTGCAGCATGCGGACGAACTGGCGGACCTGCTGGTGGGCAAGCCAGCCAAGGTAAATCTCATTCCTTTCAATCCTTTCCCGGGCACGGTATTCGAGCGCTCTGCGGTCGATACGATACGGTTCTTCCAGAATCGTTTGCGTGATCGCGGTATCGTTGCAACGACTCGCAAGACGCGCGGGGATGATATCGATGCGGCGTGCGGGCAACTGGCCGGCAAGGTCAGTGATCGGGTACGCAGGCGGCTCAGTGAAAAAAACATCAGGGTGGTAACGGCGTGAAAAAGAGCGGTGGAGCTTCGGCGGCAATAGTGGTGGCTATGGCGGCTATGTTAATTTCTTCAGGCTGTATTTCGACGACGTCGGGTCCCCCGGAGTCTGAACCAAACGATAGCGACGCGGCTGACCTGAACTACCAGCTCGGCGCGCGCTATTACCGCAATGGTGAGTACGACCTGGCAAGGGATCGCCTGCTGCTGGCACTCGAACTCGACCCCGGGAACGCCATCGCGTGGTCGACGCTGGGGCTGTCTTACGAGGCGCTGGGAAACTTACGCCTGGCCGAGGACGCATACAGCAAGGCCGTGCGTGCCGCGCCACGCGATTTCCAGGTTCAGGACAACTACGCTGTATTCCTGTGCCGCAACGGGCGGTATGACGATGCTCGCAAGTACTTCGACAAGGCGCTGAAAGCGCCAACGAACGACTACGCCGAGCGTACGTTTACAAATGCCGGTGTATGCATGATGCAGAAACCTGACTTTGACCAGGCTGAGAAATACCTGCGCGGTGCGCTCGAGCGGCGTCCAAACCATGGTGAGGCGCTGCTGCAAATGTCGGTGCTGTTTTTCGAGAAATCCGATTTTCTGAGGGCGCGCGCGTTCCTGCAACGTTACCTCTCCTCGAATCCCGTGTCTCCGACCGTCCTCTACCATGGAATTCGGATAGAACAACAACTTGGCGATGAATCAGCGCGCCGGGAATACACAATGCAATTACTCAAGGACTATCCAAACTCGCCGGAGGCACAGAGAGTTCGCCAGTTCGACTAGGAAATTCCCGCGACCGAGACCATGAACGACGAAACCGACAAGCCGGAAGAAGATGCGCCTGAGGCCGAGCCGCAGGGGCCGCGTGGCGGTGAACGTCTTGCCGAAGCTCGGCGCGAGCGGCAAATAAGCGTCCTCGAGATCGCCAAGGAATTGCACCTCGACGAGCCGAAGGTTCGCGCGCTGGAAAGGAACGACTTCGATATTCTCGGCGCGCCGGTTTTCGCCAAAGGGCACCTGCGCAAGTATTCGCAACTTGTTGGCGTAGATCACGAAGACGTGCTGACGGACTATTATCGGCTGACACGTTCGCAATCGATTCCGCCCGTCGTAACCGCCCGGATCAGGCCAAAGCGTGATTTGTCCCCCGGTGCATGGATTGCCGGCATCGTCGTCATCCTGGTGGCCGGCTTGGGCTACTGGCTATTTGTCGCGCAACCCTTTGCGTCGGAAGAACCAGTGAATCAAACGCCCGTCGCGACCCCGGTTGAGGTACAGACCGAAGACGAGACGCTATCTGATGAGGCGGATGTTGCCAGTGACGAGGAACAAGCGGTTGCGGCCGTTGAGGAAGCACAGCCGCCCGCGACACAGGAGCCGGATTTACCGCAAGCGGACGTAGCCGAAAGCTTGCTGCCAGCTGTTGTGGCGGAGGGCGACGTAAGGCTGTCGATCACGTTCATGGGCGATTGCTGGACCGAGATCTTCGATGCAAACGGGCAGCGGCTGTTCTTCGATATGGGTCGAACCGGGCGCACGGTCAATGTCAGCGGCCGCAGCCCCTTGTCGGTGCTGTTCGGGGATGCGGACAACGTTAGTTTACGGGTCAATGGCAGTGACTTCGCGATAGCGGACGCGGATCGTCGGGGCCGCACTGCAAGACTGATGCTCCACGCGCCCTGATGCCGGTCGGAACGCTGCCATGAAACCGAAAGCCATCAGGGGAATGAATGACATCCTGCCGGACGTATCCGGCACGTGGCGTTATCTCGAGCAGGTCGTTCAGGACATCGTGCGGTCCTACGGTTATGACGAGATTCGCTTGCCAATCCTGGAGTACACCGAACTGTTTCGACGCTCCATTGGTGAGGTAACGGATATCGTCGAGAAGGAAATGTACACCTTCGAGGATCGCAACGGCGAAAGTCTGACGATGCGACCCGAGGCGACGGCGAGTGTCGTGCGAGCGGGCATCACAAACGGCCTGCTGCACAATCAGCGGCAGAAATTGTGGACTTCGGGCCCGATGTTCCGCTATGAAAAGCCGCAAAAGGGGCGCTATCGCCAGTTCCACCAGTTCAACGTCGAGGCACTCGGCTATGCTGGTCCGGACGTCGATGCCGAACTCATCCTGATGAGCGCCAGGATGTGGCGCGAACTCGGCATCTCGAGGCTTGGACTCGAACTTAATTCTCTGGGCACGGGCGACTCCCGGCAGCGCTACCGGGAAACGCTGGTGGAGTACTTTTCCAGCGTGAAAAATCAGCTGGATCAGGATAGTATTCGGCGCCTCGAGCGGAACCCGTTGCGCATCCTGGACAGCAAGAATCCGGAGATGCAGGCGACTATCGACGCCGCGCCGGTCATGCTGGACTATCTGGACGCGGAATCGGCGGAGCACTTCGAAGAGCTGCGGGCACTGCTGGACGCGGCGGGAGTCAACTACACGTTGAATCCACGCCTCGTACGGGGGCTCGACTACTACAATCGCACCGTGTTCGAGTGGGTCACTGATGCGCTCGGAGCACAGGGTGCGGTCTGCTCTGGCGGACGCTATGACGGGCTGGTCGCGAAGCTCGGCGGACGGCCGACGCCGGCGGTGGGCTGGGCGATGGGAATCGAGCGTTTCGTTGCGCTGTTCGAAGCATGTGGCGGCGAAGCGCCTGACAGCGATGCCGACGTCTACCTGGTCGCGGTCGGCGAAGGCACACTGGAACGCGCCTTCAGGGTCGCGGAGACGTTGCGCGACACGATTTCGGGAATCCGCGTCGAGGTGAATCTCGATAGTGGCAGTTTTAAATCGCAGATGAAACGTGCGAACAACAGCAATGCGGAGTTCGCACTGATCCTCGGCGAACAGGAGATGGCGGAGGACCGTATCGGCATCAAGCCGTTGCGAACTCGCGAAGAGCAATACAGCGTTGGGCTGGACGAGCTGGCAAAGATGCTGGCGGACAAACTGGGATAAGCGGCGGCGCAGGCTGGCGCAAGCAAGGAAAAAGGCATTAGTAGTGGACGAATTACTTTCAGAAAAAGAACAGATTGAGCGTATGCGTTCGTGGTGGTCAGAATACGGCTATTATGTCGTCGGTGGCGTCGTGCTTGGTGCGGCCATTCTGTTTGGCTTGAACCGATACCAGACGGCAGAGATAACGGCGCAAGAGCAAGCGTCGGTGTTGTATGACTCGCTTACGCAGAAAGTCGCCGACGGCGATCTTGACGGAGCTGAGGTTGATGCGGCGGAACTCGCGAGCGCTTACGGGAACAGTTCCTACGCGGCGCAGTCCAAACTCGCCATGGCACGACTCTACATGGACAAAAACCGTGACCTGGATGCATCCGAAGCCCTGCAGGGCTTGATGGCGATGGACGGTGTCGAGAACTTCAAGGAAATCGGCCGCGTGCGGCTGGCGAAGATTCTGCTCTACCAGGACAAGGCTGAGGAAGTACTGACGCTGCTTGATGGCCAGGACAACGTGGCGTTTGCGGCCCGCTACGCGGAAGTGCGTGGGGACGCTTACGTTGCGCTCGGTCGCTTTGCCGATGCGCGGACATCCTATGAAGCCGCATTGCAGGAGCAGGTTCCGACGGTCGACCAGGGCCTGGTGCAGTTGAAAATGCTCGATTTGCCGGAGGACGCGGTCGCTATCGATACGTCCGTTGAAGTCGGTGACGTCGAGACCATAGATGAAGAAGCCGCCACGTCTGATGATGTCGGTGAGGATGGCAGCGAGTGAGACGCGCCGCGCGCAATCTGCTGGTCACGTCGCTCGTTCTCGGACTCTCGGCCTGCGGGCTATTCGGAGATGATGACGAAGAACTCGAGCCGGCGGAACTGATTGATTTCGAAACCAAGGTGCCGATCAAGAAGCTTTGGTCGGCCAAATTGGGCGACGATGCCGAGTTTTTACGGATCGCATTGCGTCCCGTCGGTGACGGGAATCGAATCTATGCGGCCAGCTTTGACGGCAACGTGAGCGCATTCGACCCCGAAACCGGCAAGCAGGTGTGGCGCAACAAGCTCGACATAACATTGTCGTCGGGGCCGGGTGTCGGCGACGACGTTGTCGTCGTTGTGGCGGCTGACGGTTTTGTCGTCGCGCTGGACACCAATGATGGTACTGAGCGCTGGCGGGCATACATAGGCGGTGAGTCGCTGGCGACTCCATTGGTGTTCGGAGAGCGTGTCGTCGTGCAAACAGTCGACAATCAGCTGCGTGCCTTGTCGGTGTTCGACGGATCCGAACAGTGGTCGATCGAACAGTCGACCCCCACATTAACCATTCGTGGAACGACGTCACCCGTGCAGTCCGGACAGACCGTAATTACGGGCTTTGATAATGGCCGGCTGGTCGCGGTCGATCTGGCTAGCGGCGACGTGCAGTGGGAAAGCATGCTGTCGCCGCCGAGTGGTCGTTCGGACCTGGATCGCCTGGCCGACATCGACGGCGATATCGCCGTCGTCGGGCAGGATATATACGCCTCTGGTTACCATGGACGTGTCGCGTCACTGGCGGCGGAATCGGGGCAGGTGCTGTGGGCGCGTGAATTGTCGTCGTTCGAGGGCGTAACGGCGGATTGGAACAGCGTTTATACGACGCTCGAAAATGGCGAAGTGGTTGCCATGGACCGTAATACAGGTACGGAAATATGGCGCCAAAGCGCGCTGCTACGGCGCGAACCGACGGTGCCGGTGTCGTTCCGTACTACCATCGCAGTCGGTGACCTCGAAGGTTATTTACACTTCTTCAGCAACGTCGATGGTGAGCCCGCGGCAAGGGTAAGGGCCGGCAAACATGCCATCGTCAGTACGCCGATTGTCGTTGCAGACAGGCTGTACGTGCAGTCTGACGATGGCACGATCTCGGCCTGGGTCGTCAAAGAGCCCAAGCAGAAAAAGAGCCGCGCGCCTGATACGGCCGACGACGAGGAAGCCTGACACATCGTCGGGCTCGTCCGATGCTACCCGTCATTGCACTGATTGGCCGGCCCAACGTCGGCAAGTCGACGCTATTCAATCGCCTGACGCGTTCACGTGATGCACTGGTTGCCGACTACCCGGGCCTGACGAGAGACCGTAAATACGGTTTCGGCAAGCTCGGTGCAATCCCGTACCTGGCCATCGACACCGGTGGCGTTGCCGGCGGCGAGAGCGGCATCGACGAGCGCATGGTCGAACAAACTGTGCGTGCCCTCGGGGAAGCGGATGCGGCGATCGTTCTGGTTGATGGACGCGAGGGACTGACCGCGGCCGACGAGCACGTCGCGGATCTGGCGCGGCGGCACGCCGGCAAGGTGTGGCTGGCAGTCAACAAAGCTGAAGGTCTCGACGCCGATGTTGCAGCGAGCGAGTTTCATCGCCTCGGCATCGGCGAACCGCATGCGGTCTCAGCTGCTCACGGCGACCGGATCAGTGCCCTGATGGATGCGGTACTGGCTGACTTCGAAGCCCCGGATGAGGCCGACGAAGAAGATGACGGAGAGGTCGATGAGTTGCGTATTGCGGTCATTGGCCGTCCCAATGTTGGCAAGTCGACACTCATAAATCGCTTGATTGGTGAAGACCGTCTCGTTGTCTTCGACCAACCCGGGACGACTCGCGATAGTGTTGCCGTTCCTTTCGAGCGCAATGATCGCAAGTACGTGCTTATCGATACCGCCGGGATACGGCGTCGCGCAAAAGTGCACGAGGTCATTGAAAAATTCAGTATTATCAAAGCATTACAGGCAATCGAGCAGGCGCAGGTCGTCATCGCCGTGCTTGATGGGCACGAAGGCATCACGGAGCAGGATGTAAGCCTGCTGGGGCTGGTGCTCGAGCGGGGCCGGGCGTTGGTCGTCGTTACCAACAAGTGGGACGGACTCACCGCGAACGAACGCAAGCACGTACGCGACGAACTCGAGCGACGCCTGCCGTTCCTGGGATTCGCCGAGCGCATTACGATCTCTGCGCTGCACGGCACGGCCGTCGGTGATCTGCTGCCAGCGGTCGAGCGGGCTTACAAGGCGGCGACTGCGGATCTGTCCACTACAGAACTGACGCGGGAACTCGAAAGCGCCGTTACTGCGCATCCGCCGCCGCTCGTCCGTGGGCGGCGCATTCGCTTGCGATACGCTCATCAGGGTGGCCGCAATCCACCCGTAATCGTGATCCATGGCAACCAGACCAAGCACGTGCCGGAAGCGTACCGCCGCTACCTGATCAATCGCTTCCGCAAGGTATTCAGGCTCAAAGGCACGCCAGTTCGTTTATCATTCAGGACGGGAGACAACCCCTACAAGGGCCGGCGTAACAAGCTGACGCCACGGCAGGAACAGAAACGCAAGCGGCTCATGAAGCACGTAAAGAAGTAGACTACAGGCTTGCAGCAGCAGGAAATCCGGCGATGGGTACAGCAACAAAATTTGTAACGCTGGAAGGCCGCTTCCCGATGCACCGGGGTGGTTATCTGATGTCGCCGACGGTCGCCTACGAAACCTGGGGCGACCTCAATGAGGCGAAAGACAATGCGATCCTGATATTTAGCGGCTTGTCGCCGTCGGCTCACGCCGCGTCCTCGGGCGAGGATGCGACGCCCGGCTGGTGGGAAGACATGATCGGATCCGGCTTCCCGCTCGACACGGATCGCTTCTACATTATCGCCGTCAATTCGCTCGGCAGTTGCTTCGGTTCGACCGGGCCGGCGTCGATCAACCCGGAAACCGGTGAGCTTTACCGCCTGTCGTTTCCGACGCTGACCCTCGAGGACGTCGGCGAGGCGGCCTACGGGCTGATTAGGCAGTTGGGCATCGACAGGTTGCACACTGTCGTCGGTTGTTCAATGGGCGGCATGAGCGGCCTGGCGCTCTGTGTCAATCATCCCGATGTAGCAGCGGCATTCGTTTCGATTTCATCCGGGGCGAGGCCACTACCATTTGCGATCGCCGTTCGATCATTGCAACGAGAGCTTATCCGTTGTGACCCGAAGTGGCAGGGCGGTAATTACGAACCGGGCGATGGACCGATCATCGGTCAGAAACTTGCGCGCAAGCTCGGCATGATTACCTACCGGTCACCGGAGGAGTGGGAACAACGCTTCGGACGCGAGCGTACGACGGATTTCGGCCCGGTGGACGGACCGTTCCGCATTGAATTCTCGGTCGAGTCCTATCTCGAGAATCACGCGAACCGCTTCAGCGGTGGCTTTGACGCCAACTGCTACCTGTACCTGTCGCGCGCGTCGGACCTTTTCGACCTGGCCGAGCACGGCGGCTCGCTGGCCGCCGGTTTCAGCCGCCTGAAACTTGAGCGCGCCCTTGTTATCGGCGTCGAAACCGACATCCTGTTCCCGCTACATCAGCAACAGCAACTGGCCCAAGGCATGGAGACGGCGTGCACGAAGACTACCCTGGTCGAACTCGACTGCATCCGTGGTCATGACTCGTTCCTCGTCGACATGGACGCGTTCCGTCCCCTTATCTGCGAGTTCCTCGACTGCGGTGGGCGCTTCGCCGACTGAGGGCTAGAACGTCCAGCCGAATTCGAGCCGTGCGGCGTTCAATGTCGGATTGGCCCGGTCACTGCCGGTGTCCAGCTCGTAATGGTTGTAACTCAATTTCAGCATCGTTCCGCCACGCAGGATGTAGCGCAGACCAAGCGCGCCGCCATACGAGAATTCCGTTGAGCTGTACGTGCTCCAGAAATTCGAGCAAATGTAACCCCACCAGGGGTGCCACCAGCAGCCTGTGCTAGGTGGGCCATCGGCAACGTTCGAGTCAACGTATGTCCAGCCGATGCCGGCTTCAAGGTAAGGCGTTAAAGGCCCTTCCATCATGTTCCACGTGCCTTTGATACGGCCGTTGAACTGCGACAACTCATGTCTGATCGTCTGGGATTGCGGCGGAACCACGTCTTCCACGATTACGGCGGTGTAGTCCGGCGACAGCCACTCGAGGTCCGCGCCGAGGGCGAAACGGTTATTGAAGTTGTAGTTGAAGCCGAAGCCGATCCCCCAGTCGCTGTCCACGGACAGGCTCGAGCCGCCGGTGGCACCGCTGCTGTTTGAATTCTGGTAAATGCCTGCAAATGACCATTCCCAGTCACCCGCGCGGTTGCCCTGCGCGCTTGCCAGCGTCGGCGTTGCTAAAACCAGCAGCACAATCACAGATTTGTACATCGTATTTCCTTTATTTCGGATATTAGAATTAATCTAAAGCGCAGATTACCCATGAGAGTGAGTGTTGTCACTCATTTTCAATTGCAGCAGAAAGAAGCAGCGCCGGATCGACCGCGGTGCCGTTCAGATAGGTGCCGAAGTGCAGGTGCGGACCCGTTACCCGTCCGGTTGATCCGACGGTGCCGATCGAGTCGCCGGTCCCGACCGAGACCCCTTCCTCGACGCCGATCATACTCAGGTGGCAGTACATTGTGACGAATCCCTGGCCATGGTCGATGATCACAGTATTGCCGTTGAAGAAAAAATCACCGGTCGCCGCCACGGTGCCATCGCGGGGGGTCGCGATCACGGTTCCTTCGGAAGCCGCGATGTCCATACCCTTGTGCGGCGAGCGGGGCTGGTCGTTGAAAAAGCGGCGCAGGCCGAAACTGGAACTTCGCCGTCCCTCGACCGGTGCAGCCAGCATCACGCTTTCAAGCGCTATATCGCGCCAGTTGGTCAACGCCGCATCAATGATCTTTCTCTCGCGCCCGATACGGTCGAGTTGTTTCTCGTCGGGCGTCACGTGGCTCTGGTTCTTGACGGTCAGCCGCTGTTCCCGGTAGTCGTGCGATCTGATTTCGAACGCAACATCGCGAGCTGTGTTGATGCGAATTGAGGTCTCTCCGGCTGGCGTGTCGAGCGGGATCCCGACGGCGGCGGCCCAGCGGTCACCTTGCTTTGCAACGAGGATGCGACGGCCGCCGAATTCAACAATTGGGCGTGGCGCTTCCGACGGGCCAACGTCGATGATGGCAATGCCGCCTGGCCAGGGTGCATGATCCGGCATCGCGTTGGCGACCGTGGTGGCAGCCAGAAAAAACGTACTGAGTAGAAAACTATTTATCCGCATCGATCACTTCCCTGATCGTCGCAATCAATTCGCCCTCGGCGAGTCTCGCGCGTATGTCGTTCCCCGGTTTGACATTGCGTACATGCATAAGTGCCTTGCCACTCGCCGCATCCGTGACGATGGCGTAACCGCGATCGAGCGTCGCGAGCGGGCTGACCGCGTCGAGCGCGCGCGCTGCTACCTGCAACGAGTGTCCGGGCTCAGAGACCGCACGCCGGCCGGCGGCTGCGAGTCGCTGCCGAAGCTGCGCCAGCCGGCCGATCGACTGTTGCACGCGAACGGCCGGTGAGACTTGCAGCAGCGCCGTGCCGAGCGACTGCAGGTTGCTGCGATTGGTGTGAATCTCCATGCGCATCACCGCTGACAGGCGGCCACGAATTTCGCGGAGCTTGTCCTGCTGCCGCGCGACGCGCACTGCCGGGCTACCCGCGACCAGGCGACGGTGCAGCCAGTCGAGCGTCTGTCCTTCGTCCTCGAGCGTTCTGCGTCCCTGTCGACCGATACGCGTCAGCAGTGCATCGAGAGCACGCAACCACTCCTCACTATCGGGCACGACCATTTCGGCAGCGGCGGATGGTGTCGGCGCGCGAATGTCGGCGACAAAATCGGCGATCGTAAAGTCGATCTCGTGTCCGACGGCGCTCACGACCGGAATCGGTGATTCGGCGATCGAGCGGGCAAGTTGTTCGTCATTGAAAGCCCACAGGTCTTCCAGCGAACCGCCACCCCTGGTGAGAATGATCACATCGCATTCGTCGCGACGCACGGCCGTTTGCAGCGCAGCGACGAGTTCGGGCGCTGCCGCATCGCCCTGCACGGCGCTCGGGTAGATGATGACCGGAACTGCCGGAAAGCGTCGTCCGAGAATATTCAGCACATCGCGGACTGCCGCTCCGCTGGGCGAGGTGATGACGCCGATGCGTCGCGGCAGCTCGGGAATAGCCTGTTTGCGGTCTTCCTCGAACAGGCCTTCATCCGCAAGTTTCTTTTTTAGTGCCTCGTAGCGGCGTTTGAGTACACCTTCACCTGCGGGTTCGACCTGTTCGACGATGAGTTGATAGTCGCCGCGGGCTTCGTACAGGCTGACCTGGCCAAAAGCCAGCACGTGGTCGCCGTTCTTGAAATTGATTGTCGGGCCGCGCTGCCGGTTGCGAAAAAAGGCGGCGGCAATCTGTGCCGACTCGTCCTTCAGCCTGAAATAGAGGTGGCCGGAGGCCGGTCGTACGAGGTTCGAGATTTCGCCCTGTACCCAGAGCCGCGCGAGTCCGTTCTCGAGCAGGGCCTTTGCCTGGCGGTTTAGCTGGCTGACCGAAAGCGCGGTCGCCTGACCCGAGTTTTCCATGCTCGCGAGTATAAACAACCTGTGGAAGCTTTTGCCGAAAAAATCATGCGCGTACAATTAACCGTTTAACCTCACCAAGGACGCGACACCTGCCATGCGAATCGCCAAGGAAGCCCTGACCTTCGACGACGTCCTGCTGCAGCCCGGCTACTCCGACGTACTGCCTCGCGAGGTCGATCTGAGCACGCGGCTGACGGCCGAAATATCGCTCAATATTCCAATTCTGTCGGCCGCTATGGACACGGTCACCGAAGCCCGTCTCGCGATTGCACTGGCGCAGGAAGGCGGCATCGGCGTCATACACAAGAACATGTCGATCGAGGAGCAGGCCCGCCAGGTCCACACGGTCAAGAAGTTCGAGAGCGGTATCGTGCGCGACCCGATTACGGTGAGTCCGGACATGACCATTCGCGAGGTCATCGACCTGACCCGTGCAATGGGCATTTCGGGCGTGCCGGTAGTCAGTCAAAAGCAGACGGTCGGTATTGTCACGGGCCGCGATCTTCGCTTTGAGACGCAACTCGACGCGCCGGTGTCGAGCGTGATGACGCCGCAGGAGCGTCTCGTGACGGTGGGCGAGGGTGCCGATGAGGAAGAGGTCGTGTCGCTCCTGCACCAGCATCGAATTGAGAAAGTCCTGGTTGTAGACAACAACTTCGAACTCAAGGGGATGATCACCGCGAAGGATTTTCAGAAAGCCAAGGACTTCCCACGTGCCTGCAAAGACAATAGTGGTGCGTTGCGGGTCGGGGCTGCTGTGGGGACAGGCTACGACACGGACGATCGTGTTGATGCGCTCGTTGAGGCCGGCGTCGACATGCTGGTCGTCGATACGTCGCACGGTTTCTCGAGGGGTGTGCTGGATCGGGTCAGCCTGATCAAGAAGAAGTACACGGACCTGCAGGTGCTCGGCGGCAACATCGTCACCGGCGACGCGGCGGACGCACTGGTGAAAGCCGGCGCCGACGGCGTCAAGGTCGGCATCGGACCCGGATCGATCTGCACGACACGCGTTGTCGCGGGTGTTGGCGTTCCGCAGATATCGGCGGTCGCGGAGGTAGCCGAGGCTCTAAAGAAGAAAGGCATACCGTTGATTGCCGATGGCGGCATTCGCTATTCGGGCGACATCGCGAAGGCCCTCGTCGCGGGCGCGCACTCGGTGATGATCGGTAGCCTGTTCGCGGGTACCGAGGAGTCGCCAGGCGAGGTGGAGTTGTACCAGGGTCGCTCTTACAAATCCTACCGGGGCATGGGTTCGATCGGCGCGATGGGGCAGTCACACGGATCGTCCGATCGGTACTTTCAGGACACCACCGAAGAGCTGGAAAAGCTCGTGCCGGAAGGTATAGAAGGCCGCGTTGCTTACAAAGGCAGCTTGATCGCCATCGTGCACCAACTGATTGGCGGTATTCGCGCAGCGATGGGTTACACGGGTAGCGGCACGATCGAGGATATGCGCACGAAACCGCAATTCGTTCGCATCACGAGCGCCGGCATGAAAGAGAGTCACGTACACGACGTGACGATTACCAAAGAAGCACCGAACTACCGTACTAGTTGAGAACTGACCAGATAGCTATGAGCCAGCCTGCCACTGTTTCCAGGATTCCGCGCAAGGATATTCACGCCCACCGGTTGTTGATCCTCGATTTCGGCAGTCAGTACACGCAGCTGATCGCGCGCCGCGTTCGTGAGCGCGGCGTGTATTCCGAGATTCATCCCTGGGACATGAACGACGAGGCGATCCGGGCATTCCAGCCATCGGGCGTCATCCTGTCGGGCGGTCCGGAGTCCGTAAATCTCGACGAGCCGCCACGAGTTTCGCACACAGTGTTCGAACTTGGTGTGCCGGTACTCGGCATCTGTTACGGGATGCAAACGATGGCAGCTGAACTCGGCGGTAGCGTCGAGGCGTCAGCGCACCGTGAATTCGGTTATGCGGAGATCGAGCCTGGAGATTCGGGTTTGCTCGGTGGTTTGAGCGATACGGAGAGTGGGCCGTCGATGCTCAAGGTCTGGATGAGTCACGGCGACCGTGTCGATACTCTGCCACCCGGATTCGAGACGACCGCGTCCAGCCGCAACTCACCGCTGGCCGCGATGGAAGATCGCTCGCGTCATTTTTATGGCGTCCAGTTCCATCCCGAGGTGACACACACCCTCCAGGGTCAGGCCATCATGGAGCGCTTCGTGCACGATATTTGTGGCTGTCCGAGCGACTGGACGCCCGGCAACATCGTCGCAGACAGCATCGCCCGGGTTCGCGAGCAGGTTGGCGAAGGCAAAGTATTGCTGGGATTATCGGGAGGCGTCGACTCTTCTGTCGTTGCAGCGCTACTGCATGAGGCGATCGGCGATCAGTTAACCTGCGTTTTTGTCGATCACGGTCTCTTGCGGCATCATGAGGGCGACCAGGTCATGGACGCGTTTGCCGATCATCTCGGCGTGCACGTCATACGTGTCAATGTGGCCGAGCGGTTCTTCAGCGCCCTCGAAGGCGTCAGCGATCCCGAAGAGAAACGCAAGCTTATCGGCGGAGAATTCATCGCTGTCTTCGACGAAGAAGCGCACAAGCTCGAAGGTATTGAATGGCTTGCGCAGGGCACGATATATCCCGACGTCATCGAGTCGGCTGGCGCTTCGACCGGCAAGGCGCACGTCATAAAGTCGCATCACAACGTCGGCGGCCTGCCGGAAAACATGCGGATGTCACTTGTCGAACCTCTGCGTGAGCTGTTCAAGGACGAGGTACGAAAGATCGGTCTCGAGCTCGGCCTGCCACGTGAGATGGTGTTCCGGCACCCGTTCCCGGGCCCGGGCCTGGGTGTGCGAGTGCTCGGTGAGGTTACGCCGGAGTTCGTCGAGAAGTTGCAAATCGCTGACGATATCTTTATCGATGAATTGAGAAAACACGACCTGTACGACCAGGTCAGCCAGGCTTTCGCGGTCTTCCTCCCGGTCAAGTCTGTCGGCGTCATGGGCGACGGCCGTCGCTACGAATACGTGATCGCATTGCGTGCGGTCGAGACGATCGATTTCATGACAGCGCGTTGGGCGCGCCTGCCTTACGAATTTCTCGAGCACGTATCGTTGCGCATCATCAACGAAGTCGACGGTATTTCACGCGTTACTTACGATATCTCCGGCAAGCCACCGGCAACGATCGAGTGGGAGTAGATGGCGGCTTGGTCGGATAGCGATATCGGCCACATGCGGGCGGCAATCGGCGAAGCGAGAATCGCCGCGCAGGCAGGTGAGGTTCCTGTTGGTGCAGTCATCGTCATTGACGGCGAGATCATTGCTCGTGGTGTAAATCGGACAATCAGCGACAACGATCCAAGTGCACACGCGGAGGTCGTCGTACTTCGTGCCGCCGCCCATGCACTCGAAAATCATCGCCTTACCAACGCTACGTTGTATGTCACCCTTGAGCCCTGCACGATGTGCATGGGCGCGCTGGTGCAGGCGCGTATCGAGCGTCTTGTCTTCGGCGCCTACGACCCCAGGGCCGGTGCCGCCGGCAGTGCTATCGACCTGACGGACAGCCCGGCGTTCAATCACAGCTTTGAGGTGAACGGTGGTGTCCTCGCCGATGAATGTGGCGAGGTCCTGAGCGCCTTTTTTGCGAAACGTCGATAAGAAAAGGGGTCAGATTCCTTTTTCAAGGAAAAGGAATCTGACCCCTTTTCTGTTGATCAGGTTTCGGTAATTTCCGCCGGCTCTTCGACCACCTCGGGCAAACCATCAATGCTCGGCTCGGCCTCTTCCGTCTCCTCGTTCGCAGTCAGCCATTTGAGGATGTTGTAGTAGCTGCGAATATTGTTGACGTACAGGACGGGTTCCCAGCCTCGCGCATAGCCGTACGGCACTTGCGTATACCACTTGCGCTGAGATAGCAGCGGCAATGCCTTCGAGATGTCGACCCAGGTATCCGGATTGCCGCCCTGCATTTCGGTGATATGTCGCGCGTCCCTGATGTGATTAAAGCCAACGTTGTAGGCAGCAAGTGCCATCCAGGTGCGATCGGGCTCGTCGACACTGTCTGCAACACGTTCGGTTTGCCGTGCGTAGTACTGCGCACCGCCAAAGATGCTGTTCTTCGGATCGACGCGGTCGTCGATGCCCAGGTAATCTGCCGTGTCCTCGGTGAGCATCATGATGCCGCGCACGCCTGTCGGAGATACAGCGCCGGAACGCCAGTGTGATTCCTGGTAGCCGATGGCTGCAAGCAGCCGCCAATCGACGTCCCAATCCGCGCCAGCCTGCTCGAACATTTGCCGGTAACGGGGCAGGCGGCTTTCGTAGTGACGTATAAAGTTGCGCGTGCCGACGTAGTCGAACTTCTTCGTATGCCCGTAGTATCGGTCATGAACGCGTGCCAGGTAGCCGCGGCGGTCTGCGCCGATCAGGAATTCATCAGCACGCGCAAGCAGGCTGTCTCCCTTGCCCTTCGGAAACCCCCAGGCCAGTGGATCGTTCAATCTGAGGTCTAGCGCAACGCGCAGGTCCGGATGGAAATTTCGCTGGACTTCGAATTCGGTGCTGTCCGAGACGGTCAGCTCGAGATTGCCGTTCGCGACCTCGGCTAGCAGATCCGTGACCTCGGCATCGGCATTCTCGGACCATTGCAGGTCCGTATAGCCCTGTTGTTGCAGCGACAACAGCATGTCCGCATGACTGCTGCCGGCCATGACCTCGATCGAACGGCCGATCGCATCATCGATGCTGCGCGGCTTGCCGGTACCCAGCTTGTAGATGAGGTGCATGTTGACCGTTTCGTAGGGGTGGCCAAAATTGAGAAATTCACGGCGTGAGTCGGTGACCGACAGGCCTGCGGCCGCCATGTGTGAGTGGCCGGCGATGACATGCGGCAGAATTTCTGAAACGCTGTCGACGGTTTCGATAACTAGGTTGACGCCGAGTTCCCCCGCGAAGGCGGCGACGAGATCGAACTCCGGTCCGGATGGACCTTCCGGACCTATGACATAGGAAACGGGACTGTCGCGCGTGACGACGCGCAATTCGCCGGTTTCGAGCACCTGATCAAGGAGCGGTGGGGGCGACGAACAAGTGCCGATCAATGCTGCCAGTGTTATGTAGAGCAACAGGCGCAAATACCTTCTCCGTGTTGCATCGTATTATCTTTTGACCGTAGTACCGGGTGGTCTCTCCCCGGATCGCGTTTCGGTCTGGTAGCCAGCGACAACAAGGCTACCTCAGAGGCAAGCAGATTTCAGTGGTTTCCCCGCAGACTGTTAAATTTTACGACACCTGCGTACAATCCGTGGCCCCGCAAACGGGTCTGACTCGACAAGTTTGAGCGAACCTTAAAATTTTTTTCGGGTATCGGAGAGGTGCCAGAGTGGTCGACAAAATCGCCGGGAGCGATTTTGGACGCCGGAGGCGCCCGCAGGGCGAGGTGCGGGATGCACCGAGTCAATGGGCCTGACTCGGCGGATTGGAAAGCGAGAAAAGTTTATCGAATTGTGGAGAGGTGCCAGAGTGGTCGAATGGGCCTGACTCGAAATCAGGTGTACGGTTTACCCGTACCGTGGGTTCGAATCCCACCCTCTCCGCCAGTAGAAAGAAAACGGCCCCTGCGGGGCCGTTTTCTTTCTACTGGCCGAGTGCGATTGAGGAAGAGAACCCTGTTCGACAGGCGCCGCGGCGCAGCCGCCTGCCCGGGCGCGCAGCGCCCATCCCACTCTAGCCGCCTTCGCGTACGGTCAGCACCTGGTTTATCGCAGGCTCGACGATCGTCTGTTCATTGCCTGACGGCCAGTTGATCACAACCTTCGAGACCGCGGTTGCGGTCCCCAGGCCGAAGTGCTGGGTGAGTTCGCCCTGGCTGCGCCAGCCCGAGTGGGTGCTGACCTCACGAGTTTGTAACCGGGTGGTGTCGACTTGCGTGATCGCGACGGTTATTCGTGCGCCGATCGCAGATCGGTTCGAGCTAACGCCTTCGAGCGCCACTTTCAGCCAGTTGCCCTCTGCATAGCGGTTTTCAATAAGGACATTTTCCTCACCCTCTCCCGGCTGGTTCGGCCAGTTACCGATCAGGATATCGAGGTCGCCGTCACTGTCGTAATCACCGGTCGCCACGCTCGAGGCAAAGTGTATCGAGCGCTCGAAAACCGCGGCCCCAGTCTGCTCAAAGTACCCGGCACCGTCATTCAGGTAGAATTCGCTGGTGCCTCCCCAGTTCGCGACCACGAGGTCGAGGTCGGCATCATTGTCGAGGTCGCCGAAGGCAACGGCGTAGCTGGATGTGCCGTCCGACGTCGCTCGTCCGCCATCCATGATCCCGAATCTACCGTCTCCCAGGTTTTCATAAAGACTGTTGGCCATGCCGTAGAGGCTGCCAGCGTACAAGTCCAGGTCGCCATCGTTGTCAACATCGCCCCAGGCGACGGACATCGGGAATGTTGCGTCGGCCGGCAGGGCGCTATCGTCCATGCGCGTGAATTGCAGATCACCGTCGTTCCGATAGAGAGAAAGCTTGAAGCCATCCGTATCAGCAGTCGGACGGTTCGCGACAACCAGGTCCTGGTCGCCATCACCGTCATAATCGGACCATGAAGCGCCGCCGCTGGCGTGCGCACTGTGGACGGCATCGGTGTTCTGAACCCGTGACAGCTGCTTACCCCCGACATTGCGGTACAGGAAGTTCACGCCCTGGTGAGACAGCCCGCCATTGGAAACGTAAATGTCCACGAACCCGTCATTGTCGGCATCCGCAGCGGCGACCGAATACGACCAGCCTTTATCATCGGCCAGCATGTCTGCAGAGTGACTGATGAAGCGAATGGAGCCGTCTTCCGCCGTGTCCCGAAGCAACATCGCGTTCTGCTGGTCGCGCTGGTTGGCGATAAACGTGTCCAGGTCCCCATCGTTGTCGAAGTCTGCCCAGGCGCTTCCCGATGAGAATCCGTCCAGGTCTGTAAGGCCGTCGATGTCGCGTGCCACGTAGCGCCCCTGGGTATTTTCGTAAAAGCGATTTGTCTGTGGGGACGGATCCGGCGACGAGACGTCGTAACCATTCGTGATGAAAAGGTCAGCGTCGCCGTCGCCGTCAAAGTCAGTAAACGATACGCCCCCTGTACTGGCGCGATCCGTAGTCAAGGGCGGCAAGTCAACGACGACAAACCTTCGCGGATTTACGTCAGTTGTTTCTGCGCTGTCGCAAGCAGCGAGAGCCACTGCGACGAAAACCAGTGCCACCATGCCGATGCATGCACGGGCTGATGGCGAGGCTGGACCAGATGAATCGCGGTTTGGCGCCATCACAAATTTCTCCGATCAATGGGTGCTGTATTGTCGCAGAAATCGCACAGAGCAGCTTCCGCACAGGACTTGCCGCTCCGCCAGAAATCAAAAGGCCCCCTTGCGGGGCCTTTTTCATTTCTGGCGGTGTGTGGTTGCGGATGAGAATCCAGTTCGACTCAAGCAATCGCGAAGCGGCCATCCCCCCTCTCCACCAAACAATTGTTCTGGTCTATTGGTTCTTCGAATTCCATCAGACACGCCGCCGGTCTCTATTGCGATATCGTACTGGAGCAATCGGTCAAAACGAGAACCAGTCGCATTTACTAATTTTCTTGATTAGATACTGTCACCGCTGCAAACGCTCCAGGCGTTGCAGATAAAGCGCCAATTACGCGGGTGGGAGAGCAATCAAGCCCCGTCCTTTCGATTGCTCTAATAGGGAAACCACGATGCGACTACTTACTTTCGTATTGCTTACCATTTTTTCACTCGTGCTTGCTGCCTGCGGTGGCAGTGGCTCAACATCAGCGCCGGCAGCCCCGCCTGTCGCACCGCCCCCACCTCCGGTCAACAGCGTTCCGGTCGCGTTTGACGTTTCTGTAAAGACCAACGTAGACGAGCCGCTCGATGCAGCCCTGAGCGGTCAGGATGCAGACGGCGATGCGCTGACTTACTCGATTACCGCGCTTCCGACGATGGGCACTGTCGAAATTCTGGATGCTACTACCGGCGCATTTCGATTCACGCCGCTCGCTGCGGCTTTCGGCCCGGACCTGTTTCGTTACCGGGTCAACGACGGCAACGACAATTCCGCGGAGGCGGCCGTATCCATTGTGGTGAATCGTAAACCGGCTGCTCAGGACCAGTCGATGCGAGCCGCTACCAGCCTGCCGGCTACCGGTACGCTGGTCGGGACGGACCAGGACGCGGACCCCTTAACGTTTGTTATTGCGACTCAGCCCGTGAATGGCACGGTCGTTCTTGACGCTACAACCGGCAGTTTTACCTACAACGCGACAGCGAATTTCGAAGGTATGGATAGTTTTGCGTACCAGACGAACGATGGATTTGCGAACTCGACGCCGGCCACCGTTACGTTGTCAGTCAATGAGTGGCTCGGAACCGTCAATCTCGGCACGGCAGAGGATGAGGACATGCTGTACGGGCTGCAGATTGATGAGCAAATGAATCTCTACGTCGCTTACACGACGACGGGAGCCGTGCCGGGCTCTGTATCCAGCGGGGAGCGGGACGTCGTGCTGGCCAAGGTCGATAAGGCAGGCACCGTTCTCTGGCAAAAGCAATATGGGACCGCGAATGACGAGTTCCCGTATCAGCTTGAGCGGCAAAGCGACGGCAGTCTGTATCTGACCGTTATTGAGCGCCAATACGATGCGATACTCGATCAGTACGCGATAGTTGACAATCTCGTCGTCAAATTTGATGCCAACGGCGATTTGCTCTGGGACGTGTCAATTCCCACGGCAAACACGATAAGACAATTTTACCGCTTGGCGATCTCGCCGAATGGAAACGTATACGTTAATGCCTTTGACATGGTGGAGTCTTACGGGCGGCTTCTCAGGATCACGCCGGATGGCACGATCGCCTGGACAAAACTGCTCGGTGCCGCTGACGCTGACGCGGTGGATCCATTGTTGAACAACCCACCATACGATTCCTATTTCGTATTCCCGCGCGGTCTTGCGGTGGACGCAACTGAAACGATATACATGAACCTGGACGTTCGCAAAACGGTTGCTGGCGTCTTTACTTGGTCGACGATGCTTGCGAGCTTCGACGGCGTCGATGGAACGATTCTCTCCCGGCTAGATCCACTGGTAACCAGTGCATTCCCGATAAATACGGCCCCGGCACTCTTGCGTGATGTTCACCTGACAACGGCCGGAAACTTGCGCGTGCTCGGCAACCATGGGTTACCCGACGGCACCCGCGGACTGGTCGTGGCTGAACTGGACACGTCGGGCAACGAAATCTGGGCCACAGCCAGGAATGTGACAGACGAAGATCGGTACGGGTTCAAAGGCGTACTTGCGGCTGACGGCAGTTCAATCGTGCAGGGTAGTGCTGAAACGGTCCTCAGCGCCGGGGCGAACGTCGACGTCGGCCTCACCAAGTTCGATAGCGTCGGTGATTTCGTTTGGGAAAGCGTGCTGTCGGGGGTCCAGGATGATGGTACGACAGACGCAATTAACGAAGGCTCACAGCCCGTGGTCGATGCCAGTGGATCTGTGTTTATTCTGATTAACAGCGATGGTGGCGCGATCGGCGCAACCACGAATCAGGGCGGGTTCGACGTATTCATCGTGAAACTGGATGGCAATACTGGTGAGATTATTCACCCGTAGCTCGCGGTTCAGGCTTGTGGCGGCCAAGTGCTGTTGGCGTCGGCGCTGTCTAATGCTTTGTATATCTTATTAGCGTTTCCAGGTAGCGGGATTTGAGCTGTTCACTTGCCAAAACCTGCTTAATCGGCGGCAACTTCAAGATCACACCCAATACCCCAGCCATGGCGCGGTGGCTCCACAAGACCTGGTTATCGAAAATCAGGTTTTGTAATTTGCCGCGTTCAATGGCCATGACCACTGCCCGGTGTGTTCCGTTCAATGGCGTAAGTACTCGCTTCGGACGCGACTCCAAAGACAAACTATCGTGTTTGTTACAGCTGCGTATACACACGCCGCAACCCAGACAAAGCTCACCGTTCAATCGGGCTATTTTCATCTTGGGCTTTTCCGGATCATGGGCTGAAACCAGGGTCATCGCTTCGACCGGGCAGACATTGACGCATTTGCCGCAGCCATTGCAGGTTTCCTCGTCTATTACCGGGATAAAGTTCGTCGTGTGCACAGGGTTGAGAATCGCAAAACGGCGTGCGGCGATCATTGCCTCACAACAGCAGCCACAGCAATTACAAATAAAATTGACACTCTCGCGTACATTCTCGCCGAACTGCACCAGGTTGTTGTCATAGGCCTCTTGCAACAAGTCGCGACATTCCTCTTTGTCGATCTCACGCGCAACACCGTGTCTTGTAAGCGAGGACGCGGTGGTGTTGAAGGTCATGCAAATATCCTGTGGTGCAGAACAGGCCTTGCCCATATGTTCCATTTTGTGCCGGCAGTAACAGCGTCCCACACCAATATGGCTTGCTGTTTCAATCACTTCGCTGGCCCGTTCGTAATCCAGCACATGCAGTGCATTTTCATCGGACAAAGCGAGTTCCTGTACGAAGGCTCGCCCCAACTGCGTTTCACCACGCGTAAACAACTCCCGGATAAAATCCTCCTCTACATTCATATACTCATGAAAAAGCTCGCTTAATACTTTTTGATCAATATCATCGCGGACACGCATCAGCGAGAACTCAAAGAAACCGGCCATCGGTGGCGGCAGTGCGTAAACTGTCTCGCCGTTCTGCTCGAAATCAACGAGAATGGCTCTGTCGGCCAACTCATCCAGTATGTTCTGCGTTTCGGTGAGACTTTTCTTCCAAATACGGCTGGCTTTTTCTGCGGTAAACGGTTTGATCGGCATCAGTGAAACCAGGCCAGCTTCTTCCTCACTGAACAGCATCGACAAGATCTTGAACAGGAGATCGGAAGGAGGAGCGCCCTGTGGAAAACGGTTCAGCCTGTCGGTCAGAGCGGAGTAACTTGTTCTTAGTGTTGTATGGGCCACGTTTCCAAACCCTCTGGCAGTAACTTGACCGTACCCCGGAATTAGCGCATGTGGGTATATGGGAAAATGCGCATATCAGGCTGCTTCCTTGGCGAACACAGCGGGCTGTTTTCTGCCCAGTGAACGGTGCGGTCTGACGTGATTGTAGTGGCGTTGCCGGTCGTCGATCGTCGATCTCCGTTCAAGTTGCTGTATTTTTTGCAGAAATATCACAGAGCAACTTCCGCGAAGGACTCCCTCCACCGCCAGCAAACAGAAAGAGGCCCTTGTGGCCTCTTTTTCGTTTACTCGATTGGGGGTGATGGATAAGAAGCCCTTGGACCTGTGCAAAACTGCGTAGTGTGTCTTCGACGCAAAATATGCACTGCTGTATTCTCCGGCGTCAATTGTCGAAAAGGACAGGTCGATTGATATTGCCTAGTGCGTTGATTCCGGGACAAATACATCCCGGTGACATCATTAATTCTCTCGCAGATAGCTCTAAGTGTCTCACTATGCGAGCCGGCCCGGCCGTGACGCATTTGACGTGAATTCACTCTTCGACATCGTACTGAGCTGGTTCCGGTTTGGCGTGCGCCAAACCTCTCCACAGCCGCGGCAAACGAAACCCGTGCGCGGGCGGCGTCACGCCGGTAAAGTCGCGCCGGCGAAACAAAAGGCGACGTCGCGCTCATCGTTGGCGTCGGCAAAGCCCTGCGTACATGCCACGGTATCGGACGTCACATCGGAGCTGCTGCAAGACCTGAGATCGGCTTCGGAGAAACGCGTAAAGGGTCCCTTGTGGTCATTGCCCCGCGTCAACACAGGCGATCCACAACCAATGCTTAAGCATCAGGCGGAAGCGATGGCGCGCCTGTCGCAGAATAATTTCGCCTCCGGCATCATCCACCTGCCGACAGGCTCCGGCAAAACCCGCGTGGGTATCGAGATCGCGGCACAATGCCTGGAGCAGTCGCAAGACCGGGTCATTTGGGCGACTGGCGGCGTCAGCCTGTTGCGCCAGTCCGTCATACGCCTGGTGGAAATGCTGGGCCGCCTCGACCGTGAGCTGGCGATGCGCTGGGCTGGTTTCGACCATGTGCAGGAGGAGACGCTGTTTGATGAGACAGACGTTGTTTTCGTAACGCGTGATACCCTGACCAAGTGGCTCGCGCGGGCGGCAGACGGCCGCACCGTCGGGGATCCACTGCGAACAGCGCTGACGGCACGCAAAGGTTCGGGCGCCGCACGCAACATCACTTTGATCTACGACGAATGTCACGAACTCGGCGCAAAGGGTTTGCAGCGTGCGTGGAAAAAGTTCGACGATAAGGTGTTGTCGTCGGGCAGCGCCGACGAGCGCTTCACGGTCATCGGCCTCAGCGCAACGCCGATGCCCACGGCGACTGACGCTCATGATCTGCTACAGGACTGTATCTTCCCGGTCCGGGAAGGCACAGCCACCAAGAAAGACTGGGACGTGCTTGTTCACCACAGTGAGAGTACGCAGGCGCTGACAGACCTAAAGATTCTCTGCCCGATCAATCTGTCGCTTCAGAAATCCGGTTTTTTCGATATCCCCGAGCGGCTCGTATCACGCATCATCGATGAAGTGATGCCCGAGGACACGCTGCGTCGCGGCGATTATTCAGAAAAACAATGGGCGCATGAATTCTCACTGATGTTTAACCGTAAGGTGATGACGCATCCGGATATTCTCGATTTTCTTGCAGACCGAATTGCGCGGCGATTGCCGGAGATGGGCAAAACAATGTTGTTCTGTGCGTCGGTAGAGGCTGCCAACTATGTCGTTGACCGGCTGCGACGTAACAAGCGTGTCGGCGAGGGCCTGGTCACACTCGTACACAGTCGCATGGAGGACCGGGAGATCGCGGAGCTTGAGGGCGACATAGATGACGAAGTCGTGCGTCCGGAGGTTCAGATTCAGGAATTTCTCGATCGAGGTCATGATCCCTGTGTGATGGTCAATGTCGGCATGCTGACCACGGGATTTGACGACCCCAAAGTACGTTGCGTGGTGCTTGCGCGACTCACGTTCAGCAAGAACCTGTTCTGGCAGATGATAGGCCGCGGATTACGCGGACCGTTTGCGGGCGGCACGCCGGATTGTTACATCATAGACCCGATCCGACTTACCGAACGTTTCGAAGTGTTTGAGGGCTACCGGCCGGACCTGGATAAGCGCGGCATCCCGCAAACGGACCTCGAGGATCGCAATAGCGCTATGCACGATCCGAGGGACCTGGCGCCGTTGAGTTGCGAGCGTGAGCCACCGCCCCAGTCTGATGTTCTCATTGATTCATCGATTCGTTGGGGCGTGCGCAGGGCGCTGCGCGCCTTTCTTGGCGGGAAGAACTTCAAGCTCGATAAAGTGAATCAGGCACTCAGCGAAGTGCAGATCATTTACGGCAAGGATGGCAGCACAAAAATTGTGCCGGCAGACGGGGAAGTATCTGCAGAGAGTCCGTACGCAATTCTCGAGACACATATACGGAGCCTGGAGAACAGCATCGGTCATGATCTGCCCTGGCTCTATGGATTACTGCCAACACGCCTCGATGACATCGCCCGCAAGACCTTCCTGCGAAAATTACAGGTCATCCGTAAGCGCAAGATCGCCTCACTCGAAGCCTGGCACGAGTACGAGTTGAGACGACTGTAGCAAATCCTGAGGCGTTCTCAGCGTCCCGAATATGCGCTGCTCACAGGCATCAGCTGGCGAAATTCCTGTAGGATTCCCAGCTAACGGAGAGGATGGCCGAAGAAGCTCAGTAGCGTTAGACTGTGTCGCGATTAGGGACGAGATGACAATAACAAGCGATGTTCAGGGCGGCCGAACTCGGGCAGACCGTATCTAAGACGCAGTACAAGGCGCGTGCCCCGGATATCCGAAGGCAGCTGCTCGAGGCCCAGGTGATGCTCAGTCGCACGGCTGACTTCAGCGTTATGACCGACTTCGCGGGTGTTGACGGTGCGGGCAAGGGCTCCACGGTTAACTTGCTGCACGGCTGGATGGATACCCGGCTGATCGCGACCAATGCTTATGGTCCCCCGACCGAGGCCGATCAACGGCAGCCGACGTTCTGGCGCTTCTGGCGGGACCTGCCCGGTGCCGGAGGGATTGCGTTCAATCTGAGGGCGCGTTACTCGAGACCGTTTCTCGATCGTGTGTATGGGCGGAGCACGAATCTCGAGTACCTCGCCGAGCTGAAGCGGATCCAGACGTTCGAGCGCACGCTTGCCGACGACGGCATGTTGATCCTCAAGTTCTGGATGCACTTGAGCCGTGACGAGCAGCAGCAGAGACTTGAGTCGCTGCAGTCGGATCCGGAGACCACCTGGCGGGTCAGCGATCGGGACTGGGAGCACTGGAAGATGTACGACCAGTTCATCGAGACGGCCGAGCGCACGATCACAGAGACGAATACGGAATTTGCGCCGTGGCACATCATCGAAGGTGCGGATAGGAACCATCGTATTCTTACCGTCGCGGAAATAATCCTCGAAGCACTGAAGTCCCGGCTGAAAGCCCATGGTCACGAGCCGACACCGGAACTTCTGATCGATGCAGAGGCGATCGATGCCGAAGACCCGATCCCGGAGTCGCCTGATCGGCACATGACGGTCTTCAGCACTCTCGATATGTCCTCAGGCCTCGGCAAGCCGGAATACCGCCGCCAGTTGACTACGCAACAACGCCGCATCCACTTGCTGCAGCGGGAAGCCATCGAGCAGAACCGCAGTTCGGTGCTGGTCTTTGAAGGTCCGGATGCGGCTGGCAAAGGTGGCGCGATTCGTCGCATTATTCCGACGCTGGATGCTCGCAATTACCGCGTACTACAGTACGGTGCGCCGACCGATGAGGAGGCATCACGGCACTACCTGTGGCGCTTTTGGCGACGTCTGCAAAGGGCCGGGCATCTCACGGTTTTCGATCGCAGCTGGTACGGCCGTGTTCTCGTCGAACGAGTTGAAGGCTTCGCGAGCGTTGCGGAATGGAAACGCGCGTATGCGGAGATCAATGACTTCGAGGACCAGCTGATCGAACATGGCACGATCCTCGTCAAGTTCTGGCTGCATATCACGCCGGAGGAGCAGCTGAAACGTTTCGAGGCCCGCCAACGGACGCCGTTCAAGCGTTGGAAAATGACGGCCGAGGACTGGCGCAACCGTGGCAAGTGGTACGAGTATGAGGCCGCGGCCCATGATGTGGTCAAGTACACGAGCACCCATGTTTCGCCCTGGGAGATGATTCCGGCAAACGACAAGAATTACGCCCGCGTCAAGGTGTTGGAAACGTTCGGCGATTATCTCGAAGCAGCACTGCACGACTCCTGACCGCGCGCATTTTGTATTACGTGGATATGGTCGAGCGAATATGCCGGTCGACCTGGTATTAAGGAAATTGAGCGCTGCAACAGAGCTGTTCGAATACACGGAACGCAGCAATGCAATTCATGATGCGTATCTGAGCGATCAGGCGCTGCATGAAAAGTACACGTACTTTGTCACCTGGCAGAACGATTACATGCTGCAGTTTTACGGGGATCTGCGGACCTCCGAGAGTTATTCCCGGGCTGTTGATTTCGTCGTTTCCGATCTGACAGGGATTGGCGTCAGCGCGCGGGACCAGGATGTCGCCCGAATTGTCCCGATCATGTCGAAGCTTCTGCCCGAGAGGGCGCTGCGTACTGTTGCTGCGGCTATGCGACTCAATGCCAGGGTTCTCGAAACTAATCTATCGATTTGTCGAGCCTTGTACAGATTGAAGTCGGACAGTGAAGAGTTCTCAGAAGCAGATTACTGCGTAGCCAGCAGGCAGGCTGTCCACCTCGATGAATGCCTGGAGCTTGTTGATCTGACCATAGAGGTTGGTCGAAGCCTGGACCGTGTGATTCGTATTCCCATGATCGGTTCATTGCTCAAGGTGATGCGCATGCCTGCCAGGTTTTGGGGGTTTGCAGCGATGCAGGAATTTCTCGAGAAGGGCTACGCAGCCTTCGACGCGCTCGAAGACGCTGACAGATTTCTGGATGTGATGGGCAATCGCATGATCGAAATTCTCACGCGAGTCTACACCGAATCGATCGAGCATCTGGATGACATGCCCTTGAAACGACGGATCTAAGTGTTGAAATTAAGGCGGCCGGTGCACAATTTGACCGATCAGCACCAAGCAGTGCAGCAGGAAGACAATATTCAAAATCCGCAGGTCCGTATGTTTCGCTATATCGATCATCTCTGGAGGGCAGGAGAATGAAAAATCTTGCACCCGCTCCAGGGGCAGGTCGGATTCTGCTGGAGGTCTGGAATGATAAGTAAAAGGTGTACTGATCACAGATCGTACCGCTTGGGCGGATTCGCACTCTGGTGTCTGGTCGTGCTGGCCGGGCTTTCCGGTTGCGGAAGTGACGGAGAAGAAGCCGGGCGAACAAACCCCTCGTTACCTGCAATGGTCGTCAACAGCCTGCTGGACGATGCGTCGCCTTCGGCCGGAACAGTGACGCTTCGCTCTGCTCTCGCGCAGGCCGCATCCGGTCAGAGCATCACTTTCGATCCAACCCTCAACGGCGGCACGATCAATCTGATCTTCGTCGGTGAGGAACACACTGCTCTCGTCGGCGAGGTGATGGGCTTTGACGAGGCGAACAATATTTCCTTTCTCGTTGGTTACTTCGATCGGGATTACGGAAAGTCAGCGCTTTACGCGAACAAGAACGTATTCATCGATGCATCGGATCTTCCTGATGGCATCACAATCAACTGGGGCGGTACAAATTTCGCAAGAGTTCTGGCGGTGTCTGGTCATCTTACGCTGACAAATGTCGCGATCACGGGCGGCAACAGTGTTTTCGATGTGGCAGGGGATGTCGGCCAGCATCCGGACGACAATCAGACTTCTACGCTTGCCAGAGGTGCGGGCCTCGCCGTTTGGGGAGTTGCGACCTTAACCGACTGCGCCATCTATGATAACCATGCCATTGGTGACGATGCCGATACGTCTCGTGACGGTGGAGCGTACGGCGGTGGAGTCTATGCAGACACCGTTGTAATGAACAATTGTATTGTCAGCGGAAATACGGTTTACGGGGGAGGAGCGGCCGGAGGAGGCGTCTTTTCTGTCGGCGGTCGTGATACCGGTATTAGTGTTTCTTCGATTAATGAGTCAGCGATCACGGAAAATCGAATTGCCGGACTTTTTGCCTACGGTGGCGGCGTGTACTCGGATGGTGGTGGTATTGGACTGTCTACAAGAATACATGTTGAAAACAGCACCATCGCGAGGAATCTTGTTGAACCACCGGCACTTCCGCCGTTCCTGTTCAGCCTGCTGGATATTGGGTACTGGCGAGGGGGCGGTCTCTACATGTCCAACGGATACATGCAGGTTCAAAGCAGCACCGTTGTCGAAAACCAGGTGTTTGGAAAACCGCGGACCACTGAACTGGATAAACCAAATATGGCGGGCGGCATCGCTGCGACCATAGGCAACGCCCACGCAGTGGAAGATATGATCATTGGTCATTCCATTGTCGTCGGAAACACCGTTCACGAGATCAATGGAGTCGATCCTGGTGGCTATACGATCGGAAGCGTATATCCGCACGATATTTTTACCGGGTCCGTCTTCGAATTCCGCAGCATGGGATATAACCGGATCGGAGTCATCGATTTCAGCCAGATACTGGTGCCGATTGGGGAACCAGGCTGGGCTTCATTGTCGCGCAAACACTATCCGCAAGTGGATGATGAGGATGGCGTGGTTCCTGGTGATTTACTCGGCACTGCGACGCTGTCTACATTGATCAATTCCTCCGGCGTTGAAGCCGATCCCTTTGCAGTACTTTATTACGAGCCTCTGGGTAACGCTCTGGACAGGCTTCCCAGCGGAAACTACGAAGTGACCGAGGTCCTCGGTGAGCTGGTTGGGCAGCAGAATGAAGGCAGGAACCCACTCCTTCTTCCACTGATACTGGATCAAATACAGGTTGTTTACGGACAATCAAATTTCGAGAGTGAGTTCAGGGACTATTTTCAAGGGTACCTGTCGGACATTGATCCGGATGCGGCCGGTTCTCAGCAGTATGTCAATTGCGGCGACGTTACTGTAGGCACAACAGAACAGGCGTACTGGTGTGGTCCCGCACAGACGTGGCCTCAATTCGAACACAACCACGCCTATATCGAGTTTTGGCATTATCTCGACTTGGCGCTTGCGGGCGAAAACGCTGCAGTCAACGTGGACCGGATGACCAACCTCGGGCCCGCGCTGATGAACGACGATGTTTGGACGTTACTTTTTGGCCTGGGTAGTAGCCATTTTAATGCTATTACAGTACGCCTTTCTGAGGCGACCCTCGGCGTTAGTCCACTGGTCACTGATCAACTGGGCAATTCCAGGCCTGCGGATCTGCTCGGCGATATCGGGGCAGTTGAAACTGGTAATTAGTAGTGCGGCTTTCGTCTGCCACTATTGGGGCGTAAGAACGAACAGGCCATTGGTAACGTCGCTGACAATGACGTTACCCGATGGTAGATACGGATACACGCTCCATGCGCCATCGAAGTTGATCGCATCGCTGCCAGGGAAAGTGTCGAAGAACGCTATCTCCGTCATCTGCTGGTTACTGAGATCAGTGAACTCGAGAATGCGGAGACCCGACGTGTAGTTGGCCTCGTAAACCCGGTTGCCAAGTACGTAAAGATTGTGATCGATCGAACGCGTTAACGCCTCGTATGCAAATACATAGGCCGGTGCATCGAGGTCGGTCACATCGAAGACATGGGTGCGTGTCTGGACGCCGAAATTCGATTCGTCGAGTTCATCACCGATCAGCAGGAATCGGTGATCGTCCGTCAGCCAGCCCTGGTGTACAAAACCCAGTTGGGGATAAGTGACGGCGGCGAGAGTCTGCGGCGCAGCCTTGACTGTGACATCGGCGATCTCTACGTGATTCTCGTTCGAGCTGGCGCAGATCTCTGCGCCCTGATGGTCCACGTCCGGCCCGCGGTAATCGACACAGTGTGTATCGTGCGTGTCCGCAGACGAGTGGCAGCCGGCAAATAGCGGGTTATTGGGTGTTGTGATATCGATCATGTGCAGGCCGCCACTGCAGGTGTTCGAACCCACCGCATACGCGAAGCCCGTGTCCTCATTGATCGCGACGTTGTGGGCATTCCCGAAGTCGCCGTATACCGCGTCGGGGGAGAAGTCCTGTGGTGCAGTCGCGCCACGCAGTCGAGTCAGGTCGAAGACCTGCATGCCATGGGCGCCGGCGTTGTCAGCAACAACGTAGGCATGATCCTGGTAGACCTTGATATCTCGCCATGCTGATGACTGCGTCTGGGTCGGCATTCGTCCCAGGAAGACCGGATTCTCCGGGTCGCTCACATCGACGAACGCCGTTCCATTGGTCATGCCCATCAGGGCGTATTCGTTACCCGTAGTCGTGTCAACCCAGCCCCAGATGTCGTTACCTTCGGTTCCATTCATCCTGTCGAGTGGGACCCGTGCCCTGAGTGAGACGCCCGAGCATGCAAAGTCGGCAGCGGTGCCGCCGATGCAGTCAGCGGGTCCTGTCGATAATTCCGGTGGATTTCCCGGCCCGGGCCCGCTCCCGGAACCACCACAGCCATAGAAAAGGCAGGCGAAAATCGTCAGACCAATGATTCTGATAGTGCGGGGCATACGAATCCCTCTCCAAAGTCTTCTTACTACGACCCGCCAGGATGCAGGCTGGTTCCACGCCGGCAGAGGCGATATCACCGTTCAACCCTGTTCGATTCAAGCAGCGCCGCAGGCGCACCGGATCATGCCCTGCGACCGCGCAGGTAGAAACCTAGTCCGATGCCGATGAACAAGAACGTTGATACTGCGACTTTAGTTACAAACAGCGTGGGATTGCTTGTGCCTGCGGGCGGGATGAAAGCGAGTATGACTGACAGCATCGTCGCCGCGAATCCCAGTCCGCCGATTATCCAGGGCCCTGCGTTGCCAAGCGGCACGAGTGTCACGCCCTCGTTGTTGCCTGCCGCGCGTCTACGCAAAATCGGCAGGGCGGCGAACATGTACAGGAACGGGATAAAGTACAGGATGATTGAGAGATCGAGAAGAATTATGTAGGCCTCCTGAATCGTCGTGCCGGCGGAAACGGACAGGATGATCAACGAAACGACAATGCCTTGCGTAATCAGTGATACGTGCGGCGTGCCATAGCGAGGATGTGTCTTGCCAATCGCAGATGGTAGGTAACGGTCAATACCAATAACGTACGGGATGCGGGCAACTCCGGTTACCCAGGCACCAAGACCGCCAGTCGAAGACATTACCAGCAACAGACCACCAAGCGCGCCAAGCCAGGGCAGCGATATCCGTTCGCCGATTGCCGCGAATGCCTGCGGAATACCGGTGATCACATTTACCTGCCCTGCGGGCACCGCGACCATGACCAGGCTGGTGCCAACAACGTATATAAAAGCAATCATTAGCCCGGAGATGACGATCGCGCGCGGAATCGTTCGTTTGGGGTCCCGCATTTCCCCGGCCATTGCGGGCGCCAATTCCATACCGGCGAACGCGAACGTCATCGTTGCGAAAAAAGTTAGTGTAGTGAAACCACCGACATCGGGCACCAACTCAGCCGCAGAGAAGTTCGTCGCACTACCATGAGTTGCCCACGCCCAAATTCCGGTGATGATTAGTACAACAAATACGGCAATCGCGGCAAATGCGCCCATGCTCGCGATCCACTTGCCGCGTTCCACACCAATAATGTTCACGCCAATGACAATCCAGATAAGTACCAGTGAAAACGCTATGTTGTAAAAGGCGTTGTCACCGAGGTCGATCCAGCGCTCACCGCCGATGAACAGGAACGCGCCTGCCAGGAACATCAAGAGGCTCGGGAAGTAGAATACGTTGTTAACCCAATAAGCCCATCCGGCGATGAAGCCGTGGAATTCGCCGAATGCCGATTTGCTCCACAGGTAGATTCCGCCTTCGCCGGGCTGTCGCGAGCTGAGTTCCATGACCGCGAGCGAGCAGGGAACGAAAAAAACCAGCACGGCCAACAGCCACAAGGCGAGGCTCGATGGGCCCATCTGTGCCGCGGTTGACAGCCAGCGCACACCCAGAACAGCCGCGATATTGATCAGGACAATATCGCGGACACCGAGTGCCCGGCGCAGTTGTCCGTTACCTATGGATTGTTCGGAGCTGATTGACATTGTCTGTGCTCCAGGAATTTCGCGGGCGATGCGGCAGCGGTATAGCCGCCGTTAGCCACTCCGGCGACTGACACATTGCAGTAAGCCATTAGTCAGCGTTGTTCACGAATTCCGCTGCCTTCTTGAGGGATTCGAGATTTATTGCCGCCATATAAAGCGCTTCGTGGCCGGCAGCGTGCATGGCCTTTTTGATCATGCCCTCCAGGTTCGGTCGCTTGCCGTCGGGTTCGGTAGCCTTACCGATTCCACCACCGAACTCGATAATCGTCGTGACCCCGCCACCAAATGCCGTCACCAGGTTGGAATGCCACAGCACCGGGTTGAACAACTGGAAGAACAGGCGTGCCCTGATATCCACTGGATCGGGTTCGTGATAGCCGCCCGAGAAATTGGATAATACGCGTGTGTCGGACCGATCGAAATCGACCGCATCCAGGTCGGACTGAAAATGTTGCGCGGCCTTCACCATGTAATACGTGTGGAAGGCGCCTTCGGTTTTCAATCGAAACGCTCGCTTCCTGGGATACTGTTCTTTGACATCCTTCTCTACCGATTCCAGGTCTTCACTCCGACCGCCAATGACCGTCTGTTCAGGCAGGTTGAGACCGGCAATCGCACAACGATGGCGCTCGGCAATCGGTCGAATGGTGTCGGGATCCATCGGGAAGGCGCTCATCTCACCTTCGCCATGGGTGCCCATCAGCTCGCCACGTTTCTGCACCAGTTTCAACGCACTCTCGAAACTGAGCGCCTTGGCGGCAACCAATGCCGAGTACTCACCGAGACTGTGTCCTGCAGCGATCGCGGGCTTCAGCCGGTCATCGGTTAGCTCTTTGAAAACTTCGAGGCAGGCAATGGAATGGGTCAGCAGGGCAGGCTGCGTGAAACGCGTCAGGTTCAGCTGCTCATCCGGATCGTTAAAGGAAAGCTCCGCAATGTCGTAACCGAGTACGTTACTAGCCTGGGAATAGATTTTCCTGGCGACTTCATATTCATTACAGACGTCGCTCCCCATCCCGGGATACTGAGAACCCTGCCCGGGGAAGACGAAAAGAATATTTTGTGCGGATTCACTCATGGCGATGGAACCGGTGGTGTTGGCGAAAGCGAAGAATAGTCACGAGCACCGGGGAAAGCAATCGAGGAGTCCGGTTACTCCAGCTTATCGAATGCTTCGCAGACTTCAGGTGGGGCCTGGACCAATTCGATCAAAACACCTTCCCCTCCGATGGGAAACTCGTCGTTGGCTTTAGGGTGCACAAAACAGATGTCGAAGCCGGAAGCTCCTTTGCGGATACCACCTGGTGCAAAGCGCACGCCGCGTGCCCGCAGCCACTCGACAGCTTTTTCCAGGTCGTCGATCCAAAGCCCGACATGATTGAGCGGCGGCGTCTGCACGCTCGGCTTTCTGTCGGCGTCTAGCGGCTGCATCAGGTCGACCTCCACTTGCAGTGGCCCGGAGCCGAGAACGGCTATATCTTCATCGACGTTCTCGGACTCGCTCTGGTACGTACCGCTCAGTTCCAGACCCAGAGTGTTCACCCACAACTCGCGCAAGCGGCTCTTGTCCAGGCCGCCAACTGCGATCTGCTGTATTCCCAACACCTTGAATGGCCGGTCACCCATGAGTTTTCCTCCGGTGTTCGTCGTCCAGATCCTTAATGGTACTGATCCTTAATCGTTCTGATCCTCGTGGCGCTCGAGGAATAACTCCAGCAACTGCCTGGCGGCGACGGTCGGTGGTACCCGGCCTTCGCTGGCCGCGGCCTCCAGGTCCGGGATTTGCTCGCGAACCTTCGGGTCACTTCTCAGTGTGGCGACGAGGTCATCGTTCACGTCCGACCACATCCAGTCCCGAGCCTGCTCGGCGCGACGTACCGAGAGCTGGCCGGTCGCATCCAGCATTTCGCGATGGCGCAGCACGACCTCCCAGGCTTCGGCGATGCCGATGCCGTCACGCGCGGAGCAACACTCGACCCCGACTTTCCAGTTTGCGAAGCGAGGATGCAGCAACCGCAATGCATTGCGATATTCTGCCGCCGCTTGCCCGGCAAGCTTTACGAGGCTGTCATCGGCCTTGTTGATCAGTATGAGGTCGGCCAATTCCACGATGCCGCGCTTGATGCCCTGAAGTTCATCGCCGGCACCAGGCAGTAACAGCAACACGAACATATCGGTCATGTCCGCCACCTTGGTCTCGGATTGTCCGACCCCGACCGTCTCGACAATGATGACGTCGAAGCCTGCGGCCTCGCAGAGAATCAGGGCCTCTCGGCTGCGCCGGGTGACACCCCCCAGCGTATTGCCCGTAGGCGAAGGCCGTATGTAGGCTTCGCTGCGACGCGACAACAACTCCATGCGCGTTTTGTCGCCCAGAATGGAGCCGCCGCTGATCGCCGAAGAGGGATCAACAGTGAGCACGGCCACGCGGTGCCCGGCGTCGATCACGTGATTGCCGAGCGCCTCGATAAACGTCGATTTCCCAACCCCTGGGACGCCCGATATGCCGAGCCGAATCGAATTACCGGCGTGCGGTATCAGGCGCTCAAGCAGGGCGCTGGCACTGGCGCGATGGTCGTGACGCGTTGATTCGATCAGCGTGATGGCCTGCGCAAGCGCTCGCCGATTTCCTTCGAGCACGCCATCCGTCAGAACCGCGGTGTCTTGCTCTGAAACAGACTCGCTCTTTCGCGGCGACAAGGGCGTTACTCCAATTCCAGGATCTTGTCACCGACAGCAAGACTCGCGCCGATTTCGTAGTTGATCCTGGCCACAACACCGTCGCGTTCGGCGTGCAGCGTGTTCTCCATTTTCATAGCCTCGACCACGGCTAATTGTTCACCGGCACGCACCGCGTCGCCCGCTGTCACGGATAGCGACACCAACAAACCCGGCATCGGCGACAGCAAAAATTTCGACATATCCGGTGCGACTTTCACCGGCATGTGGTGCCAAAGTTCGGCCGCCCGAGGGGTAAGGATGCTTACATCGGCCTGGGAACCACCATGGTTCAGGCGATAGGTCTGCTGGTCACGTTCCACCCGAACGAATATCTCTTCGCCATTGATGGTGCCATTGAAGAGTTGCTGCCCGAACGTCCAGTTACTTCGGACCGCATAAGTATTGTCGTTGACGCACACATCGTAGCCGCCCTCCACGGGCACAACGGAAATCGGATGATGCTGGTCTTTTATTACCGCCACCCAGTCTTCGGGTACATGACGCTCATGTCCGTCCAGTTGGCCATCGATTTGCGCGGCGCGATCGCGGTAGCTGCGAAGCATGGAGGCCGCCACGGTGACGATGGTAGCGGGGTCATCCGGGAGCACGTCCGACGGATCAAACCCGTCCGGATACTCGTCACCAATCATATTGGTGCTCATATCTCCGTCTTTGAAGCGTGGGTGCCGCATCAGCGCCGACAGGAAACTGAGATTGCTGGAGACGCCGCTAATGAGATAGCGATCAAGTGCGGTGCACATGCGAGCCCTGGCTTCTTCGCGGTCGGTGCCATAGGTAATGAGCTTGGCGATCATCGGATCGTAGAACATCGAGATTTCGCCGCCTTCATAGACACCGGTGTCTACACGCACATGATCATCTTCCTCCGGCGGACGGTAGTACACGAGGCGCCCGGTCGACGGCAGGAAGTTGCGGGATGGATCCTCGGCATAGACACGGGATTCGATGGCCCAGCCGTTGATTCCCACATCTGCCTGGCTTATTGGCAATTTTTCGCCATCGGCCACCCGGATCATGAGCTCAACGAGGTCGAGGCCGGTTATCAGCTCGGTAACCGGGTGCTCGACCTGCAACCGCGTGTTCATTTCGAGAAAGTAAAAGTTGCGCTCTCGATCGGCAATAAACTCCACGGTCCCGGCCGACCGGTAATCCACCGCGCGGGCCAGCGTCACCGCCTGCTCGCCCATCGCCTTGCGAGTGGCGTCGTCGAGAAACGGCGATGGTGCCTCTTCAATCACTTTCTGGTGGCGCCTCTGCAAGGAACATTCACGCTCGTTCAGGTGGACTACGTTGCCATGGCTGTCGGCAATCACCTGGATCTCGATGTGGCGTGGTTCCTCGATGAATTTCTCGACGAGAATGCGGTCGTCGCCGAAGCTGGATCGTGCCTCGTTGGCGGCCCGCTCGAAACCATCGAGGCACTCTTTGTCGTTGCGAGCAACGCGCATGCCTTTGCCGCCACCGCCGGCCGTGGCCTTGAGCATCACCGGGTAGCCGATCTCATTTGCGACTTCAACCGCGTGTTCCCCATCACGAAGCACATCGGCATAGCCGGGTATGGTATTTACCCCCGCTTCAGCAGCGAGTTTCTTGGACGTTATCTTGTCACCCATCGCCTCGATGGCACGGGTATTCGGACCGATGAAGACGATATTCGCGGCTGCCAGGGTTTCACAAAACTCCGCATTCTCGGATAGAAACCCGTAGCCCGGGTGTACCGCCTGGGCACCGGTATCCAGACAGGCCTGCAGGATCTTCTCCTTTAGCAGGTAGCTTTGTGCTGACGGCGGCGGCCCGATGTGGACGGCCTCATCGGCCATCTGCACGTGCAATGCGTCACGATCGGCATCGGAATAGACGGCGACCGTCTTGATGCCCATGTTGCGTGCTGATTTGATGACGCGACACGCAATCTCACCACGGTTTGCGATCAGGATTTTGTCGAACATTATCTAGTCGTGTCCTGTCTATTAGAGCGGAATGTTGTCGTGCTTGCGCCACGGGTTGTCGAGCTGCTTGTTGCGCAGCGTGGCAAGTGAGCGGCAGATGCGCTTGCGGGTGGCGTGGGGTGCAATAACATCATCGACGTATCCGCGGCTGGCAGCGATGAATGGATTGGCGAATTTTTTCCTATACGCTTCGGTGCGTTCTGCAATCTTTTCGTCATCGCCGATGTCCTTCCGGAAGATGATCTCCACAGCACCTTTCGGCCCCATTACGGCAATTTCCGCACTGGGCCAGGCCAGGTTGACGTCACCGCGAAGATGCTTGGACGCCATCACGTCGTAAGCGCCACCGTAGGCTTTGCGCGTAATTACGGTGATCTTGGGTACCGTCGCCTCGGCGTAGGCAAACAACAGTTTCGCGCCGTGCTTGATGATGCCGCCGTGCTCCTGTGCCGTTCCGGGCAGGAACCCGGGCACATCGACGAACGTGATAATAGGAATGTTGAACGCATCGCAAAAACGTACAAAGCGCCCCGCCTTGATCGAGGATTCGATGTCCAGGCATCCCGCCAGAACCTTGGGTTGGTTGGCGACCATGCCCACCGTATGGCCTTCCATGCGGGCAAACCCGATGATGATGTTCTCGGCATGCTCGGGCTGCAATTCCCAGAACTCGTTGTCGTCCGAGACTTTGTAGATCAACTCCTTCATGTCGTAGGGCAGGGCGGGGTTGTCCGGGACGAGGGTGTCGAGCGACATATCCATGCGATCGGCTGGATCCGGTGTGGGCCGGTAGGGGGCCTTCTCGCGATTGTTGGCTGGCAGGTAGTTGATGAACCGT
>Ga0209273_10000662_pt1 | contig 39849 bp, 35 predicted proteins | sample tdAd471_FD_187126 | JGI IMG/M metagenome (GOLD analysis project Ga0209273, IMG submission 187126) | Marine sediment microbial communities from the Atlantic coast under amendment with organic carbon and nitrate - tdAd47.1 (SPAdes)... | ecosystem: Environmental > Aquatic > Marine > Coastal >...
TTGTCAGACACATCGAGGCCTGCATATAATTGCGTCATGGGTCATTCTCCTATCCTTGGGGCAGCACATCCTGCCGACCCCGTTCTAGCATCAGGGGAATGACCCTACATCAATTACGCTATGTCCCCGGAATTCTGGTAACCAGCATGAGGTTAAAGTACATGAAGATAAGAAGGGATGTATTCACGGGCATCCATGTGGTCCTGAGAGTTAGATTATGAAAGAGATTGTCACTCAGATTTTCAAGGATATTGAGAAGTGCTTTGGGTCAAGCTTGAAGCCGAACTTTCATAACTTATATGCGACGCTGCAGCTCGGTTGTGACAAGACAATTATTTCGTTTTTGACTGACCGGTTTTGGGTTCATACGGACACTGATTTGAACGTTGACAAGGCCCATGTTATCTTTTTGATGACTGATGATGACAATGCTAGACGATACAAACTAATGTTGTCCGGTGTGGGAAGATATATCTGTTTACTTCCTGTCGAGAAAGACTTTGATGGCACTCAATTGGTTGGACCTGCAATGAGTCTGGATGGTATTAATGCGGACAAGAGTATTAATGCATTGAGGCTGCTAATTGAAAAATACGGATTAGTTCTTGTTGAGGATAATATCCTTGATCAGGATCTTATTTTTGATGGAGAAGTTTGTACGATCTATGACGTACTGTTCTCCGAGTGTTAGCTAAGGGAAAAACGGCGAAATTATAACTGGTTGTCAGGATTTGTGATGGCTGGTCACAGGTGCCCAAAATTCTCAGGGATGTGGGATATTCAGCTTTGCTAGCCCGTTGTGGCTCGCATATAAAATGCGTCTAAACTTTGCGGGAATTCCGGGGACAGTATATTATTTATCATCACTGATAGCCTTCGCCACGCCACCCCGCTCAAGCCTCCGTCCAGCTCCAGCTGATGTCCATGTCTGAAAGCGCGGCCATATAGTCATCAAGCGTAATCAGCCCCACACACGCCGTGGCGCCGGTGGGCAGCGGCGCGCCTGCTGTGAAACGGTTTGCCAGCCGGTTTGCCAGAATAATGGCGGGCATGCAGGGGATATAGGGCCCGTCGCCGGAGCGGGCCGTCAGGTCGAAGCGCCATTCCTTGGGCGCACCGTCATGGGCCCTGCCGCGCGCCCGCAGGTAAAAGGCGCTGGTGTCAGACCCCAGCATGTCAAACAGGAAGGATGCCTTCAAAAGCGTGCCCGCCCATGGCCGCAGGCTTCCAATCAGCCGCGCGCGCACCAGCCAGGAAAGCCCCCAAAGCCCTATGTGCAACAAGGGCAGTTCAAGCCCGGCGTAAAACCGCTGGGTCTTCAGGCCCGGGTAGCGCTTGGGGAACAGGCTGAGGTCCGGGATATCGCAGTTAGACAGATAGCGCGTGCCAATGTGTGGGAAGCTGTGGGCATGCAGGCCCTGCCAGCCATAGGCCGCGCGCATCCGCCCGCCTTCAAGCCGGTCAAACGCCTTGCCGGTGTATCCCAGGATCGCGGCGGTGGTGGCAAGCCCGCGCGTGGTGGCCTGGGCGGTGGTGATGCCGTAATCGATATGCTGAAGCTGTTCAAACTCTTGCGCGCAGGCGTCCACCACGGCGGCGGACAGCGCAGGCACCGAACTCGCGCCGCTGATCACCGTAACCCCCGCCGCCTTGGCCTCAGCATCAAGGGCCGCGATGCCCTCCACAAACGCCCGCCCGTCGGCCAGGTCGATATAGTGGCAACCGGCGCGGATGCAGGCGCGCGCCACATCATATCCCTGCCCCTGGAACGGACCGGAGGTGTGGATCACAATGTCCGGCTTCAGCGCTTCAAGCGCCGCGTCGAGCGGTTCGGTGATATCCAGCCGCACGCCCTCAGTGCTGGCTTCGGTGCCGCTTTCCGCCGCAAGCGCCTTTGCCATGAGGGCCGCCTTACGCTCGTTCCTGCCAGCGATGATCAGGTGCAGGGCCGGGTTTTCGCCCAGCCGTTTCGCGATGAAGCGGCCAAAATTGCCGTAGCCGCCGATGATCAGCACGCGCTTAGCCATGGCCTGGGTCAATCTCAAGGGGTGGAATCGCGCTGGTGTCGAAGCTGCCGCGATACTCATAAATCTGGCCGAAAAGCGGGTGGTTGATATGCACGCACATATCGAACCGGTCTTCGCCCGTGATCCATTCTTCGGCCTCAACGCTGCCGATCAGCCAGCCAAGCGGCAGCGGGATGTGCTGGCCGAACAGGCACAGGGCATAGCCGTCATGGTGCAACCTCACCCGACCTTCGGTGAAGCGGAAATGCACGCGCCAGCCAAGGCGGAATTTCATTTCCTCGACCATGCGCCCATCGCCCAAAGTGCCACCTGTTGGCACCATACGGGAATGGAAGCGCCAGGGCTTGCCACCGGGCAGGTGGAACAGCCGGTTGAAATGGAAGGCGCGGCCACCTGCCTCGCTTTCGAAATCCACCGTTACCGGAATATCGTTGGCGTTCACCAGCGGAATGCCGCCCAGTGCGCGAGACAGCGGCGCAAAGGCGCGCAGCAGGGGTGATGTGCGCACGCTCATGGTGCCGCTTACCCGGAAGCTGTCTCTGCTATAGGGGCGGTTCCTGTAATGCTTGATGAAGGGCTGCGGCAGCGTGTGCCACGCCGCGCCGAAGATGGCTTTGAAGGTGGGGGCCTCCCGGTCGGTCAAGTTATCGATCTTGCCGCGGCCAAGCACACTCAGCAGCAGGTTGCGGACGCCGCGCAGCAGCGGGTAGATGCGGGCGGCCACCGCGGGCTTCTTGAACAGCAAGCGGTTGAAGCGGTTGAACAGCCCTTTGGGCGCACCGTAGAGTGCCATGAAATGCATGGCGTCCCGCCCGTGGAAATAACGGCCCTGATGGTAAATCACCATGCCTTCATCTAGGTCCAGCCCGCGCGCGCGGATGGCGGCCAGAAGCGGGTGGCCTTTCCCGTCCCGCGCGTCCAGCAGGTTGAGCCCGCCAAGGCTTTCCTTCAGCCTCAGCGCCTGGGCCGCATTCCGGCACAGCGGGCAATCACCGTCATAGATGAACCAGGCACCGTCATATGTTTTGTGATGCATCATAGGGCTTTGGCTACCATCAGATAGAAGACCAGCACAAGGCCGATGAAGGCGGGCCAGCCAAGAAGGAACCACAGGCGGAACAGTGTGTGATAGCGCACGGGCAGCGGCGCGCGCGTGGCGGCGGCTTCCTGCAGTATGCGTTTCAGCAGAATCTGAATCCACACCACCGGCAGCCAGCAGATGCCCGCCAGAATATAAAGCCCGTAGGTGGCCATCAGCCACGGCTCGGTCCAGTCATAACCACCATTAACGATCAGCCATGCGCCGGTGATGGGCTGCAGCACAACGGCGGGCAGGGTGAAAACCATGTCTGCCAGCACCGTGTTCCGTGCAGCATAAAGCTTCTGGTGGATGTCATCTGTGAAGTGGCTCCTGACCATGAAAAAGGCGATGCCCAGCCCGGTGCCGAACAGCACCGTGGCGCTCAGGATATGGAGCGTTTTGATCAGCGTGTAATCCATCTCATGGCCACCCTACGCCTGATGGGAAGTGTGTCAAAAGCATTCGGCCCGGCGCGTCGAAATAGCGCGGGGATTGGCGTCGCCGGTCAAACCGGTGAATGACGAGAGCCATCATCGCCCCTATTCGTGATACAGCACGCTGGCAGGCCGAAGCTTCAGCACCCGCCGCACATGGCCCATCAGCATCAGCGCGGACACAAGCACGATCCCCGCCAGCACCAGCGGATAATAGCCCAAGGGCAGGACGGCCTGTTCCGCATGGTTTTCAAGGTAGCGCTTCATCAGCCACCATGTGGGCACAAGCGACAGCACCCCGCCTATGGCCACAGGCAGCAGCATTTTCCTGAGGAAAAGCTGGCTTACGTCCCGCCTGCCGGCGCCCAGCACGCGCCTGAGCGCAATCTCCCGCGCTTTGGTGGCGGTATAGTGGCTGGCCATGCCGTAAAGCCCGGCAAGGCACAACAGGAGGCAGAAGGCCGCCATGGCGAACACGGCGCTGGCCATGTTTTCTGTTTTGCGGTAGCGGTCTGCGATGGCGTCAGAGAACCAGTGCATAGTGGCTTCTTCCTCGAAATCCGGGAAGTGCTTGAGCCACAGGTCCTTCACTGCCTGCTTCAGCGCCGGGTCGTCCCGGTCTGCCAGCACCACGAAATTGGTGTACCAGCTGCCGAACAGCTCTGTCATGCCATAAACCACCGGCATCTTGTGGCGATAGCCGCTGTCCTTGAGGTCCGGGACCACGGCCATGATGCGGTAGTCTGTTGTCTTGTCCGGCTCGCCGTTGCGGCCCTTGTAAATGCTGGTCAGCGTCTGGTTCAGCGCGGCCTCTGGGCTTTCGAAGCCATATGCCTTTACGCTGGCTTCCGGCAGCGCGATAACCTTCTTGAGGCCAGTGAAATCCTCATCCACCACCGCGATGGGGGTGATGTCGAAGGTGTCGAAATAACTTGGCCCCACATCATTCATCACAGACTGGACAGGCCCGTCCATGCCCTCTGCCTTCAGGTTGAACATCATCAGGTTGCCGTCGAACGGCGGGGTGTGAATTTCATTCACCATATTCACGCCCGGAAGCGCCTCAAGCTCTTTGCGGAAATCGTTTTTGAAGCGGGCGGACTGGCTTTCGTCAAACGGGGCGGGCACAATCATCACGCCGGTCACCCGCATACCGCGGTCCAGCGTCAGATAATGGTTGAACTGGTGGTAAATCTGCCCGGCGGCGATCAGCGTACCCACAAGCGCCAGCGCCTGCAGCCCCACAAGCACACTCTTGATCCAGCCCCGCCCGCCGGTGACGGCGCGCTGGCTGTTGTGCAGCAGCGTCTGCGGCTTCATGCGGCTCAGCTGTGCGATCATGGCGGCGGCGGTCAACAGCGCGATCACCAGCGCGGCCAGGCTGCCTGCAGCCAGCAGGAGCGCGCGGCCGGGGCCAAAGATCGTCACCCCGCCGTTCAAGAGCATATCGGCAGAGCGCGCCAGATCAGCCGCGATCAGGATACCAAGGCCATAGGCCGCCAGCGCCACCACGCCCGCTTCCACAAGAAACACGCCCATCAGGTGCGCGCGGCTGGCGCCTGCAATGCGCCGAATAGCCACCTCGCGCCCGCGCCCGAGGTTCAGCGACGTGAACATATGCACGAAGTTGAAGCAGGCGGTCACCAGAAGCACAGCCGCCATGATCAGCACGATCCGGCTCATGCGCGTGGATGTGGCGGGCTTCATGTCGTTGTAGGCTTTTGAAAAATATTGCGACCCGATCAGCGGGCTGGCGTCCATCTTGAAGGTGATGTTGCCGTGGGGCGGGCGCATGGGTGCGATATGGCTCGCGATATGGTCGGAAATCGCCGTGGCGTCTGCGCCCGGTGCAGCCCTGAGGTAGGTAAAGGCCTCGGCCCCTGTGCCAAGCCCGCCGCCCTGCTTCATGCGCTCCTCATTCCAGGGGATTATGAGGTCAAGCTTGAACTGGGTATTGGGCGGCAGGCGCTTCAGCACCGCGCCCACCTTATAGTCAAACGTCTGTTCCTTGAAGGTCAGTGTCAGGGTCTGGCCCATGGCGTCAACACCGAACAGCTTCTCAGCCTGCTCGGCCGTCAGCACGAGGCCTGAAGGGTCGCTGAGTGCCCGCGTCAGGTCACCGGCCTGAACCGGAAACGCCAACAGGTCGGCCATATTGGGTTCCGCCATCATGGCGTCTGTCTCGAATGTGTCGCCGCGGCTGGTCAAAACCTCCGCCTGCAGGGGGTAAAGCCGTGTGGTGGCTTCAATGCCGGGCGTATTCTCCTGCACCAAGGGGCCGACGCCCAACCCGGTAGCGGCGGATAATGAGAACACGCCTTCCTTGCCGTTCATCAGCCAGCGTTCATTTACCCGGTAAAGCCGCTCGGCGCCCGGAAGCCACGCGTCAGAGCGCATGCCGTCATAGATATAGAGCGCGGCGGTGATTGTGACCGCGAAGGCGCAGGCAAGGCCAAGCACGGCAATCAGCACACCCACCAGATGCCGCCGCCACAGGCGCATGCTCGCCTTGAAAAAGCTGAATGATTTTTTCACCGTATGTCCCCCAATCCTGTCCCCAGTACGCAAACTTTAGATATAAAGCAACAATATTGGCAACGGGAAAATACAACCATTAAGGCATGTATCTCGCTGACTCAGCTCGACCTTTCCGAACCTTAATGATACTTATAGGGGCATTCCGGCAGCCCGGCCTTGACCGGCTTCCCGCGTGTTTTCAGCGGTTGGCCCAGTGTCGGGCGCCTTTTCCTATTGCCACTTCAGGAGCTGCAGCATGACACCGCCAGACGAACAGGGAACCAGCACACCCACCACCGCCCCCAATCAGGTTTGGCAGCAGGCTTACGGCAACCCCTGGCTGATCGCCGGCAAGCTGGCGCCCGCCATCGGCGCGGTGGCGAAGCCGCTTCTTGAGGTGGTCAAGGTGGCATCTGAGGGTGTGACGGCGGCGACAGACGACGCGGCGGCGATTGAAGCCAAGGTTGAGGCGGGGATCGGCAGCGCGCTGACCGACAAGGTAGAGCAGGAGTTCGCCAAGCCGCTGGCGGAAATCCAGAATATCACCGGGCTGTTCAAGCCGGTTAGCGTGGTGGCGCAAGGGGATGTCACGGAACGCACGATTGAATGGAATGTGGGGACTTTCTCCAAAACATTGCCAGAGGCGGTCAAGCTTGCCACCTTCGCGCTGGACCTGAGCGCATCGGGCAGCATGGCTTTCGTGGTTGATCCCGCCGCCCCTGCCGGCGCTCCCGCCACCAGCCCCGCCAGCAGCTTCCACCTGACAGCCGAAGGCCGCATCGGCGTGGGCGCGCAGGCGCAGGCCAGCTTCTCTGTCTTCAATGCCGGCGCATCGGCCAGTTTCTCCTATATGGAATCGGTGGATTTCGCGTTTGAGGTTTCGGCGGCAAACGGGGCGCCTGTCCCCATGCTTCTGGCCATGACAGCGGGGCTGACGCAGATCGGCTTCGATGTCACGAACTTTGACGCCACGCGCGGCGCCATTGGTGTCTCTGACGGCTATGTGGCGCTTGAGACGGTTACGCTCACGCGCGGCGTTGATATGTCCGCGGGCGGCAACATTGCGGCCACCATCCCTTTCAAGGTGGGGAACCTCAAGTTCGGCATCAGCGCCAGCCTGGTGAACGGCAAGCATGTCACGATGGGCGTCAGCCGCGAGGGCGCATCGCTGATCGTGGAACTCAATGCGCAGGAAAGCAGCGTCAAGACGGCGGGCTTCACCTTTGGCCTGTCGGTCGGTATCGCAGCGCTCGGGCAGGGCGTGCTGACAGCGATCCGCTCCTCGCTCGGCACCATCGGGCAGGGGCTTGATAAGGTGGAAAACCTGATCGATGAAGGCCTTGGGCTTGAGACCAAGCTGAACACGCTGCTGCCCGGCCAATATATCGAACAACATGTGGTCTCAAAACTGGAGAGCGACACGGATTTCAACACGCTTCTAGGCAAGCTGCTTGGCAAACCCGCCGGATGGATGTTCAGCGATATTGGCACGGGCCTTGAAACCTACATCTCCGACGCGGCGGACGACGCGGTGGGGATCTTCAAGGGCACGCCGCTCACCGGCCTCGCGAACCAGATCAAGGAACAGTTGGTTGAACGCGCCGGCACCGAGATCAATGACCAGCTCGGCAAGGTGGATAGTGCGGTCACTTCCGCCCAGCAGCAGCTGATCAGCGATGTCACCACCAAGCTCAACAGCCTTGATGCCTCCGTCCAGCAGGAGATTGCCAAGCTGTTGCACCTGAAGGACATCAATAACTTCGCCGACAAGGTGCTGGGCGTGATCGAGGATATCCGCGGCCAGCTGCAGAAGGTGACAGATTATATCTCTGACGACTCGTCCGAACTGCTCGCGGTCTCCATCGCCCGCCAGACAGAGAACAAGTCCCTTGTCACCGGGCTTGGCAAATTCCAGTTCAGCCCCACCGCCAGTGATGGCAGCAACACGCTTCAAGGCGCAGAGGCCACTTACAACGCGCTTCTGGCCAAGCCGCACGCCACCGTGCGCGACTGGCTGAACCCCAGCGTGGCCACCCTGCCAGCGGGGGTGACCTTCCTTGAAGGGTCGCTGAAGGGCATCTGGCAGAACACGCGCACAGACACGGCGGCGGTTGGCTTCCTCAATATGGATTTCAACAGCTCGCTCACCGCCCAGTCGGGTGTCAGCGTGGTGCGCCTGCCGTCTGGCATCCAGCTGGTGGCGACAGCGGATGTCACCCGCGTGAAAACAAGCTGGTGGGGCAGCCGCACGTTCGACATCAGCGCCGCGTCCACCTATGCGCTGGACCGCGCGGCGGACGAAAACACCGACGGCATGAAATTCACCCTGTCGTCCAAGGAAGGCGGCGATAGTGAGAAGGGCGAGATCACGGCGGGCGAGATGCAAAGCTACCTGACCCGCCTTGTGGGCATCAAACTGGTGCCCGAAAGCCGCGCACAGGCCATGATCGATTACGGCAAGGCCAACGGCCCGGGGGACGAGTTCGACGTGCTCCTGTCGTTCGACCAGGCCAGCGCCGACGCCTTCTGCACCGCCATGAACACCCAGTATGCCACAGCCGTGGACTGCGCGGCCAAAGCACTGCTGGCCAACCATCAGGCGCTCAGGGCCTATATGGGCCAGCTGTTCGGCGCCAATTGGGAAACCGCACTGCAGCCTGAGCAGCAGGTGTCGAAATTCCTGAATGCCGGCTTCTTCCAGATCCAGGATATGGCGAATGATATTTCCGCGGGGCCGGCGAACGCCGCGCAGGTTATCAAAACGTTCCAGAACCTTCAGGAAATGCCGGCGAAGCTTGCGAACGCCTTTGGCGCCCTGGGCCAGATTGTCACCACCAAGGGGCTGACGCAGGGCCAGCTGGAGGCCAAGGTGGCGCTCTACAAGAAAGGCCTGACGCCCTGGAATAACCCCACCTTTGGGGGCAATTATGTCGCGAGCGACGTGACGGTAGCTTTCTTCGATACGCTGATCCGCTTCGCCGCCGCCGCACCCGGTGTGGAGCTGCCGGTATCAGTTCTGAAGTATCGCCAGCAGGCGGACGGGCCGGTACAGTTCTTCTAGAAGGCCAGCCAAACAGCATTCAAGCCAAAGGGCAGGCGGCTTTCGCTTGCCCTTTCGTTTAGTTTGGGCCTTCAGGCGCGTTTTTGGCTTGAGCCCGCCGGCCACATCGGCTTTAGTCCGCCGCACCCTGCAAGCAAAAAAAGACAAGGGACGACTATGCGAGGACTTCTTATCGTGCTGGCGCTCACGCTGGCTTACGTCGGCTGTGTGCCCGCGGGCGCGGATGACGGCTATTACCTTCACTGGAACCGCGACCATACGGAACGCGCGCCCCGGCCCATGTACCCATTGACGGACGATGAGGCACGGGTGCTGGATAGCTACCATCTGGATTTTGAAGGTGACTTCCTTAAAAAGGTGACCTTCTTCCACGCAGGCATGCCCAGCCCCAATGGGGATTATGGCGCCTTTGCCTTGGTGCGGCGTAAAACCGAAACACTGATAACCGAATGGTTCGAAAACGCGGCGGGTGAGCGCGTGACAAACGCAAGCGGTGTTTGGGAAGTGCGCTATGAAGGCGCGGGCGAAGGCTACTGGACCACGAAAGTGACATTGGGGCCGGACGGCCAGCCGGTGAACGCAGGCGGCTACGCCAAGCTGACAGTCATCCGGGACAGCAAAGGCCGCCGGGTTCATGAAATCCGCTTCGATGCGGCGGGCGACCAGGTGCCGGAGCATAACGGTTTCGCCATGGCTTTCTTCGGCTTTGACGACAATGATTTTGCGACCTACCGCCAGAACCAGGCGCCGGACGGTACGCTCATGGACGGTGCGAACGGCTTCGCTGAAGTGCGCTTCCGTTTTGACCGCAACGGCAATTTCTTGTCGGAACAGGTGTTTGATGCTGCGGGCAAGCCGAAGAACTTCCCCGCGGGTTATGCTGACATCCGCTTCAGCAACTTCGACCGCTTCGGTCGCCCGCACCGTATTGAGCTTAAAACCGAGACCGGCGCGCCGTTTGGCAGCATGCCGGTGATCGAACGCAGCTACCTGCCGTCCGGCCAGCGCGCCGGGCAGCGCTATTTCCTGACCGACGGCACACCGGGCATGGACGGCCAGGGTGCGCATGAAGTGCGCTACGTTTATGACGGTGCCGGCAAGCGCACAGGTATCCTGCGGTTTGACGTGACGGGGGCTGAGATCAAGGCGGAGTGAAGGCTACAGGCCTTAATAGGTCTGGATGTCTATGCTTTATTCATTGAAGAACTTAGAAATTTGACGCGAAACGAAGCGGCTTATTTTGGAGTTCAGCCCGTTCATTCATATCTGCCAAGATGGCTTTTTTTCGCGGCGACCTGCGCAGGCCGCCATTTTTAGGCGCAATGGCAGCGTCTTCGGAAAGCGATGCTCTCCGGAGCGCAATTGTCTTTTCCAACACTGACAGTTTTGTCTGTCTCATTGCCTTGCTCCTAGAAGCTCCGACCATTCCAGACCGGGCGCTTCCTGTGATATCCTCTTGGTAATATAGTCAATGTCGAGCTCAGAAGCAATATTCCAGAGAACCTGCGCTTGTTTAAGCATGCTGTTGTCATTAGGGCTGGACTGATACTGAGCCAGTCTATCAGCTATCAGGTCTTCAATGGGGATCACAAGGATTTCGCCGTCTTCATTTTCTACATCAATTTTTACTAGTTGGATATATTCCCGATTTGTATGACCATCCATCAGTTGGGAGCCCACAAATTCGACTACGATTTCAGTTTCTTTATGAACCCAATAACCAACTAGGGCCTGTTTGGCTTGATACCGTTCAAAACCAAGGTCGAGCATGATTTCGCATATTTGGTCTTGGTCCGCGGCAACTAAATCAAAATCGGCCGAAACCACCTCGGATGCAGTGAAAAGCTCTACCGCAGCACCTCCAACTAAAATCGGGATTGGCACGCCGCGTGCTTTGGCTTCACCACTTATTTTGGCAAGCAAGCTAAGCGCCTTGGTAAACTCTTTTCGATACATAGCCATGACTGATCTTATCCTTGAATCGGCTTAAATCATCAACACTTTATGGAGCGATGAGACGGCAGAAAATAAAATTACGATAATCGTAAAAATAGCTTGCACCCTAAATCGGGTTTTGCTACATTCATCGGCTGGGTGTGTGGCTTCGCACTGGCGTGGCATTTCATGGGCGCGGATATCCTGGCGTGGCTCAGGCTGGCCTTTTTCCCCGATATGCCCGCGCCGCCCACGCTTTCGGGCAGTGAGACGCTGGTGACGGTGCTTCTGTCCATGCTGGGCCTTGGCGGCCTGCGCACAGTTGAGAAGCTGAAGGGCGTCAGCCGCGATAAGTGGCGTGGGTAAGGAAGATGATCAGGATAAGCGGATCTGTAGGCCGAGGCGGCAAAAATGGTGTGTCTGATGTGACGCTCGTGCAGGCTGCGCTCAAAGTTTCAAGTGGGGCAGCCTTCACCGGCAAGATTGGTGTGCGCCCGGGCGATCAGTTCTTCCGTGCGCTGGAGCGGTTTTTGGCGAAGAATGCCCCGGAGGAGGGAGGTTTGCTCCGCCCCACTGGAAGAGGAAAAGCTACGGCTCTGGATCGCATTCTACAATGCCTTCGCCGACTTTGATGCCGAGGTGAAAGAAACACGGACCTTGCTGTTGGGCTTTCGGGCAAACGGCTGCAAAATACCGCCCGAGGCCGGGACACTGCCCGACGTTTGGAGGCAGGTTCTCTTGAAGGAATATTATTTTGCGCGCTTTGAATATCTAAAGGAAGAGGCGCAGCAGTATTGAAACTGCCGCCCGCCTATTGGCAGTTACCTCATGGGCTAATTTCCTAGCGGAAGCTCTCGGCTGTCAGGAAAGGGCAGCGATAGAGATTAATGTCCTGGCGCGGCAGGTCTCCTGCCAGGACCGGTGTGTCATCAGCCATATATCTGAGCTTCACCACCTGCCGCATCCAGAAGCCTAATTTGTCGCTGATCCTTTCAAAGTCTGCTTCCGGGTAGGCTTCGCCCCACTGTGCCATACGGTACAGGGTAATATATTGAAGCTCGTCGAGCGCTTTCTGGTTGGGGTGGGTGTCGTTCTGTTTCAAAAGGCAATAAAGAAGGTCCCGCCGCTTTACGCCTTCCTGGCCTTGCAGCAGGACCAAAGCCTTTTGGGCGCGTAGCAATTCTTCCTCGCAACTGGTATCGAGTGGCCCCTCTTTGGCTCGCGCGTCGCGATAGGATGGGTCTAGCATCCAGGCGGTAGCTGTCTCTGCATGCGAAACGTTGCTTGAGCGGAGCGCCACCTTCAGCAGCCATTCGAGCGCATAGGTATTGCCAAGCGAATGCGGGATGCGCCCGGCACGCAGGCTTTCCGCAACCTTGCGATCTTCTTCCGGTCCCTTCATGAAAATCTCAACCAGCGTGTCGGCGCTGCCTTCGGCGAGGCGTACTTTCATGTCAAATTGCGCCATGATTTTCTCAATGGCGGCCTTCAGCCCTTCCGGCTCATAGACTTCGTGCGGAAGCAGTTGCACAGGGCCGAGTATCGGTGGGTCGATTGTCTTGATATGGTCGCCGCCCAATTCCCAGGATTTGGAAATGATCAGTTTGTTGCCTTGTGGGCCTGCGGGGTTGGTTGCTTCCACGCGGCGACTATTCTCCATCAATGTTTCCATCAATTCAAAGTCAGGCATCGCCTGAATGTCCTTGACCAGCATTTCATATATTGAAGGCCCGGCTTGGTAGGCATCCCAAACTTCCGCCTCGCTGCTTTCCGGCGTGTCTGCATAAGCCACAGTGCAACAGCACAGTGCTGTGATGATCAGTCCTATCAGTTTCGCGCGCACACATTTCCCCCTATACGGTTTGTGCGGTGGCACGATAACAATTTCTGAGGGAAATTGACAACAAGAAAGTGAACATATCATGAACAAAACGGCAGGAAAGAACGGGGTGGGGTGGCCATTTGGACCTGAGGACGCCAATCACTCTAATCTTTGGGGGTTAAACCCCACCCCGCCCACGCTTTCCGGCATCGAAACACTGGTGACGGTGCTTCTGTCCATGCTGGGCCTTGGCGGCCGCTGGACCGTGGAGAAACTCAAAGGCGTCAGTCACGAGAAGAGGAAGCAATAGTATGGCTTTGGCGATAACCCAATCTGTTGGCCTGAACGGCAGGAACAGGCTTCATGATGTTGCGCTGGTGCAGTTGATGCTGCGGTTGCTTTATAAGGGATCAGGCGGTGGCGGACGCTACTATCGTGGGCATCTAACCGGGAATGTGGATGGGCCGACAAGCGGTGCCATCCGACAGTTCTTCAAGGATATCGTGCCAACATTGCCTGAGGCCAAGCAAAAGGCCATCGACATGAGGTTCCCGCGGTTTACACCTGGTGGCACCATGTTTGCCGAACTGGTGTCCTTCACACAGTCACAGAGAATCTTGACCAATCTCCTCGCCGTTTCTGGCGCGCCCGTCCTGTATTATGCTGGGAATGCCGCAAAAAAGGTCCGCGGGGCAGCTGACTTCCTGATCCACACCTCCTTTATGTTGCCTGAAAAATTCACGGTGGGCGATGAAACCTTCAATGCCCGCTTCGAAGACGTGAAGTTGGGCACCGGTGGCATCGACTTGGATAGATTTGTGGTGCGTTTCAGTTTGGTCGGGATGGGGACATACGTTGATCCACATTCGCTGAAGGTGTCCAAAACCCTGCCGTCGGCGGTGTTGAAGGCCATTGAGAAGGCTGTGCGAGGCACCCAGTGGTATCTGGCTTCAGCTCCGCAATATGAAGGGAAGGGTCAATTTACCCTGATGACGCGTCAGGCGACAGGGCTGAGGAGTGCTCTTGGTCGCTATACCCAATATGGCTTTGTGCCCAGGGTTATTGAGGAAAAGTCGGGCGCCTTTACCATCCCCGCGCTTGGCGATGTTCTTGAGGTGGCGGGGCGCGTGCATGCCCTGAGGTGTGCCTCAAGCGGCCAATTTGGCGCGCCCCTGTTGCCGGACGTCCAGGTGCCGAAGGCGGTGGCCAGCACGGCGGCGGGCATCAGCAAGGCGATCAAGCTGGACAGGCCGGTTGAGCATTTCTGCCGGTCCTGCACCTGGCTTAGAGATGAGATGGAGAGAATTCGCAGCCAGCAGGTTGAGAAAGCGGGGCAGTTGATCGAGAACTGGCTGGCGTTTGATCGGTATGTGCGGGAAAATACCCGAAAAGAGCAGTTTGATAAGGTCCATGCCGAATGGAAACAGAGCTTGCCATCTGCGTTTCTGCCATTTGAACTGGATGCTTCCAGGGGCGGGTTGCTGGAGGTGGATCGCGGTGACCTTCTTGAACACAGCGGTGAGGCGCTGGAACAGATTGGGCGCAATAACCCTGAAAAGGCGTTGGGCAAGACGGGTAAGGCGGTTGGAAAAGGCCTGGGTTTTATTGAAAAATTCGAAGCCATTTATGACACTTTGGTTTTGATGACCGAAGTGTCCAGAAAAATCGTGGACGACAAGCGGATCGCGAAGAAGACTGATGAAACGCACATGCTGAATGCCAACGTGTGGATCGAGCTTCAGGCGCTGGACGTTGAATATAAGACCCGGTTGAGGGATTTTGAAGCGCGGGAATGCTACAGATATGTGAGCGGAAGCTAAAGCAGCCCCTCCGCTTTCCAGAAGTCGGTTTGCCCCGTCTCCGCTGCGCATTCCCTAAGGTCCACGTTGTCCGTGGGCAGCAGGTCTTTGTCAATATCGATGATGGTTTTCCCGTCCAGGCCCCAGCGCTCAAAGAAAAACAGTTCATCCTCAAGGGCCTGAAGCTTTTCTTCTGAATAAGGCCAGTCATTTTCCTTCAGCCAAAGCAGAAGCGCGTAGGCGGGTTTGGCTGCGGCGCTGAATTTCTTTTGGAAGAACTGATGCTCCAGAAGGCAGTAGGCAAGCGGTACCAAAGACCGGTCGCCCATCATCAGCGCATATTTCAGGGAAACATTCCCGGCCACAAGGTCTTTGGTTTTCTGGTCTGGCACATGGACTTCTGCCAGGCGGCGTTTGCGAAAGTCTCTGTCCCGCGCCCAAAGGGCGGCATAATGAACCGCCATGGGGTTTTCGAACGGAGGCTCTCTCGCCGCAAGCAGCCACTGGAAGGCAAGAGAATTGGCATAAGGGACATCAAACCTTCCGGCCTTCAGCGACAGGGCCACGCTTATGGGCGCGTCCGTCCCCAGGTCCAGTATCTGCCTGAAAATAGCGGCTTCGCGGTAGGCAGGCGGTACGTCCCGCGAAATCGGGGATAGCAACAGCCTGCTGTCGTTGTTGATCGCTGCAATCTCTTCCTCGTCTACAACCGGTTCTTCAAGAAGCGGCGGCGAATACTGCGGGGCATCATAAAGCAGATGCATCTTTGCGTCCCATAGCGGCCTCGATGACGACAGGAAAGTTTCGAGGTCGTAGACTTGGAGCTTTTCCAGCTCCAGAAGGTAGGCCCGCATGGCTCTTTCCTTTGCCATACTGTAGCCCATGGTAAAGGCAAGGCCGTTATAGATGCTGCGGGTGAAGTCCCTGTCTGGCTCAACACATTTCCCCTCCCAGAAAATATCCGCCAGCATGTAGGGGAAGAACTCCTTGTGATAGACCTCGTCCGGAATGGCTTCCTGCGCCTTTTTCAGGGTCTTTGGCTCCTTGAGCGGAGAGAGGGCTTGCGTCATTGCCTTGGAGCCATAGGCATCGCATATCTCCCCAAAACGGGAATAGAGGGTGTTTGCATCAACAAAGGCTGCCCTGCCATTGATGATCTCGTCAAGAGGTGGCAGGGGTTTCTGTTCGCCAACTTGCGCCTGTGCGGAAATGGCCTCCGCGATACACAGCAGGCTTGAGAAGAAGACTTGTTTCCACACGAGGACCGCTCCTGATCGATGCATTCTTTGAGGGTAAGTAAGCAACTTTGCGGAGCAAATGCAACCATAAAGAACAAAAGAAGAACTCTTGTGAAGCAAATTCAGGCAGTGAGGAAAGGACGGGGTGGGGTGGCCATTTGGACCTGAGGACGCCAATCACTCTAATCTTTGGGGGTTAAACCCCACCCGGTAGGCTGTGGTGATATGTTTTTATGTGGTTGTAAAGATACCGCAATAGGTGTGAATAAAGCCTTAGCAAGCATGCTTAACGCGCGTTAACCCTGAATGGCGTGAACAGTCCTCCAGCCGCAACGCAGCCACGTCCTTAGAAGTTTTTCAGGATGATCAGCTTCTTGGTCAGCGCAAGCTTGGTGTGTTCAAAGGCGATATGCAAATCGAAATACAGCTGGTTCAGGCCTTCCAGCCGGTCCTTGCCTGAGCGGATTTCGATCTTGGCGGCCAGATGCGCCACCTTTTCGGCACCGAAGGTCACGGAGGCCGATTTGAAATGGCTCGCGAACATATGGACGCGGGCACAGTCCCCCGCTGCGATCGCGTCACTCAGTTCGTCCATCAGGTTTGGAGCTGCTGCCAGATAGTCCTCGATCAGGCCGATCATCCCGCCCTTCAGAAGCTCGCCATATTCCCGGAAAGTGTCCCAGTTGACATATTCCATCTCATCCGCGACATCCTCATAGCCGCTGGCAACCTCCACATCCGCATCCTCGCCCGTGAGGTGACGGTTCACCATCACCTCCAGGCTGACCCGGTCTACCGGCTTCTTGATGCAGTCGGTCATGCCGGCGTCCATGTAAACAGTGTTTTCAGGGCCTGACATTTTTGTGGTGACAGCAATGATCGGCATGGGCGATTTTCCGGCCTTCTTTTCCAGCGCGCGCAGCCTTTTGGTTGCTTCCACGCCGCCCATCCGGGGCATCATGATATCCATGAACACCATGTCGTAGAGGCCAGCTTCGAACGCCTCCAGCGCTTCTTCCCCATTCAGTACATGGTCAAAGGAGATGCCCATCTCATCAAGGGCGCGGCCAAGGATCTTGGCCATAACAGGCATGTCGTCCACCACAAGTGCGTGGCGGGTTTTCCGGATTTCCGGTGTGGAAAACTGGCTCTTTTCAGGCATCAGCGCGACATCACGCATTTTGAAATTGCTCCTGCAATATCACTCAATCGGTTACTCAAAACGTTGCCTGAAACTGAGGCAGTCTTGCTGCCTTTTCTTTGCCTGCTCCTTTTTTGTCGGATAATCCTATCCAAAAAGTTAAAGGAACAATTTTAAGGATCTGGCTTTGATGGCCGGGTGGGCGAGGCTACATGTTCTGAAGCAGCACCAGCTTTTTCTTGAGCGCATGCTGGGCGCGTTCAAAGGCGATATGGAGCTCATGGAACGTGGGAAGCGCTTCCCGGATATCCCCGTTCTTGCCCATGATCTCAAGCCGTGCTGCAATGTCGGACACGCTTTCGGCGCCGAACACCTGGCTGGTGGATTTGAGCTTGTGGGCGTGGAACTGCACGGCGGCTGCATCATCCGCCTCAATCGCCTGGCCGATGGCCGCCAGAAGGTCCGGGCCCGCGACCAGATAGTCTTTGAGGAAATGCTTGAACTTGTCCTTCAGGATGACCCGGTATTCGTTCAGGGTTTCCCAATTCAGGATGTCCAGGCCATCAGTTTCAAAGGCTGCAACCTCCTGGCTGCTTGGATCGACAGCGGCATGCTTTTCCTCAATCCCCAGGTGCTCCTTCATCACCGTCGCCAGGTTCAGCCGGTTGATCGGCTTCTTCACCACGCCGCTCATGCCCTCATGCAGATACTGGTCCATATCCCGCTCTGATACCCGCGCTGTAACAGCCACGATGGGGATCGCCTTGTAATGTGGGCTGAGTTTCCGGATCTCCTGTGTTGCCCGCACGCCGCCCATCTTGGGCATCAGGATATCCATCAGGATCAGGTCATAGTCTGTCTCGCGCGCGGCCTCGATGGCTTTCAGCCCATCGGTGACACGGTCGTGCCTGACAGGAAAAGCCGACAGAAGCTTGGCAATAATCTGCCCCATCACGGGATTATCCTCGACAACCAGGACAAGCGGGCCGTCCAGATCGGGCATCGCGATGGTGGGCGCTTGTGTGTCGTCACTGGCGGGCGCGTTTTGAGCGTTCTCTGGATCGTCCTGCATGGTCAGCCTGATTGCTTATGGTGGGGTGGAAAGGGTAGATGCGAGTCTGCGGCCAAACTATCACAAAACCGTTAATGCCCCAATATTCCGTTCAGCCGACATTCATGCCTTGCATCCGATCTTCAAAAGACGGAGATATGAAGTAGGAAAAGGAAAGGGCGGCCCATGAAAAAGCTTCTGGTATTACTCGCGACAACTTTGACCCTGGCGGCCTGTGCCAGCGGCGGCGAGGGCAGCGGCGAACCCGTACGCGACATCAGCCCGTTCGATTATGTGACGCTGAGCAAATCGCCCTGCTTCGGGGCCTGCCCTGTCTATGACATCACCCTGCAGGGCGACGGCAGGGTTACCTACCATGGCGGGCGGTTCACCAAGCTTCAGGGCCAGCACAGTGCCACCTACTCAGCTGGCCGTTTCCTTGAGGTATTGAGCATGCTTGAGATGCGTGGTTTTGCTGATTTCGATGACGCCTATACCCGCGAGACCTGCCAGCCCTGGGCTACGGACCATCCTACCGTGACGGTGGAGCTGAAGTCCGGCGGGCTGACCAAAAAGCTGGTCTGGTATACCGGGTGCCGCGGCCTTGAAGAGCGCGCGCGGCTTGAAGGCATGGTGGATGAGCTGGAGCGCATCCTTGATGTGCAATCTTTCATCGGCACGCCGGATGAACGCAAGCCCATGCGGCGCTGACCAGATTTCTGCATCGCTGATGTGAACCTTTTTCCGCGTTCGCACGTCTAAAGGGAAACGCCGGGATCACGACAGCCCGAAAACGACCAAAAGGCACAGGTGGCATTTCACCCGTGCCTTTTGTTTTTGCCGGCCTTTTCCTGAAGGCGCCATTCATTTTCGGTTCAGGGCGCATGCGCCATAACAGGGTCATAAGAACAGAACCACCACGACAGCAACCAGTGGGGAGTGCATATGACCTTCGTGAATGAAATTGACGGCGACTATGTTTTTGACGGTTCGGGCATCGATAGTTTCTTCCGGGGCGGCAGCGGCGACGACTTTATCGTCGGCGGCTCTGGCGATGACTATCTGATCGGTGGCTACGGCGATGACTTTATCGTCGGTGGCGGCTTTTCTGACGGCCGCATCCTGCATATCGATTGGTACGGCGACAAAACCTTCTTCGCCCCCGTGGACTATGATGGTCCGACGGCGGAGGGCGCTGACACGCTTATCGGCGGCGCCGGTGACGACACGCTTATCGGCGGCGGCTGGGATGATGGCGCGGTCAATGATAACGGCTGGTACGACTATGGCGAAGAGGTCTCGGCCGATGTGTATGCGGCCTATTATCCTTACCCTTATCCCGACAATGTCATCTGGGCCAGCAGCGGCGATGATGTGGCCGTGGGCGGCAACGCCAACGACATCATCGGTGGCGGCGACGGGGATGACGACATCTTCGGCGCCGGTGGGCGTGACATTATCTTTGGCGGCTGGGGCTTTGACACCATTGATGGTGGCTCTGGTGATGATGATATATACGCAAGCGGCGGCGATGATGTGGTCTATGGCGGGGACGGTGTAGACTGGATCTATGGCTCATCGGGCTATGACGACCTGTTCGGCGGTGCCGGCAATGATGTGGTCTTTGGCGGTTCGGGCGATGATGTGATTGCCGGTAACAGCGGCCATGACGAGATTTATGGCGGCAGCGGCTGGGACACCATCTGGGGCGACGGCGGCGACGACGACATCTTCGGCGGCACCGGCAACGATGTGCTGACGGGTGGCGCGGGCGCAGACTATTTCTATTTCAGGGACGGCCAGGGCGACGACACAGTCACGGACTTCAACATCTGGGACGACACGCTTGTGCTTTCGGGTGTCTGGGACATCCAGAATTTCGATGATCTGGACTATTATAGCTTCGAGACCTGGGTGGACGGCGAATACGGCCTGTTGATCGAGACAACCGCCACCGACAGCATCTTCCTTGAGGGCGTAACCAGTTACGATCTCTACTATATGGACGTGATTTACTAGGTGCCTGAAAGCAGGCCATTTCAAAATTCCCTCTAGAGCAACCTCGGCGCCGCATCCAGCGGCGTCTTTTTTTGTCTTTAAATTACAACGTGTCGTTCATACGTTTAGGTTGACGCTCAAACGTCGGCCGCGTAAAGAAATGCGGTGTTAAATGCGCGAAAAGCCCGGCTTCGGGCGATGGGGGATACGGATGGCAAACACAATCGAAGGCACTGCCGGCGATGATCGGCTGACCGGGAATGCAAGCGACAACAAGCTTTACGGACTCGACGGGTCAGACACGCTGACTGGCAATGATGGCGCAGACACGCTCTACGGGGGGCGTGGCAATGACATTCTCGAAGCAGGAGCGGGCGACGACAGACTTCTGGATGGCTTTGGCGACGACACTGTGTTCGGCGGGGCTGGTGATGACGAAATCCTGCTTTCCGCAGGTGATGATGTTGCCACGGGCGGGGATGGCGCCGACACTTTTGTCACCATGCGGATTTACGGCAATGACACAATTGAAGACTTTGATCCTACGGAGGACCTCTTGGATCTTGGCACGCTTATGTATGATAGCCGGCCAAAGCCAACGCTGACCCAGCAGGGAAACGATGTGGTTCTGACCATTGAGGGACTGGCCGGCAGCATCACCCTGAAGGGGCTTTCAGTCAGCGATCTACAGGGGCGCAATTACTATAAGACCTTTGACCCGAGCCGCTATTATGGCCTTACGGGCTCTGATGAAGATGATATTATCCACGCGGACAATCACTCGCCAATTTCTGTCTACGGCTATGCTGGAAACGATCTGCTGACTGGCGGCTGGGATTCGGACACCCTGCGGGGTGGCGATGGTCAAGATACCGTGGATGGTGGCCTTGGCAACGACAGGGTCATTGGCAACGATGGCCATGACCTTCTGCGTGGCGGAGTGGGCAATGACACGATCGACGGCAATGACGGTAACGACACCATCATTGGTGGCGAAGGCAATGACGCCATTTGGCCTGGGGAAGGGAATGACGTGATCTGGGCAGGCGCCTATGACGGGGGTGACGACTATGGTGATGCCAGCGGAGGCAATGACATTATCGGCGGCGGCGCCGGTAACGATGCCTTTGGTGGGGGCAGCGGGTCGGACACACTGTTCGGCGGGTCGGGCGATGATACGCTGGGCGGCGGCAACTGGTACGGTTTCGTATTTGGCGCAGACGACAGCCCCAATTCCATATGGGGTGGTGACGGCAATGATGTGGTGATTGGCGACGACGGCGATGATGTACTTGGCGGCGGCCGGGATGATGACAGCATTCAGGGCAACGATGGCGACGATATTGTGTATGCCGGCAAAAGCGGTAAAGACACTATAGACGGCGGCGATGGTGATGATGTCGCCTTTGGCGGCATCGAGGATGATGTGCTTTCAGGCGGTGCAGGCGCGGACGAGCTTTATGGCGGTGCTGGCAATGACGTGGTTACCGGTGACGCGGGCGATGACACACTTTATGGCGGAACGGGCAATGATACGCTGGCAGGTGGCGCCGGCAATGACACGCTTCGGCCGGGTGACGGTCTTGATCTGCTGGTGTTCGCAGCCGGTGACGGCGCTGACCAGGTGGACGGCTTTACCGTGGGCGACGACACGCTGGACCTCTCGGCCACAACAACCAATTTCGGCGATCTTTCAGATGTGTTGGATGCAACCACTGCCACGGAAAGTGGCCTGTTGATTGATCTTGGTGGCGGCGACAGCCTGTTCCTTTCCGGTATGACGCAAGCCGATCTGACAGACGCGGATTTCATATTCTAGCAAGCAGCCTGCCGGAAAGTCGTTCATTTGGGCTTCATCTTGGCGCACTAGGTTTGATGCCTGGCTGGTGGTCCGGGGTGATCGGCGCCGTCATCTTGATGGTGACATGCAGGCCTTTCGGGAGCATAGTGCAAACAAGGGGGAATGGGGCCGATTAAGTCCCCGTTTCTGCGGAAAAAATTTAAAAGTGAACCTTTCGTTAGGTTTGACGAACGACTCGCGGGCTGGTAGCTTGCGGGTAATTATATGATTTGGTCAGTTTATGGGGCTACACGATGGCGACTTTTAACGGAACTGCTGGTGCTGACAGCTTGGTAGGTGGTGCGGATGATGATTCCATCGTCGGCCTTGCAGATATTGATACGCTTCAAGGGGGTGCTGGTAACGACACCATCTTTGGTGGTGACGGCGACGACATCATTAAAGGTGAAGCCGGCGCGGACAAGATCGACGGCGAAGCCGGCGCAGACGACATCAACGGTGGCGACGGCGATGACGTAATCATCGGTGGCGTTGGTGCCGATGTCATCGACGGTAATGGCGATGATGATGAAATCTACGGCTGCGACGACAACGATAGCATCCTTGGCGGTGCCGGGGGCGACACAGTCTTTGGCGGCGCGGGCGACGATACCGTTCATGGTAACGCTGGTGCCGACAAGATCGATGGCGGCGCGGGTGCCGATCAGCTCTTTGGCTGCAACGACAATGACATCATCGTGGGTGCCGGCGGCGCAGACATCATTGAGGGTGGCCTTGGCGCCGACAAGCTCTATGGCTGTGACGATAACGACAGCATCCTGGGTGGTGACGGTAACGATACCATTGGTGGTGGTGCGGGTGTCGACACCATTCATGGTAACGGCGGTGCCGACAAGATCGACGGCGAAGCCGGCAACGATATTATCTTCGGCTGTGACGACGCTGACCGGATCAACGGCGGTGACGGCAACGACAGCATCATGGGGGGCGCCGGCAGTGACAACCTCTCTGGTGACGCAGGCCTTGATACCATCGAAGGTGGCGATGGCGCCGACAAGATCTATGGCGGTGCCGATGTGGACAGCCTGATCGGCGGCAACGGCGATGACCAGATTGACGGTGACGGCGGCGACGACGTGATCGATGGCGGCAACGACGACGATGATATCGACGGCGGTGCAGGCAATGACGACATCACGGGCGGCCTGGGTAACGATACCATCGTCGGCGGCACTGGCGACGATACGGTCTATATTTCCGGGTCTATCGATTCTGTGAACGACATCGTGAACACGTCCAAGGGTGACTTCCTGATCAAGGTGGAAGGCAACGACATCATCACCGGCGTCGAGACCGTTATCTTTGATAACGCGACCCTGACCGGCGATGTCAACGACATCGGCACGACTGTCACTGCATCGACCACGTCCGGTGGTGAAGTTGAGCTGACGCTCGCGGGTGACGTGATCGCCTGGGATCCCGACGCGGCCAACCCGCTGGCAAAATCCTATAGCGATAACGACTGGAATATCACGCAGATCGACGGCACGGGCATTGCGGCCAACGGCGATTCCGTGGACATTGCCACTGGTACGCTGACAGCCATCGACACCGATGGTGACGGCGTGCGCGAAACGCTGCTGTTTACCGGTAACATTGACGAGTCAAACTCGCCTGTAGACATCAATGACGCGGCTATCACGGTGGTCATGACCAACGTGGATACGGCCAATACCGTTACCATTACCCTCGACCTGACGCTGCTGGCGGACGACGGCTTCGTGGCGGACCCTGCGGGCGATACCTTGATTGGTAGCGACGCGGATGAAAGCTTCACGGGCAGCAACAACGCAGACAGCATTATCGGTGCTAACGGCGACGATACCATCAACGCCAAAGCCGGCAATGACACCATCGACGGTGGCCGGGGCATCGACGACATTGATGCGGGCGCGGGTGACGACAGCGTGCTGGGCGGTGACGGCGATGACGTCATCGTGGGCGGCGATGGTGCCGATACCCTTGATGGCGGCAATGACGATGATGAACTGACAGGCGGCAACGGTGATGACAGTATCAGCGGTGGTGCCGGTGCCGATACGATTTCCGGCGGCAACGACGACGATAGTATCGACGGTGGCGCCGGCAACGACAAGATCACCAGTGGCCTTGGCAACGATACGATCGATGGCGGTGCCGACAGTGATACAGTTACGATCAATGGCAATATCGACGATGAAGGCGATATTGACGACGCTGCGGGCACCCTGCTTGTCACGACCGAAGACGGTGTTGACCACATCACCAATGTGGAGACCATTCGCTTCAACAATGTGACCTTGACGTCCACGGATGACGAAGACATCGGCCTCGACTTTGCGCTGTCCGCGGCATCGGGTGCGACGACTGTTGCCACAAGCGTGGCAGACCTTGTCCTGCTTTGGGATGCCTCCCAGGTTGGTGTAGGTGACCCGTTGACGGCAGGCTATGTCGACGGTGACTGGAAAGTCACCAAGGTCAACGGCACCAAGGTCAATGACGGATCAAATGTAAACGTCAGTGGATATGGTACTGTCGCGGTCAGCGACAGCGGTAGCGGTCAGCCAGATACGCTCACCTTTACCGGCAGCACATCTTTCAGCGACACGATCCTGGCTGACGACAAGTCCAAGACGATCACTGTCGTGCTGACCAAAGTGGGCACCAACCAGACAATCAACATTAGTCTTGACCTGACCCTGCTGGCGGATACCGATTTCACCGGTAACAGCAGCGCCAACACCATGATTGGTGACGAAGACAACGAAACCTTCGATGGCCAGGGCGGTAACGACAAGATTTACGGCAACTGCGGTGATGATACCATCCTGGGTGGCGACGGCGATGACCAGCTGTATGGCGGCAACGATGACGACATCCTCGAAGGCCAGGACGGCAAAGACAAGCTCTATGGCGGCTGCGGCGATGACATGCTCGTTGGTGACACCGTGTTCGACACAAATGCCGATACGCTGGACGGTGGTGAAGGTAACGACACCCTGCAAGGCGGCAAGGGTGACGACAAGCTCAATGGCGGTGCCGGCAACGATACCATCAATGGCGGCGGCGGTACTGACGTCGTAACCTTCGATGGCTCCATCGATGACGCGGCTGATATCACGACTGCGGCTGGCGACTATGTGGTCAGCGTCGACGGTGTCGACACCATCACGGGTGTTGAAACCCTGATTTTCGACAATGCGACGCTCTCCACCGGTGCCTGCCAGGATCTGGTTGCTGACCTGGATCTGTTCGCAGACGCCGGCGCGTCCAACACGGATACTTTCGCAGACCACATCCTGCGCTGGGAGCCGAATGCGGTCAATCCGCTGACTGACTATGTCGACAATGACTGGGACATCATCTCCGTCAATGGCACTAACGTGAACCCGGGTGCCAAGGTTGATACCGAGTATGGCCGCCTGACCTTCACCGACGCGGTTGGTGGTGACAGCATTGTGGACACTGTGTCCTTCCGCGCTGACAGCTCGCTCGCCAACGAAGCATCCAACCTGGATGAGACGGTAACGCTGGTTCTGGCAAATGCTGCGAACGCAGACGACACGATCGAACTGGATGTCAACCTCCGGGTTATCTCGGATGTCGACTTCTCTGCAGGCAGCGATGGCGGCCTGCTTGAAGGTGGCGCAGGCGACGACGTCATGGCCGGCGGCAGCAAATTCGACAACATCAAGGGCAATGGCGGTGATGACACCATTTCCGCAGGTGGCGGCAATGACCTGATCACTGGCGGCGACGGCGACGACATTGTTTCCGGTGGCGACGGTAATGACTCTGTCTTTGCAGCTGGCGATGGGGATGACATCATCCGCGGCGACGATGGCAATGACGTCCTTGGCGGCGGCTCCAACAATGACCTGATCATTGGTGGCGGTGCCGATGCCGATCCGTTTGGCGGTGCTGACACGTCCGCGGGCGATGGCCGTGACATCCTCTATGGCGGTACCGGTGACGATACGCTGGTCGGCGGATCCTGGGATGACCGTGGGGGCAACGACAACAGCCTTGTCGACGTCGGTGAAGTGGGCAACAACGCCTCCGACCTGCGCAATGACATCTGGGCTGGCGACGGTTCTGACGTGGTCTTTGGCGCTGGTGGCAACGATGCCCTTGGTGGCGGCACGGGCTGTGACGATATCCAGGGTCTTGGCGGCAATGACACGATCTATGGCGGTAAGGGCTCCGCGGGTGACGCTGAAGACACCATCGATGGCGGTGACGGTAACGACGTGATCTTCTCCGGTACGGGCAATGACCTTATCATCGGCGGCAACGGCAGCGATGTCATGTTTGGCGGCGACGACGATGACACTGTCCAGGGTGGCGCATCGGCTGACACGCTTTATGGCGGCTCGGGAGACGACACGATCGCTGGCGGCGCGGGCGCTGACAGTATCCGCGGTGGTGACGGTGACGATACCATCGAAGGCGGCGCAGGCAATGATACGCTCTTCGGTAGTGGCGGTGCTGACACCTTTGTCTTTACTGACCAGACCAATGAGTTCGATTTGATCAAGGACTTTGATCTGGCCTCCGACGTGATCGATCTTTCGGGCATTCTGGCAGCGTCTGATACCAACGCTGGTGACGGCGACGGTGACTTCGAATCTCTTGCCGAACTCAAGGGCGAGATGGAAGAAACATCCTTCAATGGCGAGGACGGTGTACTGCTCTCGCTCGGCGAGACCTACTCGCTGTTCATTGTCGGTGTTTCCATCAGTGACCTGACAGTCGACCACTTCGACCTCTAGGGGCCGACATCACGCAAGCATTCAGCCCCTCGGCCTCGGCCGGGGGGCTTTTATTTTGATCAGTTTTGGAATTGCAGCCAACCTGCCTTTGGGCTTAGATGGCGGTGGATGCAATCCGGGGAAATGGCGCCGCCCAGTATGGCAGGACAGACCGAAACACAAGTCGAGACAGTGAAGCTGATGGTGCGGGAAGCAGATCCCGCGCTTTCCGGGCAGGATATTTTGTCCGCGCGTGAACACGAACGTTTGGCCGGAATGCATGAAGGTGCCCGCCCGGCATTCGTGACCGCACGGCGCATGCTGCGTACCGCCCTCGGGGCCCATATGGGGCTGCTGCCCAAGGCTGTCCCCTTGCTGCAGGAAGGGGCCGGGCGCATTTCCATTGAAGGGTTTTCCGAAGAGGAGCCGCCTTACTTTTCCGTCTCGCATACGGGTGCGGCAGAAGAAGGCATTGCCGCGGTGATCGTCTGCGACAGTTGCCCGGTGGGCATTGATATCCAGCAGCTTGACCCCAGCGTGGACTGGCGCCGTGTGGCTGAGCGCCGATTCCCGGAAGAGGACTGGATGCTGTTGTCCGCCATGTCGGACGAAATCGGCAGGTTGATGTTCTTCACCCTATGGTCCATCCGGGAGGCTTTCGTGAAAATGGAAGACGGCAAGCTGATGCCGTACCTTAGGAACATAAAGATCGACCTGACGGCCCGCCCGCCCAGGCTTGCTACACCCACCCCAAAGGGGCTTGGGGAGGCATTTATCTATTTCGATTTCAATCCGGACCATAACCTGATGATCGCAGCAGTTGCCGAAAAGCCAATCCAGATTGATCTGGATCTGGATATCCAACCTGTCAGCAGGCGCCCGGACCCGCTCAGCAACCGGGCAGGCTAGGGCCATACAAAAGCCTCTGTTTGGCGGTGGCGCTGCATTGTGCTATGATGTGTGCGGGTGACCGGATAAATTTCAGAAGAAATCACAGGCGCATCGCTTGAAGGGCGTGCCGTGCCGGAACGGTTTAAGACGTCAAAACGACGCCGACTGTGTCTGAAAAAATGGTGGAGAAGGCAAAATGGCTTTTTCCGTAAACACGAATGCGGGTGCCTTTCTCGCGCTTCAAAGTCTCAATCAAACCAACAGCCAACTGGAAACAACGCAGCGGCGCATCAACACCGGCTTGAAGGTGGAGAGCGCCAAGGACGATGCCGCAACCTATGCCATCGCGCAAAACCTGCGCAGTGACATCGCAGGGCTGAATGCGGTCAAGAGCTCCCTGGACCGGGCCATTTCCACTCTTGATGTGGCGGTCGCTGCGGGCGAGGCGGTTTCTGACCTGCTGACGGAACTCAAGGAAAAGGCTGTATCCGCCAAGGATACAGGTATCGACAGCGCGAGCCGTGATGCTCTCAATGACGAGTTTGTTGAGCTTCGGGACCAGATCACCAGCATTGTGGAGAACGCGGAGTTCAACGGCGCCAATGCCGTGGACGGCAGCGGGACCGATATCGTCGCGATCACGGACGACAGCGGCAGCAACACCATCACGATTGCGTCCCAGGACCTGACGCTTGGTGGTGGCACAGTCACGCTTTCGGCAACGCAGGAGATATCAAGCGCCGCGCTTGCTTCCACGGCGGTCGCGACCATATCGGCGTCTGCTGCCAATGTCACATCCGCCTTGTCTGCGCTGGGTGCAGGGTCTACAAGGCTCGAAATCCAACGCGAGTTTGTCGGCAAGCTGTCGGACACCATTGAGGTGGGAATCGGCAACCTGGTGGATGCTGACCTGGCGAAAGAGTCGGCCAATCTGCAGGCATTGCAGGTGAAGCAGCAGCTTGGCTTGCAGGCGCTGTCGATCGCGAACAATTCGCCAAGTGCCGTGCTGACACTTTTCCAGTGACGGTTGGTGGCCCGGTCGTGATATAATGGCGGCGGGCCTGAGATTGAGGACGCTGGCATGGGGATGTCGGCATAGTTAAACCAGAAGGGTGCGTTACATGGTTTTCACCGTGGATCCAAATGCAGGCGCTTTTGCAGTCCTGCAGAACAGGAAACAGGCTGGCCGGAGCCAGGCTGACATTCAAGCCAAGGCTGATCAGACAGATCAGGGCCGGGAAAGCGATGACGCCGTCTCTGTACCTGGCCATCTGAAGGGCGATGCCAGTGGCCTGGAGGCGGTAAAAGCCTCACTCGGGCACGCGGCTTCAGCGCTTGATGTGGCGTCTGCGGCGGCCGGTAAGGTAGCTGATCTTCTGTCACAGCTGCAGGAAAAGGCAGAGCGCGGCATTGATCCAGAACTTGATGACGGCGCACGGGCGGCGCTAAGCGAAGCCTTTGCCACCGAACGTGACCTCATCAGCGATGTGGTTCGCGACGCTGACTTTGGCGGCATCAACGCGGTCAAGCGCGGTGGCCAGGCGATCGCGGCCCTGACCAGTGCCAACGGTCGCCGTGCGGTCGAAATCCCACCACAGGACCTTGCGCTTGGCGGCCCGAATGTCACGCTGAAGCCTGGGCAGGGACTTGAAAACGTGACGGCTGCGGCGGACGCTCTTGAGTCTGTTGTGGCCTCTCGCGCCAATGTCGCCGACGTGCAGGCAGTGTTCGGTGAAGGCAGCGAGCGCATCAGCGCCCAGCAGACATTCATTGGCAAACTTTCAGATACTATCGAAGCGGGCGTTGGCAACCTGGTGGAGCCAAGCCTTGAACGGGAAACAGCCAACCTGCAGGCGCTACAGGTGAAGCAGGCGCTGGGCGTACAGACCCTGCCGATCGCCAACCAGCGGCCGCAGGCGATCCTTTCGCTTTTGAAATAACAGGTCTTTTCTGTCGCGGGGGTCACTGCAGTCTTGCGCTTTCGTGCCGCCCGCGCTAGCCATGGCACTATAAGACAACTATCGGGGGAAGCTATGGCTCGCACTATCTCACTCGGGCGAGATATCAGGGTAGCAAATGACGCGCCATTCGTACTGTTTGGCGGCATGAATGTTCTTGAAAGCCGGGACCTGGCCTTTGAAGTGGCCAAGGCTTTCGTGGATGTAACAACGAAGCTCGGCATTCCCTATGTGTTCAAGGCGTCGTTCGACAAGGCGAACCGCTCCAGCGTACATTCCTTCCGTGGCCCAGGCCTGGATGACGGCCTGCAGCTTCTGGCAGATATCAAATCCAAATTCGGCGTGCCGGTGATCACCGATGTGCACGAACCCCACCAGGCAGCCCCGGCAGCCGAAGTGGCGGATGTGATCCAGTTGCCCGCCTTCCTCGCGCGCCAGACAGACCTGGTGACGGCCATGGCGCAAACGGACGCTGTGATCAATGTGAAGAAACCGCAGTTCCTCGCGCCCGAGGAAATGCGCCACATCATCAAGAAGTTCAAGGAAAGCGGCAATGACAAGGTCATGCTGTGCGAACGCGGCAGCTGCTTTGGCTACAATAACCTGATTGTCGACATGCTGGGCATGGATGTGATGAAGGAATATGCGCCGGTGGTGTTTGATGCCACCCACGCCCTGCAGCGCCCGGGTGGCCGCAGTGATAGCGCAGGCGGCAGGCGGGAGCAGGCGGCGGCGCTGGCTCGGTCTGGTATGGCGCTTGGTATCGCAGGCCTTTTCATCGAAGCGCACCCGAACCCGGACGAAGCCCTTTGTGACGGCCCTTGTGCCCTGCCGCTCGACAAGCTTGAGCCGTATCTGGCGCAGATGAAGGCTGTCGACGCGCTGGCGAAAAGCTTTCCAGCCCTGGTGACGGAGTAGGCGCACATGGATATTCGGCTTCTGGTTCTGGATGTGGACGGCGTGCTGACCGACGGCACGATCCTCTATTCCGCCGAAGGCGAAGAGCTGAAAGCCTTCAATGTGCAGGACGGGCTTGGCATCAAATTGCTGATGCGCTCAGGCTTTGAGGTTGCTGTGATTTCCGGGCGCGGCAGCGCGCCGCTTGAACGGCGCCTGGATGACCTGGGCATCTTCCACCGCCGGTTCAAATGTAAGGACAAGGTGGCCGCGCTTGAGGATATTTGCGACGAAGTCGGCTGCATGTTCGACCAGGTAGCCTTCATGGGCGACGACCTGATCGACCTGAAGGTCATGCAGGCCGTGCGCTTTGCCGTGGCGCCGCCCAATGCGGTGCCTGAAGTGCTCCAGGCCGCCCACCATGTGACGGACCGCCAGGGCGGCTTTGGCGCAGTGCGCGAGCTGTGTGACTATCTCGCGGCCCTCAAGGGCATCCGCTTTGCCGACTATTATGTCACGCCCGAGGAGGACTAGGGCATGACCTTCAAGATCGTGATCCCTGCGCGCTATGCGTCATCCCGGTTGCCGGGCAAGCCGCTTGCGGACATCGGCGGCAAGCCGATGATCCAGCATGTGTGGGAACGCTGCAACGAGACTGGCGCCGCTGATGTGGTTGTGGCCACCGATGACGCCCGCGTGTTTGACGCTGCCAAAGCTTTCGGCGCGCAGGCTGTGATGACGGCCCCAGACCACGCGTCCGGCACCGACAGGATCGCCGAAGTGGTGGATATCCTGGGCTGCAAGGATGATGAGATCATCGTCAATGTGCAGGGCGACGAACCCATGATGCCGCCTGTGCTGGTGCAGGCCGTGGCGGACCTCCTCGCAGGCAACCCGGACGCGGCCTTGGCGACCGCCAGCCACGCCATCGCCAGCATGGATGACCTCCTGAACCCCAATGTGGTCAAGGTGGTGACCGACAAGGCAGGCAGCGCCTGCTATTTCTCCCGTAGTGCCATCCCGCACGAGCGCGGGGCAGAGCGGCCTGACCTGCAGCGCTTCGCTTACCAGCGCCACATCGGCATCTATGCCTACCGGGCAGGGACGCTTCGGCAGCTGACACTGCTGCCGCCCGCGCCGCTTGAAGAACTTGAAGCGCTTGAGCAGTTGCGGGCGCTTTATCACGGTATGAAGATCATGGTCGCCGAAGTGGCAGATGCGCCGCCCGCCGGCGTGGATACCGACAAGGACCTGGCCGCCGTGCGTGCCATGATGGGAGTAGCCTCGTGACCGAAGGTGCGGCAGACAAGACCCAGGTGCCGCCGCGCGCGTTGACAGCCTCCTCTGGTATCGCGGGAGACCCGCTGTTGCCTGCGCTTCTCGGCCGGGAGGTCAGGAAGGGCCTCACGGGCGCGCGCGACAGCGATGTAGTCGTGGGCTGGGGGCAAAAGGAAAATACCGAAAAGGCGCGGGCCTATGCCAAGCGCCGCAATCTGGAATACTGGCGCCTTGAAGATGGCTTCCTTGGATACCTCAGTCACCCGTCGCTGGACGGGCGCCGCCTGTCGCTGGTGGTGGACAGGAGCGGCATCTATTATGACGCCCATACGCCAAGCGACCTTGAAGGCCTTCTGAACCGTGATGACTGGATCACCGATGACCTGCTGGCCCGGGCGCGCGACGCCATGGCCCGTATTCGGCGCTGGCGGCTGTCGAAATACAATCATGCGCCCTTTGATATTTCACCGGACCTCAAAGAAAAGCTGAATGCCTTCAAGGGGCCGAAGGTTCTGGTGGTGGATCAGACGTTCGCCGACCAATCCATCCAGTACGGCATGGCGGGTGACGGCATGTTCATGGAAATGATGCAGACGGCGCTTGAGGAAAACCCCACATCGCTGGTGCTGGTGAAGGTGCATCCAGACGTTCTGGCGGGCACCAAGAAAGGCCATTTCGACTTGGAGCGTACACACGACCGGGTGATGTTCATCGCCGACGACGTGGCGCCCCAGGCGCTGATGGAGCGTGTGGACCATGTGTATGTGGTGACCAGCCAGATGGGCCTTGAAGGCCTGATCGCGGGCAAGAAGGTCACCTGCTTCGGCTTGCCCTTTTATGCCGGCTGGGGGCTGACGCATGACCGGCAGCTGTGTGAGGCGCGCATCGCGAACCGCAGTCTTGAGGAACTGTTCGCTGCCGCTTTCATCCTCTACAGCCGCTATGTAGACCCCTTCACGGGCGACGCGTGCGAGCTGGAACGTATCCTCGATATCCTGACCGCTGAGCGCCAGATGGCGCGGCCCCGCGGCAAGCGGGCACTGGCGGTGGGCTTTTCCTTGTGGAAGCGTGGCTTCATTCCCGAGTTTGTTGGGTTGGGGGCGAAGAATACTGTCTTTATCAAGCCCCAGATGCTGGACGGCTATGACTATCAGGACGGCGATATCGTCGTACTGTGGGGGCGCAAGCACGACAAGGAAGCCGAAGCCGTGCCGGATCATATCCCGGTCTGGCGCATGGAAGATGGGTTCCTCCGGTCTGTGGGTCTTGGGAGCGACCTCAGGCGGCCATCCTCGCTGGTGCTGGACCGGACCGGCATCTATTATGATGGTCGCGGCCCCAGTGACCTTGAGGCCTTCCTGAAGAAGCATGACTTCGATCGGCACGACCTGGCCCGCGGCAAGGCGCTCAGGCAGGCTGTCTTGGGCGCGCGGGTTTCCAAATATAATGTTGGCGCCTCAGGCGCGCTTGATTTCCGCGCCAAGGCGTCCGGCAAGCCGGTGATCCTGGTGCCTGGGCAGGTGGAAGCCGATGCCTCCATCCAGCTGGGCTCGCCCGAGGTGAAGACCAACGCGGGCCTTCTGGAAGCGGTGCATCAGTCTAACAGCGACGCCTATATCATCTACAAGCCGCACCCGGATGTGGTGTCCGGCAACCGCGAAGGGGCGGTGCCGCAGGACGTGCTGGACCGCTGTACCAGCGAAGTGGTGGCGGACGCGGATATCATCGATTGCCTTGAGGCGGTTGATAGCGTGCACACCATGACAAGCCTGACAGGCTTTGAGGCCATCCTTCGCGGCATCAAGGTGACGACATACGGCATGCCCTTCTATGCCGGGTGGGGGCTGACGACCGACCAACTGGGTGCGCGCCTGGGGGAACGTCGCGGGCGGGACTTGCCGCTGGATGGGCTGGTATATGGCCTGCTGTGCGTTTACGCGCGCTATGTTCAGTGGCCGGGCGGCAAAAGCTATGGCCCTGAGGCTCTGGTGGCCGATATTTCGGCGATGGAGCGTGGCGGCAGCGTGATTTCGGGCGGTCCCGTCGCCTCTGTAAGCAAGCTTGCACGCAAGGCCATGTATATCGCGGAAGCACTTCTTAGATAATTGACGTAGCGTGAGGTGGCGGATCGCGGCTTTGATTGAAGTTGAGTGGTTATTTGTTGGAAAAATATTCCAAAATAGGCCCTCTAGTCCCGGAAAAAAGAAAAATTCGTTTTCTTTACCTCTTGTGCTTGCGCTACACCCGCACCACCTTTAAAAGCCTTGAAGTTTAAGGGCTCAAAGCAAGCTGTTGGCGGATTTTTGATGACAAAAACACTTACCCATTTGAAACGACTGGAAGCCGAAAGCATCCATATCATGCGCGAAGTCGCGGCCGAGGCTGAAAACCCGGTGATGCTTTATTCTGTCGGCAAGGACAGTGCGGTGATGCTGCATCTGGCGATGAAGGCATTTCACCCCTCCAAGCCGCCGTTCCCGGTCATGCATGTGGATACCACCTGGAAGTTCCGCGAGATGATCGAATTTCGCGATAACCTCACCAAGGACCTGGGCCTCGACCTGATCGTTCATATCAACGAAGACGGTGTCCGCGAGGGTATCGGCCCGTTCACTCACGGCAGCCAGGTTCATACCGATGTGATGAAAACCCAGGCGCTGAAGGCGGCACTGGATAAATACGGCTTTGACGCAGCCTTCGGTGGCGCGCGGCGGGACGAGGAAAAGTCCCGTGCGAAAGAACGTGTTTTCTCCTTCCGCTCTGCCCAGCATCGCTGGGATCCGAAGAACCAGCGCCCGGAACTGTGGAGCATCTATAACGCCCGCAAGAACAAAGGCGAAAGCATCCGCGTGTTCCCGCTTTCGAACTGGACCGAGCTCGATATCTGGCAATATATCCACCTTGAGGGTATCCCGATCCCGGGGCTGTATCTTTCCAAGAAGCGCCCTGTGGTGGAGCGCGATGGCCAGCTGTTCATGGTGGACGACGACCGCTTCCCGCTCAAGGAGGGCGAAGAGCCGATGATGAAATCGGTGCGCTTCCGTACCCTTGGCTGCTACCCGCTGACGGGCGCGGTGGAATCCGAAGCCGACACGCTTGAAGAAGTGATCCAGGAAATGCTGCTGACCACAAGTTCAGAGCGTCAGGGCCGTGTCATCGACCACGATAGCGCAGCCTCGATGGAGAAGAAAAAGCAAGAGGGGTATTTCTAATGGCACACCAGTCTGACCTCATTGCTGAAGATATCTCGGCCTACCTGAAGGCCCAGGAAGAAAAATCCATGCTGCGCTTCATCACATGCGGCAGCGTGGACGATGGTAAATCGACGCTCATTGGGCGGCTTCTGTACGATAGCAAGCTGATCTTCGAAGACCAGCTGAATGCCCTGGAGGCTGACAGCAAGAAGATGGGCACGCAAGGCCAGGAGATTGACTTTGCGCTTCTCGTGGACGGCCTGGCGGCTGAGCGCGAGCAGGGCATCACCATCGATGTGGCTTACCGCTTTTTCTCCACAGACAAACGCAAGTTCATCGTGGCCGACACGCCAGGCCACGAGCAATATACGCGCAACATGGCAACGGGCGCCTCGACGGCTGACGTCGCCATTCTGTTGATTGACGCCAGGAAGGGTATGCTGACGCAGACCCGCCGTCACAGCTTTATCTGCTCGCTTCTGGGCATCAAGCGCATTGTGCTGGCGGTCAACAAGATGGACCTGGTTGACTATAGCCAGAAGGTCCTGAATGACATTGAGCTTGAGTACCGCGAGTTCGCCAAGGACTTCGGCTTTGCAGAGATCGTCTCCATCCCGCTTTCGGCGCTGAAGGGCGACAATATCCTGACCAAGTCAGAGAGCACGCCTTGGTATGACGGCCCATCGCTTCTGCATTATCTGGAAACAGTGCAGGTGGGTGACGCCCGCCAGGCAGCGGATTTCCGCTTGCCAGTTCAGTGGGTTAACCGACCGAACCTGGATTTCCGCGGGTTCTCCGGCACCATCGCATCCGGCACTATCCGCCCGGGTGACCCGATCAAGGTTCTGCCAAGTGCGGTTGAAAGCACGGTTAAATCCATCGTCACCTATGACGGCGATCTGATTGAGGCCGTTGCAGGCGAAGCGGTGACGATCACGCTCAATGACGAGATCGACATTTCCCGCGGCGACGTGATCGCGGGCAAGGACCACCCGTGTGAGGTGGCCGACCAGTTCGAAGCCAAGATCATCTGGATGGCGGAAGAGCAAATGCTGCCGGGCCGCCCGTATCTGTTCAAGACCGCGAACAAGACCGTGCCGGGCCTAGTGACAGACCTGAAGCACAAGGTCAATGTGAACACCATGGAGCACACGGCCGCTAAGCAGCTTGAGCTGAATGAAATCGGCATCTGCAACATCGCGCTCGACAGCCGCATCGCGTTTGACCCCTATGCAAAGAACCGCGAAACCGGCGCTTTCATCATCATCGACCGCATCACCAACTCGACCGTTGGTGTGGGCATGATTGACTTCGCGCTTCGCCGTGCGTCGAACATTCACTGGCAGGCGCTGGACGTTGACAAGATCGCGCGCGCTGACATGAAACACCAGCGCCCTGCGGTGCTATGGTTCACTGGCCTGTCGGGTTCCGGCAAGTCCACGATTGCAAACATCGTTGAGAAGCGCCTGTTTGCCCGTGGCCGCCACACCTATACGCTGGACGGTGACAATGTGCGCCACGGCCTTAACCAGGACCTGGGCTTCACTGATGCCGACCGGGTGGAAAACATCCGCCGCGTGGGTGAGGTTGCCAAGCTGATGGTGGACGCAGGCCTTGTGGTAATGACCAGCTTCATCTCCCCGTTCCGGGCAGAGCGCCGCATGGTGCATGACCTGATGGATGAAGGCGAGTTCATTGAAGTGTATGTGGATACCCCGATTGAGGTCTGCGCAGAGCGTGACCCCAAGGGCCTCTACAAGAAAGCCAAGGCGGGTGAGATCAAGAACTTCACGGGCTACGACAGCCCCTATGAAGCGCCTGAACGCGCCGACATCCACGTGAACACGGACAAGATGAGCGCCGAAGAGTGTGCCGATGTGATCATCGCCTACCTCGAGGAAAACGGCTATCTGAACGCCAATGGCGGCGGTCAGCGCTAGGCTTTTTTAAAAAGATAAGTCACTAGAAGGCCGGGCATGTCCCGGCCTTTTTGTTATTGACGACCTCGCGATATGCTGGCTACCGTTGAAGCCTAATCTCAACTAGGGGGAGAAATCTTATGGGTTTTGGGGAAGCCGTTTCGGCGGTATTCAAGAAATACGCAACCTTTACGGGCCGCGCGTCGCGATCTGAATATTGGTGGTGGACGCTGTTTGTCCTCATCGCGTCGATCGTCCTGACGATCATTGATACGGCCGTGCTCGGTGCTGAGGAATATGGCATTCTGAGCACGATCTTCGGTCTTGCCATTCTGGTTCCGGCCATTGCCGTTACCGTGCGCCGCCTGCACGACACTGACCGGTCTGGTTGGTGGATTTTCCTGGGGCTTATTCCGATCATCGGCACACTGGTGCTGTTGTTCTGGTATGTCAGCCGCGGCAGGGAAGGGGACAACCGTTTCGGGCCAGACCCGCTTGGAGCCAATGTGGGTGAAGTCTTCTCATAAGGCTTTTTGAAGCAATCGTTGAAAAGGCTGGGCGCGCCCCGGCCTTTTTTATTGCGTGTGAACCTTCGCTTAGCTAGTGTTTTTTATACGCAATGACGACGGGGGAATGTCATGGGGCCAATTCAGGCTGTAAAATCAGGGTTCAAGCGCTACGTGGATTTTGAGGGGCGGTCCAGCCGGTCGGAATATTGGTGGTGGCAATTGTTCTTTATACTGTTCCTTATAGGACCCCCGTTCTTCGTGGGCGCGCTGGGGCTATCAGAAAACTGGATGTATCTGTCGGGCGTCTTCTTCTTGGCCACATTCATTCCAAACATCGCGATTACCATTCGCCGCCTGCATGATAGCGACAAGTCTGGTTGGTTGTATCTCACCAGCCTGATCCCTTATGTCGGTGGACTCATTTTGATTGTCCTGTGCTGCTTGCGGGGCACAAATGGCGCCAACCGGTTTGGGGAAGACCCGCTTCAGCCCACGGGCGAAAATCTTCAGGAAGTTTTCAGCTAACAAATCCATATTCAGGGGAGAGTTTTTATGGGTTTCGGTAAAGCGGTCGCAACCGCATTCAAGAAATATGTCACCTTTTCAGGGCGCGCATCGCGGTCTGAATACTGGTGGTTTTTCCTGTTCTACGTTCTGGTTCTTGTTGCTGCGGGCATGCTGGATGCTGCCGTGGGTAACCTGGAGCAGGGCTATATCGGATATGCCGTCATTCTGGTCATGTTCGTGCCGAACATCAGCATTTCTGTGCGCCGGCTGCATGACATCAATATGTCCGGCTGGTGGTACCTGGTGTTCCTGGTGCCCATCGTGGGCATCTTCTTCATGGTCTTCTGGTTTACCAAGAAGGGCGACGAAGGCGACAACCGCTTCGGCAGCGACCCGCTGGGCGCCGACGTGGGCGAGGTTTTCGCCTAAGACCGCTTGAAATAATGCAAGAAAAAGGCTGGGATACCCCCGGCCTTTTTTAATGGGGGAACGGCATGAACATTCTAGAGCGAATAAAGCGGTTTTCAGGCGCGCCCTGGATTTCACCGGGCGGTCCAGCCGATCGGAATTCTGGTGGAGCCTTCTGACCGTCTGGCTGCTGGGCTACTTGCTGCTGTTGCCACTTATCAAAGTGGGGCCGCAGTGGGCCGTCAATGCCTCCATGCTGGTGGTCGCCGTCTACGCCCTGCCGATGCTGGCGGTATCCTTCCGGCGGCTGCAGGACACCTCTATTTCCGGCATGTGGATGATGCTGTTTTTCGCCGCCTGGATCGTGGGCGGACTTATTCAGGCCTTCATCTGGCTGGTCTATCTGGGGCTGATGTGCGTGGCATCCACGGATGGTCGCAATGAATATGGTCCGTCGCCAGTGGAATCGCCTGAGGTGGACACTGGTGAGGGCCTGAGTGAAGAGGCTCCAGCCGAGGCCGCTGCGGATGAGATGCCCGTGGCAGCGGAACCCGCCGTGAAGGCCACGGTCGCCAAGCGAACGCTGGGCTATACCTTCAGCCACCTCACGGATTTTTCCGGCCGGTCGCCGCGGCATGAATTCATCACTTTCTTCCTGGTGGTGCTGTGGGGCTATCTGGGGCTGGTTGCGCTGGCGGTCAACGCCCCAACGGAGGCGGCTTTGGTGCTGATATACGGCTATCACGGCCTGGTGCTTATGGCGTCGCTGGCGCTGCAGGTGCGCCGCCTGCATGACATGAACCTGTCGGGGCTTTGGCTGTTGCCCAACTTCTCGCCGCTGGTGTTCCCGTTGCTGCCGTTCATCGGGCAATGGCTGGACACGGAATTCTGGGCCGGGGCGCTCTCGCTTCTCTATACCGCCTGCTTTGCCTTCATGGCGGGCACTGAAGGCCAGAACCGCTTCGGCGCCGATCCGCTGAAGCCTGGAGAAGGCGAAATGGTTTCCTGAGGATAATTGAGAGCGGACGGGTAAGAGACCGGGATATCCCCGGCCTTTCCTATTGCGCCATGAGTATTGCGCTCTTTGTTCTGGTTTGCTCGCCAACGAAGCCTAGTTCCTGAAGAAACGCCAGGCGTGCCTGCAGCAGCTCAAGCGGCAGCTTTTCGAGATCAGTTGGCTGTGCAAGAAAGTCGATTTCGCGAAGACCCTTGTCGACTTTCAGCAGGCGTACCAGTGCTGCCGTATCGGTCCGAAGGACGCTGTTGTCCGTCTTACCGTTAAAATGGGTGTGTTGCAGCGTTGCAAGGTAACGCCTGCCGGCCTCAAACAGGTTTTTGGCAAAATCAGGCCAGCCACTGTCCCAATACCGACCATTATGTTTGACTACGCCCCACAAGCGTTCATCGGCATCCAAAAAGATGCCGCCGGCGCAAGGAGCGTTTTTTTCGTAAAAGCTGCTTAGGTCCTGTTGACAAAAGAAGGCATCCACAATTTTGCGGATGCGAGGCACAAGAAGGCCAAGAATGATTGTTTGGTTTTGTCGTACCTTGTGGCGATGCGTCGGAACTGCTTGAGTTTATTGAACATGCGCT
>Ga0209273_10000663_pt1 | contig 39809 bp, 34 predicted proteins | sample tdAd471_FD_187126 | JGI IMG/M metagenome (GOLD analysis project Ga0209273, IMG submission 187126) | Marine sediment microbial communities from the Atlantic coast under amendment with organic carbon and nitrate - tdAd47.1 (SPAdes)... | ecosystem: Environmental > Aquatic > Marine > Coastal >...
CCACCCCGACGCGGGCTCCGAGACCGTCCACGTCTGCTGGCCGATCGACGAGTCCGGCCTGCTCACCGGCCTGACCCTCGAGTACCCGCTCGACCCGGCGGTCACACGGATGCTGAACCCGCGCGAGCGAGGCAACGCCGCGGACAACCGTGTGGACCTCGTCTTCGTCGGCGACGGGTACACCGCCTCAGAAATGGGGCAGTACGCGGCCGATGTCGCCAACGTCACCGCCAGTTTCTTCTCCTACGAGCCCTTCATCGCCTACGAGCCCTACTTCCGCATCACGCGCGTGGACGTCGTCTCGCCCGAGTCGGGCGTGGACCACGACACCGCCCAGGGCGTGCTGCGCGACACCGCCCTCGACATGGGCTACTGGTGCAACGACATCGAGCGTCTGCTGTGCGTGAACACCGGCAAGGCCTACAACGCCATCGCCGCCGCGGGCATTCCGGACGTCGATCAGGTGCTGGCGCTGGCCAACTCCTCGAAGTACGGCGGGGCGGGGTACTCGGGCTCGAACCTCGGCACCGCCGCCGGGCAGAACGGCAGCGCCGTCGAGATCGCCATCCACGAGATGGGGCACTCGCTGGGGGACCTGGCCGACGAGTACACCTACGGCGGGCCGCAGGTCTACGCCGGGGGCGAGCCGGGTGCCGCGAACTCCTCGATCTACGACGCCGGCACCCAGTTGGCCCAGCAGCGCAAATGGCATCGCTGGCTGATTGGTCCGCTCGACCCCCGCTTCAACGACCCCATCGATACCTACGAGGGGGCCAGCTACTCGGAACTGGGCATCTATCGCCCCTCCCAGAACTCGATGATGCGGAGCCTCTTCCGCCAGTTCAACCAGCCCTCCGGCGAGTCCATCATCCGGGCGATCTACCAGGAGGTCTCGCCGATCGACGACGCGACCGCCCCGGGGCAGTACTCCCAGGACGACACGCTCTGGGTCTCGCCAATGCTGCCGATCGGGCACGCCCTCGAGGTCACCTGGACCCTGAACGGGACCGACCGCCCGGAGTTCAACGGGCAGACCAGCCTCGTTCTCGCCGACCTCGGCCTGGCGGAGGGCTCGCACACCGTCGGCGTGCGGGTGGTGGACCAGACCGACATGGTCCGCGACCCGGCCATCCGCGACACTTACATGACCGACCAGCGGTCCTGGAGTGTCGAGATCGGGTGCGACCTGCTCGCCGATCTCTCCGGGGACGGCGTGGTGGACAACGGGGATATCGCGGTCTTCGTCGCGCTCTTCCTGTCCTCCGATCTCGCGGCGGACTTCAACGGGGACGGCGTGATCGACAACGGGGACATCGCGAGCTTTGTTGAGGCCTTCCTGAACCCCTGCTAACACCTCCCGATAACCACGACGGCGCGCGTGAGCGGAGCCGGCAAATTCCGCTTGATCCGTGCAATACATCGTTCGCTTCGCACGTTCCGCCCGGAAACCCACGCCGGTCCGGCTGGACGACCCGCACGCGGCGTGTAACCTTTCGAGTGGGCGGATTCCTCCAAGAGGGGCCCGCCACAAGACGATCACCCCGAGCACGACTCTTTTTCACGGGATGGGACACGACATGACCTCGATCCGCACCACGCGATTCGTACTTTCCGCCTTGGTTCTCGCGACCGCGGCCCCGATCGCCGCGGCCCTGCCCCCGCCGCTCCCGCCTGTCCGCGAGGAAGTCACGCGCGTCCCGGGCACCAACATCAAGGTCCGCCCCCAGAACACAAAGGCCAACCTGGTCTTCGATCGCGAGGTCGCCGAGCTCGGCCGCATCTTCGATCACGAGAAGCAGGACCTCGAGTTCAAATTCACCAACGAGGGCTCCGAGGACCTCGTCATCCACAACATCAAGCCCACCTGCGGGTGCACGCTCGCCAACGTCTACAAGATCGTGGACGGCGAGAAGCAGGTTATCGATGTGCAGGACCCGGAGCAGCTCGTCTTCGCCCCGGGCGAAGAGGGCGTGCTCGACCTCACCTTCGACCCGACCGGCAAGAAGGGCGCCCAGGACCGTCGCGTCAACATCTTCTCCAACGACCAGAACTCCCGCCAGCGGTACGTCTCGATCAAGGCCTTCGTCCGCCCGGTGGTGCAGTTCGACCCGCCGCTGATCAGCTTCGGCAACGTCAACGTCGGCGAGGAGCTGTCGATGACCGTCCGGATCATGGGGCTGAGCGAGGACTTCGAGGCCACCCGCCCGACCTTCGCGCAGCTCGGCGTGTTCAAGGCCGAGGTCGTCGGCACCGAGGAGGTCCAGTACAAGGGCGACACCCTGCAGGCGACCACCATCAAGGTCACCGCCCCGGCCGACCTCAAGCCCGCCACGTACAACACCACGATGCACGTCCGCACCAACGACACGCGGAAGCGTCTCGTGGACATCCCCGTCTTCGCCGCGATCAAGGGCCCGGTCGAGGTCGTGCCCCCGCGCCTGGCCGTGGGCAACATCCGCGCCGGCAACCCGGTGAACCGCTCGGTCATCGTCCGCTCGCGCGGCGGCCAGCCGTTCACCATCACGGACATCTCCGTCGATCGCCCCGACCTCGAGGGGCTCGAGTTCACCTCGCGTCTCCGCACCGAGGGCGACCCCACCCAGCACGTCGTGCAGGTCACCGGCACGCTCACGCAGCCCATGGCCCGCACCACCGCGACGCTCAAGATCACGACCTCCCTCAAGGAGCACAACGTGATCGAGCTCCCGCTCGTGCTCAGCGTCGTGCAGTAACCCCTATCATCAGGGCGATGGAGCCCACCCCGTGATCACCAGAGCCCTTGCCATCGTCGCCGTCGCGGGCGTGCTCGCCTCGGCCCACATGGTCCTGCGCGACGCGCCGATCCGGCTGACGCGCCAGGCCGCCCAGCCCGCCGACCCCGGCCAGGCGACCGACCCGGCCACCACCGACCCGGCGGACACGAACCCGGCGGACACCCCCCCGGGCGACACCAGTCCGGTGGACACCGACCCGCCCGTCACGGACCCCGCGACCGATCCGTACGCGTCGTTCGCGTCCAACCCGCTCTTCGACGAGCCGGTGCGGGACGGTCACATCACCATGCGTGAGGGCTACCGGCTGTTCGAGGAGGGCGCGACCTTCCTCGACGCCCGCCACGACTACGAGTACGAGGCCGGGCACATCGCCGGGGCGATCTGGATGGAGGCCTCCCGCCTCAGCGACGGCAGCGGCATCCCCGACGCCTACGCCATCGACGCCTCCATGCCCGTGGTGATCTACTGCGTCGGGGGGGACTGCGACTCCAGCGAGAACACGGCCGTGCTGCTCGAGGCCCTCGAGCTCGGCTTCGAGATCTACATCCTCGGCAAGGGGTACGACGACTGGGTCAGCGTCGGCCTGCCGGTGGAAGGGGAGGGCTGATCATGAAACAGCCCGAGATCCCCACCCACGCCATCTCCCTGGCGGCCTCGGTCATGAGCCTGGGAGCCCGCCTGCTGCTGGGCGGCATGTTCTGCTTCGCGGCCTTCAAGAAGCTGGGCGACCCCCAGCAGTTCGCCTTCGCCATCAAGGGGTTCAAGATCATCCCGGTCGAGACGGCCGAGCCCCTGATCGTGGTGCTCGCCTTCGTCACCCCCTGGACCGAGATGATCGCCGGGCTCGCCCTGATCGTGGGCCTCTGGACCCGGTCCGCGGCCCTGGTCATCGCGACCCTGCTGCTCGCCTTCATCGGGGCCCTGATCCACGTCATCGCCGACCCCAACATCCAGGCCTCCTGCTCCTGCTTCGGGGATATCAGCCTCGTGTGCGGGGACGAGGTCGGCTGGTGCCAGGTCGTCCGGAACGTGGTCCTGCTGGGCCTCATCGCGGTCCCGCTGCTGCTGGGCGGGGGCAAGTTCTCGATCGACGGGCTGGTCACGGCCGCGAAGGAGTCGATCCACGGGCCCGCCCTGGGCCTGGGCCAGGGGGCCGACCAGTTCGACTCGGACGACTGATCGGGCTACCCTTCTCCCCGCATCCCACCCCCGTCGCCCGAGGACGCGTCCGCGTCGGACCGCCCCGGGCCACCAGACCACGACGGAGCTTCCATGTCCCGATTCAACCGATTCGCCCCCGGCCCGCAGACCAACCTGACCCGCACCTCGGGCATGGGCATCGAGTTCGTAGACTACAAGGACGTCGAGTCCCTGCGGCGCATGATGACCCCCAACGGCAAGATCTACGGTCGCAAGCGCCTCGGCGCCAACGCCCGCCAGCAGAAGATGATCGCCCAGGCGGTCAAGCGTGCCCGCTTCATGGGCCTGCTGCCCTACACCTCCGCCACCCTCTGATACCCACACTCCGGACGTGTCGCTGTACGACCGCGAGTACGAGCCGGTCTTCCTCGCCCTGAACCGGGTGATGGGAAACCGGGAGTCTCGCATGCGCGCCGCGGCCGACGCGATGTGGCGCTTCTTCAAGGACTTCGGCGTCTCCTGGGTCGGCTTCTACGTCATGGACCCCGCCCAGCCCGCCGACACCCCCGACGACCAGCGCCAGATGGTCCTCGGCCCGGCACGCGACAAGCCCGCCTGCTCACCCATCGCGATGCACGGCGCCTGCGGCATGGCCGTCACCAAGAAACGCCCGCTCGTCATCACCGACGTGCACAACCTCGGGCCCAACTACATCGCCTGCGACCCCAAGGACAAGGCCGAGGTCGTCGTCCCCCTCTACGAGAAGGACGGCACCCCCTACGGCGTGCTCGACGTGGACTCCTTCGACCGCTCCGCCTTCGGCGAGGCCGACGTCCGCGCCCTCAAACGACTCGTCGAGAACACCGGCATCTCGTGGCCCACGCCATGGGTTGAGCCGTTGTATTACTGACCCCCATTGTGAACAAACGGAAAACTAGCCCCGAGCGCAAGCGAGGGGTCTCTCGTTCATGGTTCGGTCAACGAAGAGACCCCTCGCTTGCGCTCGGGGCTAGTACTTCATCTGGTCTTGTCTTTAAAACGGCTCGGGCGCCCGCACGCTCATCATTTTGCCCGACACCGGGTGATTGAACGTGAGCGTCCACGCGTGGAGCATGAGGCGGCCGCACGGGTCCATGCGTCCGCCGTACAGCTCATCGCCGAGGATCGGCGCCCCGAGCCCGCGTCCCATGCCGTCGGCGAATTCGACGGGGGGCTCGCCGTGCTCATCGAGGCCGACGACGCGGACCGCCCCGGGCTTCATGTCGGCCGCGTGCACCCGGAGTTGGTGCGTGCGTCCGGTCACCGGCTCGAACTCGATCCGCGTGACGGGCTCCCCCCCCACGAGGGTCTCTCGGGCCAGCACCCGCCACGTTGTCTCGCTGGCCTTGCCCTGTTCGAAGTCCACGAGCTGCGTCGGCGAGCGCTCAAGGTCCTTGCGCATCGGCACCTGGATGACGCCCCCGTCCCCGAGCGCCGGGTCGAGGTGCCCCTCCACCAACGCCAGGTACCGCTTGCCGATCCGGCGTCGTTCGAACTGAACCGACAGGTTCCGGTGCGTCGCCGCGTCGAGGGCCAGCACCAGCACGCCGCTGGTGGCGACGTCGAGCCGGTGCACCGTCATCGGGCCGGAGGCAAACGGGTACATCGCCTGCACGCGCGAGCGGGCGCAGTCCTGCTTGTCGTCCCCGATGCCGGGCACCGCCAGCAGCCCCGCGGGCTTGTCGATGACCACGTACCCGCCCTGCACCACGCTGCCGTCTTTCTGAGCCCGCTCGTAGATCTCCTCGTGCAGGACCGCCGGGTCCCCTTTGGGCGGGTCGTACGTCCAGCGCGGCACCGGGGCGAACGCGCCCCGATCCGCTTCCGAGGCGGATTCGGCGTGCTTTTGGCCACTCTGTCCGGGGGGAGATTCCACGAGAGCGACTCTAGACTTCCCGATGCTCACGACCCTCACGACGATGTGTCTGCTCGCCGCCCCCCCCGCTTCCGCTGCCCAGCCAGCCGCCCGCGCCAACCCCGGCGTTGTGGAGTCGCCCAACCCCGAGTGGGACGACGCGTGGCCGGCCCTCGAGGCCCCCATCCTCACCAACCACCGCCAGATCACACGGCGTGAGGACTTCATCAAGGCCGGCGAGGCCTACTTCGACTCCACCGGCACGCGTGTGATCTTCCAGGCCATCCCCGTGCCCGCCGAGGGCGAAGAGCCCGGCGAGCACTACACCATGTACGTCTCGACGCTGCCCGAGGACTCCAACGGCTCGCTCGCGCTCATCGCGCCCGTCTCGGCCCCCGGCTCGGCCAACACCTGCGGCTGGTTCCACCCCACCGAGCCCGACACCATCCTGCTCGGCACCACCACCGCGCCCCCCGCCGAGCACAACGCCCCCGGTTACCAGCGTGGCAGCGGTCGCTACAAGTGGGACTTCCCGCGTGAGATGGACATCCTCAGGCTCACCGGCGACGTCGCCGCGGTCCTGAGCACGACGGGCGGCACCTACCGCTTCATGGAGCAGTCGCGCGAGGCGATCGTGGACCGCGACGGGTACGACGCCGAGGGCTCATGGTCGCCCGACGCACGCTTCGTGCTCTACACACACTGCGCCCCCGGCTCAAACGACGGCGACCTCTGGGTGCTCGACACCACCGACGGCACGCACACGCCGCTCGTCACCGAGGAGGGCTACGACGGCGGGCCGTTCTTCAGCCCGGACGGCACCCGCATCACCTACCGCTCCGACCGTAGGGGCGACAACCTGCTGCAGGTCTTCGTCGCCGACCTCGTCTTCGACCCCGACACCGGAAAAGTCACCGGCATCGCGAACGAGACCCAGCTCACCGACAACGAGCACGTCAACTGGTGCCCCTACTTCAGCCCCGACGGCGAGTACCTGTTCTACGCCACCAGCGAGCTCAGCCACGCCAACTACGAGGTCTTCGCCGTCTCGGCCAAGGCCAACGAGCCCTACCGCCCGCGGATCCGCGTCACGCAGGCACGCGGCTTCGACGGCCTCCCGGTCTTCAGCCCCGACGGCACCAAGATGATGTGGACCGCCCAGCGCGGCCCGCAGGCCGAGGGCGACGCACGCCCCACCAGCCAGCTCTGGATCGCCGACTACGACCACGACGCCTTCGAAACCGCCTACCGCGAGGCACGCAAGAAACTCGTCGAGGAAGAGATGATGAAGGCGTTCGAGGAAGCCCAGCCCTAACCGGCCCCCCGCTTCGCACTATCCTTGCATCATGTCGGACCTCCCCGACGACTTCGGCTACACGCTGGTGCGATCGCTCGCACGCGTTGCCGACCCGACACCCGTCCGCCAGCACCGCCAGTTCTGGACCGACTGGTTCGACCGGCTGGCCGAGCACCGCCCGATGCTCGCCGGACGCCGCCCCGGCGACGACCCCTCGGACCCCACCGCCACGCACGAGTTCCTGTCGGTCGGCGACACCCGCATCGGCTGCCGCCTGCTCAGACCCGAGTCCGGGCCCGTCCACGCCGGGCTGGTCACCTCGCACGGGTACCATGTCGCCGAGTCGCTCGACGCCGACGACGATCGCTGGCGCCCCCTCACCGCACGCGGCGTCGCGGTGCTCGTGGTCCGCGTCCGCGGGTACCCCGGCTCGCAACGCGACACCGGAGACCTCACCAGGCCCGATCACGCCGGGGGCGGCTGGATCACCCGGGGGCTGTCCGTGCCCACGCCCGGGCTTGATGGTGACCGGGCGTGGATCCTGCCCCACGCCGTGGCCGACGTCGCCAACGCCTGCCGCGCACTCCGCAACGCCCTGCTCGACCGCACCGAGGCGCCGCTGCTGGGCGTGAAGCTCTCCGCCACCCCGCCCGCCGGCTCGTCGCGCCCGCTGCTGTTCCTGCACGGCGAGTCCTTCGGCGGGGGCCTCGCGATCATCGCCGCCGCGATGCTCTCGGGCAAGGTCCCGCACGACCCGCTCATCGACAGGCTCGCGATCGCCCTGCCCACCTTCGCCGACTGGCCCTGGCGGCTCGCGCACGCGACCGAGGGCGGCGGGTCCGGGACCACACGCGAGATCCTCGACCTGCTCACTCGCCACCGCAAGCTGGAAGACATCATCCGCGATCGGCTGCGCCTGTGCGACAGCGTGGTGCACGCCGGACGCATCCGCTCGCCGGCGCTCGTCAAGATCGCGCAGCGGGACGAGGTCGTCCCCGCCCCGACCCAGGCCGCGGCGTACAACGCGCTCGCCTGCGACCCCGGCCGGCGCTGGCGATTCCTCGTGCCCACCGGGCACCACGACTCGGGCATCACCGGCGCCCGGCGCCACGCCCTCTTCCAGCGCTGCCTGGCCGACTTCCTCGACCCGGGGCACGACCCCGAGAACGCCATGACGCCCTGGGAGCCGCTGCTCACCACCGGCCAGCGCGCCCCCGACGGCGACGCGCCGTCGATTGCGCCGCCCCCGGAACCGGACGACCCCGAGGCGTCGCCCTCGCTCTTCCCGGGATCGCTCCCGCCCGATCAGCGCGACCGAGCGTTGATCGCCGCGTACACCCGCGCCGGGCGCACGCTCGACGCGCTGCCGTACACCCCGCAGTTCGACGCGATCTTCGCCGAGGTCTCGACCGCCTTCGGCTCCAAGCGCGACGCCTTCCACCGCCTGCACAACCTCCGCAAGGCGGGCAAGCTCCCCCGGCTCGGCAAGGCCAAGGACCACCCGCCTTCGATCGAGCCGGAGGAGGAGCGCACGCTCGAGGGCTTGGTGGCCGAGATCGCCGGCTCGCTCGGTCAGCGCGACCGGCTGCCCTACACCGCCGACTTCGACGCGCTGGCCGAGCGTTTCACGGAGAAGTCCGGGCGGACACTCTCCCCGCACGACCTGTGGCGATTGATCGCGAAGCTGGCGAAGTAGTTTCGTGACACGTGAATTTCGGCGGATGCCAAAGGAAACTAGCCCCGAGCGCGAGCGAGGGGGTTCTCCTGGCATCTCCGGCTCACGCAAAGAACCCCCTCGCTGGCGCTCGGGGCTAGTTGATGTTCGTTCGCCCCTCTACCATCCCGCATGACCGAATCACTCCGCGTCCTGATGAACGGCCTGATCGATTACGCCGGGCTGTTCCCGCCCGCGAAGCTTCCGATGAGCGAGGCCGCGACGAACTATGCGCGCGACCTGATGGGCCCGCACTCGCACGCGTTGGCCCGCTTCATCTGCTCGGTCTCGCGTCTGGAGGAGCTCTCCCAGACCGGCGCGATGCTGATGCCGGGCACCTACGCCACCAGCGGCTACCAGGAGATGATCGACGCCGCGGACCCGTGGTCGGTCTCATGCGTCATCGACACCGAGCTGGAACCCGCGCTCGATCTGATCGACGCCTTCAACGCCCACCACGACGACACCGCCCACGGGCGGGCCCGGATCGACGCCATCGAGATGCGCGTCACAGGCGTGCACGACATCGACGAGGCGCTCGACGTCATCCCCGAGGACCTCTCGGTCGCGATCGAGTTCCCCAACGACGCGGTCGCCGAGGACCCACGCGGCTACGTCGCCGCCCTGGCCGGCAACGACGCGACCGCCAAGATCCGCTGCGGCGGCGTCTCGCCCGACCTGATCCCCTCGCCCGAGACCGTGGCAGCGTTCATCGAGGCCTGCGTGCACGCCCAGGTGCCCTTCAAGGCGACCGCCGGCCTGCACCACCCCGTCCGGGCCGAGCAGCCGCTGACGTACGAGGACGAGCCCCCGCGGGCCGTGATGCACGGCTTCCTCAACGTCTTCCTCGGGGCGGCCCTGCACTACGCCGACGTCATCGACGGCGCGGCCCTGCTCGAGTGCCTCCGCGAGACCGACCCCGCCTCCTTCGCCTTCACCGACGACCGCGCGAGCTGGAAGGACCACGCGCTCACCACCCACCAGCTCGTCCAGGCCCGCGAGGCCTTCTGCGTCAGCTACGGCTCCTGCTCCTTCGACGAGCCGATCGCGGACCTGAAGAAGCTGAAGCTGATTACCACGTGACAAAAAATCCTCCCCCGTCACCGACGGGGGAGGTGTCGCCGAAGGCGACGGAGGGGGTATCGACAGCATCCATGCCCCGCCCCAACTACCACAAACCGATGCAGCCCACCAACGTCTCGACAGAACAGGCACGCGATCTCCGTCACAACCTGAGCCTCCCCGAAGTCCTCCTCTGGCGTGAACTCAAATCCGGCAAACTCGACGGGCTCCGATTCCGTCGCCAGCACCCGATCGGCTCTTATATCGCCGATTTCTACGTCCACGACCTCGGACTCGTCATCGAGATCGATGGCGGTTCGCACCAGGGCGAACGGAAAGTGCGAGACGACACGCGTGATGTGTGGATGCATGCACGCGGCCTCACCGTGCTCCGTTTCCGAGCCAAGGACGTGCTCGACAATCTCCCCGGTGTACTGAGTACCATCCGACGAGAGGCCGCCGCGATGAGGGAGTCGCGGGCCGAGCCTTGACCCCCTCCGACCCGGCTTCGCCGGGCCACCTCCCCCGCCCCCCACGATCGGTGACGGGGGAGGATCTCCAACGCCGAGACCCCCATGCCCCACCCCCCCCACCCCATCAACGACACCCACAACCCCGACCTCCAAACCTGGGTCGAGTCCGCCAACGACCCCGGCACCGACTTCCCGATCCAGAACCTCCCGCTCTGCTGCCGCGTCGTCGAGGACGACTTCGGTGACGAGACCGAGCAGTTCGCGGCCCCCTGCGTCCGCATCGGGGACTCCCTGCTCGACCTGGGCCAGCTCGCCATCTCCGACGCCGTGGACGACGACGACCCGGACTGGGAGGAACTGCTCGCGACCGACGTCTTCGAGACCACCAACCGGCTCTGGTCGCGCCTGCGTCCCAAGGTCCAGGCCCTGCTGCTCAAGGACAACGGACGCCTGCGCGACCTCAACACCCGCGACGAGATCCTCGTGCCCGTCGAGGAGCAGACCCTGATCGTCCCAGCGCAGGTTGCCGACTACACCGACTTCTACGCCTCCGTCGTGCACGCCACCAACGTCGGCTCGATGTTCCGCCCCGACAACCCCCTGCTGCCCAACTACAAGCACATCCCCATCGCCTACCACGGGCGGGCCTCCACCGTCGTCCCCTCCGGCCTGCCCGTGCGACGACCCGTCGGCCAGACCGCACCCACCGAGGACGGCGGCTCACCCGGCTTCGGGCCCTGCAAGCTGCTCGACTACGAGCTCGAGGTCGGCTTCGTGCTGGGCAAGGGCAACGAGCACGGCGAGCACATCTCCATCGCCGAAGCCGAGGACCACATCCTCGGGCTCTGCCTCGTCAACGACTGGTCCGCCCGCGACCTGCAGAAGTGGGAGTACCAGCCGCTCGGCCCGTTCCTGGCCAAGAGCTTCGCGACCACCGTCTCGCCCTACCTCGTCACGCTCGAGGCCCTCGCACCCTTCCGCGCACCCGCCTACACGCGACCCGCCGGCGACCCCGCACCCCTGCCCTACCTCTCCGACGACCACAACCAGAAGCACGGCGGCCTCGACCTCACCCTCGAGGTCTGGCTCGCCAGCGCCCAGATGCGCGAGCAGGGCATGGACCCCGTCCGCCTCTCCAAAGGCTCCTTCAACGACATGTACTGGACCATCGCCCAGATGCTCACGCACCACTCGTCCAACGGCTGCCTGATGCAGCCCGGCGACCTGCTCGCCTCCGGCACCGTCTCCGGCACCGCACGCGACGCACGCGGCTCGCTGCTCGAGCTCACCTGGGACGGCGACCCCTGGGCCGAGCCCCCCGTCATCGTCCCCGGCACGCAGCGCACCCCGATCACCCTGCCCACCGGCGAGGAGCGCAAGTTCCTGGCCGACGGCGACGAGGTCATCCTGAAGGGCTACTGCGAGCGCGAGGGCTATCGGCGGATCGGATTCGGCGAGTGCCGTGGGATCATCGAGCCCGCCCGCACGGTCTGACCCGGGACTCCTCCACTTTCGCAACACGGTCATGAAAAAGCCCGGGCGATTGCCCGGGCTTTCTTTATGCCTTGCTCTGATTGGTCGGTTACTCGGGCATCACGGAGACCGAATCGACCTCCACGATCCGCAGACGCGTCTGCGGGTCCTGGTCGATCCGCCCACGCACGCCGATCACCTGGCCCACGTACCGGCTCGCGTCGAACTCGGCGTTGTCGGGCAGGTATCCCAGCGTGCGCGGCCCGACGATCGGGTCCTCCCCCACCAGGCGGTACATCTTCGGCAGACGGTTGCCGTCGTACACGCGGCTCACCAGCACGCGACCGACCAGGTCGAACGTCCGACCCGCCTGCCACGCGGCCACACGCTCGGCGTTCTGCGCCCGGGCGTCGTCCGCCTCGGCCAGGAACGCGTCCAGCTTGCGACGCTGGTCACGCGTCTCGATCCGGATCTCCAGCCACGTCACGCGACTGCCCAGCGCCTGCTTCACCGCCTCGTCGTCCGCGGCCTGCTGAGCACGACGAAACTCCGACAGCAGTTCTTCCAGCGAGGCGTCCAGCTCTTCCTTCGGCAACTGGCGGGCCGCCTTGAAGGCGTCCTCCAGCTCGACCAGGCGGGCCGGGCGGATGCCGTACTCGTCGGCGTACCCGTCGTCCTCAACCGTGCCGACGCCGCCGGAATCGATCTCAACCGGATCGCCCTCGCCGGTATTGGCCGGGGTGGTCACGCCGGGGATCACGTTCCCGGTCTCGGGCTGCTCGTCCATCGCGGGGTCGTCGGCACCCTGGGACGGGTCCGCGGGCGGGGTCGTGTCGATCGGGTCCAGCAGCGAGTTGTCCACGGGCTGCTCGGTCTCGGGCGTGTTGCCCGCGGGCGCCGCGTTGGCCGGCGTGGTGTTCTGCTGCGGGGCCGCCGGACGCTCCTCGGCCGTGTCCAGGTGGGACCGGACCTCCGCCTCCGTCGCGTCACGCACCAGGTCGTTCGCGATGAAGCCGTACGGGCGGACGCCCGTGTTCTGGCCCACCACGGGCTTCACGGCGTACGCGGTCACGTCGCCGTCGGTGTTCGTTTCTCGCCCCACGATCTCCAGCTCCGTCCCGGCGGGCAGGGCGGTGCGGTACACGCTCCGCCAGCTCCCCGCGAGACCGATCTGACGGTTCGGGGCCAGCAACTGGCTCGGACGCGTCAGCGCGATCCGGTCGTTGCCCAGGTCCCGGGCGTCAGCGGCCCGCACGAACGGGTAAACCCCGGCCGGGTAGACCACGCGGACCCACTCCGAGCTCTCGCCGTCGGCCCGGAGCACGGTCCCCTCGGGCAGTTCCGCGACCGCGTACAGCTGCACGAGGTTCCCGCTCTTGAGCGGGGTCGCCGCCTCGGTCGTCACCACCCAGCGCGGCTCCACGTCCCGGAAGCCGGAGGCGTCCTGCGCCACCAGCACGGACCCTGTCGCCATCACACACGCCACCGCGAGCCGCTGCATCATCGTTCGTTTCCTTCGCGCAAAGAAGTCCTTCGGGGCTCCGCCCGTCCACGCAGTCTAAGCCGCCCCAGACACTTCGGCGCAGCCCAATCCGCCAACTCCCGCGTTGCCGCCATCCCCCCCACAGCGCACCCACAACTCGCCCCCAAGGACGCCCAACAGATCCCATCTTCCGCCCTGTACCGGGTCCTACGCTTCTCACCATGACACGAACCGCCATCGCCGCCGCCAGCCTCCTGATCCTCGCGGCCTGCTCGCCCGGGCCCATCGAAAAGCGGACCGAGGACGCCCTCCGGGCCTCCATGCTCGACGCCCTCGAACGCCACATTCAGGACGCCGCGGAGAACCCGGGACCCCAGACCGCCACGCGCGGGCCCGACCGTTCCGATTCTCTCCAGATCCGCCCCGAGCACCTCGAACTCATCCAGCAGGACTACTCCGTCGAGGGCTACCTCGCCGACCTGCGGAGCGCGGACACCCAGAGCGACCCCGAGACCGCCCCGCCCACACCCGAGGAGCTGTTCGGGACCGATCTCTACGGCAACGCCCCCACCACCCTCGACGTCTCCCTCGAACGGGCCATCGCCAACGCGCTGGAGCACAACCTCGACATCCAGATCGCACGCTTCGTCCCCGCCATCGCCGAGGCCGTCTACGTCTCCAACGAGGCCCGCTTCGACTGGGTCTTCTCGACCGGCGTGACCTGGGAGGACAACGACCAGCCCTCCGTCGGCCCCGGCTTCCTGAGCCTCAGCTCAGTGAACTCCGCCGACCAGTCCGTGGGCTGGACCGCGGGCCTGGACCGCCAGCTCGAGACGGGCGGCTCGTTCGGAGTCTCTCAGTCGCTGGTGTACGCAGACGAGCGGAACAGTGCCTTTGGCGCCGTGGGCTCGCCCAACCCGGCCGCGAGCCTGGGATACACCCTCGACTACGCCCAGCCGCTGCTGCGAGGCTTCGGCTCCGACGCGGCGCTGGCCGAACTCCGGCTGAGCCGCAACGCCGAGCGCCGCGAGATCTCCTCCCTCCGCCAGACCCTCAACACCTCGCTCACCGACGTCGAGAACGCCTACTGGGACCTCGTCAGCGCCTACCGCGACCTCGTCATCCAGCACCGCCTGCTGCAACGCGGCATCCGCACACGCGACGACATCATCGCACGGCGCGTGCAGGACGCCCGCCAGGCCCAGGTCGCCGACGCCATCTCGCGCGTCGAGCGGCGCAAGGGCGACCTGCTCTCGGCCCAGACCACGCTCCGCAACACCTCCGACCGCCTCAAGGCCCTCATCAACGATCCCGACCTCCCCGTCGGCTCCGAGATCCTGCTGATCCCCGTGGACGCCCCGCTCGACGAGCCGGTCGAGTTCTCGCTGGTCGAGGCCATCACCACCGCCGCGGAACAGCGCCCGGAGATGGAGCAGGCCCTGCTCAACATCGACGACGCCTCCATCCAGCAGGCCCTGGCCCGCAACGCGCGCCTGCCGCGACTGGACCTGCAGGCCCAGCTCCAGATGCTCACGCTCGACGAGAACGCGGGCGAGACCTACCAGCAGAACTTCGAGACCGAGTTCATCGACTCCTTCCTGTTCGGTCTGACGTTCGAGCAGCCCCTCGGCAACCGCCTCGGCGAGGCCGAGTACCGACGCCGCCGGCTCGAGCGCATGCAGTCGGTGGTCGCGTACCGGTCCACCGTGCAGGGCATCGTGGTCGAGGTCAAGGGCGCGCTGAACGCGCTGGTCACCAACGCCCGCCTGATCGAGCAGGCCCGCCTCTCCCGCATCGCCCAGGGCGAGGCCCTCCGCACGCTTCAGGTCGAGAAGCGTCTGACCGACGCGGGCTACTCCGTCGAACGCCTGAACATCGAGCTCAACCAGCAGGAGTCGCTCGCCGCCGCGGAGCGGTCCGAGTCCGCCGCCATCATCGACTACAACCGCGCGATCGCCAACCTGCACGCCGCGACCGGCACCACCCTGCAGCGCAACCGCATCGACTTCGTGGTGCCCGACGCCAACCAGCTCGAGCCCGGCACCGGCCCGCTCGACTACACCCCCCCCGCCACCCCTCCCGCTACCCCCCCCTCCGCCCCCGACGACGAGGACGGATGACCGCCCCGTCCCCGGCATCCGGTCCGGAAGCGATCGCGGAAGCCGTCCGACGCCTCCGCGACGGGCGACCCGTCGCCTTCCCCACCGAGACCGTCTACGGCCTGGGCGCCATCGCCACCGATGAGACCGCGGTCGCGCGAGTCTTTCAGACCAAGGGCCGCCCCGCCGACAACCCGCTCATCGTCCACGTCGCCGATGCCGACATCGCCCGGTCCTGCGTCGCCGACTGGCCCGAACATGCTCAATCCCTCGCCGAGGCCTTCTGGCCCGGCCCGCTCTCGCTGGTGCTCCCGCGTGCGCCCTCCATCCCCGACATCGTGACCGGCGGCGGCGACACCGTTGCCGTCCGCTGCCCGAAGCACCCCGACGCCCTCGCCCTGCTGCACGCGCTGGGCGAGCCGCTGGTCGGCCCCAGCGCCAACCCTTCCGGCACCGTCTCGCCCACCACCGCCGCGCACGTCCGGTCGCACTGGCCCGAGTCCGAGGTCTTCGTCATCGACGGCGGCCCCTGCCCGGTCGGCCTCGAATCCACCGTGCTCGCACTGCTCGCTTCCGGCGCACCCACCGTCCTCCGCCCCGGCGCCATCACCGCGGACCAGATCGCGGGCGTCCTCAACACCGAGGTCCGCGCCGCAGCGGGCGACGAACCCACCGACGCGCCCGCCCCCTCACCCGGCACCCGCCACCCCCACTACCAGCCCGCGGCACCCGTCGTCATCGACCCCGCCGACGCTCTCGCAGGCGAGGCCGCGCTCGACCTTCCCGCCGACCCCGCCGCCGCCGCGAGCATGCTCTACGCGGCACTCCGCGCCGCCGACGCCGCCTCGCCCACTCGCATCGCCGTCCGCCTCGATCCGGGGCGTGACCGGACCGACCCGCGATGGGTGGCCGTGCTCGACCGCCTGAACAGGGCGGCCTCCCCACGCCCACCGCGTGCCTAACCCCCCTCACACACCCCGGAACGGGTCACAAACCCTCACCCGGCCCGCCTATCGTGCCGACCCACTCCCCATGACCAGCACCCCCACACTCGATCTTCCCCGCACCAGCCCGACGGAGCCCCGCATGTCTTCCAAGCTCACCATTGCCCTGGCCCCCGGCGACGGCATCGGCCCCGAGATCATGGACGCCGTCATGCACGTCTTCGACGCCGCGGGCGTGCTCGACCACCTCGACTTCAAGGACGCCCCCATGGGCGACCGGGTCTTCGCAACCGGCAACACCAGCGGCATCGCCGACGAGGCCATCGACCTCATCGAGGACACCGGCCTCATCTTCAAGGGCCCCATGGGCACCCCCGTCGGCGGCGGCGGCAAGTCGATCAACGTCACCCTCCGCAAGACCTTCGGCGCCTTCGCCAACCTCCGCCACTTCCAGAGCCTCCCCGGCGTCGAGACCGTCTTCAGCCGCGCCGGCGTCCCGGTGGACTTCTACGTCGTCCGCGAGAACGTCGAGGACACCTACGGCGGCATCGAGCACCGACTCACCAACGACGTCGTCGAGTGCCTCCGCCTCATCTCCGCCCCGGGCTGCGACCAGGTCGCACGATTCGCCTTCGAGACCGCCCACAAGCTCGGCCTGAAGACCGTCCACTGCGGCCACAAGGCCAACATCATGAAGATGACCGACGGCCTCTTCCTCGAGCGCTTCAAGCTCATCGGCGAGGACTACCCCGACCTCGAGAAGGGCGACGTCATCATCGACGCGCTCTGCATGAACCTCGTCCTCCGCCCCGACAAGTACGAGATGGTCGTGCTGCCCAACCTGCAGGGCGACATCGTCTCCGACCTCGCGGCGGGCCTCGTCGGCGGCCTCGGCTTCGCGCCCAGCGCCAACATCGGCGACCGCGTCAGCATCTTCGAGGCCGTGCACGGCACCGCGCCCGACATCGCCGGCAAGGGCGTCGCCAACCCGACCTCCCTGCTGCTCTCGGGCCTGATCATGCTGCGCCACGTCGGCCTGGCCAAGCAGGCCGCGATCATCAACAACGCCCTGCTCCGCACGCTCGAGTCGGGCGTGCACACCGGCGACGTGAAGGGCGACGGCGAGCCCGTGGGCACCCGGGCCTTCGCCGAGGCCATCGCCGCGAACCTGGGCAAGACGCCCGAGACCTGCGTCCCGCGCGTCGTGGGCACACAGGACAAGGTGGACCACACCACCCCGCCCCGCCCGCAGACCAACCGCATGATGCACACGTTCGAGAACGTGGTCACGCAGCACCTCGGGGCCGACATCTACATCGAGTCGCCCCTCTCCCCGCTCGAGCTCGCCGAGAAGCTCCAGCGCGCCGCCGAGCACACACCCTTCGCGCTCACCAACATCTCGAACCGCGGCACGCAGGTCTGGCCCTCCGGCTCGGTCTACACCGAGCTGGCCGACCACCACGGCTGCCGCTTCGAACTCCGCGACCCCGCGATGGCGGGCGCCCTGGGCGTGCAGCCCTGCGTGAAGCTCCTCGGACGCATCGCCGAGAAGTTCGAGGTCGTCAGCTTCACCCCGCTCAAGAGCTTCGACGGCGCACGCGGCTTCTCCCTCGCGCAGGGGCAGTAAAGCGACCTTGTCCGAAGGTACCCGCCTTCGACCCGCAGGGCGAAGGCGGATGTGGGCATGCATGCCCGCTTCACGCTCCGAATCGAAGCAAGGCACCGGGTCTTCAATCAGCCCTCCGCGCAAGCGGAGGGACCCGGGAATGTGGTGTGCTGCCGTCGATATCAGCGGTGCCGTCGGTCGCAAAGGTGCCCGGGTCCCTCGGCTCGCGCCGAGGGCTTGTGAGTGGTCGAGCACAACGCAACGGTGCCCGCCTTCGACCCGCAGGCGAAGGCGGATGTAGGCATGGATGCCTGCTTCGCTCTTCGAGTCGAAGCAGGGCACCGGGTCTTCAATCAGCCCTCCGCGCAAGCGGAGGGACCCGGGAATGTGGTGTGCTGCCGTCGATATCAGCGGTGCCGTCGGTCGCAAAGGTGCCCGGGTCCCTCGGCTTGCGCCGAGGGCTTGTGAGTGGTCGAGCACAACGCAACGGTGCCCGACTTCGACCCGCAGGGCGAAGGCGGATGAAGGCATGCATGCCTGCTTCGCTCTTCGAGTCGAAGCAGGGCGCCGGGTCTTCAATCAGCCCTCCGCGCAAGCGGAGGGACCCGGGAATGTGGTGTGCTGCCGTCGATATCAGAGGTGCCGTCGGTCGCAAAGGTGCCCGGGTCCCTCGGCTCGCGCCGAGGGCTTGTGAGTGGTCGAGCACAACGCAACGGTGCCCGCCTTCGACCCGCAGGGCGAAGGCGGTTCGTTCGCCCCGACGTCGTGCTTCGCGCTGCGCGTCGAAGCACGGCACCCGTTCTCGCTCGTCTCTACACTCCGTCTATGCCCTCCCCCGCCACGCTCCACGACTGGTCTGACCTCCCCACCGACCGCCCGATGCCCCTGATCAGCCGCCAGCGCGTGGTCGGCAAGCACATGATGCTCTCGCGCGTCACGCTCGAGCCCGGCTTCAGCGTCCCCGTGCACGCCCACGCCAACGAGCAGATCGCGGTCGTGCTCGAGGGCTCGATCACCTTCACGATCGAGGAAGACTCCGGCCCGCGCACGCTCCACGCGACCGCCGGCCAGAGCGTCGTCCTCCCCCCCAACCTCCCCCACGGCGCGACGACCGAAGAGGGGTGCGTCATCCTCGATTGCTTCAGCCCCCCCAGCGAAACGACCGGCGTGGACGCCCCGGCATCGTGAGCATGCTCCATAACTAGCCCCGAGCGCAAGCGAGGGGTCTCTCGTTCGCAACGGACACAAAGACAAAGAAACCCCTCGCTCGCGCTCGGGGCTAGTACTCAATTGTTTGTGCCGAATCGCCTCGGTCTCACCCCGCCCCGGCGGTGTCCTCGGTCGAGGGGCGTTCCACCACCTCGATCTCGCCGTTGTCGTGCTCGATCATGATGGTGTCGGCCTCGCGCGTGAACAGGCCGTGCGCGATGACGCCCGGGATGTCGTTGAGCTGGCTAGCGATGTCGTCGAGCGGCTCGTCACCCTCGAGCGTGATATCCAGGATCAGGTTGCCGTTGTCGGTGAGGAACGGCTCGTTGTTCAGGTCACGCCGCACGACGCCGTTTAACCCGAGCCGCCGGATCTCGGCCCGCGTGCTGGCCAGCCCGAAGTACATCACCGCGACCGCCAGCGTGCTCTTGGTGCCGATCCGCTCGCTCACCTTGTCGCTGGTCACCATGTAGACCGTGTGCTTGCTCGCCCAGGCCAGCATCCGCTCGCGTGTGATCGCGCCGCGTGAGCCCTTCATGATCCGCAGCTCTCGGTCGGCCTCGTCGGCGCCGTCGATCAGCACGTCCAGCGTCTCCATCGTGGCGAAGTCCACGATGTTCAGCCCCAGCTCGCGCCCCAGCGCGTCCGAGGAGTCGCTCGCGCCCACGCACTTGATGTCCAGCCCCGCCAGTCGCACCTTCTCGGCCAGCGCGCGGATGCCACGCGCGGCCGTGCGCCCGGCGCCCAGCCCCACCGTCATCCCGCTCTGGATCTCTTCGATGGCCTTGATGGCGAGTGCGTCCGTCTGCGTCTGATCACTCAAAGCGAATCCCCTGTGCAAGTGCAAGCTCGGTCGAGAAGCTCGTGGTGCACGTCTGCCGGCGCATGTACGCCTTCCACGCATCCGAGCCCGATTCCCGTCCCCCACCGGTGTCCTTCTCGCCCCCGAACGCCCCGCCGATCTCCGCGCCGCTCGTCCCCAGGTTCACGTACGCCAGCCCGCAGTCGCTGCCCGCCCCGGAGGGATCCAGGAACCGCTCGCTCGACCGGACGCTGCCGGTGTAGATCGCCGAGCTCAGGCCCTGGTCCACCGCGTTGTTCATCGCGATCGCCTCCTCGAGCGCCGAGTACGTGAAGACGTACAGGATCGGGGCGAACGTCTCCTCCATCGCGATGGGGAGCTCGCCGCCCGCCGGCGCACGCACGATGGTAGGACGCACGAAGCTCCCGCCCCGGATCGTGGTGTCCAGCTCGCCCGCCGGCACCCGCATCCCCCCCGTCACGATCTCGGCCCCCTGCTCCTTCGCCGCGGCGACCGCGGCCTCAAACTGCTCCACCGCCCCCTCGTGGATCAGCGGGCCCATCAGCGTGCCCTCCGCCAGCGGGTCGCCGATCCGCACGCTCTCGAACGCTTTCTTGCACCGCGCCACGAAGTCGTCCGCGATGGATTCGTGCACGATCAGGCGCCGCGTGGTGGTGCACCGCTGCCCGGCCGTGCCGACCGAGCCGAACACCACGCTCTGCAGCGCCAGGTCCAGGTCCGCGTCGGGCTCGACGATGCAGGCGTTGTTCCCGCCGAGTTCCAGCAGGCACCGGCCCAGCCGCCCCGCCACCTTCGCCCCCACCACCCGACCCATGCGGCACGACCCCGTCGCCGAGATCAGCGGCAGCCGTCGATCGTTCACCACCGTCTCCCCCACCTCGTCGTCCGACCCGATCACCAGCGTGAACAGGTCCGGGTGCCCGTGCGCGCTCGCGACGCGGGATGCGATCTCGTTCGTCGCGATCGCGGTCAGCGGGGCCAGCAGGCTCGGCTTCCACACGACCGAATCCCCGCACACCGCCGCGAGCATCGCGTTCCAGCCCCACACCGCGTTCGGAAAGTTGAACGCGGTGATCACCCCGATCGGACCCAGCGGGAGCCACTGCTCCTTCATCGAGTGCCCCGCCCGCTCGCTCGGCATCGTGATGCCGTGCATCTGACGGCTCAGCCCCACCGCGAAGTCCGCGATGTCGATCGTCTCCTGCACCTCGCCGATGCCCTCGGCCAGGATCTTGCCCATCTCAAGGCTCTCGAGCGCCCCCAGGTCGTTCAGGTGCGTCCGGTACGCCTCCCCGATCTGACGCACCACCTCGCCCCGCTTCGGGCCCGGCACGGCGCGCCACTTCAGGAACGCCTCGTGCGAGCGGGCGATGGTCTCTTCCGTGCTCGCCCTGTCGTCCAGACGCACACCGGCGATCACCTCGCCGGTCGCCGGGTTCACGCTGCCGACAACCCCGTCCGTCGGTTCCGGCGGCCCCACGTAGCGCGTGACAATCCGATCGTGGTCCGCGATCCCGAGTTTCTCAAACAGCTTGGTCGGCATGAGGCCATGCTAGGAACAACAACGCCCACGAGCGAAGCACCAGCCCTTTGCGTGAGCAAAGGGGCTCGACTTTCTTCATGCCTACACGTGCATCACGAAAGCGTCTGTCCTGCCTTCAACGAGCCCGGAGCGCAAGCGACGGGACAATCTTCTCCGAGCCTCGGGCGTAAGCACGAGGCCCCCCGCCAACCACGCCAACACAAAAAAACGAGCCCGGAGCGCAAGCGACGGGACAGTCTTCCGAACACAGCTACTCAAACGAACCCCACCCGCTCACGCCGGCGCCGGCAGGTCCCGCAGGAACTCCACCAACCGCTCGCACGACGGGCTCTCCGCGTCGCGCACGTACGCGCCGCTCACGCCCGTCCCGCACGCCAGACACTCGTCGAGCGCCATCCCCGCCGCCTGCCCGAACGCGAACCCGCCGTTGAAGTGGTCGCCCGCGCCCGTGCTCAGCTTCGGCTCGCGCGTGAACGGCCCCTCGAACCACGCGCTCTCGTCCGCCCGCGCCGCCGCGGCACCCTCGCGCGGGTGCACCACCACCGTGTCCAGCCCCAGCGTCGCCCGGATCGACTCGGCCGTCTCCGTCACCGCGTGCCCCAGCCCAGAGTTGTGCGAGTCGTCGAAGGGCGAGGCCCCCGCCACCGTCGCGATCCGCTGGCTCTCCGCCAGGTTCAGCCCCAGCGTCACCGGCGCCACGCCGTTGAGGTCCCGGATCACCCCGAGCGCCCGCGACACGTCCTCGTCGGTCCGCTTCGCCGGGTCGCACAGATCGATGAACACGCGCGGGCGATCCGCCTCGTCCATCCTCGCCAGCACGTCTTCCATCAGCCCGCGCCAGATGCCCTCGACGCCTCCCATCATCACCCAGTTCACCACCCCCAACACCGCCGCGCCGCGACAGTACCCCGCGATGGCCTCCAGCCCCACCGTCTCCTTGAGCCGCTCCCACGTCACGCCCTGGATGTTCTGCGGCTTGCCCAGCATCAGCTTGCCGTCCTCGAATTCCAGCGCATCGGTGTACCCCGGTGCCGCGATCGGAATCACCCGCTCGCACCGCGCCGCGAACGGCTCGTAGATCGGGCTCAGCGTCTCGGGCGCGTCCTCCTGCCCCACCGCCCCGATGTACGTCACCCCGACACCCAGCCGCCCCATCGCCCCCGCCATCAGCGGCCCGTTGCCCCCGAACCGCTGCTCGCGCACCACCATCTCGATGTTCGCGCTCTTCCCCGCCGCCATCCCCACACGCGTCGCAAACGCTGGGATCGTCGCCAGACGCTCGAAATCGTCCAGTTCCATGCTCGACCGCTGCGCCACCAGGTGGATGATCGAATCGACGAACCCGTCGAAACCGATCAGGGCCTTCGCCCCGCCCCCCGAGGCGAACGCCTCCGCGTGGTCCGCCGCGGCCCGTGCGATCTCTGAACGGGCCCGCTTCGATGTCGTGTCGTGCGTCATGGGGGCAACAATAGCACGACCCTAGAAAGCCGTTGCACTCCCGCCCCGAAAGCCACCATGCCCGATTCTTCCGCCCCTCCTCCCCGCCCCATCGTCCTCGCCACCCAGAACCCCGGCAAGGTCGCCGAACTCCGCCGACTCTTCGCCGAGGCCGGCCTCAACGACCGCTACCCCATCCGCACCCTCGACGACTGCGGCGGGCCCTTCCAGGAGCCCGAAGAAGGCCACGACTCATTCCTCGAAAACGCCACCCTCAAAGCCCTGGCGTACGCCCGACTCACCGGGCACTGGTGCCTCGCCGACGATTCCGGACTCGAAGTGGACGCCCTCGACGGCGCCCCCGGGGTGATCTCCTCTCACTACTACTCGGGGGGTGAGGACCGGGGCGACCCGCGCGATGTCCGCGACCCCGCCAACAACACCACACTCCTGGCCGACCTAGACGGCGTCCCGCCCGAGGCCCGCTCCGCACGCTTCGTCTGCACCATGGTCCTCGCGAGCCCCGAAGGCGACACCCTCGCCACCACACGCGGCACCTTCGAGGGACGCATCGGACGCCCGACCGAGGACAGCGTCCCACGCGGCGCCGGCGGCTTCGGCTACGACCCCCTCTTCCTCGTCCCACCCGACTTCACCCGCACCTCCTCGGAACTCGCCCCCGACGAAAAGAACCGCCTCTCACACCGAGGCGAGGCCCTCCGACGCATGATCGAGCACCTTCGGAATCTCGCCCACTAGCCCCGAGCGCCAGCGAAGGGGTTCTGTTCAGGCCCGTCCCGTACACTCGCCCCGTGCTCCCCGTCCCGAACCTTCTCTCGCTCGCGCCCCTCGACGTCTGGGCCCGCCTGCTCGCACGCGGCGGGCGACGCGCCTGGAAGGGCGGCGGCCTCCGCTACGTCCCACGCATCGCCCTCGCCCTCGCCATCTCCACGCTCTCGACCCTGCTGACCCTCCCCGAGCGACTCCTCTGCGCCGGCTGGTTCGCACTCCGCCCCCGCGCGCGCACAGACCGCGAGGTCGTCGTCGTCACCGGCTACTACCGCTCCGGCACCACGCACCTGCACAACCTGCTGTCGTGCGACCGGCGCTTCGTCACGCCGCGCTGGGCCCAGGCGCTCGCACCGCACGGGTTCGTGGCCTCGTGGGGCGTCTTCAACCTCATCACGCTCCCGTTCCTTCCCAACACCCGCCCGCAGGACGACGTCCCGTTCGGCCCGGCCTGGCCCGCCGAGGACGACTTCGCCCTCGCCGCGTCCGATCTCGTCAGCCCGCTCCCCGGTCGCCTGCTCTACCCCTCGCAGCGAGCCCACTGGGCACGCTTTCACACGCTCGAGGGGCTCACATCGAGCGAACGGGCGCGATGGGAGCGTGCACTGACCCGGTTTGTGCGCAAAGTCGCCGCACTGCGCCCCGGTCGTACCGTGCTGCTGAAGAACCCGGCCCACACCGCCCATCCCGGCGCCCTTGCCGAACTGTTCGAGGGCCGCGTCCGCTTCATCCACATCGAACGCGAACGGGCGGCGGTGCTCGACTCCAACCGGCGCCTGCACGAGCGACTCGCCCCGCACCGCCTTGAGGACGCCGTCCCGCCCGAGCAACTCACGGCAGAGCTCGAGCACGAGCTGGACGACACACTGACACGATTCAGCGCACAAACTACCCAACTCGAAGCCGCGAGCGACCGGCCCGTGGTGGCACGCGTCCGGTTTGACGATCTCGTCAGCGAGCCCGTCGGCACGCTCCGGGGTGCGTACGAGACGCTCGGGCTCGCCTGGACCGACGAGCTGGAGCGGGATGTGACGCGCTACCACGCGCTGAGCAGGCCGGGGAGTGCGAACGGCGGTTCATCCCGATCGCGGAGGAGTTCCGTGGGCGTGCTGCTCGCGGCACCGCTTGCTGCGTGCGTGTGCCTCGCGGCGTGGCTTGGGCTCGCGCACCAGACCGGGCAGCGGCTGGACACCACGGTCTGGCTGTGGGGCTGGGTGATCGGGCTGGTCACGCTGCGGGTTGAGCGGATCGGGTCGCCGCGTGTCGGGGCGTGGTGCGCCGCGTGGACACTGGCGCTGGTCGCGGCCTCGATCTGGCCGCTGCCGGAGGTCTCGGCGGGCTGGACCGGGCCGGACCGGATCCGCAACATCCGCACGGCGTATCTGAACAAGCCGACCAGCGTGCACGTGATGATCGTGCTGGGGGTGGTCACGTCGTGGCGGCTCGGGAGCCGCCGGCACGCCAGCCCCCCAGGTCGCTGAGGCCTTATGACCCGACCCCGCGCGGCGGAAATCGGGCCCCGGTCTGCCGATCTGGCAGGGATTCCGGCGAGGAAACCGGAGAATTGCCGAAATACAGGGGTTCCTGTGCGCTCTCTCGCCCGCTCCTCGATGGCACGGGGGTTGCAACAATCCCACGGCGTCGGTGCCGGGACACTCGGGCACGGCGTTCTCGAAAGGAGCTAACAGCCATGAGCAAGATCATCGGCATTGACCTCGGAACAACCAACTCGGTGGTCGCCGTCATGGAAGGCGACTCCCCGAAGGTGCTGATCAACTCGTCGGGCAACCGGACGACCCCCTCGGTGGTGAGCTTCACCGACAAGGGCGAGCGTCTGGTGGGCCAGGCGGCCAAGCACCAGCAGGTGACGAACCCGCAGAACACCGTCTTCTCGATCAAACGCTTCATGGGGCGTCGTCACGAGGAGGTCGGCTCGGAAGAGAAGCTGGTGCCCTACGAGGTCGTCGGCTCCGACAAGGACTTCGTGAAGGTGAAGATCAAGGGGGACGAGTACACGCCCCAGCAGGTCTCCGCGATGATCCTGGGCGAGCTGAAGCGGACCGCCGAGGACTACCTGGGCGAGAGCGTGGACCGCGCCGTCATCACGGTGCCGGCCTACTTCAACGACGCGCAGCGCCAGGCGACCAAGGACGCGGGCGAGATCGCCGGCCTGAAGGTCGAGCGGATCATCAACGAGCCCACGGCCGCGGCGCTCGCGTACGGGCTCGAGAAGAAGTCCAACGAGAAGATCGTGGTCTTCGACCTCGGCGGCGGCACGTTCGACGTGTCGATCCTCGACGTCGGCGACGGCGTGTTCGAGGTGCTCAGCACCCACGGCGACACGCACCTGGGCGGCGACGACTGGGACCAGCGCCTGATCGACCACCTCGCCGGCGAGTTCAAGAAGCAGGAGTCGATCGACCTCACGAACGACCCGATGGCGATGCAGCGCCTCAAGGAGGCCGCGGAGAGCGCCAAGAAGGAGCTCAGCCAGAGCGCCGAGACCACGGTGAACCTGCCGTTCATCACCGCGGACCAGAACGGGCCCAAGCACCTGCAGGTGACCATCAGCCGCTCGAAGTTCGAGAGCCTGTGCTCCGACCTGTTCGACCGCCTGCGCGGCCCGTGCGAGAAGGCGCTGGCCGACGCCGGGCTCGACAAGAGCAAGATCGACGAGGTCGTGCTGGTCGGCGGCTCGACCCGCATCCCGAAGGTCCAGGCGATGGCCAAGGAGATCTTCGGCAAGGACCCCAACAAGACCGTCAACCCGGACGAGGTCGTCGCCGTCGGCGCCGCGATTCAGGGCGGCGTGCTCTCCGGCGACGTCAAGGACGTGCTGCTGCTCGACGTGACCCCGCTCAGCCTGGGCGTGGAGACGATGGGCGGCGTGATGACCAAGCTCATCGAGCGCAACACCACTATCCCGACCTCCAAGAAGGAGGTCTTCTCGACCGCCGCGGACAACCAGAGCTCGGTGCAGATCCACGTGCTGCAGGGCGAGCGTGAGTTCGCCAAGGACAACCGCTCGCTGGGCATGTTCGAGCTGACGGGGATCGCCCCGGCGCCGCGCGGCATGCCGCAGATCGAGGTCGAGTTCGGCCTCGACGCCAACGGCATCCTGCAGGTGACCGCGACCGACAAGGGCACCGGCAAGAAGGCCGACATCCGGATCGAGAACACCGGCGGGCTCGACGACGCCGAGATCGACCGCATGAAGGCCGACGCGCAGGCCCACGCCGAGGAGGACAGGAAGCGCCGCGAGGTCGTGGACCTGAAGAACCAGGGCGACGCCACGCTCAGCCAGGTCCGCAAGAGCCTGGAGGAGTATGGCGACAAGGTCACCCCGGACGTCCGCAGCCAGATCGAGGGCGCGATCAGCAACCTCGAGGAGAAGCTCAAGGGCGACGAGAAGGAGCCGATCGAGGCCGCGCTCAAGGAGCTGCAGAACGCCTCGATGGAGCTCGGCAAGGTCGTCTACGAGCAGACCGGTGCCCAGCCGGGCGCCGAGGGCGAGGCCCCGTCGGGCGAGGGTGGCGACGACGTCATCGACGCCGAGTACGAGGTGAAGGACGAGGACAACAAGGGCTAACCCCCCTGCCTCACTTCGGCCTTCGGTTTCTGAAAGAACTTGGAGATCGTCAGATCTTCAGCGTCACGGATGATGCCGCCCCGGGCTTCGGCCCGGGGTGTTTTTTTGGTGGGCCAAGGGGGGGAAGAAAGGCAGGTACGCGGAGGCGCGGAGGACCGCGGAGGCGCGGAGTGGAGGAACGTGTGGAACAGGCTCCATCGCTTGCGCGATGGGCTCGTTGGGGGTGGTTGCGACTCGAATCGGGCCCCCGGACTCACGTCGGGGGCTCGTCTAGAACTCGCGGATTTGCTTTCAAGAATTATTGAAAGTATGGCCGCGGTCCCGTACGCTTGGGCATGACGACGCTTGCACCGATCCCTGTCGATGACTCGCTTACACGCCCCGAGATCCGCGATCCGCGTCTGGAGCCGATCCGGGCGAAGGTCGAGCGCGGCGAGCGCCTGAGCCTGGCCGAGGGCGAGGTGCTGTACACCACCAACGACCTGTGGACGGTGCTGGAACTGGCCGACCTGGTGCGTCGCCGTATGCACGGGGACGTGGCGTACTACAACATCAACCGGCACTTCAACTACTCGAACGTGTGCGCGCTGTCGTGCAAGTTCTGCGAGTTCTACCGCAAGAAGGGCCAGCCCGGCGAGTACACCTTCAGCGTCGAGGACGGACGCAAGGAAGTCCGCAACGCGATCGAGAACGGGGCGACGGAGATCCACATGGTGGGCGGGCTGCAGCCGTACCTGGCGTGGGACTACTACCCGGACATGATCCGGGGGATGAAGGAAGAGGCGGAGGCGCTGGGGACGGACATCCACATCAAGGCGTTCACGGCCGTGGAGATCGTGCACCTGGCCAAGATCGCCAAGAAGTACAAGAAGAGCGACCGGCAGGCGGGCATCCGGTGGGTGCTGAGCGAGCTGAAAGAGGCCGGGCTCGGGTCGCTGCCCGGGGGCGGGGCCGAGGTCTTCGACGATCGCGTGCACGACCAGACGCACAAGACCAAGATCCGCTCGGACGAGTGGCTGGACGTGCACCTGGTGGCGCACGAACTGGGGCTGAACACGAACGCGACGATCCTGTACGGGCACATCGACCAGCGGAAAGAGCGGCTGGTGCACATGGAGATCCTGCGTCGCTCGCAGGACGTGGCGCTCGAACGCATCGGGTACACCGGGGTGGAGGCGAGCGGGGACGTGGTCGAGCCCGGGCTCGCGGCGACGGAGGGGATCGGGGCGCCGGTGATCACGTTGACACGCCCGGGGGTGGAGTTGCCGAGGGCGGGGCGCGGTGCGGTTTCGGGCGGGGGGCCTCGTGCTCACGCCCGAGGCTCGGAAAAGGCCGGTCCCGTCGCTGGCGCTCCGGGCTCGTCTGAGGAGTGTCCGCGTGAGGGGGGGGTCGGGGGGTACTACCAGACGATCATCCCGCTGCCGTTCTTCCCGGATGGGAGCGAGCTGGAGCACCTGCCCGGGCCGAGCGGGCTGGAGAACTACCGCACGCTGGCGGTGGCGCGTCTGATGCTGGACAACTTCCCGCACGTGAAGGCGTTCTGGATCATGCAGACGCTGCCGATGGCGCAGCTGATGCTCGAGTCCGGTGCGGACGACATCGACGGCACGGTGGTGTGGTACGACATCACCAAGCTCGTCGGCGAGGGGACGCACCAGGAGACGACGGTGCACGACCTGATCCGCGCGATCCGCGAGGCCGGGTTCGAACCGGTGGAGCGTGACACGCTGTACCGGCGGGTGGAGCGGGACGGGGTGAAGTGGAAGACGGTGGAGTAGACCGGAGTCTCCATCGTGCACGAAGACCATCAACACGTGCACGGCGTGAACCACTGGCTGCTGTGGGGCGGGGCCGGGCTCGGAATCCTCGGGTCGTGCCTGTACCTGATCCAGAACCAGCTGTACGCGTACGGCAACGCCGCGGGTGTGTTTGGGCCGCTGGTGGTGGCCGCGCTCGGGGGCGGGCTGAGCGCGATCGGGGCGGCGTGGGGCTGCTCGAGCCGGTCGCTGTGGCGTATGAGCGTGGTGCTGATGCTGGCGCTGTCCTTCCCGGTGTGGGGGATCCTGATGGGGACGCTCGGGTGCTACGTGCTGAGCCCGCTGGCGTGCTCGGCCGCGTGGGCGTGGATGCTTGGGTTGCTTTTCGGGCGACACGCGGCCCTGCCGCTGGTGGTGCTGGGGGGCGGGGTGACTGCGTGCCTGGTGCTCGGGCTGGCGATCCTGGAAGTCTCGGGCGGGTGGACGCCGGTGCAACGGGCCAACGGGATCGGGGTGCTGCTGCCGATGGCGCTGTGGCACGCGGGTCACCCGTTCGCGCTGCTGCACGCGGCCCGGTCGCACACGCTGCACTCGCAGGGGTTCGACCGGTGCCTGCGCTGCGGGTACGACGTGCGCGGGCTGCCGGCCGATGTGTGCCCCGAGTGCGGGCGGCGGCTGGCGGACGTGTCGCTGAGGCCCGCGCCGGTCGGGGCGGGGGCCGGGTGAGATCTCACTCGGCTTGCGCCGAGGGCTAGTTTCTTGCGGTGTGCTTGCAAACCAGCCCTCCGCGCGAGCGGAGGGACTCGGGCGCGTGATGTGCTCCGATGGGGATGGACGTTCCCGGCGGTCGATTCGGTTCCCGGGTCCCTCGGCTTGCGCCGAGGGCTGGTTTCGGTGCCCGTCTTCGACCCGAAGGGCGAAGGCGGCCTCGGCACACAACGCCTGCTTCGCTCTTCGAGGCGAAGCAGGGCACCGTGGTGTATGAGGGGATCTCCCTCGGCTTGCGAGAACTGGTACGGGATCGCCCGAACCGCCCCGCGATCCATCCCGTATCGTGCACAGCGTGAGGCTTCAACACTCCTGCGCACGGTGCGGCCTGGACCTGTCCAAGAGACGGGCGCCGCCCGACCCCCACTACGCCCTGCCGATCGTCGTCTGCCCGCGCTGCGCGTTCGCGTGCGTGCGGACGCGCCCCGGGCCCACAGCGGTGTGGCGCGAGGCGCGCCGGATGCTCGGCGCGTGGGGCCTGCTGGGGCTCCAGCTCGCGATCGCGGGCGGGCTGGCGGGCGTGACGCTTGCGACGCTGGCGGTGCCGGACAAGCGGTTCGACGGGCCGTGGTGGGCGGGGCTGATCTGGATCGGGGCGGTGGTGCTGGCGACGGGGGTGTGGCTGGGCGGGGCGTTTCCGCATTGGGGGCGTGGGTGGGCCCCGCGGGTGCGGCTGAGTGCATTGTGGGCCGCGATCGTGCTGACGCCGGTGGTGCTGGTCTTCGCACGTCAGGTCTGGTTTCTGCTCCCCGTGAACGAACCCACGACACACCTCTCGATTGAATTGGACCTGTCAATCCCACGGGAGCGCATGCTGCGACAGCTGGGGCGTGAGCTGTCCCGGGACGCGGGATTCCTGCTGGGTGTAGTCGGGCTGGCGCTGCTGGCGACGCCGCTGGGTGCGGCGGGCCGGTTCGGATGGCGGGTGCTGGGGCGGGTCTACATACGGCGCAGGCGGCGTGCGGCACGCCGAGTGAGGATGGACCGATGAGCGAGCGGGCGGATTCAGACCACCACGACGGCGTGCCTGGCGAGACGCTGGGGCAGATCCAGACCGACCGGGCCTGCATCGGGTGCGGGTTCAACCTGTTCGGACAGACGATCGTGCGCGACGAGCACTACGGCATGCCGATCGCCCGCTGCCCGGAGTGCGGGCGGGTGTGCGCGCTGCAGGAGTACCCGGGGCTGGGCGCGTGGGCGCGACGCTGGAGTTCGGGGCTCGCGGCGGTCTGGCTGCTCGTGGCGATCGGCCTGCTCTCGTTGGTGCTCACGCTGAGCATCGCCCCGACCGGGCCGGTGCTGGAGGCTCAGGTCACCGGGATCGCCGAGGTGATCGCAGAGCGGCACATGCTCGACGAGCAGGCCAACCCGAAGCCCGGGGCACGCCTGCGAGGGACCCGCAGCGTGTGGAGCGGCATCGATGAACAATGGGCCGAGCAGAACGACATCGGGGCGATCGTCCGCGAGCGGGGCCCGGTGTGGACGCAGTTGGACGACGGGTACACCATAGTGCTGGCGCTGCTGTGGCTGATGATCTACGCCGCGATACTCGCGTGGCCGGTCGTGCTGACGCGGGCGGGTCGCTTGCGGGTCGGGGCGTACGGCGCGGGGGCGGTGCTGCTGGGTGGGGTGATCACCGCGATGCTGTTCCGCAATCAGGCCGCGACTGCGTCGCTGGCCCGGTCGTACGCGCTGGGCGTCGCGTGGCCGACGCTGGTGGGGATCAGCTACCCGGTGCTGGCGACCGCCGCGTTCGCGAGTGCGTTCTCGGGTCGGGTCTTGGCGCGGTGCGTGATCCGCGCGGCGCTGCCGCCCAGGTATCGGCTGGTGTTCGCGGAGCTGTGGCGTGCGGACGGGAAAGAGTTCGGTTGAGGGGCGTGAGTCTCCCTCGGCTTGCGCCGAGGGTTGCTCAGAGGAACGGACACGGTGCCCGCCTTCGACCCGAAGGGCGAAGGCGGCCTCGGCACACAACGCCTGCTTCGCTCTTCGAGGCGAAGCAGGGCACCGTGGCGTATGAGGGGATCTCCCTCGGCTTGCTATGTGTGGTGCGTTTGAAGTGCTAGCCCTCCGCGCGAGCGGAGGGACTCGGGCTGGGTGAGTGCTTAAGAAATGATCGGGCATTGCGGCCGATTGGGTTCCCGGGTCCCTCGGCTTGCGCCGAGGGCTGGTTTCGGTGTCCGTCATTGACGCTGCGCGGAGGCGTGCTCGGCGACCAACGCCTGCTTCGCTCTTCGAGACGAAGCAGGGCACCGTGGCGTGGGTTGGCGGGCCATCTCCCTCGGCTTGCGCCGGGGGCTTGCTGTGCAAAGGGGTCAGCCGCGGGGGTCGGTCTCTTCTTCCATGGCGCGTACGAGCTCGCGCTGCGTGCGGAGCTTCCGGAGGATGCGTTGCTGGGCAACAAGCATCGCGACCGCGCCCAGCACGGCGACGGTGCCCGTGATCCACTGGTCGGTGCTGAGCTGCTCACTGAAGTACCAGTACGACAGGGCCGCGACGGTGAAGGGCTGGAGCTGGATCACGCCGGTTGAGACGGTCACGCCCAGTCGCTTGATGGAGATGTAGTAGAAGACGTGCCCGAGCGCGATGCCGATGACCGCGGAGAGCAGCAGCAGGCCGAACTTGGGTGCCGGCAGATCGAGGGCGCCGGCGCCGTGACGCTCGGCGAAGATGAACATCAGCACGAGCTGCGCCCCGGCCGTGATCTGGCTGATCGCGGCGAACGAGACCATCGAGCCGAGGTGGTTCATGCACTTGCGGACGGCGAGGGCGTAGCAGGCGAAGCCGGCCCCGGCCGCGAGGGCCAGCACACCGCCGAAGACCGAGACGGTCTCGAGGGCCGAATCCGTCTGGGCCAGCGCCTTGCCCAAGAGCGTCCACCCGGTCCCGACGATCACCGCCAGCAGCCCGGCGATGAAGACCGGGCTCCGGATCAGGGCCCGCTCGGCCGGGAACAGCAGGAACGCGCCCAGCGCGGTGAACACCATCTGTGAACGTAGGCCGAAGGCGACCAGCGCCGGGTCGATCTCGTAGAACGACATGGTGAAGGCCACCTGCGCGGCGGAGTTGATCAGGGCGGGGACCAGCGCCGCCTTCCACAGGCCCGCGGGCATCTTGCCGCGAAGCTTCAGCCCCACCAGCAGCGGGAGCCAGCACAGCGCCGCGAAGGAGTATCGCCAGCCGTTGGACGTCCAGATGTCGATGTCGGCGGTGAAGTACTCGATGAACAGCGGCGTGACGGTCCAGCCCGCCAGCGTGATCAGGATCGTCAGCGTGCCGAAGGCGACGCCGGAGGAGTCCTCGTTGGATCCGTGCGCCGGCACGCGCGGCTCAGAGCTGCCAGAGGCTCGCGCCCCAGGTCAGGCCCGCCCCGAACGCGATGAACATGACTCTCTGCCCCGGCTCGATCTTGCCCGCCTGCTTCAACTCGTCGAACACGAGCGGGCAGGACGCGGCGACCGTGTTCCCGTACCGGTCGATGTTCACGGTGAGCTTGGACTCCTCGAGCCCGAACCGAGCCCGCGCCGCCTCCAGGATCCGCGCGTTCGCCTGGTGGCAGATGTAGTGGTCCACGTCGTCCGCGTGCAGGCCCGCGGCCTCGAGCGTCTCCTCGATGACCTCCGGGAACTTCTTCACCGCGAACTTGAAGACCGCCTGCCCGTTCATCAGCACGCGGTTGAGCTTCCGCTCGTCGTACTCACTCTGGTCGTGGAAGTGGCTCTGCAGGCACGGCACCGCGAGGTGCCTGGCACCGTCGCCGTCCGAGTGCATCGCCTGCGCGATACGACCCAGGGACTCGTCCTCGGACCGCTTCAGGATCACCGCCGACGCCGCGTCCCCGAACAGGATCGCGGCCCCGCGCCCGTAGGTCGAGTAGTCGATGTGACGCGTGATGGTGTCCGCCCCGATCACCGCGACGGTGTTTGCCGAGCCGCACCGGATCATGTCCGCCGCGGCGTTCATCGCGAACACGAACCCCGAGCACGCGGCGTTGAGGTCAAACGCGGCGCGGTAGCCGCACCCCAGGTTCGACGTCACGATCGGGGCGATCGAGGGGGTCGGCATGTCCGGCGTCATCGTCGCGACCAGGACCATGTCCAGGTCGGTCGGCTGCAGACCCGAGTCGTGCAACGCGTTGCGGCAGGCCTCGGTCGCGAGCGAGGTGGTGCTCTCGTCCCCGGAGAACCTGCGACGCTCGCGGATGCCCGTGCGCTGCACGATCCACTCGTCGGAGGTCTCCATGAGGCCTTCGAGATCCTTGTTGGTCAGGGTCGAGACGGGGAGGGCGGAGCCCGAGCCGACGATCGAGACGCCGGGGGCGCGGGGTCCGGGCATCTGACTCATCCCTCGGTGCTCCCCGTCGGGGTGGCCTGGTGGGCCGAGGCGGGGTCGAGGTGCGCGACCTCCTTCAGACGCCGCACGATCTCGTCGTTCACGTGGGCCGACACGGCGTTCCGCGAGTTGCGGACCGCGGCCCGGATGGTGCGAGCCTCCGACGACCCGTGCGCGATGATCATCGTGCCGTTCACGCCCAGCAGCGGCGCCCCGCCGTGCTCGTGGTAGTCGTTCTTGGCGTAGATCTGCTTGACGATCGGCTCGAACTGCATCGCCAGCTTCGGGTCCGACTCGAAGATCTCCTGGGCGATCGCCTGGAACAGGCTCTTGACCAGACCCTCGGCCATCTTCAGGACGGTGTTGCCCACGAACCCGTCGGTGATGATCACGTCCGCGGCGCCCGCGAAGAAGTCACGCCCCTCCACGAAGCCGGTGTAGTTCAGCCCCGGCGTCTGCTTGAGCAGGTCGTGGGCCTCCTTGACGATCGAGGAGCCCTTGCCCTCCTCGGCCCCGATGTTCATCAGGGCGACACGCGGGTTCTCGATCCCGTGCACCGCCTTGGTGAAGATGTCCGCCATCACGCCGTACTGCCACAGGTGGGTGCCCTTGGGGTGCGGGTTCGCGCCCGCGTCACAGAGCACCACGGGTCCGTGGAAGGCGGGGATGGTGACGGCGATGCCCGGGCGGTGCACGCCGGGCAGACGCTTCATCAGCATCTGGCCCGCGGCGACGCAGGCGCCGGTGTTGCCGGCCGACAGCACCGCGTCGCAGTGCCCGTGCCCCTCGTCGGTCTTGGGGCTGCCGATGCGGGCCATGCGGACGATGGAGGAGTCGGGCTTGGCGCGGACCGCCGTGGTCGGCGAGTCGTGCATCGCGATGAGGTCTGGGGCGTGGTGGATCTCGAGGCGGGCGTCGCTCACGCCGCGCTCGGCGAGGGCGCCCTTGATCAGGTCCTCGGGCCCCACCAGGACGAGGGTGTCCCCGTCGTCGAGGTGCTGGAGGGCGTCGATGCATCCTTCAAGGATGGCGTTGGGGGCGTTGTCTCCGCCCATGACATCGACAGCCACACGCATGGTCCGGGTCCTTCCGGGAGAGTCTCCGGGGAACGGGGGATCGGCCGTGGGTTCAGAGACCGATCTTCAGCTTCTTGACGGTGATCTTGAGGCCGGGGCGCACGTAGCCGGAAACCTTCGCGACGCGATGGTGGGGCTTCGGGTTGCCGGACAGCGGATCGATGGTCACGCTGATGGGCTTGAGGGCGTCGTGCGAGCGACGGCGGCGGGATCGACCCTTGCTCTGGCGTTGGGCGGGAAGCATGCGGAATCTCCTGGCGATCGCCGCTGGCGACGTTCAGACGGGTCCTGAAACCGGCGGACTGGCCGGGTTCATAAGGAGACTAGGGTAGACCGACCCCCCTGAGGAGTCAACGCGAGCCCCCCCCTCTCTCCCGCACCTATCCCCGTGCCACCACCGCCCGTACGAGCCCCCCCACGACCCCCACACACCCCCCCTCGCACACGCCCGTTCCCGCCCGTTCCGGGCCCATCGGCGCTCACCCGCCCCCCTCGCGGAGCCGCGTGCGGTAGACGGGTGCGTGTGTCGTGAGTAGACTCCGTCTGCACCCGACTCGGCAGGGTCTCGCCGAGTCGTGCGACAAGCTGGTTGCCTCCCTAGCTCAATCGGTAGAGCAGCGGACTCTTAATCCGCGGGTTGTAGGTTCGAGTCCTACGGGGGGTACTTTCAGCAGGCCCCGGTCCGTCCGGGGCTTGTGTCGTTTTGGATCCGAGGGAAGGCTGTGTACTGGTTGCGTTCGAGTGCTCGATGGGGTACACCGTGCCGCATGGGTTTCTGGACGGGCTTTGACTACTACTACCCCGGACCAGCGCCGCGAGTCACCGGCGCTGAGTTGGCGGCGGTCGTGCGTCAGTTGGCAGGAACTGGCGTTCTGGACAAGGGGCTCCTCTCCGTTGAGGCCGTCCTCGCGGATCAGAACTTCCGGCCGATCTCACCAGCTCTGGAGTCGATGCTCGATCCCTTGTATCGGCCGAGGCCGCTGCCTGATCCTGATCCGGGTTACCAGGTGCTCAACGCTGCCACCCTGCGGGCTCGCAGGTGGGATCGGCGGCTGATCCGTTTTGTGAGTCGGCCGTTCCAGCCAAAGCCGGTGTGGCCGGACTGGCGAAAGCTGCCCGTGCACGAGCGGCCGACCCTCCCCGAGCTCGCAGACTTTCTGGACTCGCTCGAAGAGACGCCGTTACTCCACGCGCATGTTTCGCTTGGGAGCGTGCCGAGGGAAACCGCTATTCGCCTCGATGTGAAGTCATCGGAGAACACGTGCACCGCGTGCCCGTACGCGGTCTCGCTCTTCCTGACGTCGGCGTGGTCAACTTGCATGCTGGGGAGCGACCGGGAGTACTTCGTCGGGCAACTGGGGCTGAGCATCTCGGGGCCGGGGTACTGTTTTCCGCGAAAGCCACGTGAGATCATCGACGACATTCGGACCGATCCGGGCGTGACGCCGCTGCTCCGCGTGCTCGAAGAGGCGTGGCCGACGGAGGTGCGCCAGATCGAGCACGCGCGGGATGTGCTCTCAGGCGTGCTCGAGCCCGATCTCTGGCCGTATGACGACGTGCGGCAGCCAACCTCTCCGGAGTGGCTGTGGGGCGTGCACGAAACGTAAGCAACGCCTGGTTCACACCCGCACCGGCTCGAACCCCGCCCGGTACTCCCGACGCACGATCGTGCGGCTGGCCTCGTCGTGGTTGGTGAACCGCAGATTCGCCCGGTCCCACTCGAGCACCTGGCCCGGATACTTCGCGGCCTTCACCGCCAGCAGCCCCGCCTCGGTGCACTTCAGGCCGTCCCGGAACGGGGCCCACAGGTGCGGCGTGTCCACGCCGAGGGCCTTGTCCACCCAGGCGTGCCAGTGGTTGAAGTCCTCGTACTCGGGCAGGCCGGGCCAGTCGAGGCCGTTGGTCTTGGTGCCCTCACGCCAGATCTCGAGCGGGCCGGAGGGCCCCAGCACCATCGTGCCCCCCTCGCAGACCACGACCGTAAAGATGCCGCCCGGCCACTCGCCCTCGCCGACGCCGACCAGCCCGCGGTCGGGCTTCATGCCGGAGTCGTAGAAGTAGAAGTTGCAGGTCGGGCCGGCGAAGCGGTCCCCGCCGACCTCATAGGTCAGCGTGGAGCGGACGCGGTCGGCGTGGAAGTGGCCGACGTCGCGCGTCGGCGTCTGCGAGCAGACCCGCACCGTGCTCTGGAGCTCCGGGTAGGCGTAGAACAGCACGTCGGTGAGGTGGACGACCCAGTCCGCGATCTGGCCGCCGCCGTAGTTCCACCAGCTGCGCCACTGGCGCCGCACCATCTGCGGGCGGCAGGGCTCGTGCTGCGCGCCGTTGAGCCAGAGGTCGTAGTCGAAGCCCGCCGGCGGGTCGATCGGGTCGCCCAGCGTGCCGTCGGCGAAGTAGTGCCCGCCCGCGAGGGCCCCGTTGCCGTAGGCCACGTGGACCTCGATCACCCTTCCGAGCCCGCCGCTCTTGAGAATATCCACGGCCGCGCGGCGCTCCCTCGACTGGATCCGCTGCGCCCCGGTCTGCGTGACCAGGCCGGGCCGGGCCTGCACCGCCCGCCCCAGCAGCTCCAGCTCCTCGAGCTGCTGCACCAGCGGCTTCTGCCCGTAGACGTGCTTGCCCCGGGCCAGGGCCATCGTCATGATCGCGCAGTGCGAGTGGTCCGGGGTCGCCACGATCACGCCGTCGAACCGGTCGGCGTAGCGGTCGAACGCCTCGCGGTAGTCGGCGCAGGTGAACGCGTCCGGGTGGTCCGAAGAGGCCCTGGCGAGCGCCTCGGCGTCCACGTCGCACAGCCCCACGATCTCGGCGGACGGGTGAGCGTTGATCTGGTTGCGGTCGGCCCCGCCGATGGTCCCGATGACGCCGACGGAGAGGACGCGGAGCGTGGTGTCGCGCCCACCCCCGCGCGCCGAGCCCCCCATCGAGCCGAGGCTGGGCATGGTGACCATCGCGAGCCCGGTGGCCGAGGCCGCGCGGAGAAACTCGCGCCGATTGAAGCGGTCCGTGTGCATGTGTGCTCCTCCCTGTCGGCGTGCGTGTCCCCTCGCCGTTGTTGGTCGGCGGCCAGCATACCGGACGCCCAACCCTACCACAGCACGCTTGCCGCCCCGCTTCACGCCCCCCTGGCGCGGCGTTCCCGGCGCTGGCGCTTCCGCACCTCGATCGGCGAGGGGTTGTCGCGCGACTCGCCCGGCTGGATGGTGTGGTCGATGTCGGGCAGGTCCAGGCTCGGGGGCGGGCCGAAGGGGATGCGACGGGGGGCGGATTTCCGTTCGTGGTGCATCGGCGCGAGATACACGGTGTCGGAGCCGTAGGTGTCGTTGATCCGGTCGATCGCCCGCATCAGCTCGGGCCTCGGGTCCACCTGGCTGAACAGGCTCATCTGGGCCTGCTCGGGCTGCAGGCCCTCGAGTCGCACGCCGACCTGCAGCACGCTCCCGCGCGGGGCGCTCTTCCACAGGTCACGCATCACGCCCGACAGCACCATCGTGTCGCTCGTCGCGTCCACCGGCGACCAGTCAGACCACCTGCCCCCCCCACTGCCCCCCCGCGCGTCGTCGGCCAAAGCGAGGGAGACCGACACGCGTGTGGCGACGTAGCCGAGCGACCGCAACCGCTGCGCGGCCTTGGCCATCAGCCGGTGCGCCACCCCCAGCGGGTGGTCCCCCGTGCGGAACTCGGGTGCCAGCACGTGCTGGTGCCCCACCGTGCGCCGCCTGGTGCTGGGCAGGCGGGCGTGGTCGCCCCGGAGCCAGTGCCACCAGTACTCGCCCAGCACGCTCCCCCAGGCCTTCTTCAGGTCCGGACGCGTGGCGCGGTAGAGGTCCTCGACGGTGTGGATCCCGTGCACCCGCAGGCGACGCCGGATGCCCTTGTTGATCCCCGGCAGGTCCGTCGGCTCCAGCGTGGCAGCGGGCCCGGCAGCTCACGGCGCAGGATCGTCATCAGGTTGTCCGGCTTCCTATAGCTCGCGGCCACCTTCGCCAGCAGCCGGTTCGGCGCGATCCCGACCGAGCACCCGATCGGCCCGACGTCCCGGTGCACCGCCCGCTTGATGTCACGCGCGAGCTGCTCCGCCCGCGCCGGCTCACGCTCGTCGCCCAGCAGCTGGATCCAGCACTCGTCGATCGAGTCCACCGAGGAGACCGGCAGCACGGTGTCGATCGCCGCCATGATCTGGTGGTGCAGCTGGATGTAGCGGTACGGGCGGGCCGCGACGATCTCGATCTCCGGGCACAGGCGCTGCGCCTCGCTGACGCGACAGCCCGTCTTCACTCCCTTGGCCCGGGCCGCGTACGACGTCGCGATGCAGCACCCCGAGGGTGCCAGCACCGGCGTGACCCCCACCGGCTTCCCCGCGAGTTCCGGGTGATCGAGCTGCTCGCAGGAGGCGAAGAACGCGTCCATGTCGATGAAGAGGACCTCGATCTGGGGTTCGTGAGCGGGCACCCGATAAGATACCAAACATATTCCGGCCTGTCAAGCAGATCGGAAGACCTGTACGCAGAGACGCGGAGGAACGCAGAG
>Ga0209273_10000666_pt1 | contig 39682 bp, 49 predicted proteins | sample tdAd471_FD_187126 | JGI IMG/M metagenome (GOLD analysis project Ga0209273, IMG submission 187126) | Marine sediment microbial communities from the Atlantic coast under amendment with organic carbon and nitrate - tdAd47.1 (SPAdes)... | ecosystem: Environmental > Aquatic > Marine > Coastal >...
CAACAATTCCGGCATTTATTGTAAGCAACCCAGTGACCGGGTCTTTGTAGCACTGCCCGATTTCACAAACTCGACTAGAGGCAGAGTAATATTTGGTTTTATGATCTTCAAGGGTAAAGTTAGGCGGTAGCATTTCTCCTCTGTGAATTTTCTCAACATCCACAGCAGAAACCCTATAGCGGTTCAAAATTTCATGGGTTTGTTTATCGTGAATTTCAACCAAACCCCACGCTGTAGAATCGTTTGTCAGTTGCAATGTTGTCTTAAGAAATTCCACGGTTAATTCTCCCAAAAATTAAGTCCTTCTAGAACGTTTTGATCATCTCCTAGGATATCATCCACCGGAAAGACTCTGTGTTCTATTTTTTCACCGATATCGTGTAATCCAGCGCTGCCATGGTAATAATCATTTTCGAATATCGTTTGCATCACATATGGCACAGGATAATCAAAACGTGGTGACCCTATATAATCATGAATCAGATCTAATTCGCTTTGAGGATTTTTCGTAAAGCGATCATAATCCACAATATGGACTTTATCACCGTGCCCTCTTGCAAACAAATCTTGCATCCACGACATAGCAATGCCAGTCGGTTGATCGAAGCGTAACTGGTAGTGGATACGCCCTCTACGTGTAGCGCACTGTGCACGATGCTCATCTGTCATATTGTCATGGCGCAAATAATTCTGACGCCAAAGCAATTCCCAAGAGGCTATTATTTGCTTTATATCCCTGACACAAAAAATCATCTTGGTATTGGGGAACGCTTCCTCCAATAATTCAAAATAATGAGGCCAACCGCGCGATCGATCGAATATAAAAGATTCTTCACGATGGGAATAGGCCCCCTCAATTATCCCACGAAGGGCACCTAATTTTTTCTCATCATCAGGGTTAGCCAAAAAACAAGGGTTTTGGTCCCACGCCTGCCTTGCGGCTGTGACTACATCAATAATGCCACTAGTAGGTGATACGTGGAAATCAAGATTTTGGTTCAAGGCATTGGCTAAGAGGGTCGAACCACTTCTAGGTAGCCCCGCCATGAACACAAAATTTTTCATATCAACCTCTTTTGTAATTCAAGCCGGAGATATTACCGCTACTATCTCTGATAACTTCAGCGCCCTGAATTGTTTCGATATTATCGATTCTATCACCAATGGTTTCAAGAGCTTTTGTACTTGCTATCTGAGCAGCGGCAAAAGATTCAGCTAGAGTCGTAATTGATTCCATCACAGCCTCTATTGTTGAATTAATATCAGCCATATGGACATCAAGTTTTGCTGACGATGCTCTACTGGACTTCTCAGTTACTTCAGCGGTACTTTTTGTTAGCCCTTCGATGGATTTTTTTAGCAACTCAATCGCGCTATTAATCGACTCAGACTGCTTGTTCCCATTTTCAGCAACGCCAGCTATTAATTTGAGCAACTCAGTGTTTCGTTGTTCAATGTGCTTCGCCACTTCATCGCTTATGATCGGAGAAGGAGCCAAAGAGATTATTTCCTTTCTCTTTTGAAGCTCCCTTCTGGCCAGCTCAGCTCGGGCTTGACTCTTCATCGCCATTGGCAATCCTCACGAGTTGTTCTGTCGACATGCTTCTAATTTCTTGAACTGTTTTAGCGGTGTCGGCTTGGATCTTCTCAACATTCGCACCAGTTTCTTGCGCTTTAGTAATCGCCGTGAGCCTCTCATTTTCGGCCCTCAATTGACTATTTTGAGCATCCAATATGAGTTTCGTTTTCTCGATCTCAACCTTCTGGGCGTCAATTTTAACTCGTTCAGCGTTGAGAGTCAATTCTTGCTGCTTGATCTGTTGAGCCATGATATCAGCTTGAGCTTTCTTCTCTTCAGCCATCGCCAACACCATTTCTGGTGAAGGTTCTTGGGGTTGATTAGCAGCTTCAGCACGGGCCTTCTCGATTTGTTCACGCTCTTCATCAGTCCACTGGGACTCAGGAATGATACCTGCATTGATGAGTTGAATACGTTTCCGCTCTGCAATGACATCAAGACCCGGAGCATTGGTGTTCTTCAACAGAACATCGCCACCTTCGGTGATAACAGACGGATCAAGTTGTGCCATTTCAGTGATAGCCGCAACAGACTCTTGTTGACGACTGCTGAACGATTTACCGGCACTACACGCAACATTATAACGAGCACGTGATAGATCATTGATCATGACAGGTGTTTTGGTTTCTTCATCCATCACAACCTGATTAACGATCTCAGTTGAAACAGCACCGTCTTCACCGACCAAACGGATCTGGCGTTGAGTATCGTAAACCTTAGGAATAGCATCAATCAGAATACGTGCTGTGTGGCAAATCGCCACTTCCTGAGCTTCGAAATACTCATACGTGCCAGTGTCACCTCGTTCTTGCAATGCTTCAATAGCGACGCCAGACTGAAGGCCGGGGTTATCGCCCATCGAAGCATTGAACAGACCAGAACCTTGAGTGATATCATCACGCGCTGCCAGTGCTGTGCCTTCTAACGAAGGATTTACTTGAGGTGGCCCGCCTTTATATGGCGGCGGAGCTTTAGGATCTGGTTTATAGAATTGAACAGGATCAGCGTTGGTATTCATCGTGCGAAGAGAGTCTTCATGCCCAGCTGCCTGCGCTTCCGTCATCCAATACTTATCACGTGGAGACAGTGCGCCTTCTTCGATCTGACGAGATCTAGCATAGTTATAAATACGCTGAGCATCCAACAGCTTTTCAATCGCGCCGTGATAGATTGTTTTGTTCTCGGTCACGTTATAATTGGCATAGGTCGGAATGATAGGAATCCAACTGAATACCGTTTCGCGTTCACCTCCTAGCCAATCGCCACCATCCAGCTTGCGGGTTTTGACTACTCGATCTTGGCGAGTACGACGAGCTTTTTCCGTGATGCCAGCTTCTGCCAGCTCATCTTTAATAGGCTCTAGATCGTCTTCACGATAGACAGATCCGTCATTCATCTGGATAAGAACAACGGGCACCATTTCAACCCAGTAAAATTCAGCGACTGTTACGGTGTCAGCCTTATTGGTGTAGACGTTGGCAGTTCGGTCTACCGCAATGCTGAGACCAGACCCCTCTGGCCATTTCTTTTCATATTTTTTGCGATCGATAGGAACCAAACGTACTGCCCATTTGGCATCTGAACGGTCACGTTCTTTTGCGTCTGGATCGAACCAGACTGAATTTACAAAATCATAGATAGGCTTGATGAACAAATCTTGGTCAAATGATTCATCATCGGCCCAATCTTGTTTCACCATCCAACCGTCAATACCAGTACCAACCATGTTTTTGGCGGCATAGCTGTAGATATGAGTGGCTTTAGATAGATTCTCAATGTTACGAATCATGCCAGACATTAGTTTAGCTGATTCATCATCAGCGTAACTGTTGGCTGGATCGATTTTAATAGCGAAATCAGCTTTTTTCAGTTCGCCAGTGATCTGGTTAACGATAGGGTTGCATTTGTCCAGAGTATAACGAGGGCGTCTTGCGGTGCCAAATTGCCGCCAGATTTCTGGCTCCCATTGACCGTCACGCTTATCAAGAAAATTACGGGCTTCACGGGCCTGCTCTCGCTCATCGGTGTCTACCGATTGGGCGTCCTTGATGAGCATCAAAACGTCACTATGTTCGTTAAAATCTGGCATCTTATCCCCAGCCTGAGAAGTCTATTTTCTTAGATTTGTTTGGTTGTGGTTCTTCATATACTACGCACATTAAGCCAAATGAATCGGCACCGTGGCTTGACCAATCATGACAAGGGCCAAGGCCGATGTCTCTGTGCTCATCTTTCTTTTCGTGGTACCAACTAAGGGCATCGATACCGCCTTCGCATTTCTCTTGGTCAATCCATATTCGAGGGAACAACCGGCGTCCTTCTTCAATACGCAACTTAGCTGCGCCTTTGCCTTGGTTTGGTACCACTTCCACTTCATAACCAGCGGCGATCAAGGATGATTCATAAGAAACATCAAATACCTTGTCATGAGTTGACCCATCATGTGGCAACCAGATTTTAGTGCGATCTGGTGTATAACCTTCGCCTCTCATCCACGCTAAATGGGTAGCAAGGTCTTGGCCTTGGGCCTCGTAGTAATTTAGAACGCGAATTTCGCGGCCTATGAATTGAGCTGCCCAGATAGTGAATGAATCCGCTTTCGCGCCTGTGCCGCCGATATCAACAAAAAGGCGGACAGTGAACATCGGGTCTTCAAATAGACGAGTTAGTCGCCCTTCATTCTTGGCTTGCTGTAGGCGTTTAGCATAATAAGCACCATCAACAATCTGAACATAGCCACCATCCCAAATATGGTCATATTCATCTGGGTTGTTTCGTAGGCAGTCTTTGCGTTCTTGCTCCAGCACTGCTGGGAACCAAGGATTATCATTCCAGTTAGCACGGGTTATAATAGAACCGGTAGGAGGCGTGTTACCTCTAAATAACTTATCGACTGGATCAATTTTTAGTCGTGGGTTCCAGCTCATCCAGATTTCGGATTCAGGTGCCCGAATAGTAGGACGCAATAACCTTAAACTGTTACTGGAAAGGGTCTGTGCCTCTTCACCCCAAGCCCGTTTGAACCCTTCAAGGGACTTGATTGATTCTGCTGTGTGGTCTTGCATACCCTGAAAAATGATAACACCATCGCCGGGCGTTGCTATTCGATCAGTGAAAACCTTGAACCCGTCCTTTTCGCCTAGGCCAAACTCATTTAGTTTAGCTTCTAATAGACGTTTAGCGGAATCCTTCAGTGATTTTTGCACCTCACGAATACAAACTGATAGCAATCCTTGGCCACCACAAGCACCGGGTTCATAAAGGCTATCATCGATCAGTTGCTCACCAAAAAAGTGAGATTTGCCTGATCCCCGACCACCATAAGCGGCCTTGTATCGGGAGGGTTCTAATAGCGGGGCAAAAACCTTAGCTACTTTTCGCTGTAGTACTGTCAACGATCACGCGCTCAATTGTTTGAATTGGATTGCCATCAGGATCGCCAACGCCGATCTGATCACGGAATGCTTGTACTTCAACATGCTTGCCAACCAACTCCAATGCCCGGAGTTTGTCATACGTTTTGATCTTCAGTTTATCAACTGGATAGGTATCTTCACCTTTACCACGATTTATTTCTTCGACCGTGTATTCTTGGATGCAATACCAATCGTCATCATCAGCATCGCTAAAGTCATAAACAGCATTGCCATGACTATCAACTTTAATAAACTTACGAATATTAAAATCAGCCAGTAGCGAAGCTCGACGCAATACCCATTCAGCATCAATCGTAGCTTGCTCGAATTTAAGTGCTTGCTCGACTTGAGATTCGACGAAATCTTCGATAGCTTCTTCAATACGAAGGTTAGCACGTTCAATAGCTTTTGCTTGAATATGTTCAATGACGGCTTTAACTTTTGGATTATTGAACACCTTGTAGCAAGAAGACTGTTGAGTCTTTTCATTTTGGCCCGGTACTGGATACGCAGTGCGGTAAGCCCGCATTTTGTTACCATGGCGTATGTACTCCATCACCAAATCTTGCTGTTGGTCAGTCAATGTAGACCAGACGTTGGCACTGTCATTCATTCTTTCACGCTACCGCCCCTGCAGGTTCCTACAGTGGCTCCAATTAATCAATTTGTTTTGACTTACAGAAAATCAGCGTTATTTGCTATTATCTTCTGTTGTCCGCCTAGCAATCCCATTAAAAGCATTGAACGGGTCTCCCCATCTGGCTCTTGGTAAATCGCTTCAACTCCAGCAAAAGGACCTTTGTTTATGGTCACTGTATCGCCTTTGTTTGGTCGTATTGAGTTGATAGGCTCTCTGGTTTGGTGTCTTTCTTTTAGTTGGTCGATCAGTCTTTCGTCGACCTTTATTAGCTTGTTACCAAATGTAACTAACTTACTGACACCGAAACTATTGTTAATTTTAGCAGCGCTTGTTATCGCCGGGTCAAACTTCACGAAAACGTAGTTTCTAAAAACTGGTTCAAGCTCGGTGGTTATTTTGCCTCGTTTAAGCTTTTCTACCACCACCTTTGGATTGAAAGTTTCAATCATCTGGCTTAATAAGTTGTTTTCCGCTTTGTCCTGTTCACCGAAACCAGTTTTTGTTTTGACAGCGTACCAGTTTTCCATAATCGGCTTTATTTTAAGATTGTACTGGTAATTTTACCACAAAGTGGTAGGTTTTGTCAAGTATTTCATATTAATAATTTGGCGCAGTGGTTGTAACTAAAAGTCAGAAACATTAAACTATTGACAGTTGCGTTCTGCTGTGTTATAATAGAGTTTAGAGGTTGGGGCAAACAGTTCCGACCACCGATAGCGAAGAGAAATTAAAAAATGACTACTGAAATTAAAGTTGGTGCTAAAGTTTCCTGCCCTGTGACTGATACTGAAGGCGAAGTTAGCTTTCGCATCGGTAAACTGACAAATATTAATAGCCGTTACGCAACTGTGGAGTGCGGTGATGGCGAAATCATCAAGGTTGGCAAGACTAAAATCGAACTTTTAGAAGAACCAATTAACGAAGCACTGACTACAGCTGCTAAAGGGCGTAAAAGTCGTCACCATTATAAAGAATGTCGTGCTTATAGTGGTCGCAAATCGCTGGACAATGGTGACAAGACTGCTCTGTCACTACGTGGCAAGGAGCTTGGTGAGGTTTACGAAATAGCTTCTGAGATCCTCGAAGAGTCTGTTGAGGTATTGATGAGCAAATATTCGCACCTTAATCCGGGACAACAAAGAATGTGTCTTGGAAACCGAATTAGGAATACTTAATAGGGCCTCAGAAAGTGCAATTGAGGGAGTCCAACAGGGCTTCCTGAATACTTGACAACATACCCTCCGGTGTGCGTATATTCGTGAAACTTTCTCGTGAAACCCACATATTTGCTCATTGTCTCCGAATATACACACCCCAAAAATTCGCGTCGGACGGGGCCTCTGGAGGGGGTGTGTGTCCCTGTGCAATGTGAGATATAACTTGCTCTAACCTTTCCCGGTTTTTTCGAGAGTTTCTGGGGAAACTCCCTTTTTTTTCCAAAAAATTTATAAAATAAAAATAATACACCTACCACATATTTCCCCAGAGGCCCCGTCCTTCGGGCGCTTTGTTGCGTAATAGTTCCGTCTCGAACCGTCACACTGCCTATCACACTTGACAGACTCCAATCATCCTGTTATAATGGTCCTCCACAATACAAATAGAGTATAGTCATTATGTCCGAGAAATCTATACGGAGAGACGCACCTGTCTTTCTTGATGTCGTCGCCCTTCGTAACATCATTGATCAAATTGACGATTATGACATCAAAATTCATCAAGCTGCCCGATGGTATGCACAAAATGGCATTCATATCGTGCCCTTCCGTCCCGGTGATAGTGAAGGTAAATACTCTGGCTATCCCAAGGGCTTATCACAACGCCACGCAACTAAAGATTTAAAGAAAATTGATGAGTGGTGGCATCCAGTAACAGGTCGTTATATTGGTGCTTCAATTGCCATGGCTCATGGTGGATCAGCTGGTTATTGCGCCTTGGACCTTGATCGTAAGGGCGATATTGATGGTATCAAAAACTTAGCCGATCTTCAAATGGCCTATGGTTCATACAACGACAGTGAAGGCGAAGATCTTCAAACATTGATAGCTACCACTCCCTCAGGCGGACGCCATTTAATCTTCCGTTACCATCCAGAAATCATCAGTAATTCTGAATTCAGTATTCCCGGCATTGACACTCGTGGTGGCCTCAAAAAAGATCCAAAAGAAAATGGCGGCATCACATTTGTCGAACCATCACGCAAACCAAAGAAAGATGGCTCTTATCGATGGGATGATCAGATAATTCAGATCAAGGATATGCCTCAATGGTTAGTAGATGTACTAAACGATCGACAGCCAGACTCACCTAGTGGTGGCATCCAATTACAAGATTCTTATATCGAATCAGCACCGGGCAAACATGGTGATGGACGCGACCGTAACATTTACATGGATCTGATGAGATTCGCCGGTATTGGATATACAGAGGACCAACTCTGGGGCCTGATGCCCAAGATCCTAGAGCGAATGGACCCACCTGATGAAGATATGGTCCGCCGTAAGATTGAATCAGTCCTAGAATCAGATGCTTTCAAGAATGCTGAGGAAGAGACCAAGACCAAAAAGCAAATTTCAGGCCTTAACCTTATCAGGGATTCAAAGGATAGACCAATTAAGTGTGTGGAGAATCTTGAGATTATATTGCGTTCACCACTATTTGAACATGAGTATGGTAAGATTGAATATGACGATTTCACACAGAGCTTTACTATCAACAGCAAGACTCTGGCATCACGTGTAGATTGGTCTATCGGCATTCAGACTTGGATTGCGAAAAAATTCAAGTTAGACTTCCCCAAGACCGATGTTAGAGATCGGGTGGAGTATATCGCCTACGAAAACCCACATACCAACCTTGCTCGTGATTACATGTTAAGATGCCCAAGGCCGACAGCAGAAGTAGAAGAAAATTATCACGGCTCCAATCGCAAAGGTCCCGGCCCAGCATTCCAGCGCCTATGTTATGAAGTACTAGATTTAGGCAATAATTCGCTCCACCCCAATTACAGTCCAGAAACCGCCAAGATTTATGAATCCTTCTTATGGTTCTGGATGCAGGGCGTAGCGGCTCGTGCCTGTATTCCCGGCTGTAAGATGGAAATCGTACTCAATATATTCGGTGGCCAAGGTATTGGTAAGTCATTATTCTTCCGGGAGCTGTGCCCTGATCCTAAGTGGTTCACAGATTCAATACAGGACAGCATCGTAGGCGGTGGCCAGAATAACCGTGATGAATTAATGAAGCTCCACGCAAAAATAATCGTGGAAATGCCAGAACTCAACCCGATTAAGAGAGGTGGGAAATCATCAGATGATAAATTCAAACAATTCATTTCTTCTCAGGTGGATAATATGCGCCTACCATATGGCCATGACAGCATTGATTATCCTAGGTCTTGTGCTCTTGCCGGTACTTCTAATAATCGTGATGTGTACCGCGATTCTACTGGGGCTAGACGGTTTTTATCAATTGATCACGGCGACGTATCCATTAGAGTAGGTGATCAAGATGCCGGGGTAATGGATGAAATTCGTGATCAGGTATGGGGCGAGATCATCAACAGTTTTGGTCCCGGTGAATTAGACTACCCGGCCAATAAGATGCTGGTAGCCGTGCCACCCTCATTGCGTGAAATGCAAAATAGAATCAATAACCACCACCGATTTGAAGAGATCGGTATCCAAGATATTACCGAATGGCTGGAAGATAAAACACGTGTCACTTGGGCAGAAATACTGGAGTACGCTAAGAATTTGCCGGGGCTACGCGATGCAAAAGAGTCGTTCATCATGACCAGCGTTCGAAAGGAGCTATCCAACAATAAGAATTTCGAATTCAAGCGTAATGCCACTAGGTATGACGCACGAGGCCAGAAAGCACGTACCAACTGTTGGATCAATATGGATTTAGATATAGAGAAAAACTGGAAGGCTGGGGATGAAGTACCACATCATTGGTCAGGTGTTACCGAAGAAATAGAACCGGAGTATTGACGGATTTCTGAGAGCTGTGTTATAATCTCTCCCGTATTGTGGAAGATACAGCTCTCTCTGGACTTGATCGTCTTGTTTCTATGGCCTCCTAGTGAGGCCATTTTTTTACTAGCCCCGTGAAACAGTTCCACGCCTCCGACCGGGTTCCCGGCCATTCCGGACACCCTCAATCCGGGTTCTGACCGGGTCTCCGTCGCCCGTTCTTGGGGTTTCCTTGGCGTCTGTCTTGTAGGAGGGGGTTCAATATGGTAGAATCCCAGAGTCCAAGGGAAAGACGGAAAGAAAGTCACCATGCAAAACACTAAACACGAAACCTGTTGCTATTGTGGATGGTCCCAAGACCTAACTAGAGATCACTTGATCCCGGTGAGCATAGCTAACACTAGTAGACATTTCGAAATGAAAGACATCGTTACCGCTTGCCGATCTTGTAATTGTACACTAGGCGATGTTCCGATCATAACAGTTCCGGAACGAGCACGATGGCTATATAGCCGATTCAAGAAGAAATACGCGAAATTATTAGCATCCCCAGATTGGACGGAGAGCGAATTAGACGAATTGGGAATCGGATTACGAACTTCCATAGAAAACCAGATGTTGGAAAAACAGGTACTACTTTTCAGGATGGAGAATCTACTCAGAGTCGCAAATAATTGACAGCCCCTGAAGGGGATGCTATAATTTGCCCTGTCGTGAATGAATCACGTTCTATTAACTGTGGAGAAAGACAATGTCTGAAGCAACTGCTATGAAGCAACTGAAGAAAAATGATTTCCTGAATGCCGTATCTACTGAGCCAATGACCCGTGGCGATCTGGTTGACGCTCTGGAAGATTACGATTTTATCCCGTCCTACTTGGATTACCTAACCGACCACTTCGCGGCTCAAGGCAAGATCATCAAGAATGAAGATGGTACTTTCCAGCGTAAAGCCCCCAAGGCCAAAGGCGGTGCGTCTCGTGAATTGTTCCGTGTTGTTGAATCCGAAGTTGATGGTGAAGACACCTACGAAGTTGAGCAGAAAACTCTGGGCCAAGGCGAGTACTACAATGATGCCTGTAAAGACGAAGGCTGGCGTCAGACCCCCGGTGCCGCTGCTAAAGCTGCTCGTCAAGCGATTTTCGCACAGTATAAAGCTGACACTGCGAAAGTCAATGACGTTTTGAAAGCTTTTGAAGAAGCTGGCGAAACTGAAGGCGAATAATTGACAGGCTCTCCGGGGCCTGTTATAATTTGTCTTCAAGAGGTCTGAAGTTCAGCAGGGTTGGTGACCTCTCCAACTAAAATAACCCGCCCCGGTGTGTACCGGGTTAAAAGCGGAGTAGAGCAGATGGTAGCTCGTGAGGCTCATAACTTCAAGGTCGCTGGTTCGAATCCAGTCTCCGCTTCCAAATTCCAAGGTTTTGGAGCTGAACGCAACCCTCACAGGCAGTTCCGGAACGTCCTAGCCAGCGGACGTAAAGATTAACTGGTGTAGCGGGTGTGAACCCCGCCCTAAAACCTGTCATGTTGGGACCATGTAAAAAGTCCCGCGACTGAGTATCCGCCTTGGTACTTTGGAGAGTTGAAGCGGATAACGCTCTCCCTGCCATGGACAGTAGCAGCGCCGAGGAAACCGGGCGCGGTAGGCCTCCATGGGGTATGAAAACCCGTCAGTGTAAGTGACGTTAAACGAAAACCGGTAAGGTAGGCCAATGATAACTCCCGACCTGTTAAGAGCTGCTTCTAGGTCGTTAAACCAAAAAAGACAGCCGGTTTACGGACTTAGAGAGTACAAGGTTCACGGGTAACCAGACAATTGACCTCCGAGTAGGTGCAAGGCCTACACCTAATAGCGAAAAGAGACAATAAAATGGACCAATTAAGAACAAGATTTGACATCGGTGTATCTACGATGATCATAATATTAGCACTATTCATTGTTATTTTGATGATAGGTGAAATGGATGCTCGTGATCAAGAACGCCACGAGGAGTTTTATTGCGCAATGGTAGCTGAAGGCAGCTGGCCTGCTTATAACGAGGATATCGACTGTGACTAGCAGAGAGCATCGTTTTTATAGTGTCACAGCAAAAGGCATCGATTCCAAAGTATTGTTCAAACTGGGCCACATTCAAGCCAGCTCCCCCAGTAAAGCAGCGGAACTAGCCTTTGATAACGGTCTTCCTGAGGTAATGCCAGAAGGCAAATATCGCGTTCTGGTAAAATGTCATTCCGGAGTTAGCTTCAGGTTCGTAATGGAGAAAACAAAATGAACGTACAAATTGATTATGACGCAAAAACGAACAAGTTTTTGATCAAGAACGGGTTCGAATGGAACGATATCATGGTTAAAATACCGGATCGTCGTTTCCGTAAAGCTTCTCGCACTTGGGCCGTCCCCGCTCTTCGTCGTAATATCCAGTACATGGACAAGCATCTCAACAATCCCCAGATGTACAGCGAGGAAGCTCTTACCATTTTCAATGTGAAGAGACTGGAATTCCGCGAAAAGCCACAAGCTCACAAAACATTTCCGTCTTGGTACAACTTCAAAAACACTCCGATGGCACATCAAAAAACCGGACTGGAAAAATTCTTCCCGCTAAACGAGTGTGCCATTTTCTATGAGCAGGGGCTGGGCAAAACATTCACCAGCATCAACCTAGCGGCAGCATGGCGAATGACTGACCAAATCGACGCCGTTATTGTAATTTGTCCCTCCTCAATTAAGTTGGTGTGGGAAGATGAATTGGATACCCATTGCCCGATTCCGACCGAACGCCACGTGTTAACAGCAGGCAAGTATAAAGCAGCGGATAAATTCATCGAAACTCCGTCAGATTTCCAGTGGTTGGTGGTAGGAATTGAAGGTCTATCCCAAGGCAAAGCACATGAGTACGTTTCGCGGTTCCTGAATACCCGCCGTTGTGCCATCATTATTGATGAAAGTTCCCGTATTAAGACTCCCAGTAAAACCCGGACAGATCGTTGTGTCGCCTTCGGCAAATTAGCCCATAAACGAGTGATTCTGTCAGGCACATCAGTAACACAGGGCGTAGAAGATTTATACACGCAATATAAATTCCTTAATCCTGACATTATCGGTTATGATTCGTTCTATTCCTTCCGGGCACAGTATTGCGTAACAATGAGCATCGAAGTAGGTCGAGATAAATTTGTCCAGAAGATAGTCGGGTATAAGAATGAAGATGAACTGATGGAACTGATCAAGCCAGTCACCATGCGAGTAGAGAAAAAAGACGCTGTCGATCTGCCAGAAAAGACATTCACCAATCGTTATATCACCATGACTCCGGCACAGAAAAAGCTGTATACTGATATGAAAGACGAACTTTATTCCTGTGTCAATGGTGAAGAATACGAGGTGACCACGGTCCTCGAACAGATGCTACGATTACAGCAGATCACTGGTGGGTTTTACCCTTGGGATGACGGCGAAAAAGTAGTACCCAAGCCGATTCCCGGCAAGAATCCCAAGATAGAAGAACTGATGAACATCATGGACGAAGTTAGCGGTAAGGTCGTCATATGGTGTCAGTTCCGTCCCGAGATCGAACTCGTTTCGCAGTCGCTCAAGAAAGCTGGCATTGGCGTCGTAGAATTCCACGGTGGAAAAGACGACGTAGAGAAGCGTTTCGCAGTCCATGATTTCAAGAATAACCCGGATACAAAGGTATTCTTGGCAACACGGGCAGCGGCCTACGGATTGACTTTGACCGTGGCGTCAACATCGATCTACTATTCACAAGGTTACAGTCTAGAGGATTATTCGCAATCTCAGGACCGAATTCATCGGATCGGCCAGAAAGATGGGTGTTCTTATATCCACCTAACCTGTGACAAGACCATTGATACTAAAATCATAAACGCGCTGCTTGGCAAAAAATCAGTGGCCGATATGATCTATTCATTAATCAAGGAGGAATGATTAATGGAACAATTGGGTGGACCTATGAAAACAATAGCTCAAGAACTTTGTGATTTGTTACCAAATTATCAGCCACCGGAGCCACAAGTTTATCCGCTAAAACGCCGGATGTTGGATAATCGGCGTAAAATAATGGAATGGTTAAGGAAAGGAGAGTCGGCAACCCAGATCGCGGCGAAACTGGATATGCCCCTTTCGAATTTTTCGATGTATCTACCGTCAGTGCTAAACGACGAAGACAAAGAAGAATGGGAACAAACCGTACGGTCGAGAGCCTACAAGGGTAGATAATTGACACCGGCCTTAGGCCATGGTATAATGTTCCCCATAGTGAATAGAGACACAGGTAATGAAATGATAAACCGAGTTTGGGTTGTCCAAGAGGGCAAAAACGATTATTCGTCGGCAGAAGAAGAGTACGGAACAGTGCATTTTATCACTGAAGGTGAATTGCGTAATATTCCCGGTTCCCAGCAGAATATTGATGTAGTATCTGATATTCGTAAATTTCGTTCTGAATATATTCCCGGTAAAGACTACATCATTCCAGCTGGTAATCCGATGGTAGTGGCTCTAGTAACAATGTCACTCGGTCCGGGCAATCATAACTTCCTCAAATGGGATGGCCGTCGCGCCTCCTACATTCCTTTTAAATTAAATCCGGAGATACTAAAATGAATCAAGACGATTTCCAAGAATGGCTAGAAGAGCCTGAAGTTGACAAATACCTGAGTGTGATCATGGTCAACATTCAAAAGGCCATCGCCCAATCTGATGAGATTGAATTCCGCAAATGGCTATCCGCCGCAATGATGATCGCATTTGATGCTGGTAAAGTAGCTCAGATGATTGTTGACGTTGACGCCGACGCCTATGAGTCGATGACAATTTCTCAATTGGCTGCTGAAATCAAGCGACTGAAAGAAAATGTCGACGAATTCAATAAAGTCAAGGCTGAATGGCAAAAAGCTTATGATTACCTGACTATCAGTGTAGTACCAGAGCGAATGGATGAAGAAGACATCGGCACAATGAAAGTCAACGATGTTGGTCGTCTTCAGGTTGCGTCTGACATCCGTTGCAGTGTCCCTGCCGCAAATAAAGAAGCATTGCAAGAATGGCTGGAGGAAAATGGCCATGAATCAATGATCGCCAGTACAGTGAATTCTTCAACACTCAAAGCCTTCGTAAAAGAAATGATGAAGGAAAAGAAACCCTACCCGAAAGATTTACTTAAGGTAGAACCCTATTCACGCGCAACTGTAGTAAAGGCGTAGGATCGAGCGCACATCTCGTTAACCTGTGTAAAACTAACTTTAATGTAAAAGGAAAGTCATAATGACTAAGAAAAAAGAAGTAGCCAAAACTCAAGATCAAATGCCAGCTTACATCAAGCAAGGGATGAACCGTGGTAACGAAAATGTGTCGCAAGACGATTTGCAGTTGCCCCGAATTGATGTGTTGCAGGCTCTTTCCCCACAGATCAACAAAAAGAAAGATGAGTATATCGAAGGCGCTGAGGCCGGTATGCTGTTCAATACCCTGACCGGAGAGCTTTATCCTGACGGATTGCGTATTACCCCAGTCAGCTTCGTGAAACGTTTCCTTGTTTGGGTTGATCGTCAAAAAGACACAAACGGTGGCTTACGTGGTGTATTTGATACTCCTGAAGAGGCTGAAGCTTTCGTCGAGTCTCAGGAAGACGAAGACAAATTGGAAGTGGTACCTACTGCTGAGCATCTTGTACTGTTGGATGATGGCAACGAAGTTATCCTTTCTATGGCCAAGTCTAAGATGAAGGTCAGCCGCAAATTCAACAGCTTGGTTCGTTTGAATGGTGGCGATCGATTCGCTAATTCGTACATGGTCACATCGGTTGATGATGAAGGCGCGAAGGGTGAATTCCAAAACATTGCTATTAATAGCGATGGGTACCCATCCGAAGAAGTCTACCTGAAAGCTGAAAAGTTGTATGAAGCGATTCAGGGAGGACAACGCCAACAATCGGCCAATTACGATGACGAAAAGGCCGGATCGGCCAACACAGAAGAAGCTGAATACTGATCAGCACTAACGACGCCCTTAGGGGCGTCAACTGTTTTTAAATATCGGAGAATTAAAATGAGATCGATTGGAGGAGTGAGTCCTATCTTAGCGGCTTTAATGGGAGCAACAGCAGTGTCTACAACCATGGACATTGAAAAAGAACGTCGTAAATGGGAACACGAAACTCGTCGCCCCAATAGAATGAGTCAAAAGAAACGACGTCAAAGAGCACGTTGGACTCGTAAATAATTGACAGGCTCTTCGGGGCCTGTTATAATAGAACCCTAATAGCGAATAGAGACAACAAGGAGTTATCATGAGATTTTTCGTAGTCTACATGCCTGAGTTTAAACGTTGGGCAACAGTAGTTCTCAACGGCCAACGCCAAATAGGGTTCTTGGCTTTACACCTAGACAGTAGCCTTGAAAAAGTAAAAGAAAGGACTGTTGATTTGGCTTGTGACCATGTGCTAGGTGAAATAGAATTCGACCGCATGGAAGCTGAAAATCCACAAAATCTGATGGATCTCTCTGGAGCATATGAATTGCGTATGTGGGACCCTGAAACCATGAATCCAGCCTTAAAATGGGTTGGTGGTCGCAATCCATCAGTTTATCTTGATACTCCGCCTTATTACATCTAAGGAATACAAATGTTCCCTAATATTTTAGCATTTCCAGAATTCTCCTACGATACAGAAACCACCGGCCTGAATCCAATGGCCGGTCACCGTGTGTTTGGTTTTAGCATTAGCACTCCCGATGGTAAAGACTACTATTGGGACATTCGCCAAGTACCACAAGCTGTTGAGTGGTTTAATCGGATGATGAGCATGTTTACTGGCACAATTGTTTGCCATAACCTTTCATTTGATTACCGTATGTCTAAAGTTACCGGAATAAATCTGCCACTGGAAAAGTGCGTGGATACTTGTATTATGGCAAGTTTGGTTAATGAACATGAGCACAGCTTTTCATTGGACAATCTGGCACGTAAGTACACGAATGACTGGAAAAAAGGTGATCAGCTTTATCAGGATTTGGCAGATATGTTCGGCGGTCGCGCCACTAAAAATGTCCAAATGAGTCGAATCGCCGATGCACCTGCAAACATTGTCGCACCTTATGCCAAAGGTGATACCCGATCCACCTTATCGCTATACTACTACCTGAAAGAGCAAATCAAGTACCAAGGTCTGGAAAGAATTGTAGCGTTTGAAAATAGCCTGACTCCAGTTATGATCGAGACCGAAATGCACGGTGTTCGTGTTGATATTCCTAAGGCAGAACAGGCCGTGGGTGAATTGACCACTGTTATTAACGCAATGCAAAAACAGTTAGACGAAGTGGCCGGTTTTAAATGCAACCCACAGCCTAGCGGTGATATGAAAAAGTTGTTCAAGCCAGAATGGCGGGAAGGTCGGTGGTGGGCCTGTGATGGAACTCCATTGGAAGAAACTAAATCTGGTAACGCTAGTCTGGGTGCTGATGCAATGAGGGCTATGAGCCACCCGGCGGCAGGTATCATCTTAGAATTGCGTAGTATGATCAAAACCCGCGATACATTCCTAGTAGGCCACGTGTTGGAATCGGCTCAGAATGGCCGGGTTTACCCTAACATCAACCAGACCAAGGGCGAAGATGGTGGGACCGGTACTGGTCGGCTGTCTTATACCGGTCCAGCATTACAGCAGATCCCGGATCGAAACAAAAAAGTAGCTGAGATTGTAAAACAGGTATTTTTGCCAGATGAAGGTCACAGCTGGATTGATGCTGATTTGAAATCTTTCGAGGTGAACATTTTTGCTCACCTAGTAGGAACGCCTGACATTTTGGATGTATTTGCCAAAAATCCGGAAACAGATTTTCACCAGTTTGTTGCGGATTTGACCGGTCTGCCACGTAACGCAACGTATTCAGGCGAACCGAACGCCAAACAACTTAACCTCTCTATGATCTTCAACCAAGGTAACGGTACCACTGCTGAAAAGATGGATATGCCATGGTCTTGGGAAAGCTTCACACCAAAGGATAGTAAAGATGGAAAAGAAGTCGTGTACAAAAAAGCCGGACCTGAAGCAATGGCTGTCATCGAAAGGTACCACGAGGAACTTCCCGGAGTCCGTAAACTTGCTGATGGTTGCAAAGCAACTGCCGGTAAACGAGGATATATATTTACAAGGTCCGGTCGCCATCTTCGATTCCCCAACGGAAACAAAACATATAAAGCTTCAGGATTACTTATCCAAGCCACAGCCGCTGACGAGAATAAGCGGAATTGGCTCCTTATCAATGAAGCCCTTAGCGGTAGTTATGGCAAAATGCTTCTTAACACTCACGATTCCTACTCCTTGTCACTCCCCATTGGTGAGGAAGAGCGTTTGGCCAAACGCGTCAAGGAGGCGGTACAGGCCGATAGGGGTCTGAGAGTGCCATTAACTTTGGAAGTAAACCATCCCGGCAGAAACTGGTGGGAATCTAAATCAAGCGATAGGTGGATGTAATGAAAGAAGAACAACCAGATGGTAGCGTGAATGACATGAGACATATACTGTATACAAGCGATGATTTCACTGATGAAGAGATACAAAGGGAAAATAAACTAACGGTGATGGTAATAGATGGCGGGTTACACGTGTGTAAAATATGTGGAGAATATGAAGCCGGATTAGACGGCCCCTGTAAAGCGAGGCATAGCCATGGATCTTGAACAATACTGGGAAAAGCTAAATAACTTTGATTGGTTCTATGAATACAGTGATGATCATAGCGTTTGGCAAAGAGGCCGCATTGCGGCCAGTAAAATTGCAGCGATCGCAATTGAAAGCCCAGAGCACAGAGCGTTATATGATGGCTTCTATAAACATCACTTCTCTGGCAAATCATTTGGTACTGAAAAAGCACCAAAGCCAGAAAAACCAAGGGTATATATTGACGTTTATGTATACCCTGATAATGAACAATACCATGAACCTCCGTTTTGGAAATCAGATGATTATGAAAAAAGAAAAACAACCTCATGTGAGCGTTGTGATGAAGAAATGAATATCCATTACGGTGAGCCCTTTGCATCATGCAATTGCGGAACTTCAGAGTGGTATAAATAAATTGACATCATCACACTGAGGTGATATAATGTTAGATCAACATGAATTAGAAACTTTCAGCCCATTAGAGGAAAATAAAATGAAACAAAAAGCTTACATGATTTTGGATTTACAATATGGTTCCACTGGTAAAGGCTTGTTGGCTGGCTATTTAGCTAAATTCTATGAACCTGATGTAGTTGTTACGGCTTGGGGTCCGAATGCTGGTCACACCTATATTGATGAAGAAGGTCGCGAGTTTATTCATTGTATGCTGGCCAATGGTGTAGTGTCTCCGAAACTGAATACAATACTTATGGGTCCCGGATCAGTGATTGATTTAGATCGTTTACGTTCAGAAATCGAGTCCTGTAAAGACCTCTTGATCGGGAAGCGTTTAGTAATTCATCCTCAGGCTGTCGTAGTGACCGCTAAGCACCGGGAAACGGAAATGCGAAACGTAAAAATTGGGTCCACGATGAAGGGCACCGGGGCAGCGATCATCGAGCGAATCGAGCGAGACCCGGCAAATAATCCTACAGCTTTGACGCAAATAAGCCAGAAATGGCTAGATGAAATCGCTCAAATGGGAATTGGCATTGCGGTATCCCGGTATGATTATGACTACGAGATAGCCAATGCTAAAGCTATTCAGATCGAGGGTGCTCAGGGCTACAGTCTGTCGATTTATCATGGTTTTTATCCATACACTACATCGCGTGATGTAACCCCGGCTCAAGTCATGGCAGATTGCGCCTTGCCTTGGTGGCTTAATCCCGAAGTGTACGGCACATTGCGAACTTACCCGATCCGGGTGGCCAATCGATATGATGAAGATGGTAATATGATCGGTACCAGTGGCCCCGGTTATGCTGACCAAGTCGAGTTATCTTGGGAAGATCTGGGAATGGAACCGGAGCTGACTACCGTCACACAACTGCCGAGAAGAATTTTTTCATTCAGCACCAATCAAACAGTGGAGGCAATTTACCGGTGTGCCCCCGACAAACTGTTTTTGAACTTCATCAATTATATGGATGAAGAGGACGCCAGTGAATTGATCAACAAGATCAATAAAATAGCCCGGACAACAAATCCAGATAATTGGTGTTCAGTTGATTGGGTCGGTGTAGGTCCTAAACACCAAGATGTGATTCATACCCCTCATTGGCGTCATCAACAGGAGAAGTCCAAGTGAAGATAATGGTATGTGGTCATGGTCGCCACGGAAAAGACCAATTTTGTGAATTTCTGGGACTACCTTTCACCAGTTCTTCGATGATAGCGCTAGAGACAGTTATTTGGCCAGAAATGTGGAATCTTTATGAGACTAAAGAGCACTGTTTTGAGGATCGAGTAAATAAGCGGGAACAATGGGCTGAGATGATCAGAGCCTACAATACTCCCGACCTCACCAAACTGGCCCGAGATATTTTTGCTGAGTGTGATGTTTATTGCGGTATCCGTAGCCGTGATGAGTTTCTGAAGGCAAAAGAAGAAGGATTGTTTGATCTGGCCATCTGGGTAGACGCCTCAGAGCGAGTGCCAGAGGTAGATCCGACTTGTGAAGTGCTAATGTCAGATTGCAACATCATAATCTACAATAATGGCACCTTAGAGGAGCTAAAAGAAAAGGCAATTGTTATACGAGAAGCAATCACAGCCAAGTCTACGGCAGGCCAATCCACTAAGGATATGATTGTCAATTGGGCTAATGAAGTGTTTCCAGATCGAACGGTGACTAACGCAATTCAGAAGTTAGCATTGGAAGAGTTGCCGGAATTCTTGATGGCACAAGATGATCCTATGGAATTAGCTGATGTGGCCATCATTGTTGAGGACATTGCGTATTTGAAAGGCTGGGACCTAGACGCAATTAAGCGTGAGAAGATGGCTATTAATATTAACAGAAAGTGGGCTATCGATGATACCACTGGCTTAATGAATCACGTGGAGTAACTATGATACTTGATTTCTCACTAACAGAAGTTATGAGGCTGTCAAATATCAAACGTTGGGGCATTATTGAAATGTCCCGCGAACAGTCCGTAGCTGAACATTCTTACAACGTGGCCATGATATCAATGGCCATATACAAAAATCTTGAATTTGACAGCCCTATCAATGAGTCTCAGCTGATCTGTTGGGCCTTATATCACGATTTACCAGAACTTTATACGGGGGATATACCTACTCCCGTGAAAAAATACCTAGATCTGGATAGTTTTGATAATGAAGTCTTGCCTCTATACGCCGGGATTAAACAGTTACATAGAGATAGTGTAATTGATCAAATAGTTAAGGCAGCGGACTATATCGAAGCGATCCAATTTGCGGAGAAATTCTGCGTGGATAGCAGAGGACCTGAGATAATCAGGGATATACAGAAGAATATGACGATATTTCTTTCGTCAAAATGCGACGTCCTTGTCGCTGCTGCTGTGGAGAAGGTACTTGATGAACAGGCGTGAGAACCAATTCAAAAAGCATTTGATGAAGATAATGGGCACCCGGTGGGATGCCCAATCTCACGAGGACAAGTACTCAAACGGCATCCCGGATCTTTCTTTTGGTGCCAATGGTGTGAATGGGTGGATCGAGTTGAAGCAAATCCCAAAGTTTAAGGGAAGTAACCTCGTTAAGCCGGACAAGTACACTCCTGAACAAATCAATTGGATCAAACGCAGGGGTAAGAAAGCTGGTCATTGCTTCATATTCGTAAAAGTAGATGACCGGTACTTTCTATTTGATTGGGGATGGGCCAGAGAAATAGCCAAAGGTATGACAAAAGCCCAATATATAGAACGTAGTCTATGGTATTGGAGCGAAATTGACCCTAATCAGCTAATTGATTTTCTTACCAACCCATCGTTTAGCCCAAGCTCTGATGGTCTGTGACCCCATAAACCCGATCATCCCACCGCAGAATAAATACCAATTTTGGCCAAAACCCAATTGGGCTAGCCCATGCCCAGCACATAAAGAAAGTGCCCCGCAAATAGCTCCTTCTAATAAAATCCTTGTAAAACTAGTTTCTTCCTTATCTCCTATCACACGTAATACGGCCAAGAACCATGCCATTATGACCCCTCCCGCCCAAGGCGGTATGTTCTCAATTAAGTGTTTAAAATTATCCATCCCGATATGGTCCTTATTCACTTTCATACCAATGATTTAGCTTTCTTTCGTGGGCTTTTATTTTACTAGGCAGTTTATTTAGTTTCCATTTATCTACAGCATCCCTTTTTTCTTCAGGAATATTGCGTATTACTGCTAGTTCTTCTTCAGCCTCTTCGATCTGGGATTCAAGTTCAATGATTTGTTGTTGCATCAGATAGGGGGCGTCGACCTTCTTAGCAACATCGGAATGTTTCGCATAGCGGTCTTCGGCAGCTAGGACCACACCGCCGATAGCCACGATCAAAGCGACGGCGGCAGAGAGTTTCGCAACATTCATGATTTAATTACCTCCCGGCTTTTTCGTGTCCGTTCCCTTGGCTTTGTCGTAACTACGCTGGGCACCTATACCTAACATACCCATGACGACAGAGAAGAGCGCTCCCGTTTCCAGAACAGGCGGCGGAGAAACTCCAGCAGGGATTTTCCCGAAGGCTTGAAATATAGCCCATACCCAAATTAGGAATGGATAAATTATGAACTGGTAGGCCATAGCAGCACCACCAGCCCAGCCCATAAAAGGACGCCACCCAGCTACGAAAATAGACGGATGTTCAGCTTCCTTAAGGTTAATAGCCAGTTGGCCTTCGATCTGCCTGACGAAGGCATTTAATTCAGCCAAGTCACCTTTTTGCTCCAGCTCAGCTAATTTGTGATGAGCCTCAGCTTGCTGAATAGGATCAGGCCATACTCGGTTAATAAGACCCTTGGCCAGTCCTGCAACAGCACTAATAGTCATTGGATCAGCCATCACATGCACCCGTTATGTTCCAAGGAATAATGATTACCATCGTTGAAACGACCGCCCCAACGGCACAAAGGATGAAGTGATTCCCACCACTCGCCTAATTCCCGGTGATCCTCAGTTTCCGTCAGGAATTCACCATCTTTAAACAAATTAAGATCTTGAGCTAAACGCAATTTGTGACAGCTATTGCGATGGCCATATGCTTTCTTTTCACCAATATGACCATGAAGGCGAGGATCACGATAAGCATCGCCTAATGTCACCTCATAGCCCATTTGATGGGCCTGATTAATGAGTCCCGGTAACAATTTCGCGAATAAACGTTGCTTTTCGCCTAAAGTCATTTTGCTCATACATCATGCTTCCTATAATTAAATGAAGAAGACCCGAATTTACGAACCATAAAATAATAGACGTAAGCTTGGGCAACACGAATGGGCCGAGTCCAGAAGTATCTTTCACTATCGCGCAACATAGCATCAAGAAATTTCCAATCACAATGGGCGCGATAGCCTTCTGTGCCGCCTTTCTGATAACCCTCATCATGTTTATCACATGATGCTTCATGAAACCAGTTAAATAAAAGGTTTTTTATCCATTCTGGTAACCATTCTGGACCACACCCATTACTAGACATTAAAGAAACTCGCTCTAAAAGGTTTCCATACGGATTCGAAATCATCAATATTATGAGGTCCTAAAACAACCACATTACCGTTATCAAATTGAAATGGAGTAGTAAGACCTGCTCGAACATCATCCTTAATAGAAGATAGGCCCCACATATCTTGCGCGGTCGCAGAGCACATAACACCTTCAAATTCCACTCCTTCGAGCTTCTTTTTAGGTTTATCTATATCCGTCTTCTTAGCTGCATTTACTGATAAGCTCATATTTCACCTCCTATACCATCAGCCTCACGAGAGGGAGTCCATTCCCACGCATCTCTGTATTCTCTGTTAGCATCCATGAATTCCTTTTCTTCAGGAGTTACATGCCAGTACTCTACTCCTGCTGGAACTGACGTAGGCTTGGAGCATTGACAGATATTGCCGTTATCAATGTAAACAATGTGCATTAGTCTTTACCTCCAAAAACATTAACTGTAACGATGTTAGAGTCTACGTCGCTGCCCGTCGATGTACTTTTGACCTTGACGTCCACGTAGTTCCTTGATCTTACGGTATTAGCAATACCAAACGTTGTAGTTTCGATTGCAGCTCCCGTAGGAGTAGCGGCGTCGTTATCCATAGGCGTTTCGTAGACAACACGGTAAAACCCAGCACCTAAATCGACAATATCAGAAACGTTATAAGAGCTACGTATCAACGGCGGGTTTTGGGCCCCATCAAAGTTCACCCAAGCAGTAGCTACTTGAGGATTCTCAATCTCACCACGAACAATCAAATCACCATGCACCTCTTCATCAATTACTTTCCTCTTAGCAGGAGTGTAATTAACAAGAGTCTCAGCAACGATGTCACCATCACCGTCAGTACGGAATTCACCAAGATAGACACGGGAGATAGGAGATCCAGCACTGTCATACATCTTCCCATCTACTACATCGTAGCGATCAGAAGGAGTGATGGTGTTAAGTTCTAGCTGGTTAATAGAGGTGTAAGTAGCATCGCCATTATTCGCAGTGATATTGATACGATGGCACAAATAGGCTGTAGTGTTCGCAGACGTATCTTGCAGATCTCCCCAAAGGTTAGTGCCATTCCCAGAGTAATCTGCTGAAGTATAGGAACTGTCAATAGCAGTCCAGTTTAGACCGTCATTACTACCTTCAATAGTAAATCTACGTGGGGACTCTGTAGTATCATTTACTTCACGTAGCCTCCAAGATTTAAGAACTCTAGGCTCTGAGAACTTATATTGTAGCCAGCTTGTAGTAGGTGTAGATGCAGCCCAATAAGTAGAGGGAAGAATATCATTAGGGCGCGCTGAGAACGCTCCCCACGCTACTTGAGAACCTGTTTCCTCACTAGCACTAGCAACACCTGTACTACTTTCATAGTCAAAATGTCTAGCAGTGGTTCGGAGATTTACATCCCCTCCAAGAGGACTCTGAACACCAAAGTAATCCTGCTCCTCAAGAGGACGATACTCAGTGACTCCATAAGCACCAGCTTTATCCTTGTAGAGATAGAGCTTCTTATTCTCATTACTTACTGGAACAGTGAAAGTAGTAGATGCCCCAACTTGCTCCTGAGTATTCACTTCACCATTGGAATTGAAACCTTCAGCGAAAGAGATAAGAGTGTCTTGATTAATAGTTACTTCATTTGCAGCAGTGGCGTAATCGTATTGAGCGAACACTCGGTTACCCGCTGTACCAGTTTCAGCAATAGCTAGGAATAGGTACTCATCATTGAGAGCGTTGTAGCCCGTCCCAGTAGTGTTGACAATGAATCCATCTTCTGCGGTAAGGATGCTAGTAACTACAGATTCAGCAAAGTTAAGATCCGCATATAATTCGTTAGCGACTCCTCTAGCTGTATCTACAATAAACCAACTACCTGCCTGACTAAGACGCTTACCTACGATCCAAGCAGGCTTAAACCCATCACCTTTACCGGGTTCTGACTCAGTGGATACATAGTTACCAGCAGCGCCAGTACCAATATACTTACCTACCTTGATTAGACCGGGAGTATTGGCGAAGTGGTAAGATACCATAGCATCTGAAGGACTGTTGATGCTATTAAAAGTGTTCAAAGAAATAGATGTGTTAGTACTCAATATACCTGATATAGCAGCAGAAGCACCTGTCAGGTTCAAATCAAGTCTTTCAGAATAGTCACCGAAGACGACAGGCCAATCAGTGACTATGTCTCTGTTCTTAAAGATACTCAGGTCAGGGGCTCTACCTAAGTGGTGAGGAATTTCATGCCCCGCAACGCCATCACCTACATAACCAACAATGCTAAATCCCATATCAGGGTTGAAGTGACAGGTGTAGGCTTTGTTTCTGTTAGTTAGACCAGTAGCAATCTTAGTAGTCTGGAAACACCAAGCGGCGTAGTCACGGCCACTCGTATTGTAGCCAGTGCTACTGCCTACATTGAAACCCGATGCTGTTACGCTTGCGATACCTGTGCCGCCTGCTAGAGCTTCTGCTGCTGTAGTGTCGCTTGATAAAAAAGCGTCGAAGTTACTTCTTACAGAGTCTTGTAAGAAATGACTATTCAACGCATCTCTATCTTTAATCCAAATAAGCCCGCCGAAATCAGCGCTGAACATATCTACCCCCGTAGGGATAGTCTGGCTCGTGCCATTACCTAGATAGCTAAGGATACCTACACCATTCCTAGAAGCTTCTCCCTGACTCAGAGGGTCTTGGTTAAGTACTTGGTTACGAGATGCGGAAGCAATTTGTTGCGTAGCACCCACACTAGCAGCGGCTTCACCAGCCCAAGTTTTCGCGGATTTGCTGCCGGGGCCACCGGGTTCAGTGGGTGACTCTGCCCAATCTTCAGCGGTCTGAGCACTGGCAGCAGCTGCTGTTACATCGAGACCAGTTTGAACGCGATCAGCAGCCGTGGCAACAGCATCGGCGGCAGTATCAGCGGCATCAGAAGCAGCCGCCGCCGCACTGGCAGCAGCATTAGTTTCACTGGCAGCGGCGTTGGTCTCGCTAGTAGAAGCAGCGGACGCACTGGCAGCGGCGTTGGTTTCGGATATGGCTGCCGCGTCACGGGCTGCTTCTGCTTGTAACGCAAATACCTCAGCATCACCTACATTAGGTGGCCAAGGAGTCCAATTAGTACCGGGATCAGATGATGGGTTATTGCCTTGGTTATCTACTACTTGAGATTCCCAATATAGATCATTGTCGCGTACGATATCAGCAACATCATAAAAAGCGTCATTGTTCCAATCAGCACCAAAGGTCTGTCCAGAACCGCCGCCAACAGGATCACGTGATAAAATTTGTACATCATCAGAATCAGTCAATATAACACGATAAGAGCCAGAGCCAAAAACATTAGGACAACGGCCATCGCCGTTCAGAATCACGGGATTAGAATTAGCGATGGTCTCGTTAACATCGGCATATGTGTTTTTAAGAACTGTACTACTACCTGATTCATAAAAATACAGTTTACCACTGATGAGAGGGTCACCAGCAGGATCGAAAAATTGTTCGAAAGCATTGATTAATCGAGCCATTGTTATTACCTTGTTTTTAACAGTTCTTCGATGGATTTAATAGCAGCGTCTTCATTGATACCACGGGCGCGTTCTAAAGCTTCGCCAGCAGCACCTACAGCACGTTCTGTAATACCTTGATCTTGGGCCACCTCAGCACCGGTACGGACGGCTTGCTCAATTTGTCCTTTAAATGAAGTACGAGCAGCAGCACCGAACATGCGGTCTAGTTCATCGGCAAATAGAACTTGGGTTGTGATGTCATCTTCAAATTTACCACCAGTTTTCTTGGCTACTTTTTCAATTTCATCAATGGCACTGACCATATTGGCACGGGATTGCGTATTGCTAAGTAGTCGACGCAATGAAGTACCAACAGCTTTATCGGCATTAGGACCAAAGAAATCAAGTTTAGTACCGGCTGATGCCTGTAGCGAATCAAGAGCATTGATGGTTTCAGAGAAAGTAGTATTGGCTTTCTCATAGTCAGCAAAATTAGCATCAAGTACGTTATCTAGGCCAGTACGTAATTGTTTTAGAACACGCTCAGATTTACCGGACAGACCTCGAACTTGCTTGCCGAAGGTTACTTGTTCATCGATAAATTTCTTCAGGCGGTGACCTTCGAAAGCGTCCGGGAGTCGTTTAGCTGTTCGCACAGGCTCGAATTCACTTAAAACTTGCCGCTGTAGCCCCCCCATCCCGACCAATTCTGATGTGGCAGTTGCAGTCTTAGTTCCTTTTTTAAAATCCCCCGGCTTCAGGATAAATTCCATAATTCTCTCTTCAGGGTCCCATCCTATCAATGAGGGATGCACGAATTCATCCCCCATCGGTAAAATTTTAGTTCCTTTGGGGAGAACAACTTCTTCCACATTACTGGAAAATCTAGCAGCTACTTCAGGATCTGGTGTCACTGAAGTTATGGTTTTTCCGGTCTCAGGATTGGCCGCCCCCCTATATACTTTGGTGGGTCTATCTAGAGTAATGCCCTTATCATTTATAGCTTTCACTATATCATCAAACTGATTCTTTAGATGGTCGGGCAGCTTTCTTCCAGTAGCCAGAAATTCATTGATATCCGGACTTTCAACATAGTCGATTATGGATTTCATTTGTCTACTTGATAATCCATCGATGCTTTGGTTAGGTATATCCAATGAAACAGCTTGACTTACCGAGGGTTTGGGTGTCAGTTTACTGATTCTACCTAAAACATTTTTAATAGCTTTTTCAGCTCCCTTAACGCCTTCAATATCAGAACCTTCAAAAGCCGCTTTAAAATTTCCGTTGTCTAGACGTTCAACAGTTATTCCCATTTCATCTAATTGACCAAGAAAATCATCCACTGCTGGTGAAAAATCAGCCTGTTTTCCCTTTAAATCTTGAGCAGCTTTGTTGACAGCAGCGCCTGCTTCCTTATTCACTTTCTTAATGTGATTAACGCGTTCAAGTAATGTTTGGCCAGCGATATCAGACGGACGATTCTTAGAAGCGAACAGCGCGTTTTCACGGCCACGCTTAAGAATGTCTACCATCCCTTGCATTTTGCGCTTATCGCGTTTAGTAGCAGCTTTAGTAGCAGCAATTACACCCCGGTCAAATCCTTGGCGTAACGTTTCCATTGCTTGAGGACTTTTAGCCACTTTACCGGTTTCATCACGGATGAATTCAGCTAATTTTTTATTGGCAGGATCAGCAGCTAATGTTTCAGCGATTTTTTGCTTGGCTGGACTTTGCGCAGTGAAAGATCTTGCTATATCATCAACTGCACCAGTTGCTCCAGTCTTAGCGGCAACTCCTATTGGGGCAGCTGGAGTAGTGAATTCACCTAAAAGGCCCAATGCTTGACGTAGATTAGGATCTTGGACAAATCCACCGCCAGCACCTGCCTTACCTATAGCAGATCCTTTCAAAGTAGGAACACGAAGATCAGAACCAGCCAATTGTAAAGCGGCATTAGCAATATCAGCCGGAATATCGGCTACAGATAGAGCACCACGGTTGAATCCCGCAATCACTTCTAAGGCAGCTTTACGAGCCAGATCAAGATTAACAGGATCAGAAATAAGTCTATCGGCTTGATTACCACTTTGAAGTGAGCCATCGCCATTGGCAGTAGCAGTAGTAGATACTCCATTTTGAACACCTGCAAAAATTTGTTCCAATTCCGCTTCAGTGGGTGGAGAATCGCCGGTAATTTCGACGATTTTACCACTTTCTGGATCTGTAATTTCAAATGTAGGCATTATTTTGTCCTTACTTGAAAACGTCCTATTTGTTGTACTTGGCCGGTATTATTGCCGTCACCATTTTCAAATGTCTTAGGTAATCTTGCCAATGTTTTACGGCGAATGGCAGGTGGTAAATGTTCATCGAAAGTATCTAGAAAACCAACTACCTCCCGATTACTATCAGTAACAGCCTGATTAGCGATTCTTTTAGCAGTGGCAGTCATTTCATTGAATACTTCGGGAGGAAGAGCGCCCTCGCCTTGGATTCTATTAACGAATCCGATTAACTGATCTGAAATACCACCAGTAGCACGGGCCTGCTCTTGTTCGCCTTCACGCACGACTGATGTGGGATCAAGCGCTTTCATGAAAGTGAAAATCGCAGCCAACTGATCAGTAGCGGTTTTGGTCTCACCGATTTTTTCTAATCGAGCAGCAGCATTGCGAATTTTCTTAGGTTCAGCGATCAATTTTTCTACATCACTTTGGATATTACGCAATTCACTTAATTTGAGATCAGGCTTTTCTGCCAGCCCCTCTAGCTTTTTCCGTGCTTGGGCTGTCTCCACTTTTATTTTATCAGTCTCAGCTTCAATTTTCTTGGTTTCAGCGATTTCCTTTTCAGTCAATTGCTTACTACCATCAACTGCTGCCGTGAATGATTGTAGTTCTTTAATGGCCTCAGCCGGATTGACCATCGCTAATTGTCTAATTCGACGGGTTTGAGTAGGATCGCCACCACGGGCCATAATTTGCTGGATACGCTGATCAGCGAAAGTTATAAACCCTTGCGGGTTAGACTGAAGCAGATTTTGCCCGATACGGGCATCACGAATAAATTCGTCAATATCCTTCGCGTCCTTAGCCCGGATCGACTCTCCTATTTGAAGGGCAATAGCTGGCTCTATACCGGCCAATTCTTTCAAAGCGCCTTCTTGGCCAGCGAAAGCCTGTCCTGATAATTCGCGAATATCAGATTGGCGTTGCTGTTCGCGACCACGTTCAAAAGCACCAAGAACATCAGGTGCTCTCTGTGATAGAATGGCTTGTGCTACTACTGGGGATACCATGTGGCCTCCTTATGCAAATGGGTCTTGGAAAGCAGTTAACCCGAATTCGTCGATTCCAAATCCGGCTCGATCAAATCCGCCTAGATTAACGGCAGTGTTTATACCACTTTGAACCGGCTGAGACTGGAAGAATCGACCACCTAACCCAGCCAGTGCCTCGGTTAATTGGCCACGTTCATTAGCCGCCGCGATTCCTTGAAGACCGGATATATCAGCACGTTGCTGAATACCAGAAATAACGGGAGCAGCGCCACCAATACGGATATTGGAAAGCTGTGTACCACGAGCGCCAAGAATCTGGGCCTGTCTGTTTCGCGCTGCTTCGTCTAGCTCCGACAATGTTGAACGTATTGTTCGAGCTTGCCCTGCCAAAGGCTCAAGTTCCGCAAGTCGTCTGGTGATGATATCGGCTTGCTGCCCTGCCGCCAGTTGTTGACCTGCTAAAAGAGAGGCTCCTGACACATCGCCGCTCGCAAATGCTTGGCGTTGCTGTTGGGCGAGTTGGCGGCGGTTCAATTCGCGTTGAAAATCAGAAACCGGAATTCCAGAAATAGCCTGTTCTTGGGCAGATTGCCCACTTAACCCTAAAATCGCGGCTTGTTCTTCAAAAGCACGGAGATCATCAAATTGCTCTAATGGTTCCCGTTGAGCTTGACCGGCCAATTCGGCTAGACGCAATTGCTCTGCAGACCCTTCGCGCACCAAACGTAATGCTTCAGGAGTACGAGCCTTAATCAAAGCATCAATATCTTTAGGATTAAGAGTACTGGGATCAGTTCCGGGAGTTCCTATCCTGACAGCACCTAAAGCAGTTTGAACATTAGGGTCAGCAGCGGGGATATTCAAGTTACTAAAATTGCTTAAATCTATATTACCAAGATTAATGGCCATTATAAAATTCTCCCGGCCAACCCGGCCAATGATTCGGCTGCACTAGTTCTAAATTGTTGACCTGCTACATCACCAAGTAATCTGGCTTCACGAGCAGAACCACCAAGTTCTTGTAATTGACCACCAGTACCGACCAACAACGAAGCTCGTTGTGCCCCAGTACCACCGGCGATATCGGCTAGACTTTCAAGACCACGTGAACGGATAGCACCGATGTCACCCGCAGTCGCAATGCCTTGACCGCCAAGAGCAAGGAGCGATTGGTTAATATCAGGTGTGATACCACTAACAGCCAAGTCAGCTTGCCTAGCTAGTTCAGGTTGTATTCCTTCAGTAGCAAAAATACGAGGATCAACCCCGGCCAAAGCTGCTTCTCTCACAACATCAGCGATGCCACCTGAGATAGGAGCGCCGCCTAGAATTTGATCGGTGGCTAATTGCTGAGCTTGAATGCCCGGTTCCAAGAATGGCTGTAGTCTAGATTCAGCCTCAGTAGTACCTAAAGCAATACGTTGAGCTGCTTCCTTTTGAGCCTGTAAAATGTCGAGTTCACCGGATCGAGTAGCAGTTTTTAACTGTTTAGCCGATTGGATCGCTGCACGTTCTTGATCTTTAGCAGCACTTTCACGAGCCTTTTTGGCATCACGGGCTGATTTTACCGCAACTGCTGCTCCTACAACTGCTGATGTAACTGCCGCCATTAGATTAGCCTCTTACCGTATGATTTTTCGTAAGGCTCATAGCCCATTTTTTCGTACATACCTTCAACAAAATCAGGCATCGATGAATACATGAACACCATGTTCCATTGAATACACCCAGCTTCTTTAGCCAGTTTTTCCATCTTCTTCAACAGTCCAATAGCATTGCGCCCGGATCGGTGTTCTTCATCTACCCACCATGCAATCTCAGTTCCGATGAAATAATTAGGTGATGCCAGTAATGGTCCTTTAATACCACAGCAAAAACCACATACCCTACCATCAATATCGACAACAGCCATCATATTGTTATCAATACAATGTTCAGCCATCCCAGCTACCATGTTAGGGCAAAAAGGAGCATCAGGATATTTTGTATGCTTCCAGAATTCTTGGGCCATTCGAACAATAGATGGAATATCGTTAATTTTGCCTTCTCTTATCATTGTTCTATGTCCAAAAATGCTGTTAATACCAGACGAGCTTTATTCCCTTGCCCATATCCGCCTGACGGCATCGCCATATGCATTAAATTTGCATCGAAAAGCAAAGCTCTGTTAGGCATCATATCACACATAACGTTTATCTGCCAAGCATCTAAGTCAGCATGATCTTCGTCCCATACTTTTTGCTGAAGGTCATTAATAGGATTTTTGTAAAGACCAGTTCTTTTATGGACTATGAATGCTGTGCCACCTAGACAATCTTCAAGACGATTGATATAAAGCATGAACCCGTAGCGACCCATAGCAATGTCGGTATGGGCTGGGTGAGGGACATTAACCCCTTCTGGACTCTGCCTGAGGAACATAGCATTTACCTTGATATTTTTGCCAAGTAACGCTTCGATCTTATCTATGATCTCATGTTTTACTGGAACAGGTATTTCATCAGTCACATTAGGGTAAAATACACCATCCTTTTCGTTAGTCATGCCACTGTAATCAAGTTCATCACAATGGCTTCTGAAAGAATCAAAGTGACTTAGAAAATTATCTTCAATTAAAAAATCAGGTTGCATTATGACCTCTGTGCCCAACCAGTATCGCCGTCACCGGTTTCTTTGAAATAAATTCCGGTACCAACGGCAGCCGATGTATCTACATACCATCTACCAACAGATGCGATGATATTGCCTTCAGGAGTACCCGACCCCGTTAATGGAGGCGTATTGTTGACCGCTTCTGTGATCTGAGCCATCCAATTATGAAACTCTTGAGTAGATACCATGCCACCGATTATACCGGCTTCTTCGACTACCGGAAGACCAAAAGCAGGGACAATAATAGGATCAGCCATTGATTCTGGCCTCCACTTTAACTAAAGTAACTTTAGTTGGGCTAGCTACCTCAAATCGAAGGATTCTGGATCGAGGGAATCTTCCTAATCTGTTCCATATAGGACGCCTGATATATTCGCCTATCTTACCCATTGAACGACTCAATAGACCTTTGAAAGTACGTCCGCCATCATCAGACCATGACATAGTGATTTGAGGATCTGAGCCACCTTTGGCGGTAATAGGAATTCCTAGTGAGGTAGAACCAGTTCTAACTGTCATATCTTCGGTTAAACCTATGCCGGATTCGACGACAGCTTCAACTTGATCTAGGAAAATAGGATGGCCACCATTATCAAAAGCTTTAGTAGTAACGATACGCCGGGATAAAAAGCCATAATCAAGATAAACATCTTCGTCAATAAATCCTACTTGGCCGTTTTGTAAATCACCAACCATCACCCTATTATAGGCAGCAGTCATGGCCGCAACCCTATATTGCGTTAAACTGGACCCGTCCTTTTCTACTGATTGGCGTTCATGCCATTTTTTAGTTACCAAATCGTAAACATACGTGGTGTCAGGGAATGACATTCCATAGAAAAAATGACCAGATTCAGCGTAATACCAACTGAAAAGATCAGATACTTCATCTTCTGTTAATTTTGATAATTCGTTATCGAGTGCTGGAGTGGAAATCTTTGTTTTATTACCGCCGATTAATAACCAAACAGAGGGTGTTTCGTTAAAAGTAGACCCTACGAAAATAAGGCCCCCGCTAACCCGTTGAATAGTCTGAGGTGATTTGCAACCTACATCAACAACACCGCCCGATAGACCAATGAAAGGAGCAGGTGATCTGCCGGTGTTACGGAATATCTGAGTGGTTTCAGACCCAAAAACATATAACTGAGATCTTGACTTCCCTAACGCAGCTATATCATCTGGATCAGCTTCGGCTTGTGAGAAATCAAGGGCATCATAAGCAACTCCACCGGGCAACCCGCGACCATCTTTCAATGGACTATTGAAAAATTTAGTTCCATCTTTTTTGGCGAAAACAAAAAATCCATCGATATAAACTACATGCGAAGCCGGACCATCAAAATTAACATCTGTTACTTCAGCAAGAGAGGCAGAATCTACATCATAGATATAAGTTTTATCTGCATCAGGAGATACAATGGCTAATTGATCACCATTATCATCTATAATTACTCGGTCGGTTCCTTCAATAGTACCAATGAGAGCGCTGGTAAAAGTGGTGCCATCAAAATCAATGCGGTGTAATTTCTGGCCAATAATAACATAAGGCTTATCCCTAAGTGTGTGAGCGCCCCGGCAGATATCCCGAAGGTTAGTCAAATCGATTGCTTCACTCAGGCCGGGAGTATTGAACAAGTTGGCCTGAGTCACTGAATCAGTTTCAGGAAAGTTAGGATAGAAGTTAATGCATCTTTGCGCAGAAATAGGAAGCGCGTCCGATACGTAAAATCCATCCGTTATTGGGATATCTACATCAGGCATTAGTTTACTCTCAAAATAGCGCTCGAAACCAATAAATCGGTGGTCCCGGCATCGTTAGCAACGAATACTTCCACGTAATCATTAGTATCAGCAATATCATCATTCAATAGGAGTATCTTCTTGCGGATAAAATTTGTCGGTTCTATTGAATTGATCTTCATTACCTGAACCAATCGGTAATGTGTCTGGATAGGACATTGGGCCTAGATTTAGCGCAATGCGTCTCATTACATTTTCGCCACGTTGAGCATTGGCAAAAAGAATTTGTCCTATGGGGAATCCATAGGAGTTACCTAGCCGTACAGCTAGATTAAAAACAACTCCTTCAATTGCTCCATCAGGAATAGTCACATCATCACCGAGGTTAGATACACTGGTATAACCTAAATTAACCCCATCAGCAGCAAATGCCGCCATCATGCGGTTCATATACAGAACAGCGTCTTGGGCATCAACTTGCTCGATGGGAGCTTCAGCGGCCTGAACTTTAATTTCTTGCAACGCTGATTTGATTATTGATTCGGCCTTTTCCATTGTTTAACCTCGGTGATGATTTATATAGCTGAATTATTACTCAGCTTTTTCCCAGCCTAATTCCTCTGCTTTTTTGATAGTAGCAGGACAGCTGTTGGTCATGATTTGTTCACCGCTAGGACGATTCCAAACGATGCGTTCCTCATACGGGTTTTTTGCTTCTTCCTGAACTTCAGGTGCTTTTGCTTTAGCCATGATGATTTCCTCAATTAGGCGTTTAGATAGTCATAAAGGGAGCATTGCTCCCTTTAATAGATCACAGGTCCTTATTAAGGATTACCGTGGCCTTGACCGGCGAAGAACGGATTCATTGAGCCATATGCGGGACGTAAATCAATACGAACTGTTTGCTTGTTGGCATCACCACTAGCGTACAGCGAGGTACGTAACTGCAGGCCATCACGAGTAGTAGCCACAGTATCCGTGCTGTGAAGCTTCTTGATGGGGATAGAAGCAATGGTGAACGCGTCACGATGCCAGAACATATTGGGCTGAATCACAGTACTAGCAGAACCGCCCAGAGTAACGACGTCACCTGCTACAATAGCAGAGTCAGTGGTGTTGTAAGCACCGGCAGCTTCGAAGATGCCCGGACCAGTAACCAGCAGAGTACCTGCGCCAGTACCATCCAGAGTAACGTCCTGAACCACAGTACCGGTGAACAGAACCTGAGTGCCATCAGCCTTGAGAACAGGCATGCGGGTAGACAGATTCAGACGGTTACGGCCAGTTACTTCGATAGTCTCACCAGCTTTGATCTCCAAGTTGGCTTGGAAACCACTGACAGCGATTGATTGACGCATGGAATCTTTATGAGTTACGTAAGTAACATCAGGATTCACAGCGACAGCACCAACACGGTCGGCACCAACACCAGTCATGTAAGAAGACAGGGTAGTAGCGGTTTTAACGGTCAGACCAGCGAAATTTTCTTTCACAGTGGCGCGTTCGTTAGCGGTACCTACTTCAGGATTGGTGCCCAAAGAGCGCTGCTCATTGGCCAAAGCTACCTGAGAATATGGATTCAGAGCATAGTACCAAGGTGCACCCATAGGAACACCGGACGATTGCATCAAAGCACCGGCTTCCGCTACTTCAGACCAAGAGTTAACACCTTCACCGGGAGTACCGACACGAAGACCAGCATTACGCATCATGAATCCAGCGAAATCTGTTTCCAGATCGGTAACAATGCGAGTGCCAATGTCATCCCAAAAACGATTGATATCAGTGCCCATGTTCAGGGCTTCATCGGCTTCATCATAATCAACAGGAACAGTGATATAGTCCTGTACGGTAGCAGATGCTTTGCCGGTGATGATGTCTTTCTTCTGGCCAGTGATATCACCAGTAGGAGTACGTACCGACTTGTAATCAGTAGGACGTTTAACATCCACTGTATCGCCGGAGTTTGGATCAAATGCTCCTTGGAACATTTGGGTGTTCACGTTACGAGAAAGTACACGGTTGGATTCGAAACGATCCAGTACCTTCATCATAACCTTTCGAGTAAAGTTACTTTCGAAGTTATTAGCCATGAGTGGCCTCCATTATTCAATCGTAGCGCCCCAAGGATTATCATCCTCAGATGTCGCTCCTCCGGACAAAGTCTCGGTAGGTTGTGGAGCGTCGCTAACAGTTTTTGGTTTAACAGCTGTGGCTTGTGTCTTCACTTCATTGAAAACAGTCGCGCCATTCAGCCAAGTCGTTTGGTTCAAACTATCAATCGCTTGAGGATTGGCAGCAAGGTAACGAGTAATCAAAGGGCCATCACCATCAGCTAAAATAGCATCGACAATCTCAGGCTTAAGACCATATGCCGCCACTGTTTGACCGGCTTGTTGCATCTCCTCAGGTTTAATGCCTAATTTGGTAGCACGGCCAGAATAAACGGCGACTTTCTCGTTTAGTGCTTTAACACGTTCTTGCTCAGCTTCCTGCTGTTCACGCTCTTCCTTTTCACGCGATTGAGTTTGCTGGTTTTGATAATCCCTCAACTCTGCCTTTTTATCGGCGTATTCGTTGATAGCAGCTTGGTAATCCGCCTCGTTATCATAGTCCCAACGATCTGGGATAGATGGCATTTGCGGCTCACCGGGATCGTTCTGCTTTTTGGCTTCAGCGAGTTGCTTTCTCAGCTCCTCGTTTTCACGTTTTGCTTTACGTTCCTCAAAAGCTTTTTCAGCGATAATTTTCTGAGCTTCGGGTGAAATCTCGACTTTTTCACTCTGGGTCGGTCCAGAGGATGGTGCCGAATCATCAGTTACTTGGCTATCTGTGCTACTAGACTGATCCCCCGGATTCAGATTGTCATCTTCAGTACCGGGATCGATAGTGGCACCAAGTTGATTTTCTAATTCAAGGTTGCTGTCAGTGGTTTGCACCTCAGCATTTTGCTGGTCACTCATGGTTATCTCCAAAGAGTAAATATCGCGAAAGGGTCGCGTACCCATACGGTTAAAACAAAGATGGCGGTAAAGCCATCATCAAAATCAATTCTTCTTCAGTTTCATTGCGCTTGAAAACATCAGGTTTTACCCAGTCCCATCCCTGTCCTTTCTTATTCTTTTTGACTTCCAATAATTCACGGTCAAATATACAATTGCCGTTCAAATCAGGATTATCGAAAACACAAGTCGGATCTATGAAAGCATCGAATACGCAATCATCGCCCTTTTTGGGACTATCAAAAACGCAAATCATAAACTTTTATCAGGTTTTGCTGGCAGTAAAGAATCCTGCAGCGTTCACTGCTCCGGTCAAATCATTACCGTTAGTGGTGATAACGAAATCGTGGGCAGTAAGTGGAACCAAATTTGCGTCAGTACCGCCTGTGGTATCCGAATCAAAACAAACTAGTAGCTTGACTAGGTTATTGTCTGTGATACCACCTGCACTGACCCAAACAGGGTCTGGCATATCAACACTCTGAGTATTATTAGTGTCGTTCGGCACCGGCTCAGAAATGTCGGTATCATCGAACACAATACGAGCATAATTGGTGAAATCAGCTTCAGTATTGCCGGGAGCCGCCAGAATCGCTGCCAAAGTGTCGTAATCCTCAAGCACATTATCGGCTTCAACAACTTTCAGCAAGACAATTACCAAAGCTGAGTTAGCAGGGTCATTGTTCGCCACACGGGAAGCATATTCACAGGGGCGACCTAGCCCTTGGTTAAACGTAAAATCGGCCATATCAACCTTCCATTACTTGTAAATTATACGCCCCAAACGTGACGCCATTATCAGAACGTAATATCAACGTTCCAAACTGTCCGGGAGCAAGAGAGGTTCCCGTTAAATCAATATCAATTATACCACTGCCATCAGTGGATTCAAGTTCACCTTGTGTAATAGGTGCGTTGAAGTTAGCAGGGTCAGATTCATCAAACCATGCCCAAGATAAATTTGATAGCCCCGGTAAAGGATTGCCGTTCCTGTCCACTAAAGTGCATTTCGCTATAAGAGCCGCTGCCACTGGGATGATGCTATTAGCAATATCAATCTCAGTAGCAATGCCTATACCAACGACCAAATCTGTCTGAGGCGTGATGCTATTAGCAGTATCGATCTCTGTAGCAATGCCCAGCGCAACTGTAGTTCCCGATAGCGGGATAATGCTGTTTGCCGTATCAATCTCGGTCGCTGTACCAATGGCGACTTCAAGCCCTGTCTGAGGCGTGATGCTGTTTGCCGTGTCGATCTCGGTCGCTGTACCGATGTTTACCAGCAAATCGACTTGAGGCGTGATGCTGTTTGCCGTGTCGATCTCAGTAGCTGGGTCAATTGGGACAGTTAGGCCAGCCGCAGCAGCGTTTAGTGGTAAAGCGATTGCGTTATACGATGGCGAACCACCGCCGCTCCAAGATATGACACCAGTGGATGATCTGTATCCACCAGCTGCGCCCAGCCCACTAGACCCATCGCGTATAGAACCCGCTAAAGAATTTCCCGCTCCCGATATCGATCTTGCTGATGAAGCATATGAATGTCTCATCACGCCCCAGATCATTCCATCGGAAGGAGCCGTAGTATTGGCAGTACTTTGCGTGGCTCCTGCCCCGCTGTTCGTGGTGGGAGTTCCTGTTGGATCAGCTTGGTCTACCCCTTCGAATGAACCGCCCACCAGCATAGGTTTGCTATAAGCCGACAAGGTAAGGGATAGTATGTTTATGCCTGAAGGCACGCCTGCTAACGAGAATGCTTTAAGCGCTCCCGAAGTGGCTTCTTCAGTCATACTAACAGCATCGTATCGCATGCTGTTAACAGTCTGTATTAGGTTTACATCGTACCCGCCACCAACGACAGCTCGATCTGAACCTACACCAGCGTCAAGTGATACTGATCTGGTTGTACCGTTGCCGAATGTGACTGCCGAAGATACAAACGAAACTGCCATTATGGGTTAGCCACTGTGATACGATTTAACGCCGATCCAAATTCGGCAACTAAACGAGACTCAAGCTCAATAACATCGCCTACTTTTCGCCAATATCCGTTGGATACACGGATCAGAATAACATCCAAATCCGATGAGTCTTCAACAATTCCGGCATTTATTGTAAGCAACCCAGTGACCGGGTCTTTGTAGCACTGCCCGATTTCACAAACTCGACTAGAGGCAGAGTAATATTTGGTTTTATGATCTTCAAGGGTAAAGTTAGGCGG
>Ga0209273_10000667_pt1 | contig 39663 bp, 23 predicted proteins | sample tdAd471_FD_187126 | JGI IMG/M metagenome (GOLD analysis project Ga0209273, IMG submission 187126) | Marine sediment microbial communities from the Atlantic coast under amendment with organic carbon and nitrate - tdAd47.1 (SPAdes)... | ecosystem: Environmental > Aquatic > Marine > Coastal >...
GCGCTGTCTGCTGGCTCGGCGACTGGTCGAGCGGGGAGTTCGTTTCGTGACGGTTGTCTCTGGCGGCGGACCGGGCAACATGCAATGGGACGCTCACAAGGACATCGAAGAAAACCATCTGCGTCTGGCCGCGCAGGTCGACCAGCCGATCGCGGCGCTGCTGACGGATCTGAAGCGACGAGGGCTGCTGGATTCGACGCTGGTTGTCTGGGGCGGCGAGTTTGGCCGGTCACCGGAAGCTCAGGCGGGCCGCGGCCGCGACCATCACAATCTGGGCTTCAGCATGTGGATGGCCGGCGGCGGCATCGAAGGCGGGCGCGTCGTTGGAGCGACGGACGAAATCGGATTGCGCGCCATCGAGCGGCCTGTTCACTTCCGTGATATCCACACGACGATTCTCGATCGCCTCGGCCTCGATCAGGATGAACTGAGTTTTCAGCATCTGGGACGACGCGAACGACTGACGCTCGTTCATGGAGCGGTGATCGACGAGATCATCTGAGCGGCTGCCCCGTCACTGCAGAAATCGAACGACGGTTCTTGACCGGCTTCCGAGTCGCCGTGAAGATGGCGATCCGCGTACTTCACCCATCCCCTTCCGCAGGTTTTCAAAGGAAACGAGACATGAATCGTCTATGTCTTCTGGCTGCCGTCGTGAGTGCGGCAGCGCTTGCTCAGCCGGCTTCCGCCGCAAAGATCACTGGCGAGTACCTCGAAGCTCGCACCTGTAACGTCTACACCGGACCGTGCTTCGCGAATGCCGAAATGAGTCTGACCGGCAAGGAAGCGATTATGGCCTGGAAGGTCGACAAGGGCGTCTGGAACGACGTCGATCTGAAAGGTCTCGGCGCCGCGCTGGTCGTCAAAGCCCAGGGCACACTCGGATACGACGGCGTCTTCCCGATGCAGGCTGGCAAGGTCAAGTCGGTCATTCTGGTCGACGAAGGCGCGACCGAGCAGCAGCACAAGGCGCTGGTCGACTTCGTCCGCGATTCGGCAAAAGAGCTGACGAAAGATGTCGTCGCGGTTGAGAAAGTGCCCTTCGATCTGACCAATGATCACATCGACCACGCTGGCAAGCTGAAAGTCGGCAAGCAGGTCGAGTTGCAGACCCGCAAGCTCAAAGACAGCGACTGTGTCTGCACGAACGAAGTCGTCTATTACCAGCCTCTCACAAAGATTGAGAACGCCAGCGCGGCCTACTCGCTGAAGCTCTCCTACCAGGGTGACGATCTGGGCAGCCGCTTTACGAACCGCGAAATTCGCAGCGCGTTCATCGGCACGTTCCGCCGTTAGACATGTCGGCGTTTTCTCGTTTGACCCGAAGCCGCAGGCGATGGCATTTTGACGTAGAATGTAAACGATCGAAACGCCGTCGCCTGCGGCTTCGGGTCAATCAGACTCCTTCGCTGTGAGAGATTGCTGCTGTGGCCGAGGAATCGTTCCACGATCTGAAGAAGCACTCGGCGCAGCCTGGTCGTGTCGAATGGATTGGACTGTGCACATCGCGCCGCGGCGCGGTGCAGTCCGTCGAGTCGGTGATGGCTCGTGAGCGAACGGGGCTCGACGGCGACCATCACGCGGCGAACGGGAGCGCGAAGCGGCAGGTCACGCTGATTCAGGCCGAACATCTTTCGGTCATTGCTTCGCTGACTGGCCGCGAGTCAGTGACGTCGGACCAGTTGCGGCGCAACGTCGTCGTCTCAGGAATCAACCTGCTGTCGCTGAAAGACCAGAGGTTTCGAATCGGCGCCGCGCTGCTCGAAGGGACGGGTCCGTGCGTGCCGTGTTCCCGGATGGAAGAGGTGCTCGGCACGGGCGGCTACAACGCGATGCGCGGCCACGGTGGCATCTGCGCCCGAGTGCTTGAAGCGGGTGAGCTGAGCGTCGGTGACGACGTGACGCTGGTCGTCAAGGAGCCGGACGACAGCAACAGGCAGCCGAAACTGTTTTGACGTCCGGAGCCAGCACTGCTGGCGGACGGCAGTCAAGGGCGAGACTGATCAGTGTCTAACGCCCAAGCGTCGGATACCAGTTGTCGGCGGCTGCTGGTGGCCGGCGCCTTCGGCTGGGCGTTAAACGAAAAATTGCTTGCTGGCAGAATCCACTACGGGGTGACGAGTGTCGAGCCGGGCTCCCAGCGGAAGCCTTCCAACAGGAAGCGCTGCTTTGATTCGGCGGTCAGAATGGCGTCGTAGAGTCGCGCGACGGTTTGCGGATACTTCGACTCTTTCGAAACGGCGAATGGCTGCGTGGCCTGGGCGCAGTCGAGACCCTCAATCCGAATCGCGTCGAGGAACTCGCCCGAACCGGCCGCGTTGCTCAGATAAGCGACGGCGGCGTCGAGTGATCCAGCGCGAAGTTGATTGACGAGCATGTCGCCAGTCGGTGTCTGCACGGTGACGTTCTCCATGACTTCCGTTTGAACGCCGCCTTCCTTGAGCGTCCGCTGGGTCAGCCAGCCCATCGCACATTGCTTTTCGTGCCCGATCCCGACCCGCAGACCTGGCTGGGACAGGTCTTTCAGCGACCGAATGCCACTGGGGTTGCCCTTGTGGACCATAATGACCAGCTCGTTCTTCGAAACGTCGTTTGACTTCGGGAACAGGTCGGTCACCTGAGCCATGAACTCGCTGTCGCAGGCGAAGTAAGCATCCGGATGCTGTCCGGCTTTCATCTGGCCAACGAGAATCCCGCAGCCGTTGTAAACGCGGTCGACAATGACGCCTTCACGCTCTTCGAACAGTTTGATCGTTTCTTCAATCGCGGGCCGGAGCATCGACCCGGCAAAGAGTTTGATCTCCGGCCGGTCGGCCCATGCGTCACCCTTGCCGGTTCGAAAGCCAAACTCGCGATAACGTTTCAGTCCGCGATCCTCGGCAGCGAGATACCGCGCAAAGTGGAGCGCCCGCTGCGGGCTGGTACACGACCGGAGAACTCCGACGGCGATGTCCGCGCGGACATCGTTCAATTCGGGCAGTTCCACGAACTCAAGGTCCGGATACGTGTGCAGGACGGCGTCGTAGACGATCCCGGCATCGGCAGCGCCGACTTTGACGTCATTGGCGACATCGTTCACGGTCGTGCGATAGGCCGTTGTGGCGGTGTCGAGTTTGTCCCACAGGTTCTGTTTCGTGAGGACTTCCCGCGTCTGCTTGCCGATCGCCGCTCCGTCAGGGTTTGCCTGGACGAGTCGCACGGACTCGGCAAGCAGATCATCGAACGTCGTCAGCCCTGATGGATTGCCCTTCCTGATCACGATGACGCCCTGCATCGCGGCGATGGAGACAGTTTCGTCAATGAGGTCACGGTCGCTGGCGATGTCGAGGTAACTGTCGTCGGCAGGCAGGTAGAGATCGCCGGTGCCGGAGACTTCTGCCGACGAGAGCAACGTGTTCGACGGGCCGTACTGCACATGAACTGGCACGTCGAACTCCGCTTCGTAATCGGCCCGGACGGCTTCCATCACTGCGCGGTTGCTCGCCGCGCAGAAGATCGAGATCGGTTCAATAGCGGCTGGCGGAGCGGCGTCCCCGTTGTCTGTATTCGTCACTTGAGACGGCGACGGTGGTTTCCCTGGGCTGATAAGGAACACCAGGCCGACAAGCGCGACCAGCGAGAGGGCCATCACGGGGACCATGCGGTTCATCGAAGTCGCCTTTCATTGAGTTTCAGATGCGTGTTTGACCGGAAGCCGCAGGCGATGACTTTGCACTCTCACAAATGCCATCGCCTGCGGCTTCGAGTCGAACGCGCTGCATTCAGATCCGGATGGCGGTCACGAATCAGACCGCCCCAGTGTCGAGAGGATTGTGCCCAGAACAACAAAGACCGCAAACCCACCCGTCAGCCAGACGAAGGTGCGTGCCGATCCCTGACTGGCTGCAGCGCGCTGTCTGTCTCCATGGCCGCTCGTCTGATCTTCGACTGCGACGTTCTCGTCGTCGCGGTTGCCAGGCACGACCATCAACGGCGGAATGGAATCCGGCGCGGAACTGCCGGGGGCGATCGTGAGCAGTGTCGGGATGGCGGGGGGTTCGCTGCTCGTCAGCGGGTCCGTCGGAATGCCAGCGTCACTGTCGTCAGGCACGTCACTGTCGCCAAACAACTGCTGCTTCCAGTCGACGCTGAGCAGCAGGTCGAAGCCGGGGTTCAGGCGTTTGACCTGACAGGAACAGGCACCGGTGAGAAACGTCGTCAGATCAGAAACGGTATCCGCGTCGATGTCGTCAGCGGTCAGCACGGCGAGGGCTCGGCCGCGGCCGAAGACCGGGACGACGAGCGTCGGCTGAGAGTCGGTCGATGCCGCCTTCGATCGCGGCAGGAACGCTCGAATGTGTTCCAGAAAAAGCTGTTCTGCAGGATCGTCCGCATCGATCTGTAGAATCGGGAAGCTGACCATCAGCGGCACTTCGGAGTACAGCTCGGATCCTGGCAGCCCAATCCCGTCCGGCAGTGGAGTTTCGTCTTCAAGCTTCCGCAGCGTCGACTTGAGCAATTGAGCGACGGCCTCACCTTGTTTGTCATCGTCGCCGCCAATGACAAGCCAGACTGCCGAGTCACCCTGCAGCAGCATCTTCACCAGCTCGTCCCGCGCCGGTGACGATCCAACCAGTTCCGACCTGACTGCCCGCAGCGGACTTGTCCAGACACTTCGGGGAGGCTCAGAGCCGCCCGGACTGCGAATCAGGCACCAGGGTTCGTCCGCGGTGTTCTCTGCCGAACTGGCCAGAAACTCCGGCAGTTCGATGTTGGTATCGAGATCCCAGGTGGTGATGCTCAGGTTGGCTGGCGAGTCGGCAGCCTGAGTCAGTTGTCTGACGATCTGGCGGTCGCGGTCGTCGAGTTGCGAGTCACGTACCACGACGTGCAGCTGCAGACGGTCACTCGACCAGCGTTCCAGTGCGTAGCGAAAGACGGGAATGTTGCAGCCGAGTGCGGACGGCGCTTCGACGGCCAGCAGCAGCACGACGGCACCTGTGGTCAGCAGGCTGCGAATCAGCAGCGTCGCATGCTCAGGACATCGAAACATTCACGGGCCTGTCGGGCAGCGGTGGCAAAGTTCGACGTCCCTGTCGCTGGTGACTTCCTGCGACCGACCATACGGAGAAAATCACAACGCGTCGAGTCATCGCGCAGAGCAAGAGCTGCAGGCTGTCGGCGATGAGCGCCGGACCTCGGACACACTGGTCGAGCTGTGCCGGGTCAATTTCTCGCGCCAAACCGGCCTGACATGTAAACCGCAGGACACACTTTCTGCCGTATCCGTCCGGATCGTCAACGACAGCTTTGATTCGGCATTCGCTTCAAGTTAGCGTGTCGGCTTCCATTCTGAGCCGCCCCGGCCTCAGCGGTGAATCAGGTGTCGTCGCTGCCCCTTGAAGGGACATCCGGCAGACGTTCGCACACCAGAGGATGTCTCCGAACGGAGGCTGCGCACGGACTGCGAAAGTTGCTTGTCGTACTCCGCGACAGCTTTGCGTGCCCTCGCGAGAGAACGAGACGCCGGCACGATCATTTCATCAACACAGTTCGTTCCGACTTTATCCACAAGGAGCAGCCATGCGCTGGGACTGGCTTTCTTCGCTCAAGAACCGTCTGGCCAAACCAGGATCCCGTGCTGCAACCCCGGGCCGTCGAGTTTCGTCCGCCGGGTTTCGACAACGCATCCGGCGATTCGAATCGCTGGAGTGTCGAACGCTGCTGTCAGCAACGGTGGCAGACGACAGCACGATTCACGAACACGACGATCACCTGGTCCTCGATGGTCGGGAACTTCACGCCATTCCGGCTGTTCCGGAAAACGGAGTTGTCGCTCCCAATGATGCATCGCCCGGCGCTCAAGCACCGTTTCCGCTGGACCAGACGTTTGAACTGCACAGCCGCCCCGGTGCGCGGCACACGGTTTATCTCGATTTCGACGGCCATGTGACGTCGGGCACCACCTGGAACACGTTCTTCGGTTCCGTCGTGACTCCCGCCTACGACTTTGATGGAAACGTGAGCAGCTTCAGTGACCTGGAACTCGAACGCATTCAGTTCATCTGGGAACGCGTCGTCGAAGATTTCAGTCCGTTCGACATTAATGTCACGACGGAAGAGCCCTCCGATCTGAGCGATCTGACGCGGTCTGGGCCGGGTGACCAGCGGTGGGGAGTCCGCGTGGCAATCGGTGGCAGCGCGAATGACTGGTACACTGGAGGCGCCGGCGGCGTCGCATTCGTGGGGTCATTTAATGATTCCGTCGATACGCCGACTTATGTCTTCCCGGCACAACTGGCAAACGGCAACGAGAAGTTTGTGGCCGAAGCCACCAGCCACGAAGTGGGACACACACTCGGCCTTTCCCATGACGGCGACAGCGGACTTTCTTACTACGGCGGACACGGATCGGGCCCCACGGGCTGGGCACCGATTATGGGCGTCGGCTACTCCCAACCGCTGGTGCAGTGGAGCAGTGGCGAATACACCGACGCCAATAACATGGAAGATGACCTGGCGATCATCACCGGCCAGAACGGCTTCGGATATCGGGCCGACCTTGCGGGGAACTCGAACGGTACTGCGGCGCCGCTGAATCTGGACGCGGTCACGGTTGACGACGCGGGGGTGATCGAGACGCAGGCTGACGTTGATGTCTACAGCTTTACGACGGGCGATGGTCCAGTCAGCTTCGACATTCAGCCGTGGCACCGCAGTCCGAATCTCGACATCGAAGCGTCGCTCGTTGATTCCAACGGGAGCATCCTGCAGACGTCCAATCCGATCGGCATGCTCGACGCCCAGATCAATATGGTGCTGTCCGCCGGCACCTACTACCTGCACATTCAGGGCGTTGGCGAAGGCGACCCCGCCGGGACGGGGTACACCGACTATGGCAGCCTCGGGCAGTTCACCATCACTGGGAACATCACAAGCCCGGCGACGATCGATGTCGAACTTGTCGCCGGTGATCTGATTCTCACAGACACCTTCGACAAGGGTTCTGATCTCTCCGTTGAAGTGACGCAAACCGACGTCATCGTGACGAGCCAGTTTGTTGGGCTGAACGCTCTGACCGGAGTCAATCAGGTTTCCACAACCGAAGTCGCCATCCCGATCGACACAGTGACCGGGTCGATCATTTTCGATCTGGCCGGCGGTGACGACAACGTGACGCTGATCTCGATGGGTGACCTGTCGGCGGATACGTTCGTGATGAACGGCGGCATGGGAGATGACTCGTTCACGATTGATGGCGGCAACGTGCTGACGCCGATTTCGTCAGTGGATTATGTGCGGAGCGGGCAACTTTCCGGCCAGGTCAGCTTCACGTCAGCCGCGCCGACACCGCAGATCACTTACACGGGCCTCGAACGACTGGTCGACACGACGGTCGCCGCCAATCGCCAGGTGACGTTTACCGGGATGACGACGGCGATCGATGCGGACGCCGGTCCGGATGTCAGCGACGGATTGCTTTCCGTGGCCTCGGCGTCTGGCACCAGCGTTGAGTTCATTTCACCGGCGGTCTCGCTGCTGATCTCGACAACCGGAGCCACTGCCGGGAGCAGTGTGAACCTCTCGGGCTTTGGCAGCGAACTGCGGTCGGAGTTGATCGTCGAAGGAGGATTCGCCGATCAGATTTCCGTCGGGCCGGGGTCGCTGAATACCGGCGTGCACAATCTGAGTCTGTCGGCAGGAACGCTCACGATCGACGCTCCGATCGGAAGCGGCGGCAGCCCGGCAGATATTTTTCTGGAAGCGAACAGCCTGGCACTCAATGGCAGTGTGCAGTCGGCCGGGACGTTGAGAATCCAACCGTTGACCACTGGCGTGAGTGTCGGAATTGGAGATTCCTCGACCGGAATTCTCAACCTGGACAACGCCGAACTCGACCTGCTCGGTTCACGATTCCAGCAGATCGAGATTGGCGATCCGGCCAGTACGAGCAATCCCGTCGACATTCGGTCGGGCACGTTCCGGGCACCTGTTGTGATTTCCGGTTCAAGCATCGCGGTAACCGGAGTGTCTACGGGGCGGCTGCCGATCGAACTCATCGCGACCGCCGGAGCGATCACTTCTAACAGCAATGGGATGGATCCCCTCAACCACGACATCCAGTCGGAAGACATCACTCTGCGAACCACGTCGTCAGTGACCGGCGATATCGGCGCTCCCGATGCTCCGATCTATGTGTCGACCGACAGCCTCGTCACCGATTCGTCCGCGTCTGACGGCGACCAGTACGTGGCAACGCTCAACATGCCGGCGACACTGACCTCGGCAGCTGGCGGTTCCATTTCGGTCGTTGACGGGACGTTTCTCGCCGGCAACTCAACCGCAGTCACCGCAGAGATTGGGCTGGGTCTTGGCGATGCCGCGAGGGCATTGTTTGACCTCAATGGAAACTCGCTGACGGCCGGATTCCTGACGGGCGGATCGGGTGGCGGGTTGATCTCGCTGGGCAGTCAAACACTGACCGTCGATTCGGCAAACGATGGGACATTTGAAGGTGTGCTGGAAGGCAGCGGCAATCTCGTGAAGTCAGGCAGCGGTCTGCAGGCACTGACCGGAGTCAACACGTACTCGGGCTCGACGCTGCTGATGGGCGGGTCACTGCTCGTTGACGGCTCGATTGTCAGCCCCGTCTCTCTGTCGGGCGGATTCCTCGGAGGTTCCGGAACAGTCACGGCTGTCGTGTCCGGATCGGATTCCGGCGGCGGAATCTCTCCGGGGACCTCACCGGGACAGCTCACCGTCAGCGAGAACGTGACGCTCGAATCCTCGCAATCATTCGTCGCTGAACTCAACGGAATTACGCCGGGCACTGAGCATGACCAGCTGGTGATGACCGGAACGGGTTCCGTGCTGACGCTCAACAGTCCTGCTCTGTCAGCCTCGATCAGCGGCTATGTGCCGACGCCAGGCGACGAGATCACGTTGATCGATCTGGTCGACGCTGGTTCGAGCATCGTTGGAACCTTCGCGGATCTCCCGGAGGGAGCGGCTGTTGAAATCGACGGGCACGCCTTCACGATCAGCTACTCGGGCGGCACCGACATGAACGACGTCGTCCTCACGGCGGTCCCCGCAGGCATCCGTGTCGTCGCGCTGCAGCCGTCGGTGACGGAAGATGGTGGAGCGCCTCTGACGTTCCAGTTCCAGCGCTTCGGAGACATGTCCGGTTCTATCTCGATCAATTTCGAGATCAGCGGTCTGGCCGACCTCTCCGAATTCATGGTGACGGGCGCGACGGCCTACAACGCGATGACGGGGCTGGGAGCAGTCGACCTGACGGCGGGCGTCGCCAGTGTTGACGTGATGGTGACACCGGTTGCCGACAGCGACTTCGAGCTGGATGAGGACGTCGTCGTCACCGTTCTGCCAGGCACGGATTACGAACCGGGCGCAACGATTTCGGATTCAGCCTCGATCCATAATGACGATGTCGGGATCTCGCTTGATCTGAATCTGCCCGCGGTGACAGAGCCGGGGACGGACTCGCTCGTTTACACGTTCACACGCCACGCCAGCACGGCTGGTCCGCTGGTGGTGAACTTCTCGCTGTCCGGCATGAACACCGCGCAGCTGGGAACGGATTACACGCTGACCGGGGCGACGACGCTCAGCAACAATCTGGGCACGGTGCTGTTCGCCGATGGCCAGTCGACGCTCGATCTGACCGTCACGCCGATTGACGACGACCTGTTCGAGTTGCCGGAAACGGTGACGATCACTGTGGAATCGGGAACAGGATACGACCCGACCGAGCCGGTTCTGGCTTCGACACAGACTGGCTCGATCGTCAGCGAAGACAACGCGATTCCGACTCTCGATCCGATCGCCAATCTCACCATTACGGAAGACGATCCTCAGCAGACGATCAATCTCAGCGGCATCACCTCCGGTTTCAGCGACGTGCAGAATCTGCGGATCAAGGCCGTCAGCAGCCGACCGGACATCGTCCCGGATCCCACGGTGATCTATACCTCGCCGCAGGTGACCGGCCAGTTGCAGTTCACACCGATTGTGGATGCCTGGGGGCCGCTGACGCTGACCGTCACGGTGGAAGACGGTGGCCTTGATAACGACCTGGCGACCCCCGCTGACAACCTGACGTTCTCACGCGTCGTCAACGTGACGGTCAGTCCGGTCAACGACGATCCGACACTCGACGCCATCGCCAATGAAAACATCAACGAGGATTCCGGCGAGCACACCGTTCCGCTGACAGGACTGAGCCCCGGCCCGAAGGAATTCGAGCCGTTCCGGATTACCGCCGTCAGCGATGACACGGACCTCATTCCGTTCATCTCAATTGACCATGACCCGCAGTCGCCAATGGGCACGTTGCGGTATCGCACGGGGTCGAATCTCAGCGGTCTGGCAACGATCATGGTGATGGTGACCGATGGCGGGGCCGACGGCACGCTGACAACGCCGGACGACAATCTGACCGTCATGCAGACGTTCGATGTGATGGTCAATGCCGTGAACGATCCGCCAACGCTTGATCCGCTCTCGGCCGTCATCTTCGATGAAGACACACTGATGTTTGACCTCGACCTCACCGGGATCAGTGGCGGGCCCGATGAAATTCAGAGAGTTGATCTCTCCGTGCGGACGCTGGACATCAACAACAATCCCGATCAGTCCATCATTCCTGACCCGACGATTCTGAACTTCTCGGCGGATGGTCTGAGTGATACCGCGACCCTGCGACTGTTCCCCGTTGCCGATTCGTTTGGCAATGCCGTCATTGAGTTGACACTGAGGGATTTCGGCCCGGACTCGATGCTCGGCACGCTTGACGATGCGGTCCGTGTCGAGCGTTTCGCGGTTTCGGTGCGACCGGTCAATGATCCGCCCGTCGCCGTGGACCAGATGTTCGCCCTTCCGGAATCCAGCCCGGCCGACACGCTCGTTGGCTCCATCGTGGCAACGGATGTCGACAGTGACCGGCTGCGGTACGAGATCCTGTCCGGCAACGCGAACAACGCGTTCAAGATCGATACCAACAATGGCAACCTGCTCGTGAACAACCAGGGAGCGCTGGACCTCGAAACGATGCCCAGCTTCGACCTGACAGTCGCGATCACCGACCTCGCAAACCCTCCCGGTTCAACGGAGATTCAGGTCACGGTCAATCTGAACGACCTCGACCCGGAAGGAGCGCTGGTCGTCGATGCGGACGAATGGCTGTCGAATTCTCTGATCGTGCGTCGTGCCGGAGCGATGTTGGAATTCATCGAAGTGGTCGACGCCAGCGGCACTCCGCTTGTGAATTCGATGTCCGTCCCGATTCGCGCTCTGGCCAGCGAAGTCGACCAGGTCATCATCAACGGCAACGATGACATCGCCGAGTCCGTGCTGGTCGATTTCCGCACGGGCAGCGCCTTCGGCAGTGGCGACACGGTTCCCCCGCTGGGGCTGACATTTCACGCCGGAGCGGGCGACGTTGAGGATTCACTGGAAGTGCGGGCTCGCCTGTCCGACGTATTTACCGCCGTGAGTCACAGTCTGACCGGACCAGATGCCGCCACAATAATGGCGAACGACAATCTGATCACGCTGAACGGTGTCGAGCGGATTCGCGACACACTACGGGCGGCGACACGCAGAATCGATCTCGCCGACACCGACGATCAGGTCACGCTGAAGGCCGGCCCCAGCGAAGGCGACTTCCTTGCCGAGCTGGAGTCGACGGGGACGGTTCCCGCCGTGACGTTCGGGACACCCGTCTCTGGCATGACCATCGACCTGGGAGCCGGCAGCGACGCATTCACTGTTGAATCATTCGAGATTGGATTGCGCGGGCGTCTGACCGTGCTCGGAAACGACGGTGATGACTCGTTCTTCATCGGCGGCCTGAACGGTGACACGGTGACGCTCGGCGGCGGTGCCGGCAACGATTCACTGTTCGAAGTGCAGGGCAGCCGACTGATCATCCGCAACGAAGCCATCATCGATCTCGAAGGTGGCGACGTTCTGAACAACGTGGCGGTGCTGTCCAGTATCGACATGGTGGCGGCAGCGGGCACGGACGGTGACGACATTCTCGATGCCTCAGGTTTCAGCGGAACGGTTGAACTGACGGGGCTGGATGGCGACGACCTGTTGATCGGCGGCCAGGGCGATGACGTCATTCATGGCGGCAACAACCGTGACCAGCTGATTGGCGGCCCCGGAAACGATCAACTGTTTGGCGGCCTGCACGCCGACACGCTGTCAGGGAACCAGGGTGTCGATCTGATCGATGGCCAGGGCGGAGCCGACCGGCTGCTGGAAATGGCCAGCGGCACGATGACACTCACGACCAGCCAGCTGGATACCAACGGTGAGCAGGACACGCTGCAGGGAATTCTGTCGGCGTTTCTGTTCGGCGAGGGCGGCGATGATGTCATTGATGCGTCGGCGTTCGCTGGCTGGGTTCGCCTGACCGGCGGTGCTGGCAACGACGTGCTGACCGGTGGCCGCTTCAGCGACATCCTCGATGGCGAGGGCGGCGATGACGTGCTGTTCGGCCTGTCGGGCGGCGACTTCCTCTTCGGTGGCAACGGTCGTGATGTCATCGAGGGGGCGGCCGGGGACGACGAGATCCGCGGCGGTCGAGATGCTGACGAGATTGACGGCGGCGACGGCGACGACTTCATCGTCGGCGAACATGGCCATGACCGCATCCTCGGTGGAGCGGGCATCGATCGCATCATTGGTGGCGGAGGCCGCGATACGCTGACCGGGAACAGTGGCCCCGACGTTCTGATCGGGAACGGCGGCTTTGACGAGATCCTTGAAACATTCACCGGCGCGATGGAAGTGACGGCCGTCGGACTGAATGGTGCCTCAACGGGGTCAGACAGTTTCCGTGCCATCGAACGAGTCGTGCTGGTGGGTTCTGACGAGGCGGACTACGTCAACGCCACCGGGTTCCTCGCGGCACTGGCCGTCTTCTCTGGAGCGGGCGACGACGTGATCATCGGCGGGCAGGGCGACGACGTGCTGCACGGCGGCGACGGACGTGACCGGCTCGAAGGTCTTGCCGGCGACGATGTGCTGGCTGGCCAGGATGGCGATGACCTGCTGCTCGGCGGCGCCGGAGACGACTTCCTGGTCGGTGGCAACGGGCAGGACATTCTCGATGGCGGCAGCGGCAACGATCGTTTGCGCGGCAACGGCGATGAAGATGCTCTGCGAGGCGGTGCCGGCAACGATCTGCTCGAAGGCAATTCCCAGGACGATCTTCTGCTGGGCGGCGAGGGCGATGACACGCTCAAGGGCGGCAAGGGCAACGACACGCTGCTGGGCGAAGCCGGTATCGACGATCTCGACGGTGAGCGAAATCGCGATACGGGAACTGGCGGTGGGAACGGAGCCGGCGCGTCTGCTCTCGACACGCGGACGAGTATTGAAGTCATTGACGACGCATTCACTGTCGACTTCGACGCCCTGATCGCCGCGTTCTGATTTCCAGCCACGGGCTCGGCACGCTCATCACAGCTGCCGGCTTTGAGTCACCAGAAACCTCTGACGATCGCACTCGTTGCCTGATTGTCAGAGGTTTTCTGTTGCGCGGTACCCCGCTGGACTGCTTCTCAGGACCAGCGGAATCCGGAAAACGAGGCGTAAGGACCGATCACACCATCGCGTCAGTCCCGACGGGAACGTATCACAGAACAGCTCTCCGACGGATTTTGCAACGCACGTTCACAGTCTGTGCAGGCCACATGGACGAGAAACACTGGTATCTCAAAGACAGCCGCCTCTTCGAGCAGCTGGATCCGGCTGAAATCTCACGGCTGGAAGCCGCCTCGCGGATGCAGGTCTTTCCGCGCAAAAGCCTTGTCTACCTGCCGTCCGACCGCGGCGATGCCATTTTTCTGCTGACATCCGGACGCGTTCGCCTCTATCACGTCACGTCCGACGGCAAGGAGACCGTCCTGACGTTCATCGAACCGGGCGAAGTCTTTGGCGAGCTGACGCTTCTCGGACAGGCTCAGCGGGAAGAATTCGCCGAGGCCATGGAGAAGTCGACGGTCGTCATGATTCCCGGACCGGAAGTCCAGCGGCTGATGGAGACCCAGCCATCGCTGACACTCCAGTTGACCCGGCTGATGGGCCTGCGGCGGCAGCGGATCGAACGTCGTCTCAAGTCGCTGCTGTTCCGCTCGAACCGGGCTCGGCTGATCTTTCTTCTGCTGGAGCTGGCGGAGAAGTACGGCAAGTCGACACCCGAGGGCGTGACGCTGGGCATCCGGCTGTCCCATCAGGAACTGGCGAGCATGATCGGCAGCACGCGGGAAACCGTCACCGTGCTGCTGGGCGAACTGCAGCTGGAAGGCGGACTGCTGGTCAAGCGGCGGCAGATCATTCTCACGAATCTGCCGCAACTGGCGCGGGCGATCGACGAGCTGCCTCCCGAAATCCGCTGCCTGGTCGACGAGCACGCGGAATCGACGCATCCGATTCCCGGTTTCAAGCGGTTCGTTGACTGAGCACGCGACCGCTAAGATAGTCCCGCGCCGCCTGCCCGAGCTGTTCCAATTCCTGTCTGCTTTCTGAGCGTGCCGGGCGGGTGGCTGTGGTCGTGTGCAGCGAGCCCACAGGATTTTCGTATCGCTGGCCGACCTGAGCTTTCACGACGATGACTGTCATAGCCCAGAGACTGAAGTGAGTTACGACACAATCATTATTGGCGCCGGACTGTCCGGGCTCGCCGCCGGCATTCGGCTCGCCTACTACGACAAGAAGGTCTGCATCGTCGAGAAGCACTACACGATCGGCGGCCTGAACTCGTTCTACCGGCTGCGGGGCCGCGATCACGATGTCGGCCTGCACGCGGTCACGAATTACGCGGAGCCCGGCACGAAGACCGGGCCGCTGTCGAAACTGCTCCGGCAACTGCGGCTGAAGTGGGAAGACTTCTCACTGTGTCCGCAGATTGAATCGTCGATCGCATTCCCCGATCGACGGCTCCGCTTCACGAATGACTTCGAGTTCTTCCGCAGCCAGGTCCACGAACAGTTTCCGGCTCAGCGCGACAACTTCGAGCGGCTGTTGACGATGATCGCCGAGCACGATGAGCTGCATCTGTCGAGCGAGACGGCGTCGGCCCGACAGGTACTCGGCGAGACGATTTCCGATCCGGTGCTGATCGACATGCTGTTCTGCCCGCTGATGTTTTACGGCAGCCCGACGGTCGGTGACATGGACTTCAGCCAGTTCGTGATCATGTTCAAGGCGCTGTTCGAGCAGGGCTTTGGACGGCCCCATCGCGGCGTGCGACTGATCCTCAAGAACCTGGTCAATCACTTCCGGCAGAACGGCGGCGAACTGAAGCTCCGCTGCGGTGTGAAGCGAATCATTGAAGACAACGGCCACGCAGTCGGTGTCGAACTGGAATCAGGCGAGATCCTCGAAGGGAAGAACGTGCTCTCGTCCGCCGGTTCTGCCGAGACCTTCCGGCTGTGTGGCAACGTGCCCGACGAGTTCGTCACTGAAAATCCGCCTGGCGAGATCTCGTATGCGGAAACGATCTTCTCGCTCGACTGCGAGCCAGCGGACCTCGACCACCGACAAACGATCGTCTTCTACAACGACTCCGACGTCTTCCGTTACGAACCGCCAGGCGAACCGTGCGACGTTCGCAGTGGCATCATCTGCTCGCCGAACAACTTCGATTACGGCGACGAGAAGCTCGACGAAGGCCGCGTCCGCATCACCGCGCTGGCCTCACCGGACTACTGGATGAATCTCTCCGACGACGGGTACTACCCGGCGAAGGACGAATGGTGCCGGCGAATTGTCGAGTCGGCGATTCGCTTCATGCCCGACTTCCGCTCGCACGTCGTCGACACCGACATGTTCACTCCGCGAACGATCACAAAGTTCACCGGGCATCTGAACGGAGCGGTTTACGGAGCACCGAATAAGCTCCGCGACGGTCGCACCCATCTCGACAACCTGTACCTGTGCGGCACCGACCAGGGATTTCTGGGCATCATCGGCTCAATGTTGTCGGGGATCACGATCGCGAACCTGCACCTGCTGAGATAGCGGAACGGCGCAAGCCGTCCGGCGTTTGCAACGTGCAAGGTGGCTCGACCGGACGGCTTGCGCCGTTCCGCTACCTTGCGAAGTAGCACGGCGGTTATCGCTGGCTGAGAGCGACGCCGATTCCGACGACGGCGAGCCCGCCCAGAACCGCCAACAGCTCGACCGGACGGCTTGCGCCGTTCCGCTACCTTGCGAAGTAGCACGGCGGCTATCGCTGGCTGAGAGCGACGCCGATTCCGACGACGGCGAGCCCGCCCAGAACCGCCAACAGGATCTTGACCCAGCTCCAGGGACGTTCGCCCTGGACTTCTCCCGTGGCGGCGTTGACGACGATCTGAAACGTCTTGCCCTGATAACGGTAGGCCAGCAGCCAGACGGGCAGCAGCAGGTGTTTGAAGGTGATGGCACTGTACTGCGTATTGACCGAGTGAACGCGCTGCGCGTCGCCTCCAATTCGCTGTCGAACGTCCCTGTCGAGTGCTTCGTCCACGCGCGATCTCGCTTCACTGAACCCCTCGTCGAGTTCGATCTCGTACGTGCGGGCGAAGAAACCGGCCAGAGCTTCCTGCGTAAACGGCACGCATTGGTGCAGCGGCCAGGGTTCCAGCCGATCCATCAGCGTCCGGGGCAGACCGCGCGACGCCAGCACGAGGACGTCGTCGAAGAAGCGGTCGAATGCTCCCGAAGCCGGGTACCAGCGAGTCTTCCTCACGCGATGTTCCTTGTCACCTCGCTTAACGGTCTCCCAGTAATGCTCCCCGCGCTGGCCGCGATAGCGGGTGAAGGTCATTGAGTCGTAAGTCCAGAACGGCGTGTAGACACCGTTGAACTTGCCCTGCACGCCGCGCTGTTTGAAATCATTGGGAGCGAACCAGCGCGACTGCACCCATGCCGCGAGATTCGCCTTCGCTGTCTCACGCTCGACCAGAAACGGCAGGACGCCATCAACAGCGATGCGGTCCTGAGCGTCGTGGACGTTCTCACGCTGAACCGGCGAGGCACAGTATGGGCACTCGGAGCTGGTCAGCGATCCCTGAAAAATGACCGTGCCGCCGCAGTCGTCGCACCGCAGCTCGCTCTGGCCGCTTTCGGTCTCCCGCTCGCGCGATCGCAGGTCGCGGATGCGGGCCAGCATGGTCCGAAAGTCCTGCTCGTTGACCGCGGCGCCTTCGGCGAATTCGAGCTGCTTCTCGAAGCCGCAGTACGGGCACTTGAGTTCCTGCTGCCCGATGTGGAACTCGAGATCGGCACCGCAGCCTTCGCACGGAAATTTCCGTCCGCGACTGTCATCGATCTGTTCGCCGGGTTTCGCGTCAGAATGGCTCATGGCGGGATCTCGATTAGCGACTCGTTTGACCGGAAGCCGCAGGCGAACGCGTTTTCGTCCGCACAGACCAGATGAGAAACGCCAGCGCCTCCGGCTGCGGGTCAAACAGAGGGCGGACGACGAAGGGCACATCGCCGGAAGCCTTTGCGCGAACGGCCCAGCTTGCCACTCAAATGTCAAAGTGTGCCAGTTTTCCGGGTTTTGACCAGTAAATCGATTGTGCTGGTCGTGCCGGACGGTCGATGAAGAGTGAGACATGCCTCCGGCAGCCCTGTTCACGGACTCCGTGACGAGGTTGCCGGTGCTGGGAGTCGACCGCTTTTCAGGGAGGGAAGGCGGTCGCGCGATCCTCTTCCGTGGATCAGGACAGAGCGCAATGAATGGAGTGAGAGGCTGGGCGGAGTGGCTGCGTCGAGGGAGTCTGCAGCCGAACCGTCCTCAAAACAATCAACGCCGCCGTCTGTTTTCGTCGCTGTGCTGTGCCGCCGCGATGGCGACGGTCGGCATGACGACTGGCTGCGGATTCTCGCGTCAGACGGACGATTCGTGGGCCGAGTCCGATCCCGGCTACTACGAATCGGCGTCGACGCAGATTGAGTATCCGGACGTCGCGACTCCGATCCATCCGACCGTGCTGGAGACCGCGCCACCACTGTCGATAATCGATGATCGCGAAATCGAATACGAGTTCATCTCGTTGCAGGAAGCCGTCCAGACGGCGCTGATGAATTCGCGCGTGCTCCGCGACCTGGGGGGAACGGTCCTTCGCAGTCCGGACGATGCCGACACGAATTACGACGTCGCGCTGCGGGAACTCGACCCGCGCTTCGGTGTCGCGGCGGCGCTCAGCGAGTTCGACGCTCAGTTCGCGTTTTCGGCCTCACACGAGAAGAACGACCGAGCCCTCAACAACCGGCAGGTGGGTGCTCTGGCCACTCAGTTGAAGCAGGACAATGCGATCCTGCAGTCGCAGCTCACCAAGCGGGCCGCGACCGGTACTGAGCTGACTTTCCGCAACCTGACCGAATACGACTACAACAACACGCCGTCCAATCGATTCTTCGCGGACGGAGACAAGGGTTCGCAGGTCTGGGAAACGTTGCTGGACATGGAGGTCCGCCAGCCGCTGCTGCAGGGCAACGGAGCGAACTTCCTGCGAATCGCCGGTCCGACGGCGACGGCAGGCAGCGTCAACGGCAACCTGACCGGTGTGGTAATCGCTCGAATCCGGACCGACATTTCGCTGACCGAGTTTGAAGCGGCGGTCCGTGACTTTGTCAGCAATGTCGAGAACGCTTACTGGGACCTGTACTTCGCGTACCGGAACCTCGATACGAAAATTGTTGCTCGCGACACCGCTCTGCAGACCTGGAACCGGGTCAACGCGCTCTACCAGGCGGGCCGCGTTGGCGGCGAGGCGGAAAAGGAAGCTCAGGCCCGCGAGCAGTACTTCCGGTTTCAGCAGGAAGTGCAGGATGCACTCAGCGGTCGGCTCAGCGACTGGACACGAACCAACAGCGGGTCCGGCGGCGGATCGTTCCGCGGCACTCAGAACGGCGTGATGACCGCTGAGCGACGTCTGCGACTGCTGCTCGGCGAACACATCAATACCGGTCAGCTGCTGCGGCCCGCGGACGAACCGATTCTCGCCCAGGTCACGTTCGACTGGGATTCGATTCTCATCGAAGCGATGACGCGGCGTCCGGAACTGCGTCGGCAGAAATGGATCGTCAAGCAGCGCGAGCAGGAGATGATTGCGGCTCAGAACTTCCTGCTGCCCGAACTCGACGTCGTTGGCCGGTACCGCTGGCGTGGTCTGGGACACGACCTGCTGGAACAGCACGGTTCCCGCGGCCGCTTCGACAATGCCTGGGGCAACTTCCTGACGGGCGATTACCAGGAGTGGCAACTAGGGCTCGAACTGGCTGTGCCGATCGGCTTCCGCCGCGCTCACGCCGCCGTTGAATTCTCCGAAGTGAACCTTGCTCGCGAACGCGTCGTGCTGGGCGAGCAGGAACGGGAAGTCGTGCACGCACTCAGTAACGCGGTCTCGGAACTCGGTCGTGCCTGGAAGGTGCTCGAAACAACCGAGGATCGCCGACTGGCCTCCGCGGCCCAACTCGAATCCGTCCAGGCAGCCTTTGACGCAGACAAGATCGGCTTCGATGTCGTGCTCGAATCACAGCGACGTTTCTTCACAGCCGAGATTGCTCACTACCAGGCACTGGTCGATTACTCGCTGGCGATCCGCAACGTGCATTACGAAAAGGGTTCGCTGCTCGACTACAACGAAATCTACCTGACGGAAGACCTGTGGCCGATGAAGGCCTATCAGGACGCGATGAACCGTCGCGAGAACTCGCTGCCTGCCGATTGGATGCACACGCTGATCAGCAGCCCGCAGCCCGTCAGTGCGGGGCCGTACTACCAGAACGTGACCCAGGAAGCCGAGCAGGCGTGGTCCCAGACAGGATCGGTCAATGCCGAACCGGCACCGGCTGAATGGTCGCCGACGGAAGTTGAAGGCGAAGGCGGCTCGACCGTCGCTCCGCCTCCTGCCCCGCGAGAAGGCGGGACGCCTTACGACGAGGCTCCGCCCGTGAGCGAACCGCAGCCTGCCACACCAGCACCGGCGAATGACAAGCCCTCCGATGCCAGTGCCGCCAATGCCAGTGCCGCCAGTGAAAACAGTGCCGCTGCGGAGAACAGTTCAGCGGGCCAGGTCATTCCTGTCGGGGCTGCCGCTCCAGCCACCGGCGGGATCCAGCAGACAGCGTTTCTGCCGGACGATCCGCTGGAGATTCCTCCGTTTGCCGTCCCGGAAGCGGTCGTGGATGCGGACGACGGCAGCATTCCGGAACTCGACCTTGAGGCCGCCGGCTTCTCGCTCGACGAAATCGTTCCGCTGGACGAGTCGGGATCAGACAGGGACTAGCAGTCACAGAACAGGACGTTCGCGAAACCCGCTCGCGACGCAAGGCCCGCCGATGACCACTGGTCGCGGCGGGCCTTTTGTATTCTCGTGTCGGCACTGCGTTGCCAATGCGTATCCGCGAGGAAGCGCTGTGGCGGAAAGTCAACATGCGAAGTTTGACAAACCGTCTCAGTCGGAAGACCGCCGCCGGGGGAACCGCAGCGAGCGGGCGCCCGACTTGTGCCAGACGTTCGCATCCGCCTGACTCGACAGTTTTTCGCCATCCTCTCAGACCGGTACGACCGGATCGGTTTGTGTGTCGTGTCTCTCTTTAGCAACAGGCACACGCCTCACCGCGTCATGTAAAAAGGGGATGTTGCAGGATTTCAACACAAGCTCAGCAGGGTCTCCGGCAGTAGAGTGCCCGTCCTGTGATCGCACGAGTTTTCGTCGGATCGCAGTGGGAATCCTTTATCACCGGGAGATCGAATCCGACCAGTTGCTGGCCAGCCAGTTCGTCCGGCAGCGACTTCTGCTTCGACTCCCCCGTGCAAGAGTTTGCTCACCATGATTGCCCCCTATGACCGTGAAGCAGTTCTCGAAGAAACGATCGCCGATCTCGAGGCGCTCTATGACTGGCACGCGATGGTGCTCAACCAGGCGCGCGTCGGTGTGATCGACTGGCCGGTCGAAGGCAGCCGCGTCTACATGTCACCCTGCCTGAAGTCGATGCTCGGCTACGACGACCATGAGATGCCGAACGCGATGCAGGCCTGGCTGAAGCACATTCACCAGGAAGATCGCCAGCTGGTCACCGACGAAATGCAGGCCGCCGTCGAACGTGGTGATCGCAGCTGGCAGCGGGTTCATCGAGTCACTCGCCGTGACGGATCGTCCGGCTGGATTCTCTTCCGGGCTCAGATTACTCCCAGCGAAGAAGGCCGTTCCGGCCGGCTGCTGGGGGCCGTGATCGACATCACCGATATCCGGCAGATGATTGGTGACACCGAAGCCGCATCCTGCAACTGATTTCCGCCTTTCGGGCGACCCGTCGAGTGAATCTCTGCGTCGCTTTCCTGACACGGCGGGCCGGGCGAGCTAGAGTCCGTCTGGACACCCGGACTCAGGTCGTAGCTGCCGTCGCCAGACGGCGGGAACCCCACTCAGGTTGTAGCTGCCGTCGCCAGACGGCGGGAACCCCACGCTCTGGCGAGCGTAGCTACAGAGCTGTTTGACAGAGCCTGAAGTCGGCAGACCTTCGCTCAATTCCCCGCAATTCAAGCTCGCCATGCAGGTCACTATCACCGCCGTCGGTCCCGATAACCGGGGCCTTGCCGACCCGATCGTTCATTTCGTGACGTCTCACGGGGCGAACATCTTCGAAATTCAGATGTACGACCGGGACAACGAACACGTCTTTGCGATGCTGCTGCGCATCGACTGGCCGGACGCCAACGGTTCGATCGAAACCCTGCGGCAGGCAATGGACGACATCGGAAAACAGACCCAGCTCGAAATTCGAATCTGGGCGCCCGAAGCTCGCGAAGGCCTGCCCCGCATCGCAATCTGCACAACGTACCGTCCGGAACCGGCGCTGGCCGTCCTGCGAGCCATCCGTGACAGTCGCCTGCGAGCTGAACCCGCGGTCATGATCGGCAACCGTCCGAATTGCCGGGGCGTCGCCGAGCAGTTCGACGTCGACTGGCACATGATCGGCGACGACAAGGGTGTTCCCGATAACGAACGGATGGTCGAACTGTTCGACGAGTACGATGTCGACTACGTCGTTCTCGCGCGCTACATGCGGATGATCCCGGCCAGTACCTGCTGGCGATACGCCGGCGGGCGTATCATCAACCTGCATCACGGTCTGCTGCCGTCGTTCCCCGGTCCGCGACCGTACGAAGACGCCTTCAGCCATCACATGCTGACGTTTGGAGCAACGGTCCACTTCATCGTGCCGGAACTCGACGCCGGGAACCAGATCATCAACCAGAGCAGCTTTTCCGTGTTCCCCGGCACGCCGCTGGAAGAGGTCAAGCGGATGGGCGAGGAAGACAACGAGCCTGCCTGCCTCGTCGAAGGCCTGCGCCGCGCCGTCGACCGCATCGTCGAACTGCACTTTCACCGCGTCGTCCGCCGAGGTTGAAGACCCGTCACGGTGCGTAGCGAAAGTCGCGCAGACTTTCGGCGACTTGCCGAAACTCCTTGCGAGTTTCGCTGCTGTCTGACTCACGTTGATGCCTGGTATCGAAGAGTGATTTATGAGCGATCAACTGACACACTTCGACGCCGACGGTGCCAGCCGGATGGTCGACGTGGGCGACAAAGAGATCACTCGCCGGACGGCCCGCGCGCAGGCCGTTGTCACGATGCTGCCCGAAACCCTGGCACTCATTCAGGATCGCAAACTCGCCAAGGGCGACGTGCTCGAAGTCGCCCGACTGGCCGGCATCATGGCGACCAAGCAGACGCAGAACCTGATCCCGCTCTGCCACTCACTGGGTCTCGACAAAGCTGAAGTCGATTTCGAGTTTCTCGACGACACCCGACTGCGGATCGAAGCCGCCGTCAGCAATCACGGTCGGACGGGCGTCGAAATGGAAGCCATGACCGCCGTCAGCGTCACCGCCCTCACCGTGTACGACATGTGCAAGGCGGTCGACCGCTGGATCTCCATCGGCTCGATCGAACTCCTGGAAAAATCCGGCGGCAAGAGCGGACACCTGGTCCGCGAAAAGTAGGGTGCGGTCGAGCAACGCGAGGCCCACCAAGACCGAGGACATGCCATGTCCGATTACCGTCGCTGGTTCGTTCCGGGAGCCACTTACTTTTTTACCGTCGTGATAAATGAGCGTCGTCCAATCCTGACGAGCGACCTGGGACGCGCCTGAATGGGAATGATGGCCAGACTGCTGGTGGGCCTCGCGTTGCTCGACCCACCCTACGAGTGCCGTCATTTCTTCCGTGGGCACTGTCGCAGTGCCACGACGGTCAGGTCGTCGGGTTTGCAGGGGGCGCCTGCGATCGGTTTCGACATGCGTTTCCGGGCCACCTCGACCAGACGGGCCAGCGACTCGGCCAGCGGGCCTTTGCGGATCAGGTCGACAATCTCGTCGGTGTAGAGGTTGTCGAGCAGGCCGTCCGAAGCCAGCAGAACGGTGTCGTAGCGGGCGAGCTTCAACGGCGGGCCCAGTTCAATCCGCATGTCATCGCTGCCGACAACGTTGGAGACCAGATGCCGCTCTTCGTGATGCATCGCTTCTGACTCGTCGAGCAACCCGTACTCCATGGCGAACCCGACGGGCGAATGCGACACGGTCTGCATGCGGAGTCGGCCGCGCTGACCGGTGGCGAGAATCATCGAATCGCCAACGTGGTACGGTCGAATTTCGCCGTTCCGCCACTCGACAGCGGCAATCGTCGTCGCCGCTCCGATGCCCAGATCACGGATCGCCTGGTTCGCTCGTTCCAGGCCGTCAAGGATCAGAGCCCGCAGCGGCAGGCGCGTGTCTCGCGCTGCAAAGATCGAATCTGCGACCAGTCGCACGGCCAGGTTCGAGGCCTGATGTCCGCCCCGCAGGCCGCCCAGTCCGTCAGCAACGATCATGACCGCGGAGTGATCATCGACGGGAATGACGGCGGCAGAATCTTCATTGGGAGACTCGCGACCGGGTTTGGCGCGGGACCAGGCAGCAATCTGCAGACCGGCAAAGGTGCCCGACACGACCTCATCCGAGTCGCGTGCCAGCAGCAGGGTCGGGCTGTCGGGGCTGCAGTGAGTCATGGTCCGAACGCCGCGTCAGGCAACTCGCCGAGTCGTTTTCTTCTTCTGGCGAGTCGCCAGCAGGCGATCCGTCTTGCGACGGGCCCTGATAAACGCGTCCAGCATCTGATCGGCGTCCCGGAAGCGCTTCCGCGGATTCGGATCCATGGCGCGGCGAATCACGGCGGCCATGTCGGGATGAACTCGCTGCCGAATCCGAGCCACACCTTTCGGCGGCCACTCATAAGGCCATTCGGGCCAGTGCCCGGTCAGCATGCGACACAGAATCAGGCCCAGCGAAAAGACATCCGACCGGAACGACGGCTTGCCCATCGCCTGCTCCGGAGCCATGTAGCCGATGGTTCCGGTACCAGCTCCGCGAACCGTTTTCTGAGCAACTTTCGCGATGCCGAAGTCCGTCAGCTTGAGCCGATTTCCCTCGAACAGAATAAAATTCTCGGGCTTGATGTCGCAGTGGATGATCTTCGATCGGTGAGCGTACGCCGTCGCCTCAAGCATCTGCTGGCCGTAGTCCAGAATCGACTGCAGCGAGAGCCGCTTGGTGATACGGTCCGAAAGTGTGGTCTCGCCAAGCTGAAAGGCGATGACAAATCGCTCGTCCATGAAGCCAGCGAATCGCATCGGCAGAATGTTCGGGTGCTCAAGCCGCGCCGCGACACGCACTTCGTTCCGGAAGTCCTTCAGCACGCTGTCGTCAACGATGGACGCGTGCGGCACCTTCAGCGCCACGCGGATGCCTTCGATCGTGTCCATCGCGGCGTACACGTTCGCAAAACCGCCAGCCCCGAGCCGACGTTCGATCCGATATTTGCCGACTTTCTGTCGGACTTTCAATTTGCTCATACGACTCGTTATCCAGCTGCGTCCCTGCTGCCGTTTTACCAGCCGCACAGCCCAGCGTCGACCGGGTCGAGATGCACCGGTCCTGACGGCTCTGCGGAGTGCATAGCAGTTCTTCGGCAAGACACCGGTCGCCACGCCAGTCCACCCGCCGCCGCAGCCCTCACACAACCGGAATTTCCGCAGCCCGATTCAAGTTCCGTCCCGGCTGTACGCTTCCCGTCACCGCAGGGAGTCCAACTCGACTCATCGCTTGGCGATCGAACGACTCTCAAGACACCGGAAGAACTCACCCACCGGATCCCTCTGCCGACTGATCACTGCGCCGACTGATCACTCTGCCGACTGATCAAGGCGCTCCATCCACTGCTGGACCTGCAGGGCGTCAAAGTAGGTCGCTCCGACGGGGACAGGTTCCGTGCCGCGGGCGACTCGGCAGAAGCAGCGGAGTTCTTCGGCCATCATGCCGGTCGGGCCGGAAGCGTCCGTGCGGATTTCCAGAGCCATCGGCCAGGACGCCCTGTCGTTGTCCCAGACTTCGATCGCTCGCGGGTTGGGTTCCAGTCGAGCGGCCCAGCCATCGCCGAAGACTTCCATCCGGTCGAAACCGCGCGGTGGCATTCCGGCGGGCGTCAGATACGACGCAGCAAACGAGACCAGTGTGCCGTCCGGCCAGGACAGCCGGGCGTGAGCCAGATCGATTTCGCCGTCAACCGTGCGGTGGTACTGGCAGTCAAAGCCGGAAGGCTCAGCGCGGTTCAGCAGAGCCTGCACGACGTAGAGATCGTGGACCATCGCCGCGTGCAGAGGATTCTCGCCACGAAAGTTCTGCAGGATGCTCGCCGGGCGGTGGCGGACACAGTCGACGTACGAGATCGCTCCGCGCTGCTGCACTTCCTGCTGAAGCTGCCGGAACTCGCTGTTGAAGAGCACGATGTGCCCAATCATCAGGTTGCTGGAGTCTTCCCGAACCAGCCGCGCGAGACTGCGGGCCTCGTCCAGACTTTCCGAGATCGGCTTCTCCAGCAGCACCGTCTTCCCGGCCTGCAGCAGCGCCCGAGTGACCTCGACATGAGCCCCCGTCGTGCAGGCGACAACCCACGCCTCGGCCTCACACTCGTCAATCGCCCGCTCCAGACTCGTCCACCCCGGCACACCAGGCAGCTCGGCCGAAACCGCCTCCACACTCTCCCGCCGCCGAGCCACCACCCCCACCAGCTCCGCCTCCGCCAGCCCGGCGAGCGTCAAAGAATGCAGCCGCCCAAACCGACCAAGCCCCACGACGGCAGTTTTGACGGACTGAGATTTCGAGTTGCTCATGCTGCTTGCCTGTCGGCTGTGATCAACTTTGGTCATCTGATTGCGTTACCGCACGCGGCCTCGATGGCTCATCGACAGTATGCAGAAAGGCGTAGAGAAAGGCGCCATTCAGTGTTGTGAGAAACACGAAACAATGGCATCCGGACCTTCATTCGCCTGGACTGCGGCTCAGCAGGGGCCATCCATTGCTTCACCGGACCCGCTTCCGTAGCCAAATCCTGGATGAGCAGTGATACTCCTGTTCTGAGCCCACTCCTGAACACTCAAGTCCGAATCTGCGGGATCGTCTTCGATGGATCTGCAAACCAACCCGGAACTCGAACTGGCGTCTGACTACGTTCTCAACACGAATAAATGCGTGTTCCTGACGGGCAAGGCCGGCAGCGGCAAGACGACCTTTCTGCATCAGATGCAGAAGAATGGAAGCAAGCGCATTGTCGTGGTTGCGCCGACGGGTGTGGCTGCCATCAACGCTGGCGGGATGACGATCCACTCGCTGTTTCAGTTGCCGTTCGGCCTGTTTCTGCCCGGTGTTGAGCGATCAAACCCGGGCCAGCAACGCAAGTTTTCCCGCAAGAAGATTCGACTGATCCGGAGCCTCGATCTCCTGGTGATCGACGAAATCAGCATGGTGCGAGCCGATCTGCTCGACGCTGTTGACGATGTCCTGCGACGCTACCGGAACCCGCGCCTGCCGTTTGGCGGCGTGCAGTTGCTCATGATTGGCGACCTGCATCAACTGCCGCCGGTGGTGAAGCCGGAAGACTGGGACCTGTTGTCTCACCACTATGAAACGCCCTTTTTCTTCAGCAGTCGGTCGCTGCAACAGACCGACTACATCGCCATCGAACTCAAGCACATCTACCGACAGTCCGACGCGGAATTCATCGGCCTGCTGAATCGAGTGCGAGACAACGACCTGGACGAGGACGCGTTGCGGAAGCTTAACAGCCGGTTCGTGCCTGGTTTCCAGCCACGCGACAGCGAGGCCTACATCACGCTGACCGCCACCAACGCGGCCGCGCATCAGATCAACTCGGGGAGCCTCGCACGGCTTCAGGCAAAGGAGCATGTTTTCCGTGCGTCCATCGACGGCCAGTTCTCCGAAAGTGCTTATCCAACCGACGAGGTGTTGAAGTTCAAGGTCGGCGCGCAGGTCATGTTCATCAGGAACGACACGGAGTCCGACCGGCGGTACTTCAACGGAAAGATCGGCCGCATCACGGAGATTGACGACGACTCTATCCTCGTGCGGTGTCCCGGCGACCCGATGACCATCGCTGTCAACCGGGCCGAATGGCAGAACGTAAAGTACTCGCTGAACGAGGAAAGCAAGCGAATCGAAGAGGAGGTCCTTGGGACGTTCGTGCAATACCCCCTCAAGCTGGCGTGGGCCATCACCATTCACAAGAGCCAGGGTCTCACGTTTGAGCGAGCCATCATTGATGCTCAGGCCGCCTTTGCCAGCGGTCAGGTTTATGTCGCGCTCAGTCGATGCAAGAGTTTCGACGGAATCGTGCTGCGGTCCAGGATCGACGTCTCAAGCGTCAAGACGGACCAGCGCGTCATCCAGTACTCGGCTGATGCAGCGCGCAATCTGCCGGACGAATCTCAACTGAAGGACGCCAGACGCCGGTTCCAGTCGGACATGTTGCGGGAACTGTTCGCCTTCGACTGGATTCGAAATCACGTCGAGCAGTTACGTTCGATGTACGCCACACATGCGGAATCACTGGCCCCGCAGGCGTCCGAGCAAATGCAGGCGTTTGCCGAACGAGCAAAGTCGGACTTGTTCGCCGTCAGCGAGAGATTCGCCCCGCAGCTGGCCGAGTATCTGGCTCAGGACGTGACACCCGAATCGAACGAGGCCCTTCAAGCCCGCATCCGCGGAGCAAGCACCTACTTCACGGAGAAGCTCACTGGCCTGCTGGACGAGTCTCACCAGCTTTCCAGCATGTCAGACAACCGGGAAGTGGCGTCATCTCTGGCGAAGCAGCTCAAAGCAATCCAGTCAGCGTTGTTTGTAAAGCGAGGCTGCTTCGCGGCATGCAGCAATGGCTTTACGGCCGACTCTTACAACCGAGCCAGAATCGACGCGGAACTTGACTTCACGAGACGTGTGTCGGCGGCGTCCAGAAAGCTTGTTGTGCCCAAGGGAGTTCCGCATCCGGAGCTGTATCGTCAACTTCTGCAGTGGCGACAGCAAACGGCTGAGGAAGACAACCTCTCATTAAGCGGCGTTGTTCCGGCCCTCACGTTGAAAGAGCTGGTGACCTGTCTGCCAACAAACAACAGTCGGCTGAACGACATTCGTGGAATTGGAAAGACGCGTTTGAAACGATACGGCCCGGCCATCATCAAGCTCATTCAGGACTACCTCGACCAGCACGAGATCGAGGAAGACGACTCAATCAAAGCCTCGCAAAGTCGAACGATTGCATCGGACACGCAGCGGCGAAGTTTTGCTCTGTTCCAGTCCGGCAAGAGCCTCGACGAAGTCGCGACCGAACGCGGTCTTGCCCGCGGCACGATTGAAGGCCATCTGGCCCACTTCATCGGCACCGGCGAACTGGACGTGTACCTGCTGGTTGACCGCGAAACGGTGGAGACGATCGAGCAGTTCGTGAAGTCGCGACCAGAGGCCACTCTCAGCGAGATCAAGTCGCACTTCGGCGAGAAGTACAGCTACAGCGAGTTGAAGATGGCCATCAGCCATGTCCAGAAGGAGTAGCCGAGCGGCGCGCCGTTGTCGTCGTAGCGTGCCGGAGCGGGCAGCCAGAAGGACGGTGCGTTACTCGGACGGCGATGAGAAAAGTGGCGCAACAGGATCCCGGAACCCGCTTCCCGCGCAACGCACCATCACCTGAATTCGTCCGCTCCTCTCACCCTACGGCACCTCCTCGACAAGTCAGCAGTGCACCCGCCCGCTGGATGTCAGAGGCATTCTTCCGTAATTCATCACGTCAACCGTGAACGGCCGAACTGACCTCACGGTCGCGAAAACGTGACCAGCCGATTTTCTGGGGGATTGAATACCTCACTGCCAGTGCGGCGGGTACCGGTGAGAGATACAAGGCCACCCAGTACCAGTGAACCACCCCGTGGGCTGCGCTGTATCCACCGAGCATTGCAATGAGCCGGCCCAGCCCGCTGCACACGGGAACTGCCAGCACGACGCCGAACAGAAACATCAATCCAGAGCGGTACGTACTCGTCTGCAGAAAGTAAACCAGCGCCGCGACTGTGATCCCGACAAACATTGTGTTGCCCACCAGTGCGAACGGATGAACGCTGGACGGCGCTGGCGGTGGCACGGGCGATCCGACAGGCACCATGGGAGCCAGCGCGGGAGCGGTCAGGTAACTCGGTTTCACGTAGTACAGAGGCCAGCCGACCGGAAAGTCGATCTCAGAGAGACTTTCGTAGGGCTTTGCAACCGAGAATTGTCCGGTGACCGGATCCTCCGAATAGGAGATGGACGGCGGGTAATTCGACACAATCGGTTTCCAGGCCCAAAGCAATACCGCGAACCATGTCAAAGAGGTCCATCGCCCCGGATGGATTCGGTTACCGGTGTCTTGAGACATGATTTCTTTCCTGTAACTCTGAACGCTACCGCGTGCGGTTTTGCCGGATTACCCGGACACGCCATTTCCTGATGATCCCGCCAGCAGGGTCATCCGACGGCTGGATATCATGGCCTTTTCTGTTGTCAGGGTACACGTGCTTCCATCACGCATCAACCCATCTGATGCCTGCATGTATATAATGGTTCTGCCGTATTAAGCCGTCGCGGGGTCATTCTGTTATGCCGCCGCATACCACTGCCTGGCTGAGAGCAGTCGTGCGTCGTGACAGGCTCCGGCTGCTTAATCCCCGTGCTGTCACACTCCCGTAGCCGCTGCCGCGGTTACAGCTGCCAGTTCGTCGTCGGCCAGCTCAACTCGCTCAATCATGACGCCCGTCGAACGGACGGCGGCGACTGCGGACGCGATCGCTGCGTCCAGGCTCCTGGCCTCACGGTCGAAATGCACATAGGGCTGTCCGCAAAAGATGCCCGGCGAACTGTCGTCGCAGCCGGCCTCCCACAACAGGTCAGACCAACGATCGAGGTCGTTGTCCGGAATCTCCTGGACCTGAATCGTGAATCCGTAGGTCTGCATGATGTCTGTCCGTTTCGTCTGTCTCGCTGATGTGCCACTGGCTTTGCGAGTGCCGCCGTTCAGTGAGGGCAGTGGTCTACCCACTTCCGAATCTGCTTCGCGTGGTTTTCGGGATTGCGAGGTGTCGACCAGACTGAGTGCTGGCAGCCATCGCGGTTCGAGTACGCACAGAACAGGATTCCAAAAGCGTGCCCGTTTGATTCGACCAGTCGCCAGCCGTTTTCGATGGCGTAGCTGATCGCTGCCTGAATGTGCTTGTTGGGATGCCGCTTCGCCATCTAGCCCACTCCTGTCCGACTGACGGAAGCAAATCTACATAGACTTCGCGGTTCTGCAATCAAATCTTTGGCAGCGGTGGCTCTGGCCAGCGAGCCATCTAACTATTTGGTGGCTGTGGCACTGTCGCGGCGGGCGGTTTGGAGGCGGTTTAACTCCAACTGGTCGAAGAGGCCGTTGAATTCGATTTCCAGTTTGATGGGGCCTCGGGTTTTGGCCAGGAGCTGGCGGAAGGTTTCTTCATCTTCGGGGGTCTGGTCGGCGGCTTTCAGGATGCGTTGGCCGAGTTTGACTCCCGAGCGTTCGGCCGGGCTGCCGGGGATGACTCGGGTGACGCTGAAGACGTCCGGCTCGGCGTCGTCTCGCTGCCACTGGAAGCCGAAGACGGCGGGCTGGCCTCGGAGTTCAACGTCCAGCGTCTGTTCCTCGTCACCGCGTTTGATCAGCACCTTGATCTTCCGGCCGGCGGTCAGGACGAGCGCCCGAAAATCCTCGTGCTCGGAAACGGGTTCGAGGTCGAATTCGAGGATCTCGTCGCCGGGGCGGAGCCCCGCGTTGTCGGCGGGGCTGTCGGGCATGACTCGCGTGATGACAATACGGCGCTCTTCCGAGAGTTCCGCGTCGTAGCTGACGCCCAGCCGCGACGGCTGGCGGACTTCTCCGGGAGCGACCGCCGCAAGTTGCTCGGCGTCGCCGACTTCCGCTTTGGATCGCGGGCGGAACTTCGGCAGCGTTTCGGCGTTGGCCGCGGCGACGGCCAGACGCAGCATGAACTGGGAGACGTCACGAATGCCGTCGACGTTGATCTTGTCGACGTCGTCACTCGACTTGTGATAGTCGTCGTGCTTGCCAGTGTGGAACATCAGGCTGGGCACGTTCCGCTCGAAAAACGGGTAATGGTCGCTGTCCGGGCGGTAGCTGCGGGTGAAGTCGATTTCGAGCTTCCCGGTGTTCTGCCGGGCGAGGAACTGCCGCATTCCAAACGCCGTCCGCCAGCCGGAAAGCTCGAACCGGCCCGGAGCCAGGCGGCCGATCATGTCCGCGTTGATGTGGAACTTCGTCTGCTCGACCGGCATCAGCGGCGAATCGACATAGAACTTCGAGCCCAGCAGGCCCTTCTCCTCGCCGTCCCAGAACGCGATCAGAATCGAGCGTTTCGGCGCCGGCTTCAAACTGGCGAGGGCCTCGGCAACTTCGAGCACTCCGGATGAACCGCTGGCGTTATCGTCCGCTCCGTTATGGATAATGCCGATCGTGCCGCGGCTGTTGAACCGGTTGCCGTAGCCCACGTGGTCGTAATGCCCGCCGACGAGCACGTACTCGCTCTTGAGCGTCTCGTCACTGCCGGGGATCACCGCCAGAATGTTGCGGAAGTTCGGGTAGAAGTACTGGTACCAGTCGCCGTCCTCGGACAGTGGTTTGAGCCCCGCCTTGCGGAGTTCCTCGACGATGTACGCTCCCGCCGCGTACCCGCCCTGCGTCCCGGCCTCGCGCCCCTCGAGCGTGTCGCTGGCGAGAAACTTCACATGGTCGAGCAGCTCGGCAGTCGTGATCGACGCGGCGGCCTGATCGAGCGATGCGGGCGGGCGAGCGATGATCCGCTCGGCGGCGAAGGTTGGGACGGTGAGCGACAGTGCCGCCAGCAGTAGCTGGATTCGCAAGAATTCAGAGCCGCGCCTGTCTGAATTCTTGCGAATCCAGCTACGGGCCACCTGCGCCAGCGTCCGTTCAAAGATCGAGTGTCTCAACGCGAGCCTCCTGCTCCGTTTTCAGTGACCGGCTGCGACCGCGCTGTCACCCTCCGTGACGCCCTCCCGGCGATGGCCAGCCAGAGAAGCTGGGAAGTCTAGAACGGGACAGACGAAATCCGCCAGCCGGGTTGTTGTGAGTGCGACTCGTTTAACGCCCAGCCGCAGGCGCCGGCCACCAGTGACGTTGAGAGTCGGAAGTGGCCGGCGCCTGCGGCTGGGCGTTAAGCGAAGACGGCGACGTTTCGAGTCCAATCCTGCCGCTCACTCACTTGCTCGGCGCAGGTCTCCTGACCTCGCCGCTACCAGGACCGAAGGTCTCCCAGCGTTGCCTACGCTGGCCCGGCAATCAGTGGGGAGACCTTCGGTCTGACGGGTGCGGGGTCGGGAGACCCGCGCACAGCAAGGGCTTCCACAGGCGCCGGCCACCAGTGACGTTGAGAGTCGGAGGTGGCCGGCGCCTGCGGCTGGGCGTTAAACGAAGACGGCGACGTTACGAGTCCAATCCTGCCGCTCACTCACTTGCTCGGCGCAGGTCTCCTGACCTCGCCGCTACCAGGACCGAAGGTCTCCCAGCATTGCCTACGCTGGCCCGGCAATCAGTGGGGAGACCTTCGGTCTGACGGGTGCGGGGTCGGGAGACCCACGCACAGCAAGGGCTTCCGCAGGCGCCGGCCACCAGTAACGTTGAGAGTCGGAGGTGGCCGGCGCCTGCGGCTGGGCGTTAAACGAAGGCTGCGTCTTTGCGCTGCAACGCGCTCACTCACTTGACACTCGGCGGGGGCAGCAGCTTTCCTCCATCGCTCTCGACACTCTCTTGCCTGGAGGAAACGCGATGACGCGTTTGCTGAAAATTCTGCTGGCGGTGTTTGCTGTTTCGTCGACTCTGCTGGCCGTGCGCGCGGCCGAGCTGCGGGGGACGCCGCAGGATCGGATTCTGACCGACCTGAAGTACCTCGCCGACGACAAGCTCGAAGGCCGCGGCGTCGGCACCGACGGGCTGAACCTCGCCGCCGACTATGTCAAGCAGCAGTTCGCGGCGGCGGGTCTCGACGTGACTGCTGTCGACGGCGATGCCTTTCAGAAGTTCACAATGGTCACGGGCTCGAAGCTCAACGACCCGAACACGCTGACATTCAGCGGGCCCGATGGCAAAGAGATTTCGTTCGAGCTGGGGACTGATTTCAACGTCTGCTCGTTCGGCGGCGCGGCGGAGTTCTCTGGTGAGATCGTCTTTGGCGGCTACGCGATCGATGCGAAAGACGTCGACTATCACGACTTCAAGGACGTCGACGTCAAAGGCAAGATCGTCATCGTCATGCGCCGCAATCCTCAGCAGGCGAATCCGAAAGGCAAGTTCGCCGCGGGACACGGCATCTCGCGGCACGCGTCGATCCGTTCGAAGATGAGCGTCTGCTCGACCGCCGGCGCCGCCGCGGTGCTGTTCGTCAACGATCCGCACACGACGGACACGGAAGCGGAAAAGGCGATCGACAATGCGAACACGGCGGTCGTCAAAGCGGCTCGCGAACTGACGAAGATTGAAGCCGGTGCGGAAGGGTCTGCCGAGGCGCGGAGGAAGCTCGAAGACGCGCTGGGCCGAGTCGGGAAGGCTCACGGCGATGCGCACACCGGCGGCTTCGACGAGCTGATGGAGTTCGGCTATGCCGGCAATGGCAAAGACGGATCAATCCCCGCGCTGCACATCTCTCAGGCAAAATGCGACGAGCTGCTGCAGGCCGCGATGAAGACCACGCTGGCGGATCTCGAAGCGGAGATTGATTCCGACCTGAAACCCCGCTCGCAGGTCCTCGAAGGCTGGTCGGTCAAGGGGCAGACGAGCCTCGAACGCGTCCGCACGGAAGTCAAAAACGTCGTCGCGGTTCTCGAAGGCGAGGGTCCGCTGGCGGATGAAACGATCGTCGTCGGAGCGCACTACGATCACGTGGGCATGGGCGGCGAAGGCTCGCTGGCTCCGGGTTCGAAGGAAGTCCACAACGGGGCGGACGACAACGCGTCAGGAACCGTTGCTCTGATCGAACTCGCGCGACGACTGGCGGCTCGTGATCAGCCGCTGCCGCGACGCGTTGTGTTCATTGCGTTCTCGGCAGAAGAACTGGGCCTGATCGGCAGCGCGAAGTACGTCGACCAGCCGGTCTTCCCGCTCGACAAGACGATCGCCATGTTCAACATGGATATGGTCGGTCGGCTTGGGGAAAAGCTGACGATCTTCGGAACCGGGACGGCGCCGACGTTCGAGGCGGACGTCAAGCGGTTTGGAGCGGCTCGCGAACTGGAGCTGGTGCTCAAACCGGAAGGCTTCGGGCCCAGCGATCACTCGTCGTTCTACGGCAAGAAGATCCCGGTGCTGCACTTCTTCACGGGCACGCACAGCGACTATCACCGACCGGGTGACGACTGGGACAAAGTCAACGTGCCGGGCATTGATCAGATTCTGCACGTCCTGCAGGACATGGTCGTCCACACCGCCGAGACGCAGAAGCGCCCCGAGTACGTCGAAATCGCCGGCCATGCCGAGGTCGCAAGATCGGGAAGCCGGCCTTACTTCGGCAGCATCCCGAACTTCGGCAGCGAGGAACCGGGCTACGCGATCTCGGGAGCCAGCCCCGGCAGCCCCGCCGACAAAGCAGGCCTCAAAGGCGGCGACCACATCATCCAGCTCGGCGAGCACAAAGTGACCGACCTGAGCGACTTCGACCTCGCGCTGCGGGACTTCTCAGCCGGCGACGAAGTCGAAGTCAAAGTCCGCCGCAAAGGTGAGGTGATCATGCTGAAGGTGACGCTGGCGAAGCCGAAGTAGGAGAGAAGTCCGCAGAAAGTAGCCTTCTCGCTCCGCCGAGTTGAGCCGACCGACAAGCAAACGTCCGATCCGACTCCAGCCAGCTTCGACACTTTCGACGCAGCAAAGAAAAGGTTTTCCCCGCGTTGATCGAGTCTCGCGAGACGAACGCTGTTAGTGACGACGGGTCATCTCGGCGGAGCGAGATGGCTACTTTGGCGAGACGAATCGGTTGTCGAAAACCTGTTTTCAGATTGTCGGCAAGTGGTGACAGAGCGGGCGGTTATCGACAGTCGCCTGGGCGGGCTCTGAGTTACTGACGACTGCCGACACGCTGCTGACCGTCAGACGATAGCCAGCCAACAGGTTTTGAACGCGATTCTGTCAGCAAGTCGGGCACGCAACCTGTTGATTCAGCATCAGTTGCGGCGATCAGGCCAACAGTCATCGACAGTTTCGGGCGACGCTTTACTACTGCTACTGATTTTTAAATTCCTTCAAGTATCAGAAGCTCAGGCTGCGTCGTCTCCGCTCTCAAAAACTGAACGCGTCATCAGACTTCGGACAGCCGAATCGAATGACCGGAACGCCCCGGATCGCTAGACTTCGCAGCTCAGTTTTTCCCTACGGAGAGACTCGGTTCGGCGTCGGACTCGTCACGGCCACTGCCGCTCGATGGTGAGCGGTTTCCAGTTTTGTCGACGAGCGTTCTCCGGCGTCCTTCTGAACCGGGGACTAGCAGGACATCGCCATGAAACTTGTCTGTCATCGACCGACCCTCGCTGCCGCGCTGCAGATTGTCGCCGGAGTTGTTCCGTCGCGAACGCCCAAGGAAGTGCTGAAGAACATCAAGCTGACCGTCGACGGCGGCAAGGCCGTGCTCATTGGGACGGATCAGGAAATCGGTATCCGGCACGAACTGCAGAACGTCGAGACCGATTCGACCGGCGAAGTCCTGCTGCCGACACAACGAGTGATCTCGATCCTTCGCGAGCTGACCGACGATCAGGTCACTCTGGAAGCGACCGAACGAGCTGTTGTCGTCAAAGGCGGGCACAGCGAGTTCGATCTGTCGACCGAAGACCCCGCCGAGTTCCCGAACGTTGTGGCGTTTGAAGATCAGTCGTACTTCACCGTGTCGGCGAGTGCTCTGCGGGACATGATCAAGCGGACGGTCTTCGCGACGGATTCGGAAAGCACGCGATACGCACTCGGCGGCATTCTGCTCGAACTGAACCCGGAACGAGCGACGCTGGCCGCGACCGACAGCCGGCGACTGGCTGTCGTCACCTCGCCGGCTCAGGCCGTTGGCGAAATCAACGTCGAGAACACGACGCCGGTTGTGCCCAGCAAGGCGATGCAACTCATCGAGCGATCGCTGCCGGATGACGAAGACGCCGTCGCCATGATCGCGATTCACGGCAACGATGTGTTGGTGAAGGCCGGTGGTTCGACGATCTACAGCCGCCTGGTCGAAGGCCGCTTCCCGAAATACAGCGACGTGATTCCGAGCAGCTTTGAACATTCGATCGAGTTCGTGGTCGGCCCGTTCTACTCGGCCGTCCGGCAGGCTCAGATCGTGACGAACGAAGAGAGCCGCGGCGTCGACTTCAAGTTTTCGAACGGCCAGATGTCGCTGGCGAGCCGTGCGACCGACGTCGGGCAGTCGACGGTCGAGATGCCGCTCGCGTTCGAGGGCGACGACCTGACGATCACATTTGATCCGAAGTTTGTCGCCGACTTCCTGCGGATTCTGGATGCGAGCACGTCGGTCAAACTGAACCTGATCGACGGCGAAAGCCCGGCCGTCTTCACGGTCGACGACGCGTACCGTTACGTCGTCATGCCGTTGTCTCGCGATTGATGATTGATTGTCCGTAGCGAAAGTCGCGCAGACTTTCGGCGACCGGCACATGCCGAAACTCTGGGCGAGTTTCGCTACAGCTCTTGAGCCAGCCAGCAGTTTTCGAATGAGTGACCCGCAACCTCTGTCCGCTGCGCTTTCTGAGTTGATCGCTCGCCGGGGATTCGCGCGGGTGCAGGGGAATTCGCAGCTCGTGACGATCTGGAAGCAGGTTGTTGACGAGCGAACGGCTGAGCGGACGAAGGTGCTGGGCCTCAAACGCGGCGTGCTGGAAGTCGGCGTGACGAATTCGGCGCTGCTGAACGAACTGGTTTCGTTTCACAAAACGGGGCTGCTCGACCGCCTGAAGGCCGAGCATCCCGAACAGAAGATCAAAGACATTCGCTTCCGATTGAGAAGTGACCTGAGCAAGGACAGCAGGGACTCCTGATGAGCGAAGAACAGAACACACCGGCCGCAACCGGCGACGATTACGGTGCCAGTCAGATTCGAGCCTTGGAAGGCGTCGAGGGCATTCGCACGCGGCCCGCCATGTACATCGGCGACACGACGCTCCGCGGCCTGCATCACCTGGTCTACGAAGTCGTTGATAACAGCGTCGACGAAGCCGTTAACCGGCACGCGACGGTGATCACGGTGCGGATTAACGCGGATGGTTCGGTGTCATGTGTCGATGACGGTCGCGGAATTCCTGTCGGCCCGATGCCGGACATGGGCAACCGTCCGGCTCTGGAAGTTGTGCTGACGGAGATTCATGCGGGTGGCAAGTTTGACCGCGAAGGCGGCTACAAGACGGGCACCGGCGGTCTCCACGGTGTCGGCATCACGGCGGTCAACGCGCTCAGCGAATGGCTGGAAGCGGAAGTGCGTCGCGAAGGACACGTCTGGCGAATGGACTTCCAGCGGGGCATCGTGACGAACCAGTTGCAGAAGCTGGGAGCTTCGGACACGACGGGGACGCAGATCACGTTCAAGCCGGATCCGGAGATCTTTCCGGACACGAACTTCAACTACGACACGCTGGCCCGCCGGCTGCAGGAACTCGCGTTTCTGAACGCTGGAGTCCGCATCCGCATCAACGACGAGCGGTCGAATCAGACAGACGAGTTTCACTACGAAGAAGGCTTGCTGGAGTTCGTCAAGCACCTCAACCGAACCGAGGACCCGCTGTTCCCGCAGATCATTCGCGTTCAGGGGACGATGCCCAGCGACGATGGCGAAGTCGAGGTCGACGTTGCCGTGCAGTACACCGGCGGCACGACGGAGAGCATTCGCACCTTTGCGAACAACATCAACAATCTGGAAGGCGGCGTGCATCTGAGCGGATTCCGCAGTGCCTTGACGCGAGCCGTCAACACGTACGGAAAGAACGCCAACCTGTTTAAGGATTACGCGCCGACGGGCGACGACCTGCGCGAAGGCCTGACTGCGGTCATTGCGGTCCGTGTTCCAGACCCGCAGTTTGAAGGGCAGACTAAGACGAAGCTCGGCAACAGCGAGGTTGAAGGCATTGTCATGTCGGTGGCCCATGCCGGTCTGAACAAGTTCTTCGAAGAGAATCCGACCGTCGCGAAGCTGATCTGTCAGAAAGGAATCCTGGCGGCGGAAGCGCGCGAAGCGGCGAAGAAAGCGCGCGAGCAGGTGCGGCGCAAGGGCGCTCTGACGACCGGCGGACTGCCCGAAAAGCTGCGCGACTGCCGCAGCCGCGAACTCGACATCACCGAGCTGTACCTGGTCGAAGGGGATTCGGCCGGTGGTTCGGCGGACACGGGCCGCGATTCCAACACGCAGGCGATCATGCCTCTGCGGGGTAAGATTCTGAACGTCGAGAAAGCTCAGCTCGTCAAGATTCTCGACAACGCCGAAATCTCAAACATCTTCAAAGCGATCGGCATTCCACCCGGAGCCGAACTGGAAGACATCCAGAAGCGGCGGTATGGCAAGATCATTGTGATGACCGATGCCGACGTTGATGGCAGCCACATTCGTACGCTGCTGCTGACGTTTCTGTTCCGTCACATGCGGAAGCTCGTTGAGAACGGCTGCGTCTACATCGCTCAGCCGCCGCTGTACCGCGTCCAGCAGAAAAAGAAGACGCGCTATGTCGACACTCACGAAAACATGATGACGCAGCTGCTGGACCTTGGTCTGGAAGGCAGCATGGTCACGGTGAAAGAGGATGGCGCCGTTTTTGAAGCTGACAATCTGCAGACCGTTGTCGGACTGATTTCGCGACTCGAAGAACCGTTCCTGACGCTCGAACGACGTGGGATCGACCTGCGCCGCGTCGCCTCAGACTTCGCAACGGCCGACGGTCTGGTGCCGCGTTACCGGGTGTTTCTCGGCCGCGAACAACACTGGTTTGCGACGAAAGAAGAACTCGATGCGTTCGTCGCTGCCGAGGAGCAGAAGCGCGGTGAGCAACTGAAGGTCGCCGACGCCAGTGGTGTTGCACCCGCTGAAGGTGAAGAGGGCGAGGAAGAAATTGTCGACGACAACCTGCAGATTCAGGACCTTCACGAGGTGAAAACGATCGATGAAGTGCTGCAGGCGTTGAAATCTTACGGCGTCAAGCTGACCGATCTGGTG
>Ga0209273_10000671_pt1 | contig 39608 bp, 57 predicted proteins | sample tdAd471_FD_187126 | JGI IMG/M metagenome (GOLD analysis project Ga0209273, IMG submission 187126) | Marine sediment microbial communities from the Atlantic coast under amendment with organic carbon and nitrate - tdAd47.1 (SPAdes)... | ecosystem: Environmental > Aquatic > Marine > Coastal >...
GTCAAACAGCTCTCGATAGGTATTGAGGATGATCTGAATATCGTTTTGAACGGGGGGGCTCTCCATGTATCTAATCGCCTTGGCAACAACGCTATTCTTCGGCCTCACAATACGGGCTGCGTTGCTGAAATCAGAGTTGGGGATCATGGTGTCTTTCGGGTTGATAAGCGGTGATCGAGCCATGCGATCCTTCATGTAGTTTAGCTGGCTCATGGACTTGTCGATCTCTATGTTGATTTGTTCTAGTTGCTCGATAGCTGCATAGCCCCAGGGTGTTACAGGATCTTTCGTCGAAGGAGTTAAAGTAAAAGGAAATCTATTGAATAAGAAGGTCATTGCTACTTTTTCTTCTGGCAAAGTCGGATTGATGCTGGGATTCTTTCTATCGTTAAGAATAACGTCACCACCGTTACAAGAGGTAACGACACGAACAAAGCCTGGGTACTTAGGGACTTTCTCCACTATTGCTGGCTCTGTCGTTCCCACGATCCCTGTACTTAGATCCAGCTCAATGGTCGCTCCCTGTTGCTCGACTTCGATTAGACTGTAATCCTTGACCCATAGCTCTAAAATCAAAACCTCATCACCACGACCCATGATTTTCATTACTGCAGGGTTGCCGTGCATGATGGCGTGATCCTGGGCGAAGTCACCGCCAACTCCAGTTGGCAATGGCCTTACACTCCCGCCCACTACCTCGCGCCTCTTGTCTCCAAGTTGCTCTTTCCATTTGGTATCAGGCTTGACTACTTCCTTCATTTCCGGCCATTTACGACGAACCTGATTTATCGGCATGGTGTAGTAGTGTGCCGCTACTTCCCATTTCTCAGCTCTCTTCTCATTTAACGGCCAAAAGCCGAAGTTGTGTGGATCGACTACGATAGTCTCGACTTCACCCAGGCCATTGTTGAGTGCCGGATTGAATATCACCTTCTCGATGGTGCATCCATGAACCTCTGCCATCTTCACGGAGTCACCATAGATGTCTTGCTGCTCAGTCTCGTTCCACCAGTACCGAGCCATCTTGTGAAGGCTGTCAGCCATATCATCATTCTCACCAATAACATCGAAGGTCGGATTGTTATCCGTGAGCAAGTTGACCGTGCGCTCTATGTGGGAATTCACAAGGCTGATAGAGGCCAGGGGGATGGGAGCAGACGCACCGGAGCGCCAATGATGATTCCTATACATTTCGTAATTCCGATGCCATTTCTGAGGTAGGCGCTTCCTGTCCTTGTCCTTGATAATCCGTTCAAGGATTGCAAAGGCAACGTGGCCGACACTCTTGTCGCCATCCGGCGGCAAAAGGCTATTGATCTGTTGACGCTCCTTTTCATCGAGATCGGGCGCTGCCAACCTTGCCAATTTACTCTCTACAGTTGCCATTTTTGTCAACTCCTATTCCTCTTGTTGATAGACCCATCGTGTATGACAGCCCACGGTTGCATACCTATTTCCATTCTTGTGATCTCTAACAGCTTCCATTTCGCAACCACAGGCACAAAGTTCAAGGTCTACTTCCAGTTCTGGCTCCTCTTTCTCTTCAACGATAAATATCTCACTCGACTGATAGACATACAGCTCGTTGGCTTCTAATTCTCTGCCAGCGATGTGGGGGATGAAGAGGTGCTGGTCGTACTGATCCTCGCTAACGGATTGTGGACAGATCAGACCCATTCCCGTTGCATCTGGTTCTGGCATCTGCCAATGCTCACAGCCAACTCTCCGCTCGAACATCGAGCCCCTGAGAGGCAGATCCAGATTTTCTGCCTTGGCATTGGCTATCCACAGCCTACATTTCGCACACGCAACCTTGAATTCCCGCTTAGTTTCTTGAAACTCTTGGACTTCCGCTACTAAACTCATTGCATCCCCTCATAAGGTCTAGCCCTAGCCATTTCATCCAATTCCTCGTCCGTGTAACCGCCCTCTTCCGGTGAACGAAGAGCCTTTTCAAAGACATCTTCCTCTAGCGGTTTATCGTCGAGGCCGAACAAACCTGTCATAGGGAGTGTTTCTTCACCCTGGGTTCTTCTACCCAGGAGAAAGCCAAAAAAAATGAGGACAATCGCTACGATTATCCCCATGCCAACAAGGATTAAGGCTTGAACAATTACAGGATTCACCATATAGACTCCGCAATCTCATCATTGAAATACATCATGTCGCCTATATCTTCTTTCATTGCTTTCTGAGCGTACTTCTCCCAGGGATCTGTTTCGGGCTTCTTCTCTGTATGGTCGATCCATTTCTGCTGCCATGACTTCGGCTTATTCTTCTCTATGTCTGGATAGTAATCAGCGAAAGCCAGCATCAGAGCCTCCGCCCTGTCCGGCGACTTGATGCCTTCTTTCTTCATCCTCTGCTTACTCCAGATCAAGATTCTTCCCCGCGAGTCCAGCTCATACTTGATTGATGCCAGCTCACGGATAAGAACCTTGTCATTGGGAATGCTTATCATCCCGCTCTCAAAATGCTCTCTTAACTTCCAATAAAGCTCAGATCGTTTGTTGACGTACAATGTGGGATCGCTCGTAGCTTCACGCACATCAATTCCCATCACATCAAGGCCTTGCTCCAAGAGCCTTTCATAGACTCCGATGCCAACACCACAGACATCAATTCGGATAAGCTCCGGCTCAATCGGTCTGCGTCTGCCTTTATACTTCCGAGTCTCCGGCCCTCTGCGTGTCAGACCAGCGATCCGGCCAGCCGCCTTCATACTTTCTTCCTTCTCATAAGCAACAAGGCCGATAACTCGAACACCTTTTATGAAACAGAAAACCGTATCGTTGTCTCCCCCAGCAGCTATATCGACACCGACTGAATCAACTGGCCTGTTTGATAGCGGCTTGATGTATTCGATCTCGCGGTCAACAGCCGCGACTATCCAGGGCAATGGAATGACAGTCGAATCATCTTCAATGGGAAACTCACCGAGTACATGAACACGATAAAAATTAGAAGTTTTACCGCCTGGGCGATCAGCCATGTTTTCCAGCCATTGCGGATTCCTCTTAACCAATTCTGAATCTTCGCTACTGAAATGGAACACCTTCCAGGGCTTATCTGCATATTCATGGTGGGTAGAATGAAAGAAACCGAAAGTCCTAGTCGGGTTGCCGACCAGGAGCGCCTTGTTACCGAGATCGGTCATTGCGCCCTCTAGGATCTCGAAGATTTCATCCGGCACACCGCTGGCCTCATCGACAACAAACATCATGTTCTCTTCGTGAAAACCCTGAAAAGATTCGGAAGCCTCTTTCCGTGCGGTTCTAGCAACGGCGAACCACGTTGCTTTATGCTCTTTATGAAAGATCCTGTCGGTAGTAAGTTCAAAAAAGTCAGCAAAGTATTCGTCCATCTGTCGGTGCTGTTTCGTCAGCTCCGCCCATAGAACGTCACGCAGTTGGTTCTCAGTTGGTGCGGTACAGGGAATACGACAATGAGGCTTAGTAACCATGTACCACCAAATCACCATTGCAAGGCCTGTAGTCTTGCCGATTCCACGGCCTGATCGCGCAGATACATGATCGCCAGCCTGGATCGCCGTGAGCAATTTGACTTGCTCCTCAGTCGGCTCCATGCCGATTACTTCCCTGGCGAACCCCAGCGGATCGGCCTTGTATGGCTCGATCTTTAGCTCGTAGAGAAGATCAGGATTTCTCTTTTCCAGTACCGCGTCGATCAGGGATAGCTCTAGCTGGTCGAGCTTTTCCTTCTCCCACGGTAATAGATTCTCTTCTTGCGATGAGATCCTCAAGGGTTTTATCCTCGAATTGTTGCACCAGTACCATGACCTTGTGATCGACTACACCCTCAGTCTTGATCTGGCTCTGTTTGGGCTCCTTGCGCTTTATGATCTCGTTGATAATGTGCATCATCATCACTCGATCACGCAACTCTACAGCTTCGGCAAGTAGCACCCTAATGAGATCCCAGGAGCTTTTCAGTAGCTCCTTGGAAATGTCCTGGCCTGTCAATTCCCGCAGTAACTTGGCAACGCGATCATAGTCAACACCGCTTTTCTCAGCGATTTCCTTAATCCTGATCTCGTCTACAACGTGATCTTGAAGGAACAGGTGTTGCCGTGCATGGGAATTCTTTTTCCCTGCGCTGTCTCTAGGTTTAGCCATTATCCGGTATCGCCGATGTGAATGATTAGCGCGGCTGTAGCACCATAGCTGCCCTCTGAAACGTCCAGGCATGGCCGCACAGGTTTTCCGCCAAATGGTTTGATAACGTGTTCACCCGCTATGTTCGAGAAGATTATCGGGCCTGTCAGCGATCCTTCCCTGATAACACATTTATCCGTTCCGGCTGAAATTGTGAAATCAATGCTGATAATTGGAATGCCAGCCACGGATTGTTCCGGCCACAGATCAAAGGCCGTAACATCAGTATCTATCGAGGTTAGGGTAAGAAAAGCGCCCCCTCTTGTAATAATGTTTGCCATGATTGATCTCCTTCTTGTACCAAGCTGCGAAAACGGTTTAGTAGGGAGTTAATTGCATTATGTGTTCTTCCTTGTCCTCTTTCACTAATCCCTTCATCGAGCCAATATCCTGCCATTGTTGGCAAGAGATCCTGCAGCCAGCCCTCATCCCACCATTTACCATGCACCATGTAGACTTGTTCTTCTGTGCCGGAGAGTAGTAGATCACCCTTCTCAATCACTCCCGTTTCCGGCTTCATCTGCCAATGATGAATTCCGGTGAAGGCGTATGGCGGCATACAGATCATCTTCTCGTACTTGCGGAGCTTGATCCCCAGGAGATTCAGGTACAGGAAATCATCCCAGGCATCTACCCGCCTGGACTTATAAAGCTCATCGAACCAATCGAAGTTGCGAGTATCTATGAAGATCGGCACAGTCGTATGGATCTGCGGATACGGCCACTCATCAGCCTCAAGAAAGCATTGGTATTGTTCCTGGTAGGCTTTGTTGAAGTTGATAATCATGCCGTTACTGCCAGTAACGATCAGTCCCTTACTCGCAGCCAGGAAGAACACATCTACATTAGCCTCGACCCACATATCCGCGTCCAGCAAGCAAATGGCATCATAGGTAGTGCCGACCTCACAGGCCACGCGGAAACGCTCAATGGCTGTCTGATGGATCTGATTTTCACCCTCAGAATCAACCAGCTTTATGTGAAATGGATAAGCTCTTTGTTCCAGATCCTCAAAGAACCAATCCGGCAATCGGAACGAAATTAGAATGACATCGTGCGTACTGCCGATCCGCTCCATGCTGTTGAACATTGCCATCAGGCCAGGAATGTAATTCTCGCTGGCGGCTACAATGTAAGCGTAGTTAGAGCCCATAGATAACCTCCGCTATCCTCGCTCCAGCGTTGCCATCCTGTCCGTGATCGCAGGGCTCAGAGGGCCAATGCGCGAATTGAGCATCGACTATAGCTTCCTTGCTGTGACCAGCCAGTACCACATGGCCTGAATGAACAAATTCAGGGAATTCAGTATTTCCCCTCAGCATCACACATCGCTTGCCGAGCCACACAGCTTCACGGCCAACACCGCCGGAGTCGGTAAAGATCATATCAGCGCCAAGCTGTAGGCTTAACATCGTGACATAATCAACTGGTTTCAATACTTCGATATTCTTATATTCTTTCTCCAGCTTAATGCGTGGATGCTTGGGGAAAATGACCCTCTGTTCGAGTGAATTCAGGGCATCCAGAATTTCCTCAATATGCTCATTTGCGTTCGCTTCCCTGTGTACTGTTGCCAGGAAATAGTCACCCAGCATCGGTACGGTTTCATCTATGAAGGACATCATCGAATCATAAAGCGTGTCACCGACCACATAGTTATGATTCGGCGGTGAGCCATACCATTGCTGCATCATGGGCCTGGGGAAATGTGTTTCCCTCTCGATCTGCCTCTTGTTTTCGGCTGTCACACAGAAATTCACCTGGGCTAGGTGATCCGTCAGGTAACGGTTTCTTTCCTCCGGCATAGTCCAATCGAACGACCTTAATCCAGCCTCTATGTGAATGACCGGAATTTTCAGTAGCTCCGCAGTTAAAGCACCACCCAGGGTAGAATTACAATCGCCGACCACGATCACATAGTCGGGTTTCCTATGGATCAGGATCGGCGCGATTTGATCCAGCATCAACTTCATCTGGATCGTCGGATCATGGCTGGCACAGTTGAGTACCTGATCCGGCTCTTTCTTTCTCAGTTTCCAAAACTGCCTGGACAGACCATAATCGTAATGCTGGCCTGTGTGAACCAGGAAGTTATCGACCTTATCTTCATCGAAGTTGATTGAGGCTGCTTTTATGAATTGGGGCCGTGTTCCAATGATTGTGACTGATGTACTCCGTCCCATACTTCCAAGCCCTCTAGCCATTGTACTCGACATTCTCTATTGAAAAAATTCCACATCTGATTAAAGATCAGGTGGTTGTGGCCGCAGTTAGGACTATTCGGAGCCAGGTACTTTCTGCAAAAGTTAGCAATCCAGTATTTCCTGTGAAACTGGTTCATTTGCTGGTCGAGATAGAAAATCTTGTCTCCCTCTCTCCTCACCTTGCCCTGGGAGCTAAGATTGAAAACCCACAGGTTGCCAGGGAGCGCAATGGGCTCTTGTTCGAGATCCCGCAAGGCATAGTTGAGTGCATCCATCCAACTCAAGGTGCAATCAGGCCTCCGGTGAAGATCAAGAACCAGCTCCAAAACCGCCTTTTGATGTCGAGTAACAAAGCACGGTATATCAGCGTAAGGGATCATCCAGGTATGGACGTAAGGGTGTTTCCCCTTCTCAGTCATTCGTGAATAATCAGCGCAGCCTTGCTCATTTGTGCCGACAATGATCTGGCCTGTCTTTGCCGACAAGTCGTAGTACATGGTGACATCTTTAAGCGGGCAGACATCGGCTCCGTGAATGTTGACGACCTTGTACTGATCGAGTAGCTGAATGGCTCTCCAGGGTGGTGCGAATCGGCAATACCATCCGGCATTCTTTGGCTCGTGCCACATGGTAGGGTCAATGACCTCGAAATTCACATTAGGCCATTGATCTTTGTATTCCTGATCTAGCTCGAAATTTACCTGGATCACATAGACATCAATGTGAGTCATGCCGTAGTATTCCATTGCATTTAAAATGCCATTCGTTCCTGGCATATAGCCTCTAGTGGTACTGAAAATCATAGCGTAGTCAGCCATTCACTCACCATCCCATCCTCGTAGTGATCTACATGAACTGCCTTAACGTCCAGGTGCTTTACATAATCCGTAATCTTGTGATTCCTCTCCAGGTAAAACGTCCTTGTCGGCATGACTGATAGAGCAGTAACAAGAGGGCCAGAAGCAATTCCGACAAAGGCGAAAGATACTTGTATAAGACCGATGAGATTAGACAAATTAGCATTACAATACCGTACATGACGATCAATAAACCCATAGCGAGTATTAGCAGGATTGTGAAACAAATGCCTAAAATGGGCTTCAACGGGAATTTTTCCAGCATCCAAAACCTCCTGCCATACTTTTCGCGCTACCTCCTCTGGACAGTTGACCGAATTCGGTAAGGCCGTACCTTGAAAATGGACTGAAACAATCGGCGATGGTTTCTTCGGCAAAGCCGCAATTTCAGATAAAGGATCAATTCCAAGCTCATCCACGCAGCATTTCTGCGCTTTAGTGAGTCCAGATCCCTCCGACATAGGAAAATCAAGGTGGAAAACGTAATCGTGATCCGGCCCCTCTTTATCCGGAAATGACTCGAAAATACATTCCTGACCACATTCGAGATACAGATCGAAATGCACATCAGCGTAGAGATCCTGCAGCCGCTCGAAGATCGGCATGAACATCAGGGTATCGCCCCAGCCATGACCGAATCGAATCAGGACACGCTGCCCTGGCTCAAGGTACTCAACCAGTTTCTTCTCGTGGTACTCGCCAATCAAAGTTTAGCTTGCCCCCTTCGTAGTACATCTTCACGGCATCTGCGATCATGTAGGGCTTAATCATCGTGAAACATTTGGGAGATCCATTCTCCATCGTCAGGCATTTAGTGTGACCCCCACCGCGCCAGCACCCATCCCATTCACAGCATTCAAGACAGCCATTTGTGTAAAGATAGCGTCCATGAGGATATAGATGCCAGCGCACACCTTCTTTGCCCGCTGCCACGCACACATAAGGTTTCTGCAGGGCTGCGGCCAGGACGAATTGAAAGCTGATCGGGCCTATTGTTCCCTCAGACCAATGGCATAATCGTATGAGTTGCCGGAGATCCGTCTTGCCTACCAGGGAAAGGACACCCGTAAGGTCTGGATGATGATGGGCCTCATGGCCTATCTGGACTATCTTTATTCTGTTGTCAAAGAACCGTGTGAGAATGTCTACAACTTCTTGCCAGCGATGATATTGCTTGAGTGCATTGTCCGGCTTAGATCCGGCATTAAGGAGCCAGAATTTGTCTTTCCAGCCGAACTCAACCTCAGCCTGATTTATCCAGCTTTTCTCTTCATCGCTAACCCAAAGCTCCGGCAAGATCCCTGTTGGTAGGATCTTGACATCGAGCTTCTTCTCAATATCCAGCCTGAATCCGTCAGCGAAATGTATCCCTGTAACGCCGCTGTTGTGAATGGCATCATAGCCGATGTCGAACTGTTCCACCTCTTCGTCGTTTTCATCGAGTGGATGCAGCCAGGGATTATTCTCCCAAATTTCGGCACAGGGACTTCTTACGTCGATCAGGAAATCAGGATATGAGTTAGCAAAGTCGGCGACAGCCCTAGTCATGGTCAATACGTCACCAGGGCTCTGTCCGTTTCTAAGGATTATCTTCCTCATCTGTTTCGGTTTCTGTTTCTAGGGATTCGGGAAGAATTTCTTTAGCGATATGCTCGATACTGAGCATTATATCTTCCCTGGGAAAGTTGTGAGTTAAGTAGTAATGCTGGATCGTTTCCTCTTCGTCCATGTAGCTGATCCTCACAAACAATTTACCGCTTGCCAGGGCTTTTTGGAGCTGTTTCCTCATTTCGATAAAATCTAGCATTATGGCCTCCAGCGATTAGCAAACAAAAAGGTTGTTACATCTTTGCGTGGAGGACATTCACAATCATTTTCAACCATAGGGCTGAATCCAAACTTATCAAAGAGCGCGATCAGGGAGTCCTTAGTGAAATAATGTAAATGTTCCCCTGGTTTAAAATGCTTCCATTCACTCAGGCCTTCCTCCGGTATGATCGGAACCGTGCAAGCAACTTTCTTGGAGAGCATCAGGATCGGCTCTATGTCCTGAAAGTCCCTAATATGCTCCAGAACGTCCCAAAAGCACGTTACGTCATAGGGAACCATGTCGATGCCTGTTTGTGGATACAGGCCCAAATCATAGCTCCATACGTCAGCCCAGGGGGGTCGCCATGCTCGAAACCAGCCGACACCGGAACCATAGTCCAGCACCTTCAACTTTGAGCGCCATCCTCGTCCGGCTGGCAAGTAAACACCTTGCTCTATAAAATGCCAGCGAATGTCGCTGATCCGCTCTGCCGTGGCGCTGTGAATCCTCAGTAAATTTTCGTAGTAGTTGAGATCGTACATAGCCCGATTTTAACCAGCCCAAATTCTAATGCAAGCCCTAAGTCGATGTTGAACTGGAAGATGAACTACAGCTTGAGCTTGAGCTTGAAGTTGGCAAATGTATCTCCACCTGACAAGCAGCTATAAAAGCAAAATTGAGTCCACCAAGAGCGAATCGGAACCAAACTCTCAGATCACTAAGCTCTTCCATCGTTTTGGAAGTTGTAAATTTCCATGAGTATTCGGCCCAAGCTGGAGTTAGAGCTTGTACTTGTTCGCTACCAATGATGCTTGCACCATCGTACAGAGAGATTCCTACCGATGTTGGCCCATTAGTCCATCTGGCATCAATTTTTACGTCTATGGATTCGCAATTTCCAGAAAATGAAGGATTCTCAAAATCTGTCTTTTCAGTCACGCCTGTACTGGCAAAAATCGTACTGCTTTGCCTTGCTGGATCTCCATCATCCCAATCATTTATTTGATCCCATCCGGTAGCACCACTCCATGTATGATCGAAGTCACCATTAGGATTCAATATCGTTAATGGAGCTGCTGATGAAGATGAGCTTGAGGACGATGAGAATGAAGATGAGCTACAAGATTCTGAGGATGAACTGGAGCTTGAAGAACTACCAAAAATAAGCTCAACTTCCACCTCAGAAAGTCGATCAGCGTTGACCGTATCATCAAAGCCAATCCACATGAGCATATTTTGAATTTCCATCCAATTCAACTGTAGGTTGTGATCTACGGTGTAAGTCACCCAACTCGTAGTCGGATTGATATTTGTATTAGTGTATGGTGAACCACCGTCACGCAGTTGCACGTTCACATCGCCAGTACCAGGGCCATCATTTTTTAGTCGCCAATGGGATTTGATATTTATTGTTTGGCCTGAGTAAAAGACATTAGGCCATAGATCCGCTTCGTAGTAACCGTCCGACGAGCTGCCTATTCCCGCCGTATCATCCGGTGATGCTCCAGGGCCAAAGATACCGTTATTGATGTTGCCAGGGTTACTACCAGCACCGAAAGTAAATCCATCAACTAAATCATCCGGTATTGATGGATACATCCATATTCGCGTCTGAAACGTCGAGAAACTTTGCGATGAGCTTGAACTGGATGAGCTTGAACTGAAAGATGATGAGCTTGAGCTAAAGGAGCTGCTAGAAAAGCAGGATGAAGAGCTTGAGAATGAGCTTGAGCATGAAGAAAAGCTACTGGAACAGGAAGAAGAACTGGAAGATGAAGGCTTAACAATTTCAACTTCCATTTCTGATAATTCATGGCTCTCTACGCTGGCGAAACTACTAAATCTTACTTCCAAATTCGTGAGCTGTGCCGCTGTTTTTTGAACTGAAAAACTATGGCTGTAATTGGCATAGCTCGTCGTTGCAGCAATTAGGCCGCTAGATCCATCAAGGCTGCTTCCATCTGAGTACAATTTTATATCGAACTGTTCATTGTCGGCGTTTTTACAGCGAACATGAACTTTAATCTCTAGGCTTGTTCCCTGGAAAGAAGGATTCGTAAATCCGCTCCGCTGAAAATCATCGGAGAACATACCCCCAACGCCATTTGTGTCGTCAGGCGTTCCGGTAATAATTCCATCATTCAGTCGATCCCACCTAGAACTACCGGAGCCAAAAGTAATGTTGCTGGCACTCACATCTTCATCAGGCCGGATGAATTGGCTTTGTAAAATCTGACTTTCACTCGAAGAGGAACTGAATGAAGAGCTGCTTGATGAGAAAGATGAGCTAGACGAGAAGGAAGATGAGCTTGAGAACGAAGAGCTGGAAGATGAGAATGAAGAGCTAGAGCTGGAACTGGAGAACGAAGAGCTGGAACTGCTAAAGCTAGAGCTACAGGATGAGAATGAGCTACTTGAACTCGAACCACAAATGAAGAATTGGACATTGGTTAGGGTATCCCACGGTGAATCAATCCTAGCCATATCAATGCCGTATGACCAATCAATATCAACCGGAGTACCAGCGACATAGCCACTACCACCGCCATCATCATTCGCAATGACGTTTCCACCGCCAACATTATCTCTCAGATTCAACTCGCCCCAACCGCCAGGAGTATGACCGTAAGCCCTGATTTTAATCGGGCGATAACCCACATTCCAAGTACCGCTTTCCCGTATGCTCATACCAGGGCCAGCTTCCTCAAACTGATCCAAGGTAGCATTATATGAGCAGTTAGCGGAGCAAACCCACTCAGGAGTGAAAACATCTACCCATGCTCCAGATTCACACGACGAACTGGAGCTTAATGAGTGTGAACTTGAGCATGAGCTTACCGACTCTGAGCTTGAGCTTTCCGACAATGAGGACGAAGAAGAAGATGCCAGGGAAATGTCTATCTGTACCGAGCTGACAAGGATCGAGAGTCCACTAATCCACCGGAACCATACTCGCATATCACTCAGCTCTGCAGCGGTCTTAGTCGTTGCGAAACTGTATTCAAATTCACTCCAAGTCCCAGGTAGCAACTGCGGAGCAAATATCTGTTCGCTGCCTATTTGACTAGCACCGTCATAGAGCGACATTCCCAGGCTACCCTGTGACCCGCCGGAGGCCGCACTAAATTTCACTCTCACATAATAGGAATTGCCAGCATACGAAGGATTCTCAAAACCGAGCTTTATGGTATTGGCTGCTAAAGCATAGACATAATCATCATTCCTCGCCGGATCTCCAGCACTAAAATCCTCCGTACATTCCCAAGCTGTAGCCTGACCTGAAAGCGTCCAGCCAGTAATATCAACATCTTCGTCTGGATTTATGCCTGTAAAGAACGGAACTGGCGACGATGAAGATGATTCGCTGGAAGATGAGCATGAGGATGAGCTGCTGAAAGAACTCGAACTGGACGAAAATGAGCTAGAGCTTGAAGAGAAGGATGAAGAGCTTGAACTCGACGATTCGCTAGAGGAACAGGATGAGAAAGAGCTGCTTGAGCTTGAGCAGACGAAGAATTCAATATCCTCTATGTGCCATCCAGTAAACTCATCGGCTGGCCCGAAACTAACAATATCGCTAACTTGACCGCCGATATTAACTTCTGCCGCTGGCGAACCTATCTGATTACTGGCAGAGGCAATCACTCCACTACCGTCTGATAGCGTCCAAGAGAGAGTACCACCTGTAATCGTGACCCTGATTTTTGTTGGTCTGTAGCCAGTTTTCCATGCGCCAGTAGCAGCCAGCCCAAAACCGCCAGGGCCACAAGCATCGAAGTAATCAGGTGAACTATTAACGTGCCTAGTATTGCCGCCAGTTGTTGACCATTTGGTTGTACCAAAACCTAAACCACAGCCAAAGGTAGATGGCGCACCGAATTGGGAGATCCATTGTCCGGCAGAGCAAGATGAGCTTGAACTCTGCGAGGAAGAAGAGCTGCTAAAACTCTCAGAACTCGAAGAGAACGAGGAGCTGCAAGAGCTGAAAGAACTCGAACAGCTTGACGAGCTACTGAAAGAGGAAGAACTCGAAGAGAATGAGCTTGAGCTGGAAGAGCGCGATGACGACGAGCTGAAAGACGACGAGCTGAATGAAGATGAACAGCTCGAAGATGAGCAATTTGAGCTTGAGCTTGAGAAAGAGCTTGAGGACGACGAGAAGGAACTCGAACAGCTACTCGACGACGAGAAGGACGAGCTTGAAGAGGAACAGCTACTTGAGAACGAAGAGCTTGAACACGAGGAGCTTGACGAGAACGAAGAGCTGGACGATGAGAAACTGCTACTGGAGCTAAAGCTCGACGAACTCGAACTCGACGAGAACGACGATGAGCTGCTTGAGAAGGACGACGACGATGAGAAAGAGCTACTGCTACAGCTTGAGCTGAAAGAGCTTGAACTCGACGAGAATGAAGAACTCGAAGAGCTGAAAGAGCTGCTACAGCTTGAACTAAAGCTCGACGACGAGCTTGAGAAAGACGAACTCGACGAGGAAAAAGAGCTGCTTGACGATGAGCAGCTTGAGCTTGACGAAAATGACGAGCTACAAGAACTCGATGAAAAACTTGACGATGAACAGCTTGAAGATGAGCTTGAGCTAAAAGAGCTAGAACACGAGGAGGAGAAGGAGCTGGACGAAGATGAAAAGCTCGACGAGCTGGACGATGAGAAAGCCGAATCACATGAGCTGCAAGAGCTACAGGATGAGAACGATAATGATGGGCTAGAACTGCTAAAGCTCGATGAACAGCTCGATGAGAACGAGGAGCTTGAACTCGAACATGAGCTTGAGAAGGCTGAATCACAGCTCGAACACGAAGATGAAGAGAACGAGCTACTGCAGGACGATGAAGAGCAAGAGCTAAAGCTCGATGAACAGCTAGAGGAGCTGGAACTCGACGAGCTGAATGACGACGACGAGCAACTAGAGGAGAAGGCTGAATCACAAGAACTGCAGCTCGACGACGAGCTACAGGACGACGAGCTTGAGAACGAGGATGAAGAGCTGGAGAACGATGAGCTGCTAGATGAAGATGAGAATGCCGAATCGCAAGAGCTAGAGGAACTGCAAGAGCTAGAGTAACTGGATGAAGAAGATGAGATAGATACAGAGCTTTGTGAGGACGACGAGCTTGACGATGAGAAAGCTGAATCACAGGAAGATGAGCAACTGCTTACCGACACCGAACTCAGCGAAGATGAAGAGCTGGAGGATGAGAATGCCGAATCACAAGATGAACTCGAAGAGCATGAACTGGAAGATGAGCCTTCAATAATGACCTGTAATTCAAGCTCAGTAACTCGATCATTCCAGCTTGGATCTTGGCACTCAACCCTCAACCGTGCATCTGTAAGCTCTGCGGCTGTCTTATTAAGACTCCAGCTTACCGTGTAATCAGCCGGAACACCTGTAGTAATCGTGTATATTGTGCGTGTGCCATGTGACACACCAAAGCTAGACTCGAATCTTACATCAACTCGTCCAGGTGGAGCAAAGAAAGTAAACGCCCTTACAGTACATCTAACTTCTATCGCTTCTCCCTGGAAAACTGGATTTGAAAGTCTAAGTCTAACGTAAGCACCGTTACTGCCCTGGAATCCGTTAGTATCATCCGGCCCAGGTGAGAATCCAGGCCCGAAGATGCCATTATTCACTCGATCTGCGATGCTAGAGCCAGATCCCACAGGAGTAACCGTATATCCACCCTCATCGCTCTGAGGATAGAAGTATTGTCCCTGTAAGACCTGGAAACTCTCGCTGGACGATGAAGATGAGCTACTACACGAAGAGCTGGAAGAGAAAGCTGAATCACAGGATGAAGAACTCGAACTGGAGAACGAGTAGGAAGAGGAGCAACTGCTAAAAGACGATGAACAGCTCGACGAGCTTGAGAATGAAGAGCTAGAAGAGCTTGAAGAAAAGCCAGAATCACAGGACGAGCAACTTGAGCTAAAGCTCAAACTGGATGAGCTTGAGGAGCAAGAACTACTGAAAGATGAAGAGCTAGAGCTAAAAGATGAACTCGAAGATGAGAAACTGGACGAACAGCTAGAGCTGCAGCTCGAAGATGAGCTAAATGACGACGACGACGAAGAGAACGAAGAGCTGCAGGACGAGAAAGAGGAGCTGCAACTGGAGAAAGATGAAGAGGAACAGGTACTTGAAGAGCTACAGGACGACGATGAGCTGGAGAACGACGACGATGAGCTAGAGGACGAGAAGAGCGAATCACACGAGCTACAGCTACTACAAGAGGATGAGGAGCTGAGTGAGGATGAGGATTCGCTGGAAGAGGAGCAAGACGAACTCGAACAGGATGATTCCGAGGACGATGAAGATCCAGGGCAGACCAGCCAGCGCAATGCCAACTCATCGAGATACCAAGTACCGGATTCCGTAGCGCCGGAGTGCCACGCGATCACGGTATTGGTGTTATTCTGAATGTTGACCAGATCGCTTACCAGATTCCAGGTATTCGGAGTAAGACCAGGATAGTTATGAACATTCAAAGTCCCATCATCATGCTTGATGGTTACTCTGATCTTAGTCCGATCAACTGGATAGATCCAAAATGAGAGTTGATAGACTCTCGTTACGCCTAGAGAGGCCGGATTCCCTATCGGAAATCGCTGTTCGATGCCTTGCGGATCTTGATCCCCAGCCCTGAATTCAGCAACGAATTTGCGTGATTCAAATCCAGCATACCTTCTAGCATCCGTGTGTACTTGCTCAATGCTGTCCTCATTGACCTTTACCCTACCAAAGTCGTACCAAATCCAATCAGGATACACAGCTAAGACATTGTTCCCATAGACAGGTATAGAGTCACAGTCAGCCGATGAGGAAGAGCTGCAACTAGAGGACGACGAGCAAGAGGACGACAGACAAGAGCTGCTTTCCGATGAGCTACTGCAGCTAGATGAGCATGAGCTGGACGAGAAGGCCGAGTCACACGAACTCGAAGAACTTACCGAGCTTGAGGACGAGAAGGAGCTGGATGAGGACGAGAAAGAGGAGCTTGAAGAGGATACGGAGCTACAGCATGAAGAGGAAGATGAAACTGAGCTTGAGCTAGATTGGCTGGACGAAGAGGACGAACACGAAGATGAAACCGAGCCAGAGAGAGAGCTACTGGACGAGCAGGACGACGATAGGCTCTCTGATGAAGAGCTTGAAAAGGATGAGCTGGACGACGAGAAAGAGGAGCTACTGCAGGAGCTAGAACTCGAAAACGAGGAGCTTGAGCAGGATGAAGAGCTTGAAAACGAACTACTCGAAGAGGAGCTTGAAAAAGAGAACGAAGAGCTACAACTGGACGAGAATGACGAAGAACAGCTAGAACTGGATGAAAACGACGAAGAACAGCTACTACTGGACGAGAAGGAGCTTGAGGAGCAAGAGCTTGAAAAACTTGAGCTTGAAGAGCTAAAGCTCGAACTCGAAGAGCTGAAACTCGAAGAGCTTGAGCTGGAAAATGACGACGAAGATGAACAGGAAGATGAAAAGGAACTCGACGAGCTAAATGATGAACTTGACGACGAAAATGAGCTACTGGAGCAAGAAGATGAAGAAGAAAATGACGAGCTAGATGAAACCGAACTTGACGAGCTAAAAGACGACGAACTACAGCTCGAAGAAGAAGAAAATGAGCTTGAGCTGCATGACGAACTCGATGAGAACGAGGAGCTACAGGAAGAAGAAGAAAAGCTCGAAGAGGACGACGAGAAGCTACTCGAAGAGAAAGAGGACGATGAGCAAGACGACGAGAAGGAGGAAGAGCTGGATGATGGGCTGCTTGATGAACACGAGGACGAGGACGAGAACGAGGACGATGAAAAAGAGCTTGAACAGCTCGATGAGCATGACGAACTCCGTGAGCTACTGCTTGACGAAAAACTCGAAGAGCTTGAACTCGAAAAGGACGACGACGAACAGGACGACGAGCTACTAAAGCTCGATGAGCTAGAAGATGAAGAAAAAGAGCTACTTGAGCAAGAAGAGCTAAAAGAAGAGCTTGAGGAAGAACAAGAGCTGGATGATGAAGAACTACTGGAAAAAGAGCTACTTGAGCTAAAAGAGGAGCTGGACGACGATGATGAAAAGCTAGAACTCGAAAAACTCGAACAGGATGAAGAGCAACTGCTCGAAAACGAAGAGGAAGAGGAGGACGATAAAGAAGAGGATGAGGAACTTGAGTAGCTGGAACTCGACGATGAGAATGAAGAGGACGAGGACGAAAACGAAGATGATGAACTCGAAAAGCTCGATGAGCATGATGAACTCGATGAAAATGAGCTGCTACTACTTGAAAAGCTCGATGAACAAGACGACGATGATGAAAAACTCGAACTTGAAGAGCTAAATGATGAAGAACAAGAGCTAAATGAACTCGACGAAGAGCTAGAAGAGGAACATACCGTAAAGAATTCGATATTTGTAACTTGGAATTGAGTTGTGCCGTTATGCTGTAATTCCAAAAATCTAAGATCGAATGTCGAAAAAGTAATTGCTTCAACTTGACCGGAGAAATAATTGGTCGGGAAATTCGTACCGCCAATGACATTTCCGGCAGTATCTTTCAGATTACAGGCATATAGTGGAGAGCCGCCTGTGAATGTAATCCGAAACTTGCTTGGCCTGTATCCACTCCGCCATGCGCCTTGTGTTTCTAAATAGGCCCATTGCTGTGAGCTATATAGATCAGAATCCCATTCCCAATTTACTGAATCCCAGGTACAGGCAAATGGTGGGGCAACAATGCCCCCAGGGTTCCACCTTGAATCGTCAAAGTAAGCAATCCATTGTCCACATTCTAATGAAGATGAAGAAGAGCTAGAGCATGATGAAAAGCTCGAAGAACAGGACGAACAACTAGATGAAAAGCTCGACGACGAGCATGATGAGCTTGATGAAAAGCTCGACGAGCATGAGCTAGAAGAAGAAAAACTCGAAGAACAGCTCGAACTGCTGGAGAAGGATGAGGACGAGGACGACGAAAATGACGAGCTGCACGAACTCGAACTGGAAAAGCTGCTTGAGCATGATGAACTCGAAAAAGATGAGCTACTGCAGCTCGACGACGAGGACGAAAACGAGCTACTGCAGCTCGATGAGCTGCTAAAACTCGACGACGAACAGGACGATGAAAAAGAGCTGCTAGAACTTGAAAAACTTGAAGAACAAGAGGACGAGCAGCTTGACGAAGATGAAAATGACGAACTGCAACTTGACGAGCAAGAAGAGCTAAATGAACTCGATGAGCTGGAGAAGGAAGATGAGCAGCTTGACGAACTTGAGCTAGAAGAGCTGGTATCGGTCAGATGCACACAATCCATGTGGAATGTGTGTCCGGCTGATCCGTTAGAGCGATGGTCGATCTTAATTGATAGCTGATTGCCAACACTCACATAATCAGACGGTGTTCCCGCGCCTGTGAGCGGAAATACATAGTTAGAAGGCGTAGCCTGTGATGGAAAGTCCTGGGCTGCGCCTGTCATATCATCCCACAAGAGCGTTTGGTAATTAAAGATCGCTATTTTGACGATATGAGCGGGATTGCCGCTGTAGTAGCCAGTTATGGATACATCAAGGGTTGATTTTGGTACATTTTCAAAGGTGAATCTTTGATCGAAAGCTGGAATACCCACACCTGAAAGCTCATTGATTACATACTCAGTAAGATCACAGGCATGGGTATCACAGAAAACGCCAGTATTTATCGTGCCGACAATTAGCTGAGAACCATCAACCCAGCGCCAATCCGGTGGAACGCATGAAGGTGAAGAAGAGGATGAGCTAGAAAATGAAGAACTCGACGAACAAGAGGACGAAAAGCTGCTTGATGAACAGGAAGAGCTTGAAGAAAACGAGCTAGAACAGGAACTTGAACTAGAGGAAAAGCTGCTTGACGAACTCGAACTCGAACTCGAAAAAGACGAACTAGAACAGCTAGATGAAGATGAAAAACTGCTCGATGAACTACTGCAGGACGATGAGAAACTGGAAGAGGACGAAGAAAAGGACGACGAGGAGCATGAGCTTGAGCTAGAAAAACTGGATGAGCAAGATGAGAAGGAACTGGATGAAAAACTACTAGAGCAGGATGAAGAACTTGAGCTGGAAGAGCTTTCCGTGCGCTCGTGAAAGCCTATATCCCATACTGATTCTTGTGGGCGTGTTATTCCTGCTTTGCCCGCGCCCATAACGCCATCAGCAATATCATCGTCGAAAGCGAAATTGCCATCTGCGCTCAGATCAGTACCAAAATTCCTAGCGCCACCATCGGTGTAGCCTAACCGGAAATCATCATTGCCAGCATCGGAGAAAGCAAAGGTTTGATTGATCCGGCTGTTTGTACCTGGGGCCGAGCCATCGCCTGATGAGTTATATTCACTCGCAGCATCATAAGAGCCATCAAAGTCCTGCGATCCGGTAGTGCCATTACCCAGGCAGTTTTTACAGATTACCGTACCGCCACTCTCATTGAATCCTTCACCTGAATCAATGGCATGGCAGTTATAGACGTAGCTTGTTCCTGCATCGAACTGAAAGGCAGCATCGTCACAGCCTATGGCGATACTGTTGATGTAATACATCGTATCGCCGCTGCCGCCATTCTCTCTAAAACCCTTAGAATCACCGCCAATGTTGACCGGATTGATGGCTAGACAGCCGATTAAATACTGATTGTTACCTACTAGGGCAGCGCAATAGGCACTACCACCATCTTGATCGAGGCTCATTATCAAGTCTTGAAGTTGGCAGTTAGCCTCAACCACAGAGAACATATCTATGTTGCTTGTTGTAGTGACAAAATAAGCGGCTGATCCGTCCTGGTGGGGGTAGCCATCGTGACCCTCTCCAGAGGCCGGACGGATTATCCTGAAATACGAAGTATTCGTAGTCGCGCCATCAATGACAACTTCATCATCGTGAGAGCCAGCGTAGCACTCTAAGACCTCAGACTGAGTAGCGGTAACGAGATCAATATCAGTTGCAGCTTCCCAGGTAGCAAGGGCTGAGTAGTCCTGTCCACCCCCGCTATCGTAGGTACTGATATTCTCATTTGTGGCAGCTCGTCTTGAGGTAGCCATTAGAGATAATCTCCTATGGCCTTATCAAAGACTAGGCCGCTAACTGCGTATGGTGGATCTGCAGCAACAATTTCAAAATCTTCGCTGTCAATGAGCAAGAATGGTTGATAAAAATCATTTGGATCTGTTGCTCTTGATTGATTAAACGCGGGATATAGAACCTGTAAGCGTCCGAGGGGAACTTCGTATCTTCGCTTGTCGAATCTTTCGCCAGTTTCAGGATCAGTAGGTTCAAAGACCTGTTGAGCAAAGGCAGCAAATTCATTTTCTTCTGGCCCATCAATATGTAGCCAGAGAAAGATTTTGCCTTCTTGCGATCCTATGAAATCTGCTGGTTTGCGAATGGCAATAATATCGCCTTTTTTCATGCGCTCTGTGCCATCGGCGTTATCCGGCGCATTAACCATCGCCAGGGCGATCTCCATCGTCGGGTAATTCGGGTTAGTTACGCCCATTAGTCGTCCTTGTCTATTCGAGCTGTAATTGCTGTTTTCAGTTGGGCCAGGGTACGATCAGGAAGATCCGGCTGTGCTGCAACGCTGCTTTTGAGATCAGAGAGATTATTTGCTGCAGCCACATCTGCTTTGAATTGAGTGAGCCAACCACGCAGGATATTCATTTCATCCTTGATAATGTCGGCAAAGGCGGTCATTAGCTTTCTGTTTCGTGGATGAACCAGGAATAGCCCGCCAGCGCCTAGAGCGTCCTGCTGGTTCTCATCATCTTCCTGGGCGGGAGCGTAGGTATCAATTTCGCCTTGAACGGCGTTACGGACGATATTGCCGCCTACATCGGCGAATTTAGCAAAGCCCAACTCCCGCAACTCACGATCAATGTGCCGAACCTGAGTGCCATCGGGATAAGCTGCGGTTGTCAGAACTCCCCAAAAAGCAGGGGCTCGATCATCCCACATCTGATCTGATAAGCTGATCTTGACGACCTCGCCGGACGATATTCGGTATAGTGCTGTTGTCACGAGCTAACCCCCCTGTAAAAGAAAAGGCCGCTCGTCGAAAGCGGCCTAGTCTTTGCCTATTGAAAGTACGTCTAGTGCTTGTTTTTGCTTAGATATTTTCTCCAGGGCTACCTCCAGAGCCCATTTTGCAGCACTCAAAGCACCCTGGAGCTGATGCCTGGATTCAACGGCTTTTTCATACTCATCGAAGATCAGGATCAGATCGGCCTTGTCCTGATCTCCGTCAGGCATAGCCTCAACGATCTTGCGGATTCGAGCAAGCCTGTCACCAAGCGTGAGGCTTTCGGCATCCTGTACCATTGCCTTTACAATATCTTATACAGGTCTGAGATTGCTTGGTGCATCGGGCGGGACGAAGTAACGCAATCCGAAAGTCTCGCCATTCAGCACTCGCGTAGGGTCGTCCGACCATGAAATGTCGCTTTCCCCCACATTTGTTCCATCGGCAGTTAAAATGCGCCTAGATTTAACGCCCACAAAATAAGATCCTTCAACATTAAGCGTAATTAGCTGATCTGTATCGGTGGTTACGGCAACTTCGGCAGGATTATCCTTATTGGGATCTGTGACAGCATTTGCCAGATAGACAACGTATTCAATGGTACTATCGGCTGGGACAGTCACCGCATCCCAAGCCACGGTAGCCTGATTCGCCGTATGCCACGTTTGCGCCAGGGCTAGTCCGGCCACAAGCAGGATAGCGACGATAAAAAGGGTGATTTTCCAATGTTTCTTCATTTTAAAACTCCTCTCCATAATAATCCTTGGGAATTAACTCAAAACAGTCACAAATAGCCTTTAATTCCAACATTCGACCTAATTTAAAGGCCAAATATGTAAAAAAGACGAAGTAAACTGCCTTTACTTGTAACGGCTGTGTTAAAAAGGCCCATAATTCGATCATTATCGCAATCTTCCCCTCGTTTTAGACCTAGCGCCACCATAACGCCTACCACCAAAAACGTCCCTTCGAGGATCTTGACCTGGACGAGCCATAGTCAACGACTTATGGAACGTAGGCATCGGCTGGTTCGAGATCCCACCAGTAGCAGCCGCACCCCTACCCAAACGCTGTGCCTTTCCAGTTTTAAGTAACGCCTGTATCCTACTCTGAGGCTTACCCATCGGAGAACTGCCCTTCTGTACCTGGGGCTGTGATGTTCTAGGGGCCACACCCTCACCCCTCCGGCCCTTCTGAGCTGCCTGAATGCGCGGATCTCCCCGCGCTATCGCCTTCGCCCTCTGCTGTTCCTGAAATGCCTGTCCAGAATGAGGCCTAGCCTCCATAAATTCCTTCGGCAGCGGCTTATTCATCCGCCCCATCAGCTTCCGCACATATTGATCGAACAACAACGGCATAACTACTTCTCCCTAAGCTCTATTAACTCATCCAAAGGACGTAAATCACGCTGATGAACGCAAAAAGCCGTAGCATCAAACTTACACCACGACCATACCTTCTGCATTTCACGCTCCCATATCCAACCAGCTACACGCACCAACCACTCCTCTGCATTAACCTCAACCACCAACAACCAAATATCCACCACACCCAGCTCATGCAGCCTGGGCTGGTAAAGCAAATGACCATCAGCGTGTACCGTTTCCTTGATCTCTATCGTCCGACCAGCATAAACCGCATCGTACTTAGGACGCGGATAACCTACAATACGACTCCACTCCGGCTCAATATGCAAACCACGACAACCACCAAACTCACCACGAACACCCTCTATATGCTTCCGCTTACTAGGCGGCGTGGGCGAATAACGCTCCGCACGAGCATGATTGTCCTCCCAACGGGCCGTACCTAACCTAACTATCTCCTCACGATCATCCCATAAACTAACTATATCTCGCATAGCATAAGACCCCCTCTCAAGCCCCACCATACCTAAGAGAAAATCGAATGCAATGTCCCTAGAGTTACCTGACGTTATTTCCTCAAAAAAAAATCCCAAAAAATTTGGGACGTTAGACTCTAATTCTGAATTTTTATGCAGATTTCACGAGTGGTCGTATATACAAGTCATTGGCCGATTGGTCAAGGTCGAGGACGTATGCCCCCGCTTCTATCTTATAGTGCTGCGCCTCCTCGCTGCGCCTCGATCACCCTCCACCAGGACGCGCTCAACTCCGCGATCCCCGCGCTGGGATGCCTGATGGTTGTCTAGTCGCTGGGGTCAACCGATGGAAGGCCCAGGGGTTTAGTCCGATAAGGGATAATATGTAAACTAGCCCATAACCACGCGGGTTCAGGGCTCGGTGTTGGGGCTTATTGCGAAACGAGGCCATATCTTTAGACGATAAGCCGATAATTAACACAAAATAGGTTGATGCCTATGGGCTTTATTGCCGGATTGAGGTATTACCCCAGCAGTAGAGCCTATTCGCGGCTGGTGTTGGCTATCTGCTCGACTGGTACAAATACCCCTTGACTAAAAAAGCCCCATAGTTTAAGGTAAGGGAACACGCAATAAACCTTTAACAGGAGAGGAGGCGCGGATCATGGCGGCAGGATATTTAGCAGGGCCAGGGCAACACGCGGGGCCGTGTTACGAGTATTGCCAGCACAGCGATTGCAATGCTACCAGGAACATGGCGCAAACGGGCTGTTACATTTGCCAGGAGGCCATTGGCTACAACATCGGATTTTTTAACGATCCGGAGGAAGGGCTAGTGCATCGACTTTGTTATTTGCGATCAATAGAGAAAGGAGGCCAGGAGTAATGGCGAAGAGGAGAACCGAGAGAGCCAGGAGGAGAACCAAGGCCAAGGCGCGGCGAAGGCTGGAAGGCCCGCCGCCAGGATTGAGTAAATATGCGAAGAAACGCCAGCGCAGCCAACCCCAGGAGCCCGCCAGGGCTTGATAGTTTGGCTGGGGTAAGGCAAAGACCCAACAAAGGAGGCCTAAGAGCATGACCCACCAAGAGAATAGGCAAAAGACCTGCGAGGAGCGGATAGGCGGCTACTACCGCCGGACGTTTGAGGAGATCCGCCGCTTGACAGGGCGGGAGGAGATCACCCGCGCCGACCTGGAGGAGTTAGGCGCGGATATTGACGAGTATCTGAACCCCGACCACGATCCACAAGACGAGGAGGAGCCAGAGATAGATCAAGACGAGGCGCGGCGGGTATTGCGTGAAACCTGGGAACAAGACATTTTATCCATTGATAGATCCGAGAAGGTGCGGGTCTGTTTTTCCTGGGGAGGGCCAGCCGATTACATTGATATTTACATCAGCGGCCAGGGCCACGAGCGAGAGATAGAGCGGGCCGTTTATTTGTTTCAGGATTGGTTTGACGGAGCAGAACGAGAGATCACAGGGGACGACTTTGAGGCCATTTGCGAGTTGTTCGACTGGTTAGTACATGAGTGAGCCTTGACGGTGAAGGGCGGAGCGATCCGCCCCGATCCGCCAGGGCTTTTTCATTTTGAGGCCTGGACTAACCACAACCCCCACCAGGAGGCCACGCACATGAGCAACAGAGAGGCACAGCGTCAAGGCTATGGGCTGGCTGATCTAGTAGCGGCGGAAGGATTCAAGACCGCGCATGATCTAGCCGAGGTTTACATCATGGATTCGTTAGTCCCTGCAATTTGTACGGTTTGCGGGTACACCACCCACTATGAGCCGGACAGCACCAGGGGATGGTGCGAGGTATGCGACAAGGGAAGTTGCGTTTCGGCCCTCGTTTTAATGGGTATTATTTGACATTCACCAGGAGGCGAGCCAGCACCAGGGCGACCAGGGCGCGGGCCGCCTCCGCCCCCGAGGAGCCGACCAGGGAAACACCAGGAACCCGATAGAAACCAGGAGGTAGGAGCCGATGAAACTAGCAGAATTCATCAAGAACAACAGGGAAGAGTTAGACCGTTGTATTGCCAGCGCATTAGACCAGGACACCAACCCCTATCCCAATGACCAAGAGCGGCGGCTATGGGTATTGAATGACGAGGGGCTTTATAACTGGGCCAGATCGGAGGGTGTAAGGATATGAGCGAATGCCAACATCATTATGAATTCAGGAACTATTGCGGCGCGAGGGTATGCCGCGAGTGTGGCGACCACAAAGGCCTAGCGCGATGTTATTGCGGCTGGGGTCTTATGCCAGGGGAACGCCTTGAGGATGATATAGGCGAGGGAGTCTTTGACGGCGAGGGTTGGGACGTTGAGTATTAAACGGAAGAATGCGCGGCGCAGCCGTAACACCGAATTGGGGCTAGAGATACTTTGCGCTCGATGCCAGGAGTATTGGCCCGCAGACCTTGAATTCTTTCACAAGAAGGGCGATGGGCTTCACAGCTATTGCAGGGCTTGTGTCAACGAACGGTGTTACGAGCTGCGCGGCGGCTTATCAGGCTGGGCTTATCAGGCCCGCCAGGAGGAACAAGCCGATGGAACCCATTGAGACAATAGAGTATCGACACCACACCATTAAAGTTTACCAGGATGATGATCCGCATGGATCACCAAGGGATTGGAGTATCCTCGGAACCATGACTTGCTTGCACAGCCGTTACCGCCTGGGTGACGAGCATGAATACACCGTGGAGGAGATTCAGGAGATAGTTGAAAGACCCGATGTTATCGCGCTCCCCTTGTATCTCTTCGACCACTCAGGGATCACCATGAGGACAACCCCATTTAGTTGCCCCTGGGATTCAGGACAAGTTGGATTCATTTGGGTAACGAAGGAGAAGGTGCGCGAGGAATTCAAGGTGAAGAGGGTAACTCAGAAGATAGAGGACAAGGCTATCAAGTTGCTGCAGGACGAGGTTTATATGTACGATCTTCACATTTGCGGCGAAGTATATGGGTATGTTACCGAGGACGAGGACGGAGAACACATTGATTCGTGCTGGGGCTTTTACGGCGATCCGCATAAATACATGGTGAAGGAGGCAATGGAAAACATCGACTACGCCACGAAGGAGCAAGTAGGTCTGATTTACTGAAATCAGGGGATAGCCAGGTATCAATCCACTTGAGTTATGGCCTTGAGCGGCATTTTAGAGCTATTAAATAATTTAATATGGAGGGAAAACGCATGAAAACACCGGAAACGATAAATCCACCCGAAATATGCAGCGTCAAGGCGCGATGCCAGAAATGCAGGGTATCAATACTCTTCACGCCGCCACAATGGAGGCTACACGGATCAGTCTCACCATGCCTTTGTGGTGGGACATTGAAGGAGGAGATACCGATGGATAGAGAAATGCAGCAAGAGGAATTCTTTGAGGAGCCGAAATCCTGGTGTTACTGTGGACACCTGGGGGATGGGCTCAACAGTCAACACGCAGGGATCAATGGACACGGACGTTGTGAGTTTAACAGTTGCGACTGTGATCAATTCACCTGGAAGAGGTTCACCAATCGCTTTAACGAATGGCGGGCCAGGAGGGAAGAGTAATGGCAGAGCCAAAGATCACGGAAGAGGAATATGTGGCGGAGAATGGGGCCGTTTGCCCCTGGTGTCTTAGCGGCGACCTGGAATGGGGGCCGCTAGAGGCCGAGGAGCAGGGAGCAATTCAGTATGTGGACTGTAATGCCTGTGACAAGCGATGGCTCGACAGACACGAACTAAAAGGATTCATGGAAATCATTATGTGAGAGGAGGGAGAACCCGATGGAATTTATTATCAAGATCAACATGGATAACGCGGCATTTGAAACGCCAGAGTATGAGATCACGCAACGTCTTAACAAGATCCACGATCAGGTGCGGGACGGTGTTGTCTTTGGGAAGGTTCTCGATACCAATGGCAACACCTGTGGGTTTTGGGGATTTGTCGAGCGTGACGAGCTAGTCGATGCAGCGATGCAAGCTGTTGAGGTTTACAACGCCTGGACAGAGGAGGACGATGATTACAGGGGATTGTATGAGGCATTCGGAACCACCACCGAGCGATGCCAGAAGGCAGTAGCCAAGGAAATCGCAAGGCAAATTGGAGATTGGAGGAGATTCTAATGAGCAAAGAAACCTATGTTCCGGTACTAATAACCATTGGCATGATAGTCCAGGTAAACAACCCGATAGCTGGGGAGGATGATCCCTGGAACAATGCCATAGGTCATGTAGAGAAGCTGATTTTCAAACCCGAAATGACAGAAGAACTTTGGGGAATTCGTTTTCCCAGGCACAAAGACCCCTTCGAGATTTACTGGTATTGGGCCAAGGAAATGAGTGTGGTTGCCACCGTGGGAACCGTGGAGTCAATAGACCCAGGTGATGAACTTGCCAAGGCTATTGACAGTATGGCACATGAGATCGTGGCATTGGCTATTGATGATCTGGCAGACGAGTACCCAGGGATCAGCAAGTACACGATTGTAGAATCAGTCGCCGGAGGCCAGAGGGTAATTGATTGCCTCGAAGAGAAAATGGTCGAGATCATTGATGGCATAGACCGCTAACCGAGAGATAGGAGGGAGAACTCGATGCAAATCAAACTGTTTTGGGGCGATGATACTGAGGAGAACGCGAATCATTTCTTGAATCACATACCATCCAACCAAGTCCATGACGTTAAGCTGGCTGCAACTCCGTTTGGCAGGACTGTCATGGTCATTTACGAGGAGGATTAAGCCTATGTGTATTAGATGCGGCAAGCTAGTCAACTGTGACTACAAGAGCGAGGAAGTAATGAACACCACGCCTTACGAGGCCACGCTGATCGCCCTGGAATTCTGTGTCCAGGCCAGGAGGGATCAGCCCCAGGCCACGGACGAGATCCTAACGAACATGGACGTATCAGACGACTACCTGAACGCAGTTATCTTGCGGCTGGATCTAATGACCGCCAGAAAGAAATTGCGCTGGGAGTAAGGAGGGAGAACCCGATGGGATTGAAGGTTATCGACACCTTTTGGTTTTCAAACAGGGATGGAACCTACGGCATGGTTATCACAGAGAATGAGGCTGGGGTTAAAAAGGCCAGGATCGGCAAGGTAGCCGGAGTTGACCAAAAGGTTGATGCCGACTACCTCGCCGCCTGGGGCGGGCGTGTTGTGAAGAGTGCCGTAATCAAATTCCTCGAACAAGCTGATAGATAGGAGGTGGAACCCGATGGGACACAAGAATGTAGCCCATTACAAGTACAAGCAAGGGCTCAATGAGCGCAGCCAGGAGTTTGCAAAGAAAACGTGGAAACGATGGAAACCAAGGGAAATCGCATATCTCTTGGAAAGCGATGAAAAGCTAGAGGACATTGCGAAGAGGCTGGGCCGGACATACAAAGGCTGTGACGAGAAGCGAAAGAAGATCCGCCGCGAGGCGCGGAGAAAGGGGAAAGCATGAGAGTAATTGTGGAGTTTGACAGCACAGACATTGAGGAGGCCTTGGGACAAGCTGTTGGCCTGGAATTATACGATGGAATGTATAATCCCGATCTGCAGATCCTAGACGTTCAGAAGGTCGCCGAGGGAAAATGGAGCATCAAGGCCGATATGCGATGTCCGGACACACCGGATTGGCCGAGAACCCCAGGGAAGGAGGAGGACGATGGCGAGAGCTAATTTTGTGGCGAAGGCGCAGAAGGACAATCCAGTTGCATTGAAGGGAGAGTCCTACTGGTGGTGGAAATTTCGATATGGCCCCAAGCGATTCAGCAAGACGCGGCCAGAGCGTCACCAGCTAACTCAATCAGCCTTCTACTCCCAGCTATGGCAGTTGGAGGATGATTTTGAGAGGACTGTGCATGAGATCAATACAGTCGAGGAGTTGCCGGAGCTGATCGAGAGCATGAGTGCCGACCTGGAGGCCTTGATGGAAGAGTGCCAGGAGAGCCTAGAGGCCATGCCGGAAAGTCTGCAGGAGTCCAGCGCAAGCGGGGAGTTGCTAACCGAGCGCATTGAAGGGCTGGATGGCTGGATCAACGAGTTGCAGAACATTGACATCAGCATCGAGGATGCAACGACTGAGGAAGAGGAAGAGGAAGCCCTGGAAAACATCAAGGATGAAATCTTGAGTACCAACCCAGGACTCGCCTAAAAAGAGTGGCCCCTGGGGATCAACCAGGGGCCACGCCCACCGAGAGATAGGATTGAGAACACCGCAAGCCTGTGAACGGAGCGGGTATCTCTACCTGTGACCAAATATAATGAAATTAAAATCTATGTCAACTGGTTTCGTTTTCCTCTAGCAGATCCCAGCGCACCAACTCCTTCCTGGGTATCCTCCAATCATTCTGTGGCTTGAGCCCTCGAATGTGCCGCTTCTTGAGGTAATAGCGCACAGTCCTTCGAGGCCAGCCTATCCGCTCCGCGAACTCGCGTACTGTGTAGTATGGCTTAGAGTCAGTCATGTTTTGAACTCACTAGGGAGCATTGACCAAAACAATCTGCAACAAGCCCTCCACCTACCTGAGAACCGCCAGCGTCTAAATGGCTTGATGTACCGACCCCTCGCGTAATACTCATCTATGATGCGCTGGTATCGCCCTGGAAGGCGCGAAATCAAAATATCCAACGTGATCCACACGCACCAAGTATCGGAAGGCACAGGCACTCTCCGGCTGATTTGCACAACTGCGCCTGTGAGATCGCCACGCACATACCTAACTTCCAGGCCGACCTCTTTTAGTGCATACCACCAAAACAATGCCTCATGTGCTGAGTCGAATGTCCTCACGTTCGACCTCTGTACCAAGGAACCAACCTCGACTTCAAGCTAAAAATAGGTGTACTTATCCCGCTAGATAGTGTATGAGTTTAGAATCACACTAGACGAAAGGAGGGGATAGATGAAACATCTGCTCTTAATCGCCACCCTGCTAACGCTTATGGGCAATGGTAAGTATAATGCCAATAATATGCCTATGTATTGTGGCAGGGATACAATCATCGGAGTAGGAGCCTCCGCACAGCAAGTCCTCATGTTTTGTGGACAGCCGGACAATGTTTACGGATCTCAATGGGTCTACAACTTTGATCGGATCGGAAAATATCAGGCATCTTACTCGTTTTACCTGTGGTTTGATGGTGGCGTGTTAGTCAGCATCGAGAGGGATTAAGAAAGGAGGCCGAATTGGACAAACTGAGGGAAGGCACTCCGGCGATTACAGTTGGCGGCGAACCCCTGGAAGATCACCTTGAAAGAGAGGAGGGGAAGGAAAAACAGAACGACCTGGATCAAGCCAGGAAGGAAGAGATCGGAACCAAAACCAAACACAAAAAGAAATTCAGACCGAGAGAGAGGTTTGAAGATGATCCCGCAAGAGTCTCAAAGCGTGTTAGACGCTTGAGCCCCTTCGAGATCCGGAAGGAGTACGGCGTGAAAGAACTACCTTTTCCAACACTAAACCAAAATGTATTGTATGCCCTATTCAATGCTGGGGATGCCCTTATCAACTCAAGGGCTATCTCAGTTGAAATAGGGAAACCCCTGGCTGATACTAGCTCTGCATTATCTCATATCTGGAACAAACTCAAAGACACAGGGATGATCTACCGCAAAAGAGTTGGGCTGGCCTACCAGTATTGCATGAAAAATGACGCATTGGACATGGGATTCGAGGCATTGTTTCGGAAGTATTGGAAGGCAACCCCTGTCAAGAACAGCGAGAGCATCACCCTGGGGCAGCGATCAGGCCCATACCAGCACGGAGCCCTACGCTTCAAACGAACATCAAAGAACGTGATCGACCTGATCTCCCGCTCAATGTCAGAGGAATTTCTCGCCAGGGAAATCGCCGCCGGAGTTGGCAAACCCCCAGCCAATATCTCTAGCACCCTGCAAATGGTTATCAAACGACTCGAACCACACGGCATGATTGACCTCATTGGAGGCCGATCCAGCCGGAGCTACAAGCTCCATCCTGGCTTGAGGGACGTATCCGGCGATGATCTGATTGAGTTTATTCAGAGCCACAAGAAATGGTATGAGAAATCCACGGAAAAGGCCTGGGAATTCTTCAACGAGAAACTACCTCAACCTACACCGCCAGCAGATCCAGAGCCAGCCATTGTGCCTCTCGATCCAGAAGAAATCCACGCTAACTTCGCTGCCCTCATTCGGAGGATGGAAGCCCTGGAGCTAGACGGATTGGGTGAACAGGTTGAAAACCTCCATAAAATCCACCAAGGCATCAGAAGGGAGTTTGAGCAATTTAAATCAGGTGTTAGCTCTGATATTAAAGACATCTTCGATCTGGAGAATAAACCACCTGGACAATTCGATCTCAACGTCAATATCCGGTTTCTTCTCCGCTAGTTAATCTCCTTAAAATGCCATCTCACTATAGAGCGGCGACTAGGCTTATCCATTGTCACAACCACGAATTTGAAGTGGGGATACTTAGCCGCCGCTACTTTTATTCTCACCATTGCAGCCTCGCGCCAGAACCCTTTGACCTCATGCAATTCAAATCTTTCCGGCGTGACCACATAGAAATCCGGCGTGTAGAATGAGCCTGGGGCCAGCCTTAACTTCACCCCCTCGAATTCATACTGCAGGATCTCGCCAGCAAGTTGGAGTCCGTACAGGCTATCCGCGTAAGCTCGTTCAGTCTTGTTCATTCGTTCTTTGGCTAAGAGATAGGGCTTCACCGTTTCAACCTCTTCATAACTTCATCCATAACGGATGAAACGTGCTGCGGTTCTCTGGCTTCTTTTTTCTCGCGCTGTTCATTGATGCGTTCCAGGTGGTCAATTATCCTGTCTTGGTCATACCCCTGGACAAGTAAATCTGTTGTGATTCGCTCGATCTCCTCCTCACTCAAAAACGTCTTTTTTCTCTGCATGACCAGCAAACTCCGTGTTCATCGAGATCCATAGTTGATGCTCCCGATCTTAGGGTACATTTTTTACAACCAACAAGACCATCAGATTTTTTCAAAACTTCCTGCTTGAAATACTTTCCCTCCATTACCTTGAGAGCATTTGTATCATTTGCTACTAGCCAATCGAAAGAGGCTTTCCATCCTCGATCATTGTCACCACAACAGAATGGTATTTGCTCTACTGTTTCAAAGAGGGCTTGCCACCAATCAAGATTCGGATGCTCACCCCATCTAGTTTTGAGTTTAACCTTCCGTTGTTTTGACATTGTAAGGAGGCCTGGAAGAGATTTGCAGTATTTGTTGTAAAGCTCTTTTATTTTTCCATGCGGGCAAGGGGGGGTCTGAGCCGGAGGTTCTGACAATACTTCCTCTTCTTTAGAGGAAGTATAGTCTTTATCTGTTTCTGTATCTGTATCTACGCCGTCACCGTGACGTTCCTGTGACGTTTCCTTTTTGTCACGTTCTTTTTTCCTCTGTCTTTTTCGCCATTTGCGAGTACGGAGTGTTGAGCTATCGCTATCATATTGACGATCATCCCATGCCAGTACGTTCCAGCCGTTATCTATGAAGTTTTTTCGTGTAAATAACTCTTTGGTTTCTTGAAGATCCTCCATGCCTATTCGCATATAGGATGCTATCTCTTCATCGCTGAGGGTAGAGGTATCTACTTGGCGGCGCAAACACAGGAGAACAATATGTCTGCGCTGCATAGACTCAGGCATAGCGATAATTTTTGGGTCGTGAGCCCATTCAATCCATAGACGGAGCCATTTCATCGGTGGGCCTCTCTAGGTTAGAGGGCTTTTGGGACTAAAGGCTGGATCTCTTATCTCTGATGGTCTGAAATTCAGTATCTCTGCAACCAGCAGATGATACTTCTCCCACTCTCCTCGCCGGAGTCCGTGGATCATATCATTGAGCCTTCTTGGGGAGAGGTACTTTCCGGTTTGCTCTGTGATGATGTTGGCGATCTCTTTTTGTGTGAGGTTGTGTTGTAGGGCGCGGATTTTGATAGCCTTCGGTACTGGAAAATTTCTTAGCGACGACATTTCGTTGGTTCCCTCCTATGGTTTGTTGTCAGATCGCTTCGGGATGCTTACACCGATTCCCAGGTTCGAGTCAACAAGAAATATGCACAAAATAGCTTGAAATGAATCACCCTAATTGTCACGCACTATGAGCGACGCTAGAGCTGATGTGCCGGAAAAAAAGTTTCATCAAGACTATTGTTAATGTAATTAAGCAGTTGGGGATAACTTATTACCTGTAAATACCGTGTTAATAACGATTGTAAGTATTCAAATTGTCATAGAATCCAGCGTTAAAAATGGGCTATTTTGAGGCAGTTATCAACAGTCATTTTATCGTTGACTTTGCCTAAAAAAAATCGTAAAGATACCCCTGCATGAAATGGAAATCTCATAAAAATCGTGACGAATGGCTTGAGGCTCGGATGGGTGGGATCGGCGGGTCTGAGGCTGCGGCGGTCTTGGGGATCTCCCCCTGGGTATCCCCTCTATCGCTGTATCTTCGCAAGTTGAAGATGATGCCAGAGCAGGAAATGAACCAGCGAATGCAATGGGGTCTGGATCTCGAAGATGCAGTTGCAGCCTACTACGAGAGGGAAACTGGTAGGGACACGATAAAGCCGGACAACTTTACGATATACCAGCATCCAGAGCATGAATTTATGATGGCAACCATAGACCGCCTGATCGAGCCCTTTGATGATCGAGGCCAGGGGGTCTTGCAGATCAAAACTGGTGGGCCTGGAATGAAGAGTAATTGGCTTGAGGAGCCACCGCTTTATTATCAGGTTCAGATCCAACATGAAATGGCGGTCACAGGGAGTGAGTGGGGATCATTGGCTGTATTCTTCGGTGACTACAGCGATCTTATCGTTGATGTTCAACGCAATGACCGCTTTGTGGAAATTCTTATCGAGGAAGAGGGCAAGTTTTGGCAGCGAATTCAGAATCAAGATCCTCCTCCGGTAGACGACTCAGATTCATCAAAAGAAGCCCTTCATTTCCAGTACCCCAAAGATAGCGGAGAATCCATTCCGCTACCTGGGGAGGCTCTTTGGTGGGATGAGGACTTACAAGAGATCAAAGCGAAGGAAAAGCAGCTCAGAAAGGAAAAGACAGCCCTGGAGAACAAGATCAAGTCCAAGCTAGAGTTGGCAAGCTACGGCGTGTTGTCAAACGGAGTAACGTATAGCTGGGTAGCCCATGAGAGAGAGGCATATTGGGTAGATGCCGCAACTGTCAGAACATTAAGGAGAAAGGCATGACCGGACAACTTACGACACAACAGACCAAGATCCAATCGGTAAAGCAGCTCCTCCATCAGCATTCAAAATCCCTCACGGCTGCATTACCAAAACAGATCGGAGTGGACAGGTTCAGCCGGATCGTTATGACCTCCGTGCAGCTAACGCCTGGGCTACTGGACTGTACGCCTCAGAGCTTACTGTCTGCGGTCTTAACGTGCGCTCAGTTGGGGCTGGAGCCGGATGGAGTCAGAAATATGGCGCATTTGGTTCCCTTTGCCAAGAAGGTCACGTTTATCCCAGGGTATATGGGCCTGATCGACTTGGCTATGAGATCCGGCAAGTTTCGGAACATCGAGGCTCACATAGTCTATGCCAAAGATAGTTTCAGTTACGAGCATGGATCTAACCCCCACATTCATCACAAGCCAGCATACGAGGAGCATGATCGCGGAGATCAGGTAGCAGCTTACTGTATCGCATTTTACAAGGAAGGTGGGTTTCAATTCAGGGTTCTCCCAATGAGCCACATCAAGGCGGTTCAGCAACGCTCACCAGCGGGAAGATCCGGCCCCTGGGTAACAGACTTTGATGCAATGGCCTTAAAGACAGCAATTAGGCACAGCGTCAAGTACCTACCGTCCTCAGTCGTGGACAATTCCCTGTCCCTGGCCGTGAGTCTCGACGAAAGAGCGGAGGCAGGGATAGATCAGCAACTAGATGTAATTAGTGGCGTTGACTTACAAACAGGCGAGATTATCGAGGAACCAGGAAAGACAGGGCTGGACAAGCTGGCTGATACAATAGTGCCGCCCCCACCGCCAGCGCCAGTTGTACCGGAAACCGATGATGAAAAATTTATAGCAGAATTTTTCGGGTTGAGAACGAGTGGCTTCACCACGTTCCTCGCAAAAGAAGAGAACATCGTCCGGCTGGGCCTATTACCGCCGGATAGCCCTGTTCTCAAGGAATTGGACGACAAGCACAAACGCTTTTGGGGAACACCGTGGCCGAGGCCTTCATTCGCATCGCCGGAACCAACAGGCCCGCTCAGTATGGTCGATCCACCGCCGCAGCCGCCAGTTGAGCCGCCAGTTGAGCCGCCAGTTGAGCCGCCAGTTGAACCACCAGCACAGCCGCCGCTCTTTGGCGCAGGGCAAGAGCCGGAAGAAGCAACGCCGGAAGAACTAGATGGTCAGTTGGCAAGCATCGAGCGCACCCTGGAGATTGATAAGTTTGTCAAGGGTGCTGGGATACAGCTCAAAGCATGGCACGATTGGGCCATTTTAACTAAGCGAATGTATATGGGACGGTACACAGGCTATTTCTCACATTGCTTTGCTACCGATCCTGACACGGAATTCACAACCTTTGGAGTATCACAAGAACAAGAGTAATGGGCCGAAGTAGGATGGTTATCTGCAGGCCGCGCCTGCCCCAATCCGTCCTATGATTCCTAGCCCAACTATGGAGAGTGTAGCTCAGTCGGTTAGAGCGCGAAAATTCCCTTTCCGCTCCTTACCCGCTTGCGGGTCGATGGCTAAGGGTTATCCAATGCAAATGGCGAGGCCGTGGGTTCGAGTCCCACCACTCTCCCCAACTCGAAAATGCGTGGGCCGAAGTTAAGGGTTATCAGGTTCGAGTCCTAACAGACCCCCTAAGCAACAAAGGGTCTGCCACCCGCGAGGGTGGGGTCAATCCCTTGACGCTACTCGCCCACTCAGTTTTATACGGGCCGAAGAGCCAGCGTTACCCTAATCAGGAAAAGCTGCTGGTTCGCTACTTGCCCGACTTTTAACCAGGGGCCGAAGAGCTAGGGTTATCATTCAACTGCTAATTGAAAACGATCCCTTACTCACTCCTTGCCCCGCTTACCCTGAAAGGAGGGTCGAAATGGACTACACCAAGCATTTTCAGACAAAGGAAACCCCACAGACCGAGCCGATTCCTGGCAAGCAGATGATAAGGGATAGCGCGGGTGGGTATGTGTTTCCAGTAGGTGATGGAGAGCGGCTTATGCGCTTTCTGATGCTGGGAACGGAAGGCGGAACCTACTACATCAAAGAGCGCAAGCTAACCATCGACAGCGCAAAGGCCGTTGCTCGTTTGATCGAGAAGGCTGGCCCTAAAGTTGTCGGTGCTGTTGTGGACGTTTCTACTAAGGGACGAGCCCCTAAGAATGATCCGGCCCTATTCGTCCTGGCAATGTGCGCTGGCCTGGGTGATGAAGAGACACGAGCGATGGCCCTGGCCGCTCTGCCAAAGGTAGCGCGGATCGGGACGCACCTGTTCCATTTCGCCAAGTACGTTAAGGCCTTTCGCGGGTGGGGTCGAGGACTCCGCAATGCTGTCAAGCATTGGTATCAGGACAAAGATGTGGAGAAGTTGGCTTATCAGGCCGTGAAATACCAGCAGCGTGATGGCTGGAGCCACAGGGATCTCCTCCGGCTGTCTCACCCCAAGACCGACGATGCAAACAGGAATGCGCTGTATAAATGGATCGTGAGCGGGGAGCTTGAGCTTCCCAACTCTGATAAATGGAGAGGGGCTCACCCCCTGAATGTCGTGGCTGGATTCGAGTACGCCAAGAAAGCAAAGCACAAGAATGAGATCGTCAACTTCATTCAGCTTTACAATCTGCCGCGAGAGGCAATCCCTACTGACTTCCTTACTGAGAAGGACGTATGGGAGGCCTTGCTCCAGAGGATGCCTATGACCGCCATGATCCGGAACCTGGGGAACATGGGTAAGGTCGGCCTCTTGATTCCAGGGAATTGGGACGTAATTGAGAGGGTTCGGGACAGGCTCGTTAGTCCCAATCAGTTGCGAGAGGCCCGCATTCATCCGATTAACGTCCTGGCTGCGCTTAAAATCTATGGCGAAGGTCGCGGCTACCTGGGGAAGGGTGATTGGGATGCCGTGCCGGATATTGTGGATGCCCTGGATGCAGGATTCTACAAGACATTTGAAAATGTTGAGCCCACAGGTAAGCGGATTGTGATCGGCCTGGACGTTTCTAGCTCTATGGATTGGGAAGGGATCAATGGGATGCCCTACCTTACTCCTCGTGACGGAGCTTGCGCGATGGCTATGGTCACATTCAAGACCGAGGAGAAATGCGCGGTCATGGCTTTCTCCCATGAGCTTCGCAAGATCAATATGTCCAGGCATCAGAGGCTTGACGATGTGATTAAGCATTGCCAGGGGATGCCCTTTGGCGGGACTGATTGCGCCTTGCCTATGCTTTGGGCCTTGAAGAATAAGGTCGAGGCCGATGCCTTCGTGATCTACACCGATAATGAAACCTGGGCTGGGAAGGTTCATCCGGTTCAGGCGCTTGAGGACTACCGCCGGAAGATGGATATTCCGGCCAAGCTAGTCGTCGTTGGGCTGGCAAGCAACGAGTTTTCCATCGCAGATCCTACCGATGGTGGGATGATGGACGTAGTTGGCTTTGATACTGCCGCCCCAGCCATAATCGGAGACTTCATAGCAAACAGGTAGGCTATGGGGGCTGGAAAGCGAGTTAAACGTACACACTATCCTCCCCATCCGTGTTGGCGTTGCCAGCGCGAGACTACACGATATGCTCTTTGTGATCCATGCTATCGTAACCCCCCGCAAGGTGAAGAGCGCGGGTGGGGAGATTATACTGAATTCATCGACCTTTTGAATAAATACCAGGATGCAGCACAGTTGAGGATAAAAGCAAAGGTCAAGCATTGGAGCAGGAAGGATCACGATCAGAAAAAATTGAAAGCAATCTTGGAGGGTTAATATGATTGTTTGGCTTCATTGGGTAGGGGCTGTGTACTATTCCCCACGGTCTTTTATGCAAGAGGCCGAGAAGATGGGTGTCTCCCGCCGCGTTCCCAAGCGCGATCTAAAAAAGATGAATTGGGGAGACAAGATTTACTGCGTTACTAGAGAGAAAGGCGAACCTGATCCAGTTGTGTTCGCCTATTTTTTTGTCGAGCAAATCTATGGACTCCTCACCACGGATCTCAAGCCTGAGATACGCGGAAAAATCTACTACATCGACGATCCCCAGGACATACAGACCGAACAACGCGGTTGCGGTAATCTGGAGCCTGGAGGCCTGTACGCAACTACTACGGCCAAAGTAGAGGACTTGGCAGACTACTCCTCAGAGCCCCAGGTTCGAGGAGGGTTAAAGATGCTGCCACAGCCCTGGCCTGTGATCGTGGGAATGCCAGCGTTTCGAGGATTCAGGAAGTTTGATGAAAAGAGATTTTTGGCTGATATAGAAGAGAGCCCAACAAGACCGAGACTGAGGAATATGTATTATGCGTGAGTCAACTTGTAAAGGTTGTGGAGCCAGTATCCTTTGGTTCAAGACGGTCAGAGGCAAGAACATTCCTGCCGATGCCAAGAGTGAAACCAGGATCATTATGAACGCCGAGGGTCAGGCGGTGATGGCAAGATCCTATATGCCGCATCACGCGACCTGTCCAGAGGTAGACAAATTCAGAAAGGAGAAATGATGGAATTCAAAATGGAACCCATGAGAACCATTGAGATCAGACCCGCAGGGAGCGGGGGATTTATTGTCAATGTCGGCTGTGCCAACTTCGCCTATACGTCCAAAAATAAGCTGATCGAGGATCTTACCGAGTATATCCGAGATCCCCAGGCAGTTGAGAAAGAATACAACAAGCACCACAAGGCCTATGATGAACAATGCGCCCCTGAGAGGCCGAGTGTCGCTGGAGGGGGGTTGGGTTCCGCCAGGGAACAGGACGCATTCGAGCCCGTACCGGAGACAGACAACCAATCTGAGGCAGTTGATCCGGCTGCAGATATTGAATCATCTGGCTATTAAGTTGACTTAGCTTTGCCCTTGTGGAATAATCCACCTTGATACCCACCTCACCATCGGGAGAACACATTGGATAAATGCGGTTTCATTGGGATCTGGCTCCTCCAGGGCGTTATCTACTTCCTGGCGCTCTACTATGTCTACTGCGTAGCTGGACGAGTCCTGAAATTGGTGTTCACATGAGAGTAGAGGCAAAAACTTGGGGCCACGAGCGCATCGTGACCAACAATGACCTGTACTGCATGAAGGTCTTGACCTGTGAGGCTCGTCTGTGGTCGAGCAAGGGAAAGTTTCACTATCATCGGGTCAAGGATGAAACCTTCCTGGTCATTGAAGGGCTCTTGGAGCTAGACACAGTTGACGAGAGAGGGAACATAACGAATCGCCTGTTAAGAGAAGGTGACTCGATCAGGATCTTGCCAGGGAGCAAGCACAGGTTCAGGAGCTATGGTCGGCGGTGCAGATTCATCGAGGCCAGCACACAGCATTTTGACGGAGATTCAGTAAGAACAGAGCTAGTAGAAGGCAAATGGATTGACGATGTGCCTGGGGCCGAATCAGGCCGGAGTTGAGGAGTTGCGTGGCTCCTCTCCT
>Ga0209273_10000672_pt1 | contig 39591 bp, 35 predicted proteins | sample tdAd471_FD_187126 | JGI IMG/M metagenome (GOLD analysis project Ga0209273, IMG submission 187126) | Marine sediment microbial communities from the Atlantic coast under amendment with organic carbon and nitrate - tdAd47.1 (SPAdes)... | ecosystem: Environmental > Aquatic > Marine > Coastal >...
ATAAGCTCACGTCCTGAGGATGGTTAGCAATAATATTCTTTGTACCATGTAATAAAATTATATACCCCAGTCTCAATATTCGTCGTCGGTTGATAACCTAGTTGGTCGCTGATAGCAGAAATGTCTGCATGGGTGGCTGGTACGTCGCCTGGCTGTAAAGGCAGCATATTTTTTATTGCCTTTTTACCGATATATTCTTCGATGAGTTCTATGTAACGCATTAATTCTTGAGGGTTGCCGTTACCAATGTTGTAAAGACGATAGGGAACGTTACTTGAGGCGGGATCCGGATTTAATGGATCCCAGTCTTCGTTTGGCTGTGCAACATTGTCCAGTACCAGAATAACGCCATTGATGATGTCATCAATGTAGGTGAAATCGCGGCGGTGCAGACCGTGATTGAATACGTCAATGGGCTTTCCGGCCATGATTGCTTTGGTGAACAGGAATAGAGCCATGTCCGGTCGACCCCATGGGCCATATACTGTGAAAAACCTGAGACCGGATGTTGGGATCTGATAAAGGTTACTATAGGTGTGTGCCATTAACTCGTTGGCTTTTTTGGTAGCCGCATACAAGCTCAAAGGATGATCAACAACGTCACCGACCGAAAATGGCTGGGATTCGTTAGCGCCATAAACCGAGCTGCTCGAAGCGTAGACCAGGTGGTCGATTGAATGGTGTCGGCAGCACTCAAGAATATTGAGAAACCCAACAATATTTGAATCTACGTAGGCGTGGGGGTTTTCGATGGAATACCTTACCCCGGCCTGTGCTGCGAGGTTCACGACCCTATCTGGTGACGTTTCCTTAAAGATATTACCGAGTGAGGCAGAGTTTTCCAGGCTCTCCTGGTAAAAAATAAAATTTTGATGTTCCAGAGTGTTTAACCTGGATTTTTTTAAATTTACGTCGTAGTAGTCATTTAGGTTATCGACACCAATGACGGTATCCCCCCGGGAGAGGAGGCGTTTGCATAGATGGGAACCGATGAATCCAGCGGCGCCAGTTACAAGTATTTTCATTCTGTTATAGCCTGCTATCTACGTCATTAATTGAAAAGGCTCCCTTGACGTCAAATATCACGGCTTCTTCAGCGCCGAATTTTCGAATGGCTTCTATCCCCGTTGATAGAAATTTGTCATGAGGCACCGCAATAATAATAGCCTGATAAGCGTCTGGAGAGGGGGTCTTGACTAATGTAATGTCATAGTTTTTTTGAGCATCTTCGGTGCTCGCCCACGGGTCATAAACGTCAACTGCCAATCCGTAGTCTTCGAGACCGCAGATGATGTCGATGACCTTGGTGTTGCGGATGTCGGGGCAGTTTTCTTTAAAGGTAAGGCCCATTACTAATACTTTAGATTGCGCTGGGGAGTGTCCCTTTTTAATCATCAGTTTCACGGTTTTTTCCGCTACGAAATAGCCAACGTAATCATTGGTTCGTCTACCGGAAAGGATGACCTCTGGTCGATAGCCAACTTCTTCTGCTTTATGGGTTAAGTAATAGGGATCAACGCCTATGCAGTGACCACCAACCAGCCCAGGTTTGAAAGGCAGAAAATTCCATTTCGTTTCTGCAGCAGCGAGTACCTGCAGGGTGTCGATGCCTAGTTTGTCGCAAATTAAAGCTATTTCATTTACCAGCGCAATGTTTATGTCTCGTTGTGTGTTTTCGATGACCTTAGCTGCTTCGGCTATTTTGATGCTCTGCGCCTGGTAGGTTCCCGCCGTGATAATGTGTTTGTAAAGCTTGTCGATATATTCAGCGGCCTCATGGGTTGATCCAGATGTGATTTTTAGAATCGTTTCAAGGCGGTGTTCTTTGTCACCCGGATTAATGCGCTCAGGGCTGTAGCCGACGTAAAAATCATCATTAAGAGAGAGACCGGAGTGTTTTTCCAATATCGGCACACAGATCTCTTCGGTAGCACCTGGAAATACTGTCGATTCGTAGATTACTACATCCGCCGGATTAAGGTAGCGGCCGATTGTTTCGGACGCGCTTATCAAGGGAGTAAGGTCAGGCTGGTTTGCCGCCGTTATGGGCGTTGGCACAGTAACAATATAGATATTTGCCGCGCTTAGGGAGTCAGCAGCCGCTGTAAAACTAAGCCGTTCAGCTGATTTAAGTTCTTCCGGACTTAGTTCTAAAGTGGCATCAACTCCCTTTTCGAGTTGATTGATTCTTTGAGTGTTTTTGTCAAAACCAATTGTTGGCAGCTTTTTCCCGAATGCAGCAGCTAGGGGGAGGCCAACATAACCCAGGCCGATGACTGCGATGCATGATTCATGGAGCGGGCGCATACTTTATATCCTTGAAATAGGGGGTTAATGTTAGTTGTTAGGGGCAACGGTTAACAATTGGGTAAAGCTTTTAAAGTTTTTGTCTAGAATATTTTCCGCAGTATTTCTGGCTGATTGTACGTCAATTTCAATGGGCACAATGATTGCGACTACAGCAGCAGTATTTGATCTTTTTACTAACGAGTAGAGGTCAAATAATTTGGCAGTTAGTGCGTTATTGGTGCGCGAAAACCCATATTCATACCATAGCCATATCAGTTTTCTTTCACCATTGGCGTTGCTAATAAGTTGTTCCCTATATGGCATAACCCTGCCAAGACGTTCAAATCGGTGATAGCTATTTTCAAATTGGGTCCACACTGCAGGGTCATACAGCGTGTTGTTTTCATTAACTAGTTCTTCATCTTGAGTTTGATTTTGGTAGATAGCTGCCATAACCCAGGCGTCAGGGTTGGTGCGAGAATAGGCTATTTGCTTATCGCTGCCCGGAAAATTGATAGTAAAGGCGTCGGTATTATCTTTCCAGTTATTATCAAGAGAGCCGAAATCAAAATGGACCGGGCTCATCGGTCTAGCTGTTTGAAGGAGCGTGGCGACTACAGGAGCGGCGGAAATAGCAAGGGTGAAAATGCCTATTGCTCGGTAGTTAATTGCTTTATCTTTATTGGGATTTTTTGATTGATGTTTATGTTTAATTATGATCGGCAGTGGTACGACGAAACGAGAGCTGATAAAAAACCATATTGCAGTTACTAGTATGAATATAGCCCACCCAAGCGATTCATGGTCTGAAACCATGGGATGATCAAATCCGTAGTTTGTTGCTACCCATAATACAGTCAGGATGCGTATCCAGTTGCCGAATACCGATAGTGATAAGCATAGAAAAAAAAGTGTTATTTTTGTTTTTTTGTTAGCTTTAGAAAGATGTAAATATAATGCAGAAGTCGCTAAGGCTGCCATGAGGTACCTAATGCCACTGCAGCCTTCGGCAATTAAAAAATTTCCTGCCGGTAGCTCTATTGTATTACCCATTCTAAAAAAGGGAATCGGAAAAAACGATAGTATATATGTGACGGCATTTGTGGTTATCTGTTGGGCCAGCGGTGTTAAGTAGTTCCAAACTGGAAAGGCGAGGAGTGAGTAGGCGAATATAAATTTATGGTTGAGAAAAAACCGAATCCCAAAAATGTATACTGGCGTTAATAAAAGTATCAGTAATAGTGCGACTTGTTCTGCAGCAAGTACATTGGTAATGCGAGCAGCAATAAGAGCGATGCTCAAGCCAGCGATTAACAAACTGGTTGGCCAGTGATAGGAGTATTGATCGAGAATAAAGTCGCGATAGAATAGATAGATACACAGCGGCAGGATTAATAGGCCTTGGCTTGAGTGGCCCTCATGCCACCAGCTCGTCAATAATTTCCCTACTGTCGGGTAATAGATCGCTAAAATGAGGGCAATTGCCAATATCAGACGTGTCCGATAAAGTAGGTTGGCAGGGCCTATTGGTGGGGTGAGAAAGGATCTCATTTCGTAATTTCCAACTTTTCCATTAACGCGTAGAGCGTCGGACGAGTGACTCCGAGAAGATCGGCGGCGGCGGAGATTTTGCCATCAGTGCTGTTGAGGGCGTTGTTGACAGCGGTGCGCTCAGCGTCGGCGCGGACCTGTTTAAGATCGTAGTTAAGAGCCGGGTGTTCTGCGGTGGCGTCGTTTTCCAGGCCGAGATCGGTGGCCGATATACGCTTGCCATCACACATTATTGTTGCGCGTTTAATAGTGTTTTTGAGTTCGCGGATATTGCCGGGCCAGCGATGGTTGCCGAGTGCCTGTAACGCATCATCAGTAAACCCGCGAATGTCGCTCTTCTGCTGTCTGGCAAATTGATTTAAAAATGAGCGGGCGATCACCGGGATATCGCTCCCGCGGTCGCGTAGCGGTGGGATGACTATTTCGATTTCGCCGATTCGGTAATAGAGGTCTTCCCGAAACTGCTGTTCAGAAATTAACCCCTGGATGTCCTGATGGGTGGCGCAGATGATCCGCACATCGACATTGATCTCTTCCCGACCGCCGATGCGCTCAAATACTCTGGCTTCAAGAAAGCGCAGAATTTTTGATTGCAGTGCGATCGGCATGTCACCAATTTCGTCCAGAAAGAGCGTGCCGCCGTCCGCCCTTTCGACTTTACCTGCGGTAGTTTTGGTCGCGCCGGTAAAGGCTCCTTTTTCGTAACCAAACAATTCACTCTCAAGCAGTTCGCCGGGAATCGCCGCGCAATTAATGGCGACCATCGGTTGGTCGTGGCGCGAACTGGCCTGATGCAATGCCTGTGCAACCAGCTCTTTCCCGGTACCGCTTTCGCCGAGAATGAGAATGCTGGCGTCGCTTGCGGCCACTTTCTCGGCAGTTCTAAGTACCTGATTAATTTCCGGGCTGCTGCCAATGATCTGACTGAAAGGGCCATCCCCCGTGGTTTTTTTCTGCAGCTCTCGGTTTTCCTGCTCAAGCGCTGCCAGATTTTCCGCTCGACTGACGATCAGCTTTAACAGCTCAATATCAACCGGTTTCTGGCAAAAGTCATAGGCCCCCGAGGCGATGGCCTGCAGGGCGACTGAGTGGTCATCGTTACCGGTCACCACAATGACTTTGGTGTGCGGTGCCAGGGCGAGAATTTCATCGAGCGCGGCCAGCCCTTCTGAGGCGTTGGCCGGATCCGGGGGCAGCCCGAGGTCAAGGGTGACCACCGCCGGTTGATGGTCGACAATGCTTTTTACTGCGCTGGCCCGGTCGCCAGCCAGCACCACCTCATGGGTGTCAAAAGACCATCGCATTTGGTTCTGCAGGCCTTTGTCATCTTCGATGATAACCAGTGTCGATTTGTCGCTTTTGCCCATGGTTACTGGCCGGTCACGTTACCAGTTTCACTGGCAGTTATTAACGGTAAATTGATCTGAAAGCGGGTGCCAACATTGGGCTTGCTGGATACCGTTATCCGACCGCCCAGGGATTCGATGTAATCCTTACTTTCATAAACGCCGATGCCCATGCCTGCATTCCCTTTGGTTGTCTTAAACGGCCGAAAAAGTTGGTTTTTTATGAAGGATGCGTCCATTCCACTGCCGGTATCTGCAATTTCAATATGACCACCTGAGAAGTCTGCGGTGGTCGTGATGATTACCTCACCGGAATTGTCGGTCGCTTCCTGGGCATTCTGAACAAGATGCAGTAATACGTTGGTCATTCGTTCGGGGTCACAACGTACCAACAGTTTAACCTCTTCATTGCTCCGTAACGATGGTATGGGCAGGGTTGAGCTTCTCTGTTTGACCACCTGATCCAGGACGGTTGCCAGATCGATGGAGTCCGAATGGATGCTTGTGCCGGGGGTGTGTCGGTCTCTTAACTGCATCAGCATGGAGTTCATTTTGATGACTGCATTATTGATCGTCGCAAAGGCATCGGCGATAAATTCAGGGTTGTCGGCGTGCTTTTCAGCGTTTTGCCCAACCATTTTGAGCTGAGCGATCACGTTCTTAAGGTCATGGACCATGAACGCGGACAGACGGTTGTAGGCTTCAAACTGCCTGGCTTCGGCAAGCTCTTCGGTGGCTCGGTGAAAGGCTAGATAAGCCGCGACCTGATGACTCGCAGCGGTTACCAGGGCGATGTCTTCCCAGTCGAGTTCGGTTGGCAGGGAATGAGATTGACCAATTTGAATGATCGCTTCCAGTTTGCCGTGGCTATTCAGGGGTATTAACAACCAGGGTTGTTTGCCCTCTGTTAATACAGTGGGCCACTGTTCGTGACTGCCAGTGCCCATTGTCGAAGCGTGACGGGTCAATGTCAGATTGATGATATTTTCCCGGGCCTGAAACTGGTCGATGAGAAAATCGTTCAGGTCGAGCGGGTCGTTGCAAACCGGCCACTCCCACTGGCAGGTCTGCTGCCACTGGCCATTGTGGTTGGCCGACCAGAGCGCGCCGGCCGGACTCTCCAGCAACTCGCGCATTGCGGTCAGGGCCACGTCGTAAGGCGATACCACGTCGGCTGCCGCCAGCTTTTTGGTCAGTTTTAGCCACTCTTCGCGATACTCGTATTTGTTGCGATAAAAATTACGGGTAATGAACTGTTTTAGCTGGCCGCGTAGCTGGGCGGAGCCAAGCAGGATGATGAGACCCAGTAGCGCAGTAAATAACAGAGTGGCCAGTAATGTTTCGCCCCAGTCACCGCCAAACACCTTGAGAAAATAGCCGGCGGCGGCCACCAGTAACAGGTAGCCACCCGTAGCCATCAGGGAGCTGGTAAAAAAAACGACACCCCGTGACACAAAAACCTTAACGTCCCAGTCTGGGTTGCGGGTTGCAGAGATAGCGATCAGTGGGGTTGCAATGGCCTGAACTAGACCTCTTGCGGCCCAGGTGTGGGGGTTGATCTGGTTAAAAAGCAGGGCGTCGATAAACAGGACCGCGTCGAAAATTACCGTTGCACCGACGCCCATACAGAGGTATTTGATTGCCCAGCGATCCGGGGCGGAGCTATTGCGTACCAGCTGTTCGATAAGCCATATCAGTAATATGGCGCCCAGCAGCATGGCCCCCGGCATTGGTGCCTCATCTTGCGGTAGCCATTGACCTGACTGCCAGAACAGCAACCCGCTAATCAATGCGTATACGGTGAGAGTCGCCGGTATCGCCAGGCGTAACCAGCCGCTCGCGGTATCCGCGGCGGCGGCACGGAGGTACAGCAGACGAACAATAAATAACGCCCAGGCACCGAGGCGCAGGGCGTCAAGACCCAGCACAGAAGCTAGTGTTAAACCGCCTGTGTAGGCGTGCAATGCGCCGGCAGTCGAACTAATGATGGTGAGGAGGACTGCCCCCAGAAGCAGACTACCCTGCAGTCGACCGCGCCAGCTGGTAAGCAGCAGCAGGAGAAGCAGCGTGTTGACTACTGCTGCGCTGGCATAACTAAGGGTGGTTATCAGTGCAAGTAGCATGAGACCTGACTGCTAAGGGTCAAGAGAGCGGTTACTGAGACGGTGTGGACATCGAAGTTTGACGTTAGCACAACCGGCGCGCAGTTGCTTTTTAACCGGTTAAAAAAACAACTGCGCTTCGGGTATTACTGTGGATCGGGAATCAGCGCGCGCCCTGGCGCCAGAGACAGACCTGAATGGTCTGGAACAGAATGGTGAGGTCAAGAAACAGGCTGTGGTTTTTCATGTAGTAGAGGTCGTACTGGAGCTTACGCCGCGCGTCGTCTACGGATGCGCCATAGGGATAACAGACCTGTGCCCAGCCGGTGATACCGGGCAGGGTTTGGTGACGAATATCGTAAAAAGGGATACTCGTTTTTAGATTGTCGACAAACTCCGGACGTTCGGGTCGTGGGCCGACAAAGCTCATCTCGCCGCGAAATACGTTTAACAGTTGGGGTAGTTCGTCGATGCGGGTCTGTCGAATGAAGCGGCCCACTCGGGTCACTCGGCTGTCGTTCGCCGTGGCCCACTGAGCCCCTTCTTTTTCCGCTCCCGAACACATGCTACGAAATTTCAACACCTGAAAAGGTTGGCCATGTTTGCCGACCCTGACCTGGCGATAAAATGCCGACTCACGTCCGCCGCACTCAAGCCAGATAGCGAGGAGGGTGACGACCATCACTGGTAATGCGATGACTAACAGCAAGGTGCTTACCAGCAGGTCAAATGTACGTTTGCGCCAGTTACCCATGGCTGTGCGCGAAAATCCGTCACAGAAAATCAAACTGCTGGGTTGAAGGGAATCGATACTGATGGAGCCCGTGTGGCGTTCGATAAAATCGAGCAGTTCGGTCACTTTGGTGCCGTTCATTTTGCATTCAAGAATTTGCTCGGCGGGGAGTGCTCCGCGACGTTCGTCGAGGGCGACAATAATTTCATCAACGCCCAATTCTGCGACTAACGAACAGATGTCCCGGTCGGGGACAATGACATCGTTACTGTTGACCTTCTGAATTTTTTCGCCGTTGACGGGGACAAAACCGCAAATACCCACACCCCTTATGCGGCTTTCGTGAATCTCCGTCGCAAGCTGCGCAGCCCGCCTGCCAGCACCGATCACCAGTATTTGATGCTGTAAGGCCTGAGTGTCAACAATGCTGTAAAACACCAGTCGGGTGCCAACGAGCCCAAGCAGCGCAGTGGCAAGGCAAATGCCGGCAATATCGGGTGTTGCCCAGTTGGCAGGGGTGGCGACAAGGATGCCGCCAGTCAATGCGGCACCAATCAGCAGACTGACGGTCAGCCGGATCATGGTGCTGCGAAGATTGCCGGCGATACGCAGTTGGTAAAGGCCAGTAGCGAATAGCGAGAACAGCATCACGCCAATGAACACAAGGGCGTAAAGGGACTGGATTTGTGGGTTCGCCTGAGCCAGGCCCAGACCGTAATTTTCAAGCGTTAAGAAGAGAGCGATATAACAGGCGCAGACTAATACGAGAAGTTCTGCAGCCCCCAGCCACATTAACGACTGCGGCACGTAGTGTCTAAATAATCGAATCATCGGTAGCTCCTGCCAAAAAGCGAATATTGTTCGGCAGGTCATGACTTCCCCCGCCCAGTGATACGCAAAAAGCAAGGTGTGTGCCAATCATCTTATTAAGTTCACGACACCGGCCAGGGGGCTTGTCAATCAGGTCGGTTTTGCCTCATGCAGGCAATGAAGGGATGGTTGTTTGGTCCTTGGGGAAGGTTTAGAAGTGGCTGAATTTTGTCAAGGATGATGATATTTCGACAGTTGGCTGTGTAAAACTCAACAATTCGTGGCCGATTATCGATAAATGGCCTGGGCAGTCACGCGATTACCCGAGGGCCGCCGACTCACCGATAATTGATGGGGTTGAAGCCCGGTGGATTGGTAAACCTGATCGAACCAGGCGATCAGGGCATTGAAGCTTACCGATTCGAACAGCAGGTGAATTTCATCATTGCCCTGCTGTTCCATTCGGGTGAGCAGTTCATCCAGGTCCGCCCGTTTGGCCTCCAGTTCAATTAGTTTCATTATTGCCAGTGCGCCACGTCGGGCGGCCGGTGGGCGTTGGCCCGTCACGGGCGTCGAGATCGCGGTCTGTAATTCGTCGAACTGTGCCTGGCTGGCTGCTATCCGGTCAGATAGCTGACTATTAGCGTAGGCCAGATAGCAACTGGTAATCATTAGCAGCAGGCAAACCACGCTCAGTAATCGATTGATTGTTTTTGCCTGCTTAATCATTTCTATCCACCGTTAACCGCAGCAGAACCTGATGTTTCTGGCGTTCGGTAATCTGGATTGAGTGAGGAATGTTCGCCGACAGTAAGTTTTCGCCCAGCTCGGTAGCGGCGGTCAGGCCGGCTGCTCGAAGGGTTAACTGAAGCCCGGAGTCCCGGTACTCGATTCGCTCTATCCGTAACTCCGAGGGGAAGTGAGTCAGCAGGGTTGCAAATTGGTTAATGAAGTCAGCAGTGAGGGGTGCTGGCTGGGTGCGCTCAGCCAGACGCTGGTTCAGTGCCTGACGAAAATTGACCACCGGTGCGGGTTCACCAAACTGTTGCCGGTAGGTGCGATCCGTGAGTGAGTTGAGTGCTTTTAGCTGGCTCAGCTGATGCTGTCGTTCAATCCACTGATCCGCCGTGATCAGAGCCAGTAGCAGGGTCATAAACAATAAAGGGAGCACGGCGAGTCTTCCCGGCCGGGCGGCGATGAAGGCCTTGAACTTGCCCTGCAGCAGGTTGATTGCCCGCTCAGGATCCAGACCTCTGGCGAGTAACTCTAATGGCTGGGCGATGTCGCGGCACTGACCCGGATCGATATCCAGCGCCTGCAGAAAAGGCGATGCAGACTCACGACAGGAGTCAATGCAGTAGCAGCTAATTTGCTCAGTTGATGGGGTGCCGCCGTCCTGGTTACTGCTTTGTCGCAGCAAGGCTGAGGCGACGGGAAGCGTTGCCGCAAACCCGAGGCCGTCACTCTGGCGCACCAGTACTCGGTCGTCGCTGATTAACAAGCTGGTTGACTCAGTGGCCGGCAGGGCCTGTAAATCGGCATAGAGGCCGATCAGGCGAATGCCCTGCTCGGAGATTTGCGTCACTATTCTGGTGAGGAGTTGCTGGTCGATTATTGCAACCTGATAGTGCCCTCTGGTTTCGCTGGCACGGCTGGCAAAGTGCAGGTTTTCGGGTGCATCCGCCAATTGTTCTTCCAGTACATAGGGTAACGCGGCGGCGGCCTGGCGTTGACTACGGGCGGTGACCTTGACCTCGGTTAATACCAGCTGCTCGCTATGAATCAGCACGTTGGTCGCCTGATCACCAATCATGTTGGCGGCCGTGGCAAGGCTACCCTGCTGGACCGGGTATTCCATTCGGCCGTCGTTGGCTGGCAGACACCATTGCCATTGGTCAGTGTCGGCGATCTGCCAGAGTATCCAGTGATTATTCAAGGCGAGTACACCGGCGACCGGGTAAGTGAAACGGTGCCCTGATTGTCGCGCCGCAGCAGCGTCTGGTGGCGTTGGCGCGCGACCCCCAGGCTGACGTCAGTGGTGACCAGAAAATAGCGACTGGAAACCCCCAGGCCATCAAGCGCGGATTGGTCGTCAGCCCCCGCCTCTTTTAAGTAGGGCTTCAGGTCGTTAACCGTTTGAAAGGCCTGTTGCTCACGATGGCGGATGACCGACTCCACGTCCAGGTCGTTATCATCGGCAAGCGTCTGCAGAATCGCTGCGGGGGCCGTGTTCACATTGATTTCCGTGGGGACCGGTAAGGCGGTGATAAAAGGCAGCAGTTTGGCATAAATATCGTGGTTGACTCCACGCACCAGACGTAACTCACTAATATCACTCATGAGTTGATTGGCGGCGCGATAAGGTGGTTGCAGGGTATTGTAATAGCGGTCTTCTGCGCCTCCAGCAATTTCGGTGGAGTCTGGATCAAGCCAGTCAATCAGTGCGGGAATAAAGGCATCATCGATTGCAAGGTGGGTTAACAAGCGTTGAAAACGCGCGCGCGATAACGGGTGGGTTTTACCGTTCTGCAGCAGGTTATTGATATTAAAACGTCCCTGCAGGTCGCTGATAGAACCGGCAACCAGGCCTTGCTCAATCGCCAGCGGCGCGACGCTTACCGCCCAGTTATCATTTAAGCTGTCAACGGCCTGGTCGTCGCTATTGAGTACGCGTCTGGCCCAGTTCTCTGCGCTCAGGGCATACCAGTGCGCCTGTTCAACGTGAGCCAGGTGAGTGTTGCGTTGTATATCCAGTTGCTGGCGGGTGGTCAGGGCTAGGACCAGCAGGGTGATAATGGACAACAGCAGCAGGCTGGTAATCAAAGCGACGCCAGTTTCTCCGTTTGGTGCAGGGCTATTTTTTTTCATGATGTTTAAACGGGCCGCTGAGGTGCTACCCGCCCGCCCCGGTTATAAAACTGCGCTGAATGTCGCCAAAGGCAGGAGACCGGAGCGAGACCCTGACCGCTCGAGGCAGTAAATGGCCGGTGTTGGTCGTCTGGTTTAACGGCGGCCACTGGTCGTGCCACCGGTAGCGTCGGTCCAGGAATGACCAGGTTAAAGCCGATGCCCCGGGGAACAGTAATTGTGTTCGGGGCTGTGTACCAGCAATGGCATCAAGACGTTGCCAGTAAAGCCGAATGATGCCTTCCTCCGACCAGTAGTAGTGAACACGTTGCAGGTTGCTTTGCGGTAACTCTGCTGAATTGTGGCGACCGCCGTGGGTAAATTCGACCCGTATCGCGTTTCCCGTGCCGCGCGAGTAAAAGGCTGGCTGGTTGTCACCTAGATGATCTCGGGCAGGTCTTGGTGCCAGACTGGTCAGGTCCCGCTCCAGCCTCAGCATTGAACGCTGCAGTTCGGTGAGCTGGTCACTATGACTGGTTAGCTGGCGTTTGGCCGCGATGGTTTGCTGCAAACCCGCATAACCGATGGTGGCAACAACGGTGAACACAGCCATGGCCACCAGTAATTCAATCAGGGTCAATCCCCGTTGGGTAATCCGGGTCGGCATCATTTGTGACTGGCCCGAGGATTAGCCAGCACAAAGGCAACGAGGGTGGCACTCGGTTGGCGGGGGTCGGCGGTTGCCACGGCGATTTTTACCCGCCGCAGCTCCGGGTCGGCGGCCACGGTGATGTTGCGTTGCCATCGCCACTGGCGCCCACCGAAGAGGGTGTTTCCGCTGACCAGACCCACGCTGGGTTTGACCAGCCCGAGTTGAACGTTGGCCATCTCTGATTCGGCAACCCAGCGGGCAAAGGTGCTCTCCTGCAACCGGCTGAGTGTTTGACTGCTGCTGCTCACTGACTGAAAAGCGGCGGTCATGGTCATAGCAATGACCAGTAGCGCAACGAGTACTTCCAGCAGGGTAAATCCGTTCCGGTTGCTAGTGGTAATCATCAGTGAACGGCGGCGGAACTGAGCAGCGCTTTAAATTTTGATGGTCCCGGTGAAACTCGATACCCCGTATTACCTTCGGTGTTGTCGATCACAATTTCAAAGTCGGGTAACTCGCCACTCGGGGGAATCAATAATTGTGGTCTGACAGGCGGTTCGGCGTTCAGGTCAACGAGGGAGCTGTTGATTGACAGCTGCAACCGCCCTTGCTTTGGCAGGCGATTTTCCTTATGCAATCCTCGCTGTTGAGCCGGTCGCCAGTTGTGCTCGCGCTGCTGGTTTTGTTCCCGAACCATAAACTGGTATCGGTCGTCAGAGAGAGCCAGGCCAATTGGATGACCTCGCAGCGTGGACAGTAGCGCCGCGTGGTTTATCTGTGCGGCCAGTTTTTCGCCACTGAAACGCGCCTGACGTTGGCCGCCGCCCTGGAAGCTGAAACTGGCTATCCCCATGACCAGTGCCATGATCGAAATCACCACCAGCACCTCCAGCAGGGTCATCCCGGTGGCATTGCGGTGCAGGCGGACTGGCGGGGCGCGCACCGACTTTACTCAAGCGTCCAGTTGCCGATGTCCGCGTCTTCGCCGTCTCCTCCCTCCTGGCCATCAGCGCCCAGGGTGTAGAGATCAAACTTTCCGTGTTGGCCCGGTTGACGATAGCGGTAGGGGCTTCCCCAGGGGTCTTTGGGCAGTTTCTTCAGGTAGCCGTCTTCATTCCAGTTGTTGGCCGCTGGCGTGCCGGTTGGTTTGGTCACCAGCGCGGCCAGTCCCTGCTCGCCGGTAGGGTAACGGAAGTTATCCAGTCGATAGAGGTCAAGCGCTGCCTCAATGGCGCGAATATCCTGTCCGGCGCGTACGACTCGTGCCTGTCCCGGACGGGACATGATGCGCGGCACCACCAGTGCAGCCAGCACACTGAGGATGACGACGACAATCATGACCTCAATCAGTGTAAACCCACGGTTAGAAAAGGGACGTCCTTTGAATGGAGAAGACATAATCGATATCCGCCGATAGTAAAGCTGGTTATTGAATCAGGGTGTTTAGATCAAGCACTGGCACCAGTATGGCCAACACGATCAACAGCACGACGCCGCCCATTGCCACAATGAGCGCAGGTTCCAGCAGACCGACGATCATTTTTATGCGGCTTTGAAATTCCGTTTCCAGCAGGTTGGCGGCGTGCTCAAGTAAGTTAGCCAGATTACCGCTGCTTTCACCACTGTGAATTAACTGCAGCACCAACGGAGGGAAATAACCACTGGCAGCGAGTGCCTGATAAAGCGTACCTCCCTCGGTCACTTCGCGTTGAGCCTGCAGGATTGCCGCATGAATAGGGTGACTGTTTACGGCGGCTGCAGAGAGTTTTAGCGCATCCGGCACTGGTACCGCACTGCCACAGACCAGGCTCATCGTACGGGTAAAGCGACCGATTTCCATGCGGTTGATGAGCGAACCGATGAGCGGCGTCTGCAAGATAAGCTGGTCCAGCCGTAGTCGACCCCTGGGAGTGCGCCAGATGATTAACAGGGCACCAATGGCCAGGATCGCCAGAAGTGCCGCTAGCCAGCCAAACTGACGCAGAAAATCGCTAAAGCTGAGCAAGATTCGCGTTAACAGGGGCAGCGCCACATCCATGGCATCAAACACTTCGACTACCTGCGGCATGACAAATGCGAGCAGGGCGATGACGATGGCGCCGGCTACCAGCCCAAGTAAAAGGGGGTAAGTCAGGGCCAGCAGTAGACTCTGCTTTAGTTCGCGGCTGCGCTCGGCGTGGTCGGCGAGCTCAGTTAACACCTGACTGAGGCGGCCAGTGCGTTCACCGGCTGCGACGGCAGCCACGTAGAGCGGTGGGAATTCATTGGGGAACTGACTTAATGCGGTCGCCAGGTCGTGCCCTTCAACGACCTGTTCGTGCAGGCTCTGCAATAACTGGCTGGTGGCAGGAGTCGTTTGCCTGGCAATGGCGCCCAGTGCTTCGGCAAGCGGTTGCCCGCCCGCCACCATGGTGGCTAGCTGGCGGATCATCAACGCCAGTGCGGCCGTTCCGAGGGAGCGTCGACCCCTCATTATTTTAATTAGACTGGAACCATCGCCGGTGACAGCCGGGGTTAACGATAGCGGATTAAGTTGTTGTGCCCGCAACAGTTGACGAGCATGGGTTTCGTCGTTGGCGTTGATCTGGCCGCGACGGGTACGGCCTTTGGGATCGAGGGCGCTATAGGCGAACTGGGTCATCGGCGGGTCAATTGATTAGCCAGACGGGTTTAGATATCGCTGATGCGGCTAAGTTCAGCCAGAGAGGTTTCACCGGCAATCAGTCGCTCTCGACCGCTCTCTGCCAGGCTATTGGAATATTTTCGGGCTGCCTGTTCGAGCAGAGCCTCACCGGCTCCGTCGTGGATCAGCTGACGAATTTCCTCGTTGACCGGGATCAGTTCAAACAGGCCGATTCGGCCCTTATAACCCCGGTCATCACAGGCGTCACAGCCGGCCGCTTCATAGATGATTGTATCGACGGGAAGCTGCATCTGCTCCATCAGCGCAGGGTCGGCCGGAACCGGCTGCCTGCACGCCGGGCATAATTTGCGGACCAGTCGTTGTGCCAGCAATCCGCTCAGGCCTGCTGCCAGTTGAAAGGATTCAATGCCGATATCCCGTAACCGTGCCACTGCCCCAACCGCACTGTTGGTGTGCAGGGTTGAGAGTACCAGATGGCCGGTCAGACTCGCCTGTACGGCGATCTGTGCGGTTTCAAGATCACGAATTTCTCCGACCATCACCACGTCGGGGTCCTGGCGCAGGATGGCCCGCAGCCCGCGGGCAAAATCGAGATCGACCCTGGCATTTACCTGGGTCTGGCCGACGCCCTTGAGGTGATATTCAATCGGGTCTTCGACCGTCATGATATTGCGGGACTGGTCGTTGATGCGGCTCAGTAACGCATAGAGTGTGGTAGTTTTGCCTGACCCAGTAGGACCAGTCACCAGAATGATGCCGTGGGGTTTATGGGCGAGGCGATCAAGTGTTGCCCGCTGCTCCGCGTCAAAACCGAGCTCTTCGAGCTGCAGCAGCGTGGCCTGCTGGTCCAGTAGCCGCATGACCACCCTTTCGCCATAGGCAGATGGCAGGGTCGAGACCCGCAGGTCCACCGTATGCTGGCCCGACTGGACCGAGATGCGGCCATCCTGCGGCAATCGCTTTTCGGCGATATCCAGTCGCGCCATCACTTTGATACGCGATGCCATCAAGGTGGCCAGTCCTGGTTCCAGGCTGAGCACTTCACTGAGGACCCCGTCGACACGAATACGGACCACCAGTCGGTCAGCGTAAGGCTCCAGGTGGATATCTGAACCGGACTGGCGGATGGCTTCGGCTAGCAGCGCGTTAATCAGTCGGACAATCGGCGCCGAGGAGTTTTCATCCAGCAGGTCTTCGGGTGGAGGTAGTTGCTGGGCCAGGGTAGCCAGATCGTACCGGTCGCCGAGGTCATCAGCGATGGCGGTGGCACTGGAACGTTCGGCGTCATAAAAACTGCTTAGCAGGCGGTCAAATTCTTTGTCCGGATGGACAGTGACGGTCGCCAGGGAACCGCAAAAACGTTGTGTTTCCAGCAGGATTTGCGGGGGCGTAGAACGACGGCAGTGGGCGATTTGTGCACCGGTTTCGTCTGAATCCAGCAGCACGCCGTGGCGTTTGGCAAAGGTGTAATTGAGTGACAGTGGAGCGGAAAGATTGCTCTGGCCACTGCCGGCCCTCGGGCTATCGGTCACCGTGGGCGATCACGGTGAGGTAACCGTGGTGTCGTTGCGCTCCAATTCTGGCAGAACCGGGGCGTCGATGTTGCCAGAAAAACGTTGTTCAGCCTGCAGGCGCTGGGCGAGCTGAGCGGCCCGCATGTTCTGATATTTTCCGCCCGTCAGATTCTTTGCGGCGGTGGCATCGCGGACGATTTCTGGTTTGATAAATACCATGAGCTTGCGTTTGTCATGGTCGCTGGACTGAAAACGAAATAGTCGACCCAGCAGCGGTAGACTGCCCAGCACCGGTACCCGTTCTTCAATAGTGGTGACCTGATCGTCCATCAGCCCGCCGAGGACAATGGTTTCACCGCTATCCACCATGACGGTGGTGTTGATCGACCTTTTGTTGGTCACCAGGTCACTCGCACCGGTAGTGGCCGATGCCGGGACCAGGCTGGAGACTTCCTGAAGTAGCGCCAGTTTGATTGCGCTGCCTTCGTTAATTTGGGGTTTTACCTGCAGCGTGACGCCGACGTCCTGGCGTTCGATTGTCTGGAAAGGGTTCGATGATCCCTCGCCGCCTGCGTTGGTATAACTGCCGGTCAGGAAGGGTACTGATTGTCCCACCAGCAGTTCGGCTTCCTGATTATCGAGGGTCATGACCGACGGGGTGGAGAGGATATTAGCCGTCACGTCAGCCGTTAAGGCCCGCAGCAGTGCCGCAAAACTGGTGCCTTCCGCATTAAAGTGACCAATGGCCAGGCTGAGGCCCGGATTTAATACGGCTGTCCCGTCGATGGCGTTTTGGGCAATGTTGAGAATGTTCGATCCACCGCTACCAAAAGAGGTCCCGGCAATTGGCCCCTGGCCATCGCCACGACCGTCCACCAGCCACTGGACCCCCAGTTCATCGGCAGTGCCCACGCTGACATCGGCGATGATCGCTTCAACGAGGACCTGGGCACGACGGACATCGAGCTTGCGAATGACCTGACGTAATTCATTAAACCCCGGCGGCGGTGCAGTGATAATCAGTGAGTTGGTGTTGCCGTCGGCCTGTACCGTCACCTCCGAAGGTTTACCGTCGGTGCTGCCGGCAAGGGTGCCCTCAAGAATGGAAGCGAGTTCTTCTGCCGTCGCGTAATTGAGATAAACCACGTGGGTATTGCTCTGTTCACCGGCCGGTGAATCGAGGTGGGCGATAATGCCCCGCAGGCGAATACGGCTGGGCAGGTCGCCGCTGAGCAGGATGCTGTTGCTGCGTGAATCGGCTACAAATTGAACGCCCTGTAAGTTGTTGCCGGCGCTGCTTTGCAACGCAGTCAGTACGGCCGCCAGTTCGCTAGCAGAGGCGTTTTCGAGGATGACCACTTCCGTTTCCAGGTGGGTGGCAACATCAATTTTTGCGATCAGGTTACGAATTCGTTCGACGTTGTAAGCATGATCACTGAGTAGCAGGATATTGGTGTTGGGGAATGCAGCCAGGTGGGCGTACTGGGGCACCAGAGGACGAAGTGCGGGCAATAACTGCTGTGCCGGCATATTCTTAATTTCAATAATTTCAGTGACTATGTCGCCGCCGACGGCTGGCGTCGAAGAAGTTCCCGCCACCATGCCGCTGGTTTTGGCATTCACGTTAGGAATGATTTTAATTACTTTGCCGCTGCCCACGGCCGAAAACCCGTGAACGTCGAGAATCGACAGAAAAACATCGTAAAGGGCTTCATGCCCCATCGGTTGGCTTGAAATAACCGTCACCTTACCGGCCACCCGCGGATCGATAACAAAATTGGTGCCGGTGACTTCCGCTACCGTGTTGATCAGGGCGCGGATATCTGCATCCTGGAGGTTAAGGGTGATTTCCTGTGCCTGACCGCGTAACGGGGCCACGACAAGTAATGCCGTGATTAGTAAAAACCCGAGTGTTTGCTGAATGGGGCGCGCGGTGCGGGTGGGATTCGTCATTGCAGGCTCTGACCAAGTGGGCTAAATGCGATTTTCTGGCTTGACCGACAGGCTATGTCAAATTGAAAAAGATTTCAATTATCCATTGTAAAATAAAAAGATAATAGTTTTTCTTTGCGTAAAACTTTAAGTGCTAGCTGCTCCGCTGTAGCCAGTTCGTTAAGGAGTGCAATACGACTCATACCATCAGTCGCCGAGACGTCGTTAATGGCGATCACCAGGTCGCCTGGTTTTAAACCGAGTTGTTCAAAGACGGTCGCGTTTGCGCCGGGGGAGAGCAGCCAGCCCGACTGGCCGCCTTTTAGGGTCACTGCTTCGGCAGCAATATAGTCGGCGAGGATTGCGGGATTACGGATAAATTGTTCGCGGAACCCGGTAATTGTTGCTCGGCCTCCTGCTTCGGGCGGTGACGGAGGGATGGTCGCCTGAGTTCCAATGGGCAGTGATAACTGCAGTGACTCGCGGACCCCGTCGCGAACCAGTATGACCCGGTCCGCATAGACATGGCTGATACGTGCGTTACCGGGCAAGGTATCGTTTAGTCCGAAACTGCGATCCTGACCATTTTCAGGGCTGATGATAGCCCTCGCTTTATCCGGGGTCTCGGCCATGATTACCCCATGCAGTACCAGATTCAGGCTTGTCGGCGGGGCATGCACCGCAGGCTCTCGTGTTGACTGGCGGGTGTCGGTACCAAAGAGATTAGCGCCCAGAATGGTTTGCAGCGGGTCAGTGACCGGGCTGGTGCGAGTCGGGGCGCTAAATTCTGGTAGCGGTTGTCTTTCCCGGGTTTGAGAATCGACTAACCCGACCGTCACCCAGGCGATGAGGCCGATCAGCAGCCCGTTTACCGCGATAAAAAGGGGGTTCGATCCAGTCAGATTCATTGATAGTGCCTGGCGGAGGAGAGTCAGAAACGTGTTAGTCGCACCAGTACTCAACCGACTCCCTGGCTTTATTCAGCCTGGCCTGCCGCGCGTCGGATTCAATGTAATTGCCGTTGCCGTCAAACATTCGTTTGTTCATAAACTTGTTTATGTCGGCGATCGCTGCACGTGACTGGGCACAGTTTTTTGCTCGTTCTGCCGCTTCGGCCGCTGCGTTAGTGGCCGCTTCTCTACTTGCCTGGCGGTTGCTGGTGTACTCTGCCTGGCGCTGTTTAAATTGACTCCGTAACTCATTGCCGAGATCGGGGGAGAGTGCGGGCGGTGGTGGCGGTTTTACCGATTCTGCCTGAACATCAACGGGCGGGCGCTCACCAAAATGTACCTGGCCGTTGGCATCGGTCCAGCGGTATATCTCAGCACAGGCCGGGCCCGATAAACTCGCCAGGACAAGCAGAGTGAGTAGAGGGCCAGGCAAACGGTGTTTAGTCAGGTTCATCAAGGGTCTCGACTTTTATCAAGATGGAGTGTTGCTGATTCTGGCGGTGGCTGGTGCGGCCAAGCAGCATCTGCTGGTTCTGGAGATCAGCCCCGGTAAAACGACCAATTTGCGTCCACTCGCCGGGTTTTACCTGCAGTGTGGTGTCAATATGCTGTTGGTTTAGCCTATCACGACCGGAAAACTTTTCGTTCTGGGGCTGGATATTCAGAGTGATTAAGTCATTACGGAGCCGCCCGATTACTGAAAAACCGGTGACGGCACTGCGGTAACCTACCGACGGCAGTAGCTGGCCAAACACGCCCTGTTGTAGATTGACCACCGGGAGTTGTTCGCCGATATAAAAATGGGCTTCATAACCTTCCGACACGGTGATCTGCTGATCACTGCTATTGCGGTCATCGGTTTCGTGGGTCGTCATCGAAACGCCAGCGGAAAGCTGGTTCTCGCGGTGACGGTTGGTTACAACGTCGGCAGATCCGCCCCCCAGTTCGACGGAGAGTCGATCCTGCCGCACGGAAACATTGGCCGCTATCTCTTCCTGATGAAGTTGATCCAGCTGGCCCTGTCTGACGGTAATTACCAGCGTTGCCGGCCGTCGATCCAGTTCGGAAACAATGTCTTTTACCGCCTTGAGTGTGGTTGGATCTGTGCGTAAAAACAGTTTGCCATTTTGACCCGCAAGGTAATCGCCTTGACGTATCAGTGGCTTTAGCGTCGCCAATAGCTGTTCGGCGGTGCGGTGTTCAAGCGTGATAACCGTCAGGGGGGTATCAGCGGACGCGACTGCCGTGATGCAGAACAGCAGCAGAGAGATGATCAGGTGGTGCTGATTACGGGTGACTAAATTCACGGTTCTGGGAGGGCGCCGGGCAGGCTTACAGGCCAAGTCGTCGGAATTCAGCTTCCGGTTCGCTCATGGACCATATTTCATCAAATCTCCGGATGAGTTCCAGAGTACGCAAGGAGTCATCATGACAGCCTTTTCCCTCCGGCCGGTCGCCTAGTTCTCGGTGGAGGTAGGCGCGGTTATCGAAGGTTAGAAAAGCATCTGCGATGGCTGCATGCTGGCTGGCCGGACGGCGGATCTCGATCATGCTGGTGAGTTTGCGCGCGAGCTCCACCAGTCTGTGTCCCTGCAGGATGGCGGTTTCGGGTCGCTGCACGAGTATGCGCACCTGTGCAATGCGACTATGACCTACAACAAAAGCCCGTAATGCGTCGCTGAACTTTTCATTGTCAAGAATGGTGGGGTCGAAGTTCTGCGTGAAAATATTCACATTGCGCCCACATTGTTCGAGCATTGCGCAGGCGTGGGGGATATATTCGCTGTAGCGGGTCAGCGCAAAGGGGTCTGTATCGAACTCTGGATTCGGCGGGCTGGAAGAGTGCTCCATTTCTGTTCACCAGTGTTTGGGATGGTCGTTACCGGATTTCATCCTGTCGGTTAATCCGAAAGTCTCTATTATCCCGAAAGCCCGGTAATTCGCTAGGCGCTAAGGTTAACTTTATCTCCCGGCGGTTGTGTCAGATTTCGGCCCAGACTATCGATGACAGCGTAGGCAATGACCTGCTGACGCCGAGTAATGGCGTAGCCTGGTAATGACGGAGAGTAGCTGCTGGACTGGGCTCTGACCGGTTGAGACGCCATTAGCATTTCCTGAGGAGCAGCGGCCGGTCGGACACGGTTGGCTAGCAGCTCAGGCGCTACGATCGAAACGTCGTTTGTGATGGTTAAAGAATTCACCCTATCATTCTGCGTTTATTAGGCGTTTGCGTCCATTAGAAGTTATTTGAGTCAACACGCCTCTCTCGATGAGTGGCTGTGTGAGTCAGGGGTATAGCAAGTGTCATGCCAACTGTCTGACTGCGTTTGGCCATCACGGCGGAGCGCTTGAACGGGCGGGCGTTGGCTTAAAGGGTTGGCGTCACAGGGATGTCAGGAGTGTGTTGATATTTCCTGCCCGCGGTTGTTGAGATTTCGACATCGTGACCGTTATATAGGCCAATTATGTTCAGATTTCGTGCAATTTGGCTGGATGGTGCCGGATCGATCGTGACGGGATAAACCCGAGGGTCATTGAAAAACTTTATAGATTCCTTGTAACCTCATGGTTCTATATGGTTTTTAAACCCTTCTGGTGTGGCCATTGCTTTAAATTTTAGCCGGTCGGCGTGCGGTCATGAGCGAATATTGAGACAGCAGGAAGGTGGTGTGCGAAATACCGGGTTAACACTGATCGTATTGACGATATTGCTGGCTGCCGCGCCAGTATCGGCGGAAGTGTATGCCTATCTTGATCATCGAGGTAGTCGGTATTACACCGATAAGCCGATCGATGACCTGGCGTATCGACCGGTCAACAGCGCAGCCCGGTCTGCTCGACTGCATGGTCGCAAATCGGTTCGGCAGGCTACCCCAGGGGATCGCCAACAGATCAATCGGTTAATTGAAAAGTGGGCCCCCTATTACACACTTGACCCTGAGTTGGTGAAGGCAGTCGTTGAGGTGGAGTCTGCTTATCGGATTCGGGCCCGTTCGAGCGCGAATGCTCAGGGACTCATGCAGTTAATTCCGGCCACAGCACAGCGTTTTGGTGTGGCCGATCCCTGGAATCCGGAGCAGAACCTGCGCGGTGGAATGGCCTATCTGCAGGTGCTAATCAGCCAGTTTAAGGGTGATTTGCGATTAGTGCTGGCGGCCTATAACGCCGGCGAAAATAGTGTTCTGAAATATGATGGGGTGCCGCCCTTTAAAGAAACCCGTAATTATCTGACCAAGGTCTCGCAGCTCTACACAAAACGCTGGCACGCTTATACCAATCGGGCGCTATAAAAGGGCTTTTCACCGGGGTTTAACCGGACCTGTTCAGGTATAACCAGGTTTGTTCATCTTCAAGTCGCTGATGATAAATTTTGTCGTAATCAGGCACGACTGAATTAGCAACCGACGGCCGGTTTTTCAGTTGCTCCCCATAATTTTTCACTTTTGGATAACCACTGACGATTTCGGTTGAAAACCAGTTATCGACCATCGCCTGACGGGTGAAAAACGGCGCAAAGGCGGCATCAATCAGCGCAAACTCGGGTCCGTTGAAAAAGGGGCCTTCACCCATTTGCCGTTCTAGTTGTTGCAGCACCGCGTGGGTCTTATCAATGTTCTGGTGATAACTCGGTTCCTCTTTAGCCATGGTAAAGCCAAATTGGCTGGACGATAACTGGTTGGCCATTTCTATCCAGGCCCGATTCCGAGCGCGGGTAAGAGAGTCCGCAGGGTGCAGCTGCGGCGAGAACTCCTCGTCAAGATATTCATTGATTGCTGAGGATTCGAACAATACCTGGTCATCTACCTGCAGCACTGGCACTTTGCCGGTGGGCGAAATATCCAGAAACCACTGGGGTTTGTTCCGCAGATCGATGTAACGAATATCGAATTCCACCTGTTTTTCTTTTAGAACGATGATGGACCGCTGCACAAAAGGGCAGAGTTTGAAGCTAACTAAGGTAAGTGCCATAGGTATGCCCTGATTGGGGGAGCAGAATCTGCCAAGGGAGTAACTTTATCAACTGGTGGAGCAATTTCAATCTGCCCGGGTCCGTCAGCGCTGCTATCGGTGTCTTAAGCCGCTACGGTACTAGCTCCGGTTTATTGCAGCTCAGTAAGCAGCGCACTGGATTGTTTGCGGCGGCGCTAAGGTGAGCCGTTTCACCTGGAAGACGAAGAATAGCGATGGAAATTCAACTATTTATCTCACCGACCCGATAAAATAACCCATTCTGGATTAACGGGTTATGGGTCACATTGGGTGGCGCTCGAGGTGACAAAGCCCAATGCTCGGGTTTGTGGCCCTGCCTGGCGGACACGCCTGGGTTTTCGACTACCCCCTAAAAGCCGAATGCGGGAGCAACCGCACCTTGGTGCGTTTTTCAATTTCATTAAATAGATCTGGGTTTATTCATTGCCAAACAAGCAGATAAAAGCAGTAGCGCTACTGTCCGGGGGGCTCGATTCCATGCTGGCCGCGAAAGTGGTGATGGATCAGGGCATCGAGGTGCAGGGTCTGAATTTTTTCACCGGCTTTTGTGTCGAGGGGCACACCCACGCGATTCGCAAGCAGCACAAGGCCAAACCTAAACGGAACAATGCCCTCTGGAGCGCCGAACAGCTCGGTATCAAGTTGCATATTGATGACGTTTCCGAGCCGTATAAAGACGTGGTTATTAATCCCAAATATGGCTACGGGGCCAACCTCAACCCCTGTCTGGATTGCAAGGGGTTCATGGTTGGTCGGGCGCGCCGCTGGATGGAAGAGAATGATTTTGATTTTCTGATTACCGGCGAGGTGATCGGTCAGCGGCCGATGTCACAGCGCCGCGATACCATGCCGGTTATTCAGCGTGACGGTGGTATCGGCGACCGACTGCTGCGGCCACTGTGTGCCAAATTATTGCCAGAGACCCTGCCAGAACGTGAAGGCTGGGTCGATCGGGATCAGTTGTTTGATTTTTCCGGTCGCAGCCGTAAACCGCAGATTGAACTGGCGACACGGCTAGGGTTTGATGAATGGTCCCAGCCGGCAGGCGGTTGCTGCTTTCTCACGGATGAGAGTTATTCCACCAAGCTGGCGGACCTGTGGCAGGCACGGGGCAAGAAAGAGTACGAGCTTGACGACATCATGATGCTGAAAATCGGTCGCCATCTACGGCCCAGACCGCATTTCAAATTAATTGTCTCCCGCGAAGAGGGGGAAAATAATTTTCTGCGCGGCTACCGGAAGCAGTTTAGCCATTTTGAGGTCACCAGCCATCCGGGGCCACTCACGCTGGTCGATGGTGAGCTTGCTGGGGAAGATATTGAACTGGCGGCCAGTATTGTTGGCCGCTTCAGCCAGGGGCGTGATGCGGCCGAGGTTGCGGTTACCTATGTGCCGTTGAATGGGCAGGAGCAGGCGCTAAAGGTGCAGCCCCTGACGCCGGATCAAATCGACAAGCAGTGGTATATCTAAACGATTAAACCAGTGGGTCATCAAGCCGCTGGGAACCAATCGGGTGGGGATTAATCAGGTTCGGCAGGCGATTCGGTGATCTCTGGGCGTGCGACGCCGTCGCACCTGGCAGTTGACCCGTCACCAGATAGCTTATAGATGTGCTGGAATGCCTGACACAAAGCGGTTTGAGTGTTTAACGCATGATCCCAGGTGACGGAAATTCCCCAGGGTCGCCCTGCCAACGTATCCGTTGCCAGCGCGCCTGCGAAGGTGGTTTCACCCGCCTGCACCTTAATAATCGCACCGAGTTTACGCGGAACGTGTGCTCGATACAGGCCGCTGTTACCACCCGTAAAAACGAGCTGGTAGCCATCCTGAGGCAGCGGGTAGCGAAATCGCTTCGGGGCGGTAAAGAGGTCGATATTTCCTTCGATCGATTGCAGGCGATACTCCCCGGGTGGCAACGAGTCGAAAACCACCAGATTTGAGCACTGGAGGCGACTGGTTACGACCGGCAGGTGGTTCTCCACCCCGACCAGAGTGACTTTAACCGGATTTACCGGAATGGGTAGGCGCATGTTTGCCAGCAGCGAAGCGCTTATCACCGCTCTGCCGCGGTCTGGAGTTTGGGTTAATGGAACCCGGTAGCTGGAACACCATGCTGGAGGTGTGTCGGCCGCCGGTGGTCGCTCGGCCACCGATAAACAGGGCAGTAGCAGTAAAAGGATCAGCGAGAACTGGCAAAAAAAGGAATATCTGCCGTTGATCAGGCCGGTGGTGTGGGCTGATTGAGCCAGATTAACCCTGTACAGGTTGTGCATCTCAATCTATCCTTTTCGGTTGTTACGAAAAATAGAAGCCGTAGAGGCCTGTTAAAAAATTACGTCCAGAACATAGGTCGCAGTTATACCGCAGAGAGGTTCGGTCAGCATCCGATTAATGCTGGGTGATCCTGAGGTCGGTGATAACGCGATGAATACCGGAATAAACGAGGAGATATTGATATGAATATGCCCGAGCAGGGATTGAAGCTGGATTACGGTTACCTGATTCAGGATGGCAAGGTGCACAGTTCGATGTACACCAGTGATCAGGTGTTCGATGACGAAATGGAGGCGATTTTTCACCATGGCTGGGTTTTTGTCGGCCATGATAGTGAAATTCCCAACCCCGGTGATTATGTGATGCGCCAGCTCGGCAAGCAGCCGGTGGTGATGACCCGTGATCAGGACGGTCGCGTTAATGTGATTCGCAATCGCTGCGCCCACCGGGCAAATATGGTCGTTGGGTACGAAGGCGAAAGCAAAAAAGTGCTGGTATGTCCCTACCACGGCTGGGTCTACGACCTGAAAGGAGCCTTGATTGATGTCCCGCGCCCGGACGGTTACCCCGACGATTTCGATAAATCCAGCTTAAGCATGGTGTCGGCCTCCCAGGTAGACAGTTATCGGGGATTTGTTTTTGCCAGCCTGGAAGGCAGTGGAATGACCCTGGCTGAGCATCTTGGCCGGGCCACGGCGCTGATCGATCGGGCAGTGGATCTCTCCCCAGAAGGCGAGCTGGATCTGCAGGCGGGCTGGCTGCAGCACCGCTTCAAGGCTAACTGGAAAATGTTACCCGAGAACGACTGTGACGGTTATCACGTCGAGACCACCCATGCTTCATTCATGCAGGCCACCGATTCTCAGGCCATGGACCTGACGACGGACGCTGGTGCCGTTGAGCCGGTGGTGCGCGATTGGGGCAATGGTCACATGGAGATTGACTTCAACGTCGCATACCGGGCGCGAAACATTCCTTTTGAATGGTTCGGTCGGGTCCCGGCATCGAAATTGCCCAACTATACGGCGGCCATGGTTAAAGCCTATGGCGAGGAACGAGCACATGATTTAAGCGTGACCGGCCCACCCCATGCCATTATTTTCCCCAACCTGTTTCTGGGTGAGCTGAACGTGGTTTTTTACTATCCGGTGAGTGCCAACGAGTGTGTGCAGCTCTATACGCCGATGACCTTGAAAGGTGCACCGGAAGTTAACAAGCGTGCTTTGCATCAGACCGAAGGAGCGGTGGGGCCGGCGTCCTTTTTAATTCCCGAAGACGTGATTATTGCGGAGCGTAATCAGGCTGGCCTTAGTGCCGGTGGGCAGGAATGGGTGGATTTGAGCCGTGGCATGCACCGGGAATATGAGGAAGACGGGTTGCTGGTTTCGCATATGTCCGATGAGACCGTTAACCGGGGTTTCTGGCGGCGCCATCGGGAAGAGATGCTCAGGCCTCATTCCAAAGCCTGAGGTTTGCCCCTGAGGGGGGTTGGGACTATCCCCGGTCACCCCCGCTAAGGTTAGCTAATTACACAGTGATGAGCGGCGCCGAGTTCGGCGCCGCCTAGTCTTGTCAGCAAGGAAAATCATGGCCAGTTTTGAGCTTATCAACGAACTTACACAATTTATTCTTAAAGAGTCGCGCTACTGCGACGAGTCGCGTTATAGCGATTGGGAAAGTCTCTGGACCGACGATGGTCACTACTGGGTTCCCCGTGGTCCCAATATGGACCCGGAAAAACACGTTTCCCATTTGAATGATAATCGGGCCCGTATTCATACTCGGGTAAAGGCCCTGAATACCGGTACTCGCCATAGTCAGTTGCCGGTGTCACCAATGAGCCGAGTGATCTCGCCGATTGAACTTGAGGCGGAAGAGGGGGATGAATATCAGGTGGGGGTTAATTTTAATCTCACCGAAATGGCGATTCAGTCCACCCACGACATGCACATCTGGGCGGGTCGAATTACCTATCAGTTACGCCGGGAGGGAGGGGAGTTGAAAATGGCTCGCAAGAAAGTGGTGCTGGTCAATGGCAATGAGCCAGTTCCCAATATCTCCTTCCTGATCTGATATGCCGTATCGGCAGGTTTCTACCCAGCGGGTGGAGGGTGCTGGCCTGGGGCTGGTGCTCGACCGCTATGGGTTGCCGGAGAACCCGCCCGTCATCCTGTTACATGGCGGCGGTCAGACCCGCCACTCCTGGCAGAGTGCTGGCCGTGAACTAGCGGCAGCGGGCTGGTATGTGCTGTCGATGGATCAGCGAGGTCATGGCGAGAGCGACTGGGCAGATGATGGTGACTATCGTTTTGATCATTTTGTCGAGGATCTACGCTTCCTTATCGACTCGCTTGATCAACCACCGGTGCTGGTCGGCGCCTCGCTGGGTGGTATCGTTGGTTTGTTAACTCAGGATACATTGGCCGACCCTGACCAGGCGCTACTTCGGGCACTGGTGCTGGTGGATATCGTCCCGCAAATTCAGTCGGGGGGCGAACGGCGCGTGCGCGATTTTATGGAAGGGCATCCGCACGGGTTTGCTACCCTCGAAGAGGCAGCAACAGCGGTGTCCAGATATCTGCCCGACCGGCGTCGACCCTCCAGCCAGGAAGGATTGCGGAAAAACCTGCGCCAGCGTGGCAACGGTCGCTACTACTGGCACTGGGATAATCGGATGATGGCCGCCTTTGCCAGGGCCGGGTCCGATGTTTTGCGTGACCGCATGCAGCAGGCAGCAAGCCGGTTGTCGATTCCAACGCTACTGATTCGCGGTGAATTGAGTGACGTTGTCAGCGCCGAGGGTGCGACAGCCTTTTTACAGACGGTGCCCCATGCCCGGTTTGTGGAAGTAGCCGGGGCGGGCCATATGGTGGCGGGTGATGATAACGATCTGTTTGTTGATGCCGTCAAACGCTTCCTGGCGGAACTCTAAACCGATAATCCATCAAGTTAACCAACCATCACGGACCTGCAGCACATCAGAGGGCACCTGCCCCTAAAATCTATTCATTACCATTAACTTCAGGATAGTCAGCTATGCGTTTGCCGAGAGATTTTATTCGATCCACTGCCATTGGCTTTGGTGATAAAACCGCCTTTGTGGATGGTGACCTTCGTCGTAGTTTTGCAGAGCTTGACCAGCGTTCCGATCGGCTCGGCAGCGCGTTGCAGGCGATGGGTGTTGGCAAGGGCGACGTGGTCGCTATTCTTGCCCATGACATTGTCGAGGTGATTGAACACTTTTACGCCTGCGCAAAGATTGGCGCGGTGCGGGTCGGGATTAACTGGCGCTACGCTCCGCGCGAAATGGTTCATCTGGTCAACGATTGCCAGCCAAAGGTAGTAATTATTCAGGGCAACTGCCTGCCGCTTTTAGGTGATCATCTGGAAGAATTTGGCGCTGGTCGGCAACTCATTGGCCTGCGGGGCGATCACGGGCTGCCGCTCGATTTTGAGACCCTGGCGACAACTGAAATTGACCCGCCAGTGCTGCCACCGATTGCCGAAGATGACGACATCGCAATCAGCTATACTTCGGGAACCACCGGATTACCCAAGGGCGCAATCTGGAGCCAGCGGGGGGTGCGAGAGTGTCAGATTCATACCAACCTGCAGATAGGGTTATCGCCGGAAGACGTGTTTGTCTCGCCGGGGTCGACCGCCGGTGTTGGTATCGTTCTAAATAGTTTTAATCTGGTCAATGGCATGACCATTGTGCTGCCCGGCGGCGATTTCGATGTTGAGCGCTTCCTCGGGCTGGTCAAGCAGGAGAAGGCCACCTTTACCTTGCTGATGCCGACGCTAATGCGGCGAGTGCTGGATATCTATAAAGCAGGTAATTACGACCTCTCTTCCCTGCGGCTGCTTGCCTATGGATCCGAGCCGACCCGCCCGGCGGTGATTCGCGAATGGGCAGAGGTTTTCCCCAGTGAGATTATGCAGATCTACGGTCTTACCGAGGCGACGGGTGGATGGCTCAGTTTTTTGCGGCATGAAGACCATCTGCGCGGATTTGCCGGCGAGCCGGAATTACTAACCTCCTGCGGCAAACCGGGTTTGCACGTTGAATTATCGATCCGCGATGATCAGGGAAACCCGCTGCCGCCCGGCGAAGTCGGTGAGCTCTGGGCCCGTGGTGACGTGACCCTGAAAGGTTATCTGAATCTGCCGGAGGAGACGGCGAAAACCATCACTGAAGATGGCTGGTTGCGGTGTAACGATTTGGGAAAATATGATGAGGAAGGGTTTTTCTACCTCACCGACCGCAAGAGTTTTATGATTATTAGTGGCGCGTTCAACGTTTTCCCGGTGGTGGTTGAGAACGTACTGGCTGAACACCCGTCGGTGCACGAATGCGCCGTTGTCGGTGCCCCGCATCCCGAATGGGGTGAGGCGGTCATTGCGATTGTCAGCCAGAAACCGGGCCATTCAGTTTCCCCGGAGGAGCTCATTGACCATTGTCGCGACAAGGTAGCCAAATGGGAGGTTCCCAAATTCGTCAAAATCATCGATGAACTGCCCAAAGGGGGAACCCATAAAATTGCCAAGCATGCGCTCCGTGAGGGTTTTCGTAATGATCCATCCGAGTTGCCCTGGGGCGATCAGCTATAACCCAGTTATAACCAGGAAAATGGGGAGTACCTGTCCGTGAGTTATCTGAAAAGTCCGCTACTCAGAGATCAGTTACGCCGCTGTGCGGTGAGCTATGGCGATAAGGTCGCCTTCATCGAGGGCCAGCACCAGCGCACCTGGGCTGAAGTTGATCGTCGCACCAATGCCCTGGCGGCTGGCATGCAAAACCTGGGTATTGGCAAAGGCGACGTGGTGGCCATGCTCGCCAAAGACCACCTGGAAGTGATCGAGCTCTGGTTTGCCTGTCTGAAGATTGGTGCGGTGCGGGTCGGCATTAACTGGCGGTATGCGCCTCGGGAAATGCTTCATCTGATACGCGACAGCGCCGCCAAACTGGTGTTTGTCGAGGCAGAGTGTCGGCAGCTGCTCGGCGACGGTTTCAACGAGTTAGAACAGGAACTCTGCCAGCTAGGTGGTTTTGGTGGCGCGCACGGGCTGCCAATCGATTTTGATGAGTTGATCGCCGCAGGCCAAACACCGACGCTACCGGCGCTCAGTGAGGATGACCTGTGCGCTATCAGCTATACATCGGGTACCACGGGACTACCCAAAGGTGCCTTATGGACCCAGCGAGGGGCAAGAGATGCCCTGAGTCACACCGCGTTAGAGCTAGGGCTGGTCCACGAAGATACCTATTTCGCGCCTTTTCCGATGGCCGGGGTACCAATTCTTTGCGGCTCGTTTGGCCTGGTTAACGGACTCACAACGATGATTCCCGCCGGTAGTTTTGATGCGGCGGCGGCGCTCGAGCAGATGCAGACCTACCGCGCGACAGTTGCGATTTTCGTGCCGACGATGATGCAGCAAATCATCGAGCTGTATCGGGCCGGTGATTTCGAGCTATCCCTGCGATTGTTGACCTACGGATCTTCGCCAGCGACCCCGACACTAATTCGTGATGCGATTAGCACCTTTGGCTGTGAAATCATTCAGTTGTATGGACTGACCGAGTCCACGGCCGGCTGGTTGAGCTTCTTAAGGCATGCCGAACATCTGCGCGGACTAGATGAGCCGGAACTACTGACCTCCTGCGGCAAGCCGGCGCTGCACGTTGACCTGGAAATTCACTCCCCGGAAGGCGAGCAGTTGCCCGCGGGTGAAGTGGGCGAAATCGTTGTGCGCAGTAGTACCAATATTCCCGGTTACCTGAACCTGCCGGAAGAAAATGCCGAACTCTATAACGGCGACTGGCTACGGACCAATGACCTTGGCCGGATGGATGAGGCGGGGTATCTCTACCTGACTGACCGCCGTAAATTTATGATCATCAGCGGCGGCTACAATGTTTACCCGATAGTGGTCGAGAACGTGCTGGCTGAACACGAAAGCGTGCGCGAGGTAGCGGTAGTCGGTGTACCGCACCCTAAATGGGGTGAAGCGGTAGTCGCCATGGTGTCGATGCAGCCGGGTAAGTCGGCTGGATTTCAGGAGCTGGCCGATTTTTGCCGGGAAAGGGTTGGCAAATGGGAAATCCCCAAACACGTCGTGTTTGTTGATGATCTGCCTAAAGGCGTGACCGGAAAAATAGCCAAGTTCGCGATTCGAGAAGCGCTGAAGGATAACCCTGACCAGTTTCCCTGGTGAACTGAATCGTGGATCGGCAGGTAAATCACGAATAAAAAAATGGCGCGCCCGAGAGGATTCGAACCTCTGACCCTCGGCTTCGGAGGCCGATACTCTATCCAGCTGAGCTACGGGCGCGTTCTGTCTGTAGTAGTCCCCGCGGGGCGCAGAGGATACCCGAATCATCGAAGAGAGTCCATGCGGGAGCTACCGGTGTGGAGCGATTATCGATATAATCGTGCGCCGATTTTTAGTGGTGTCGTTGGCTGCCACTTTCACCCGCTTTGAGGAAGATACGTGAGCGATCAACAGGACTCTTTTGTTACCAATTTTTCCACACTGATATTGCTGATGCTAGCAATGACGGTCGGGTTGATTCTGCTCGGCGTCTTCATCAGTAAACTGGTCGATACCGGTCCCGATCCGATGGAAATGGAGTCTGCGGCGGCGCGTATCCAGCCGGTGAGTAAGGTTGCCCTCAATGATGGCACCATGTTCGTATCCAGTAGCCTGGTGCCGCAGATGCCTGAGGTATCCGAACCCGAACCCGAGCCCGAGGCTGAGCCTGCGGCGGCGCCCGTTGCGGTGGTGATGGATGGAGAAGGGGTATACAACACCGCCTGCGTTACCTGCCATGCGACTGGCCTTGCCGGCGCACCAAAATATGCCCAGAAAGCGGATTGGGATGCACGTATCGCCCAGGGGATAGACGTGCTCTATGAGCACTCTTTAAAAGGTTTCCAGGCGATGCCGGCCAAGGGTGGGTTTGTGCATCTGCCCGATGACCAGATCAAACTGGCCGTTGATTACATGGTGGCCGCAGCCCAGTAACGGTCGGCGACGGTTCCTGGCTCGGGAGCAATTCCCGGGTTAGGCCTGGTCTGATGGTTGTACCTGACCGATATGGAACGGGTTCAGGTAACCGTTTTCTTCATCACCAGGCAGGCGTTGGTGCCGCCAAAGCCAAAGCTATTGGACATCACCGTTTCGATTCCCGATCCGTCAATGCGTTCACGAACAATGGGCATGTCTGCGGCGGCTTCGTCGGGTGTTTCAATGTTGGCGGAGGCGGTTATAAAGTCGTTTTTTAACATCAGCAAGCTGTAGATAGCTTCATTGACTCCGGCCGCCCCCAGCGCATGGCCGGTTAAAGATTTAGTGGAGCTAATGGGCGGTATTTTGTCGCCAAACACAGACTTGACCGCGGCTAGCTCTTTTACGTCCCCTACGGGTGTGCTGGTGCCGTGGGCGTTGATGTAGTCAATGGGGCTGGTTGTGGTTGATAGTGCCTGCTGCATGCAGAGGATGGCGCCTTCACCCGAGGGCTGCACCATGTCGTAGCCATCCGAGGTGGCGCCATAACCGACCAGCTCGCCATAGATTTTTGCCCCCCTGGCACGGGCATGTTCCAGCTCTTCCATCACCACCATGCCACCGCCACCGGAGATAACAAAGCCATCCCGGTCCTGATCAAAGGCGCGGGAGGCAATGTCAGGCGTATCGTTATATTTACTGGAGAGCGCACCCATGCCATCAAACAGCACTGACAGGGTCCAGTGGACCTCTTCGCCGCCGCCGGCGAATACCATGTCCTGTTTTCCCATCTGGATTAGTTCGGCAGCGTGGCCCATACAGTGGGCACTGGTCGAACAGGCGGAAGTGATGGAGTAATTCACGCCGCGAATTTTGTAGGCCGTCGACAGGCAGGCCGAGACGGTACTGCCCATGGTTTTGGTTACCATATAAGGGCCCACCCGGCGTATCCCTTTTTCGCGTAGGGTATCGATCGCCAGCAGGTTATTAGCAGTAGAAGCGCCGCCCGACCCGGCTACCAGGCCGGTACGGGTGTTGGAAATTTGTTCGGGTTCCAGTCCAGCATCGGCAATCGCTTCGCGCATGGCCAGATAAGCGTAGGCCGCCGCGTCGCCCATGAATCGATAGAGTTTGCGGTCAATCTGTTCACGAGCGTCAACGCGAATCGGGCCGTGGACTCGGGAGCGTAACCCCTGTTGCTCGTATGTTTCGCTGTACTCAATGCCTGAAAGCCCCTCGCGCAAGGAGGTGGTCACTTCAGCGGCGCCAATACCAATACTGGAGTTAATCCCCAGTCCAGTGATTACTACACGACGATCCATTGAATTATTGATTCCTGATGTGTTTATTCGTAAAGCCCGACCCGTAGACCGGAAGATTCATAGATCACTTCACCGTCCACGTCCATCGTAGCATCGGCAATACCCATGGTTAACCGGCGAGTGATGAGCTTTTTCATATTGATTCGGTAGGTTACTAATTTTTTATCGGGGGTGACTTCGCCGCTAAAACGCACCTTGTCGGACCCCAGTGCTCGGCCCCGGCCGGCATGCCCCTGCCAGCCCAGGAAGAAGCCAACCAGTTGCCACATCGCATCGAGTCCCAGACAGCCAGGCATTACCGGGTCATTCTGGAAATGGCAGGCAAAAAACCAGAGATCGGGATTGATGTCCAGTTCCGCATGGATGAAACCCTTGCCATAGGTTCCGCCGGTTTCGCTAATTTCGATGATGCGATCAAACATCAGCATTGGCGGTAAAGGGAGCTGGGCGTTTCCAGGCCCGTAAAGCTCTCCGCGGGCGCAACTGAGTAACTGCTCGTGGTCAAAATGATCGGGTTTGGTTAGCAAAGTTGTTACCGTATTAGATGGATTTGAATGGCGCGGTGAGACTGGCTACCGGTTATTGGTGGCGAATTATAGCCCAGCGAAACTGAGTTGGTACCTGACCCTTCACCGGCTCGCTAAAAGGGTGATAATTAGGGTCTGGATTGGTGGGTTAAAACGAGTCACCCTGAGTAAAGTGTGCAAAATAGTCAGGGTCTTAAAAACAGGGAAATAATGAGAAATTTTTTTAGCGACTGGTCGCAACGCCATTTTTCTAATCCGGAAGTGATCGAGTTGCTGTTGGTGCTGGCAGCTGGGTTTGGCGTGGTGCTGCTCGCGGGATCGATGCTGGCACCGGTGCTAGCGGCGGTGGTGATTGCTTATATCCTGGAAGCACTGGTGGGGACGCTGGTAGGGTGGGGCCTGAGCCGGCTTCTGGCTGCGCTCCTGATTTCCGCACTGGCTTTTGGGTTTGTGCCCTTGATTCTGTTTGGCCTGTTACCCGTACTGGCGGGTCAGTTAAAAGAGCTGGTTCAGCAAGCCCCGGAGATGCTAAGTGATGGCCGCCAGAGCCTGCTGAGTATCCAGGCTCAATACGCGGACTATGTCTCGGTAGAGCAGCTGGATGACATTATCGGTTCGGTCACCGTACAGGTTGCTCATTGGGGACAGTCGATCGTGAGCAATCCGCTGGCCACGCTGGTTAATTTGATCACGGTGCTGGTTTATCTGGTGCTGGTGCCGTTTCTGGTGTTTTTCTTTTTAAAGGATAAAGAGCAGATCAGCGCCTGGCTGACGCGCCAGTTGCCAGCTCAGCGACCACTGGTTAAGCAGGTCTGGCAGGAGATGGAACACCAGATGGGCAACTACCTTCGCGGCAAATTCATCGAAATTGTGGTGGTCGGCGGCGCCACCGCCGCGATTTTTTCCATTCTTGGTATCCAGTATGCGTTGTTACTTGGGGTGTTGACCGGACTGTCAGTGATCATTCCTTATGTGGGGGCTGCCGTGGTCACGTTACCCGTGGCGATGGTCGGGTTTTCCCAGTGGGGCTGGAGTGGCGATTTTGGTTATCTGATGCTGGCTTACGTGATCATTCAGGGGGTTGATGGGAACCTGCTGGTGCCATTGCTGTTTTCAGAAGCGGTGAACCTGCATCCGGTAGCCATTATCGTAGCCGTGCTGTTTTTTGGAGGGCTGTGGGGTTTATGGGGGGTGTTCTTTGCCATTCCCTTAGCAACGCTGGTTGCCACCGTTATTAACGCCTGGCCGGTATCCAGAAACGCTTCCAGCACTGAAACAGCGCCCGTGCTGGCAGAAGAGGGCTGAAAGCGAAGGCGTGACCGGGCGGGATTATGATTCTTTCCGCCGTTCAATCTAGGCCTAATTGGCTCCAGAGCGTGTCTATTTTTTCGATGACTGCCGCGTCCATTGTGATGGGACGGCCCCACTCTCGATCAACCTCCCCGGGCCACTTATTGGTGGCATCGATCCCGATTTTCGAGCCCAGACCGCTGGTGGGCGATGCAAAGTCAAGGTAATCGATAGGGGTTTGCTCGACGATGGTGCTATCGCGGGCAGGATCGACCCGGGTCACCAGCGCCCAGACCACCTCACTCCACTGGCGTAGGTCAATATCGTCGTCGACGACAATGATTGCCTTGGTGTACATGAACTGCCGTAGCACGGACCAGATACCAAAAATTACCCGCTTGGCGTGGCCGGGGTACTGCTTGTTGATGCTGACCAGCGCCATGCGATAGGAACAGGCCTCAGTCGGCAGGTAAAAATCGGTTATTTCCGGGAATTGCTTTTGTAGCAGTGGTGTATAAAGCTCGTTCAGGGCCAGCCCCAGAATGGCCGGTTCGTCGGGTGGTTTGCCGGTATGGGTGGAGTGATAAATCGCCTGATCTCGGTGATGAAGTTTATCGACGGTGAATACCGGAAAACGCTCGACCTCGTTGTAGTAACCCGTATGGTCACCAAACGGCCCTTCAGGGGCAGTGTCGTCAGGATGAATGTGCCCCTCCAGAACCCATTCTGCTTCACTGGGTACCCGCAACTGGGCGTCGCCTAATGGGGTAAGCCGGGAGCGATTCTGGCGTAACAGCCCGGCAAAATGAAATTCCCCCAGGTTATCCGGAATCGGCATGACGGCCGCCAGCATGCTGGCCGGATCAGCACCGATAGCGACCGTCACCGGGAACGGCTGGCCAGGGTACTGTGCTTGCCAGGCCTGGTAATCAAGGGCACCGCCGCGGTGGGCCAGCCAGCGCATGATTAGCCGATTCGGTGCGATTTTCTGCAGTCGATAGATACCGACATTCTGGCGCCGATGGTGAGGGCCACGGGTAATGACCATCGCCCAGGTAATCAGTGGTGCAGCGTCTTCGGGCCAGCAGGTCTGTATCGGCATGCAGTCTAGGTCCACTGCACGGCCGACCTGGCTGTTTTCGAAAAAGGTGGGTCGTTTGTCGATTTTCGGCCGCAGGGAGAGCGCTCGCCGGTAGGCTGGCCACTTTTCTTTAAGTTGTTGCAGGTTCGCGGGCGGTTGCGGTTCCCGGAGTTCGGCAAGCCAGCCGCCGAGTTCCTGCAACTGGTCAACCGAGTCGAGTCCTAGTCCCCAGGCGACTCGCTCTTCGGTGCCAAACAGGTTGCTTAACAGCGGATGGCTAGAACCGACCGCCTGGTTGAATAGCAGCGCCGGCCCCTGATTGCGCAGCACCCGGTCGCTGATTTCCGTGACTTCGAGACAGGGGTCGACGGGTAGGTCAATCTGTTTAAGCTGCGTTCTCTGCTCAAGCAGACTGATAAAACCGCGCAGACTCTGAAGAGAATGGTCCATGGTCAGGAACGACTCAGCAGATCGAGGGCAATGCCCGCGAAAATGGTTGCGCCCCACCAGCTGTTGCGCAGGAATGCTTTAAAGCAACGCTGGCGATCCCGATTTCTGATGAGGATTTGAAAATAGACCGAGAGCCCTACCGCTGCGGCTAAAAACAGATAAAAGAGTCCATCGAGGCCACTATCCGGATGCAGGCCGACCAGCAGCAGTGTGGTCAATGCGCTGATTTGCAACAGCGCGACTGCACGGCAGTCATCTTCACCAAACAGAATAGCGGTTGAGCGTAAGCCGAGAATGCGATCGTCATCACGATCAACCATGGCGTATTCGGTGTCGTAGGCGATGGTCCAGAAAATATTAGCCAGCAGCAGTAGCCAGGCGATAGAAGGGATCGTTCCCTGGATGGCGGCAAAGGCCATGGGAATGCCCCAGCCAAATGAAAGACCCAGGTAGGCCTGGGGCAGATAAGTAAAGCGTTTGAACAGCGGGTAGGTCGCGGCCAGTAGCGCAGCCACCAACGCAAGTTGTATGGTTAAACGATTAAGCTGTAACACCAGTAACAGGCTTATTAATGAGAGCAGGGCCGCTACCCAGATAGCATGGTCAGCCGGTATTCGGCCCTGAACGAGTGGTCGGCCGGCGGTCCGTTTAACATCGCCGTCGATGTCGCGGTCAAAGTAGTCGTTGATGGCGCAGCCAGCGCTACGCATTAGCACCACGCCGGCAGTAAAAATCGCCAGAATTTTCAGGTCGGGCACGCCCTGCGCGGCCAGCCACAGGGCCCACCAGGTGGGGCAAAGCAGCAGCAGAATGCCGATGGGTTTATGCAAGCGGGTGAGTTGCAGATAGTCCCGCAGTTCAGGCCGGGTGGATTGGCTAACGGATACGGACATGGCCGGGTTGTCTGGTCAGGTGAAACTGGAAGTAAGCCGATTCTACCAGCTGATAGTCGGTCCAGCGGCAAGATCCCCGCAAGTCACGGATGTCCTTACACCTTGATGTAACTATCGGCACCCTTAAGCCAGCGCTGAATGAGCAGAATGATGGTTTTGGGTTGTTCTGCTTCGATAATTCGGGCGAGTGCTTGCACGCGGTCGAACAGGTCGGCGTCCCGGCTAATGTCGGCGATACGTAACTGCAGGTCGCCGGTCTGGCGGGTTCCGAGCAGTTCGCCGGGTCCGCGTAGCTGCAGGTCACGGCGGGCGATTTCAAAGCCATCCTGGGTTTCGCGGATAGTAGCCAGCCGGGATTTTGCCGCGTTGGAAAGCTCGCTGGAGTAGAGCAACAGGCAGGAGCTGGCGGCACTGCCACGGCCCACCCGACCGCGGAGCTGGTGTAGCTGTGCAAGGCCAAGTCTTTCGCTATTTTCAATAATCATCAGACTGGCATTGGGTACGTCGACACCCACTTCTATAACGGTCGTTGCGACCAGTAAATCAATTTTCCCGGCACTGAAATCAGCCATCACCGCCTCTTTTTCAGCGGATGACATGCGCCCATGAACTAATCCGGTCGCCAGCCTTGGCAGGGCGGCCTGCAGGGCCTCCCGGGTTGTTGAGGCGGCCTGCAGTTGCAGGGTGTCGGACTCATCAATCAACGGACAGACCCAGTAGGCCTGTCGGCCCTGGGCGCAGGCAGTGGCAATACGGGCGATCACCTGGTCACGACGATCCTGTGGTAAGACGGCAGTGGTGATCCGTTGACGCCCCGGCGGTAGCTCATCAATGACCGAAGTCTCCACATCCGCATAAAAGGTCATGGCTAGGGAGCGGGGAATGGGCGTTGCTGTCATCACCAGCTGATGGGGCAGGGTGCCGTCGTGTCGCCCCTTTTCACGAAGCGTCAGGCGCTGGTGAACCCCGAATCGGTGCTGTTCATCAACAATGACTAATCCTAGCCGTTGAAACTCGACTTCATCCTGAAAGAGCGCGTGAGTGCCGATAATGACGTTGGTCTCGCCGTTCGTCAGTCGTTGCAGACGCCCCTGTCTGGATTTACCCTTGTGGCGCCCTGCTAGCCAGTCGACGGTGATGCCCAGGTCGGTCAGCCACGGTGTCAGGGTCTTTAAATGTTGCTCAGCCAGCAATTCTGTCGGGGCCATTAGCGCTGTCTGTAGACCGGACTCGGCCGTTGTTATTGCCGCGCTGGCCGCTACCAGGGTTTTACCGGAGCCAACGTCGCCCTGCAGTAGCCGCAACATGGGATGAGACCTGCCCAGGTCCTGATTGATCTCACTGATTACCCGTTGCTGCGCAGCGGTCGCCTTGAACGGCAGGTTT